>JGI24695J34938_10000560_pt1 | contig 35897 bp, 26 predicted proteins | sample TergutCo191P3_FD_34938 | JGI IMG/M metagenome (IMG submission 34938)
AGACCCGAATCTCCATGCGGCCCGCCGATAACAAAACGTCCTGTCGGATTGATGAAAAATTTCGTTTCATCATCAATAAGTTCTGCCGGCAAAACTGTATCGAAAACATATTTCCTAATATCAGCATGAATTTGCTCCTGCGTAACATCAGGGTCATGCTGAGTCGATAAAACAACCGCCTCAAGGCGCAGGGGTTTACCGTTTGCATCGTACTCGACACTAACCTGACTTTTCCCATCAGGGCGCAGGTATTTAAGGGTGCCGTTTTTACGTACTTCTGTTAACTTAAGTGCCAACTTATGTGCCAAAGAAATCGGGTACGGCATATATTCTTCGGTTTCATTCGACGCATATCCGAACATCATTCCCTGATCCCCTGCGCCAATCGCTTCTATCGCAGCATCCGAATTCGCGGCATCCGAATTTTCCTGTTTCGCTTCCAAGGCTTTATTGACACCCATCGCAATATCGGTGCTTTGTTCATCAATCGCGACTAAAACGGCGCATACATTGCCGTCGAATCCATATTCTGATTTGTCGTAACCGATATCAATAACGGTATCGCGAACGATACGCGGAATATCAACATAAGCAGTCGTCGTGATTTCGCCCATTACAATGACGAATCCCGTACAGGCGGCACATTCACAGGCGACCCGGCTCATCGGATCCTTGTCCATCAACGCATCAAGTATTGCGTCGGATATCGCATCACACATTTTATCGGGATGCCCTTCTGTTACTGATTCTGATGTAAATAAGTATTTTTCCATTCTTTCCTCCTTCTGATATGTTTAAAATTAACAAATTTTTCAACAATTGTCAAGACGTTTGATTATTGATTCCGCATAGTCATAGTTCATAATCATTAATGCATCTTTTAGTTTTTCGATATCATCAAACAATGATTCCGAAATTTCCATCTCATTCAGTAAATCTATTTCTTCATAAACAGATGATATGTCCATACTGCTGATCGCTTCCGTTATTCTGGTCAAACATGCTTGAAGATTAGGTTCGATTACGACAGTTTTTTTATTTTTCCAATACTCATCGAATACATTTTTAAGCTCATGATAAAACAGCCTGAGTTCATCATTGAACTCCTTAAAATTCTGTTCACAGTAACCGATATTTTTTTCTCGGGAGGCATCTTCGAGCCGAAGTGCTGTTGCGGAAAGCTGTGATGCGCCCAAAAGCGCCAAGGTACCTTTCATACCATGAACTTCAATACAGAACTTCGCTAAGTCCTTCACCGCTAAAGCGTCAAGCATAATTTTTTCACTTTTCTCATACTCGAAAAGGAATATTTCCAACGTATTCTTATAAATATCAGACTGTCCGCCGGCTATATCAAGCCCTGTTTGGGCATGAAGCCCTTTAATATTGTGGACTTGTTCCCAGAATTTCTTATCCGCTTCATCGTTATCCGGGGGCTCTGAAACCGGAACCATGAGCGGCTCTTTATTCATTATTTTATCCGCGGGAAGCCATGCGCTGAGAACCCGATAAAGTTCTTCTTTATCAATCGGTTTCGATAAAAAGTCGTCCATCCCCGCAGATATTAATAATTCCCTTGCACCGTAGACGGCATTGGCCGTCAGGGCGATAATCGGGATTTTAACCCCCATATCGCGCAGCCTCTTCGTCGTTTCGATCCCATCCATTTCCGGCATCATATGATCCATAAAAACAAGATTATATTCTTTGCCGGAAATCATATCCAAAGCAACCGCGCCTGACAATGCCCTGTCCGCCTTAATCTGACATTGATGAAGTAATCCGCATACGACATTAAGGTTCGTTTCGCGATCATCAACCACGAGAATTTCGGCTTTCGGAGCATAAATAATATTTGAAAACCCATCTTCTTTTTTTATCAAATCGACATTACCGAGAACAAACGGCAATTCTATTTTGAATGATGAACCTTGACCATAGACGCTGTTAACCGAGATATGTCCGCCCATTAATTCAACCAAAGCTTTCGAAATCGCCAGCCCAAGCCCTGTCCCTTCCTCATATCGATTATTGCGGATATCCGCCTGCTCGAATGCGTCGAATAAGGCCGAAATATTTTTTTCCGGAATACCTGTACCCGTATCTGTTACGACAATTACCATCGTCGAATCTTGAATACGGAAACTTAAAACGACGCTGCCGACTTTGGTGAATTTAACCGCATTACTCAAAAGATTAAGAATTACCTGTCTTAAGCGAACATCATCACCATAAATGCAAGCAGGCATACTGTCACATAAATCCATTTTAAATGATAATTTTTTGTCTTTAATCAAAAAGCCAACCATTGAATTAAGGTTTTCAAACAATCCTTTAATATCATAATGAACAGGCGACAAAATAAGTTTCGCCGAATGAATCTTCGATAAATCTAAGATATCATTAATGATATCAAGCAATGCCTTGGAGGAAATTTTGATGTCTTCCGCATAACGGTGCTGACGGATATTCAAATCTTCCGACAATAAAAGGTCGGACATCCCGATAATCGCGTTCATGGGGGTTCTGATTTCATGCGACATATTCGCCAGGAATCTTGTTTTCGCATCATTTGATGCAACAGCGGCTTGTCTTTGAATTTCTAAGTCACGCTGTTTTTCCATACCCTCCATAATCTTCTGTTCCGCGGCTTTGGCTTCGCGTAAGTCCCTTGTGTATGTGGCGACGACATATTCATTTCCGTACTTGACCCGAACGGCAACAATATTGGCGGGCATTTCCGTACCATCAAGCATTTTATATGTCCAATCAAAAACTACGCGCCCTTCTTTAAAACATCTTGAAACATATGCGTTGGCTTTTTCTACCGAATTCGTACCGTCAGGCTGATTGGTTGGATATAACTCATGTGAGCGTTCAATAAATTCCTGTTTGCTTTCTAAGTCAAATAGTCTCAGCGCTTCCTTATTACATTCAATTTTGTTCAAATTAGAATCCCACAATTGGCAGCAAAGAGGCGTCGAGTCCAGCATAATTTTGAAACGTTCATAAGAATAATGGTCGGCTTTTGCCATATTCCTGGTTCTATAATAAACAAATAGTATCAATACCAGTATCAGAGATACTAATAACGCGATGCCGAACGACCATGACCGTTGAGCAGCAACAACCTTAGCTTTATAATCGTATGATTTGAACATCCATTGATCGACGTATAGGTCAATATCAATAACTGACAATGCCTTATCAACAATAGAGCGAAGGATTACTTGCTCTTTATTAAAAGCAAATGCCGCTTCGTAGTAGTGATTAAAGAGATAATTGAGTTTTAAATTTGAATACTCGAAATAGTTTACATATAATATCAGTTTCGTTTTTGAAACCATGATAAAATCTGCTTTATCTTGTTGAAGCGCTAAAACGGCATCTTCCACTGTATCGCAAACTATCGTATTAGCGGCATCCGGAAACCAAGTATTAAACTTTTCCATATGCGCTGTATTCTTAATTAAGGCGACTCTGGCATAGGGAATTTCCGTCAAGGTTATATTAGGGCATTCCGCTTTTGATAAAAGCGCGTATTGATCCGCCATAAGTTTCGTTTCCGCCCATAAATAATGCGGTTCACGTTCGGCTGAATAAATCAGATCGGAAAACAGATGCGCCGTGCCGTCATTTAACATACCGATAAGTTCCGCCATTTCCGTTGTTTCAGAATTAACAACGTCAAAAGATAATCCTGTAATTCTTCCTACCTCATTGAGCAAATCAACCGTAATTCCGTCCCATTGCTTTTTATATTCGTCAAAAAAAATGATCGGGTAATTGAAGTACTGGAATGCGACAGGAACCGTTTCGGTGCTATTAAGGTAAGCTCTTTCCTCATCATTAAGCATGTCAAGAAAAGCGACTTTTTGGTATTTTTCGTACCCCTGAATATACAAATTATTAACATAATGGATCGCTCCATCCTTTAATGCTTTCGAAACGACCGAAATTATTGATTTAAACTCAGGGTTGGCGCTCGCCATCGAAACAGGTACAAATATCAAAGGGAAAAATTCTTCGCTATAAATATCGCCATATTTCTGAAAGAATCCCTCCGTCACCCCTTCGCTCAAAAAAGTGTCTATCTCTCCGCTTTCCAAAGCATTATAAATGCTGCCGAAATCGCTATACAGATAAATCTCATAAGACCCCGGCCTTAAATTTGCGATTACGTCTTCCATTATCGATACGCCTTCTAAAAACCCGATTTTCACCTGCCGTTGTTTTTCGATTTCAAAAAGCGGTTCACTACCTGCGATGCGGAAATGCTTGATCGGACGTACTGCTATATTAGCGGACATAAAATACTTGCCTTGACGTTCTCCCAAAGGAGTAATATCGCCTGTAAAATCAAGTTCGCAACTATCAACTTTCGCGAAGAAATCATCATACTGAACATACTCAGGCACAAAGGGGATTCCGATTAATGTCGAAAGCCACTCACAAAATAAAGCTGAAAAACCGTCTATCTCATCGTTAGAGTTCAAAAATGCTTCCGAACCCAGGATCATCCCGTAAGACAAATAATCATACTTTTTCTGTAATGCTTCTATATCGGCTATTTCTTCATCTGTAACATCCTTTATATTACGGTATGTTACTGCCGCATATGCATCTGCGTTACTGCTATTCGGTTTACAAGCCGTAAATGCACTTAAGACAATATTTACCAGCATCAAAAAAATGACGATACTCTTTTTTCTCATTAACAATCTCCAAATCGCATAATATCCCCTTAATTTTACGCATATTAAAATACGCTGAGAAGATCAGCACGTTTACATTATAGAATAGATATAATTTTTTTTCAATATAAATTCGTGTTATCTCGACATAACCGGAAAATATCTATATAATATAAATGATATTCGTCATTGACACACACAGAGAAAGAGAGAAAAGGCAAATCATGGATTTAGTAATCATTGTTAACATAATAACATTTGTTCTTTTAGTAACCATTATTATTATTTTGCTAATAAACGGCAAAAAATCTCCGCTTGACGATGTGAAGCTTTTATATAAAGAGAGCAATGACGAACTGGTTAATATCGTCGCACAGAAATTGAGTGATGGTGCGACAGAGCAATTCAAACGTTTTGCGATCATCCAAGAAAGCGTCAATAAAACTTTAAAAGAGAATCGCGAAGAGACAAATAAGCAACTTAGAGATTTCAGCGGGCAAGTCGATTCACGACTACTTCAAATCCAGCGCGGGAACGCCGAAAACATCGAAAAGCTTAATGCGACATTAGAGCATAAAATGAAATCGCTTCAAGAAAGCAACGAAAAGCGGCTTGAACAAATGCAGGGTGTCGTCGATGAAAAACTCCAAAAAACTTTGGAAACACGCCTTACGCAATCATTTGAACTGGTCAGCAAGCAACTGGACAGCGTTCAGCAAGGACTAGGCGAAATGAAGAATCTGGCGGCGGATACGAAGAGTCTGAAAAACGCTTTGATTAACATAAAGGAACGCGGTACATACGGAGAAGTAAGGCTGGAAAAGTTACTCTCCGATATCTTGGCGCCTGGGCAATATGAAGCCAATGTCGAAATTGACAGTAATAAAAGAATTGAATTTGTCGTCAAACTGCCGGGCAATGGCGACGAACCGCTATTTTTACCGATTGACTCAAAATTCCCGATCGAGGACTATAACCGCTTATTGGATGCAGAGGATAAGCAGTCAATTGATGAAGCCCGTAAATCGCTGACGCAAAAGATTCGGGTTTTTGCTAAAGATATTTATGACAAATATATCGTTCCGCCGAAAACAACTGATTTCGCGCTGATGTTCTTACCGACGGAAGGGCTTTATGCGGAAGTGGTTCAAAACGCACCGCTTTTCGAAGAATTGCGGACTAAGTATAAAGTAACGGTTGTTGGCGTTACTACTTTATCGGCGTTTTTAAGTTCGTTGCAGATGGGCTTTAATACGCTGGCGATCGAGAAGCGCTCACAGGATGTCTGGAATACATTACGCGCGGTTAAATCGGAATTTATCAAATTCAGTTCGATGCTTGACCGAGCGCATAAGCAAATCCAAACAGCGGACAAAACATTGGAAGAAATCGTTGGGCGCAGAACAAGGGCAATTAATCGGACTTTGCGGACTGTTATAGAACTTAATGCGGATGAAGCACCGCTTTTGCTTGAAGCGTTGGATGCCGATGAGGAGATTGAGGGGATGATATAAAACCTTATCTAATCAAGGGTGACACTTCTCCCACTCCGTATACCCCTAAATAATGCAAAGCGCGGGTACTTGCGATATAAAGAAGCTTCTTGTCCTCATTACTATGATAATTATCGCCGTCGGCATCGCATATCAACACCGCATCAAATTCCAATCCTTTCGCCAGATAAACAGGGATTATGAAAACGCCGTTTAATTCAGCCGCGGCACCTTCCTTAATTAAATTAACCGCCGTCTTTTTATCCAGTTCATGATGAAGAATCCTCGCATTGGAAGCGGTTTTACAAATCAATCCGACCGACTGATAACTGGCTTCGCGCAATTTTTCCACTTCTGCGGCAAGCATTAATACTAGTTCCGAATCTGATTCCGGCACATTAATTTGCGGTTCAGTTCCTTTCCGATTAAAACTTTTGACATCTAAGTCATGCGACAAAAACCGCGCGCTGAATTTAAGGATTTCATTAGTACACCTGAAACTTTTATCCATTGCCGCAAGTGATGATTTAGGTTTATCAAGAATTTCCTTTACTTGCGTGTATAGTGAAATATCTTCCTCTTTTTCCAGAGTCTGATTTATATCGCCCAAAACCGTGTATTTCGCATTCCCGAATAACAGCTTAAACACTTTGTAATGAAGCGGATAATAATCCTGCGCTTCATCAATAACGACTTGGCGGATATCATTGTATTTTTTGGTGCCGTGAATCCGTAAATGAAGATAGAAAAGGGCGGCGATATCATCATAATGAATTGTTTTTACCGCTAAGTTTTCGACCGTTTTCGCGATTATTTCGGGGGATGTAACTTTACGCAACTCAGCTAAATAATGTTCGTCCGTAAACATATAGCGGTATAGTGCTTTTGCATCGAGATTTGTAAAACCATGTAATTTACTTTTGATGCGATTAAACTCTTCATGATTTTTGTGAAGGCGATGAACACTTTGTAATGCCTCCGTGATGTATTCCTCGATTTGCTTAAGCTTCATTCCCAGCGGGATTCCCAACCCCGATGCGGTGATTTTCCGATGAATCTGGCTCGCGCTCATAATTCGTTGACCGCAATAGTCAATGTTGGTAATCCGCAAATAGTTCGTCGGTATCTCCGTAATAAAGCGGTCAATTAAATCAGCGAAATAAACCGATGTTTTGAACTCAATTCTTGTTTTCATCACGCTATATTCTGAGATATTTTCCAATCCGACACATTCATCGTATCGCGGTAAATTTAACATTTTTTCTAAATACTGATCGCGTGTTTCGATTTTCTTACTATTAAGAACCTTACCCGCTATCTCTTCGAAAACCGCCGACACAACATTATCCTCGCCCAAATCGGGTAAAACTTTTGAGATATACTGCTCAAACAATGAGTTCGGGGAAATAATCAAAATGTTATGGGCAAATAAATGGTTGGCAAGTCCCTGATACATCAGATACGCCGCCCGGTGCAAAGCAATCGACGTCTTTCCGCTCCCCGCTACCCCCTGAACAATCATTAAATCATTTTCCATATCACGGATAACAATATCTTGTTCTTTTTGAATCGTTTCAACAATTGCTTTCATGCGGTTGGAGGTATTTTGTGATAAAAGCTTTCGGAGAAATTCATCGATAATTTGCACGTCGGCATCGAAATAGTACTCCATCACACCATTCTTTATTTCATATTGGCGCTTAAATACCAGATTGCCTTTAATCCGCCCGCCCGGCGCATCATAATACGCCTCCCCTACCGTAAAACGGTAAAAGACGCCCGCGATCGGCGACCGCCAATCATAGATATACATTTCATGAGTTTTGGCATCTTTTAATGATGATCTGCCGATATAAATCTGCTCTTCTTGTTCATCCCCTGAATAATGAAAATCAATCCGCGCGAAATAAGGCGATTTAAGGGTATTTTCTAAACGAAGGATTTTATTTTCATTTTCGGAGAATTGAATCAGCTGATTATTGATCGGATCGGCATATTGGTTAAGCGCCGCCAACGCTTCGAACGCCTCACTGCCCCAGAGGCTTCCGATCGTGTGGGGCGTGTTTTCGCGCATTTCTTTTTTGGCCGAAAGAATCGCCGACTTTATTTCATCACCGCTCAAGCGGGTGCGGGAAAGTTCTTCCGCCGCAAAAGATAATGTCCGCGCAAGGTAATTATTTTCGTACTCGGTTGTATGTGAAATGTTATTCAAATTAAAATATACTCCCAACTGCTTCTAATTTTTCATGTAAATCCGCACGGAAATTCGGCATGTTTGGCTCTAAGCTATTAATCACGACACCAAAACTTCCTTCTTTCGCTGTGGCGTGTATATATTGCCCCTTACCCAGATACATCGCGACATGCCCGGGGAAGTAAAGCAAATCTCCGGCGGCTACCATATTATTGGCGATTTTTTTGAGCGGGTAATCATCCTTAAGCATGGAATCGCGGAAGATATATATGCCGTTTTCGAAGTAGCTCATAAAGGTCAAGCCTGAACAATCGATACCAAGCGGTGTTTTTCCGCCCCAACGGTATTGTGTCCCTAAATATGTTCGTGCGCTCATGACGATTGCATCACGCAGGGCAGCATTTTTTAGGGGCGGTTTCGGCATATAACGGGACGGGGGTTGGTTAGCTTTAATCGCTAAAGCGGCAAGCATCGTTTGCTTCTTTAGCATACAAGCCTGTGCATAACCTGCGGTTCCGTTATTAAGATAAAGCTTGACCCATCCGCCGGGTTCCGTCAGCGAATCTTTCGTCCTGATATAACTTCCCCGATAAAGTGTGATAAGCGGTCTTGACGATACTCTCGGCTCACATAAAATGTCAACGCAGTTACGGTTTACGTAGAGGTTTTCGCCGTATTCTTCAATGTCTAAAAGAGTATCCATTACAATGAAATCGGTTAAATCGACATAGCCATAGTAGCCGTATTCTGTTGTTACCGCCGCACATTTATTAACCGGGACACTTTCTTCATCATTAATCCTGACAGTCCATCCATACAGAATTTCATCGGCGATTCCTGATTTCATATTCTTAGGCCCCAGGCAATAATCAGGTTCTTCATACAAAGGGGCGATAGCTTTATTGCATATTGCGTAACGCATATTTTCTCCCAAAATAATCTTTCGTATAAAATATGCGGGTCTAATATACAAAAATGCCTGAATCCGCTTATAACAGTATTAATAATAAGAAATTTCGGAGGTTTTTGCAAGAATAAATATGCGGGGTCAATTTTCAAGGTAAATGCAACTTTCACAAAATAAACGCAACCAAATCTTATTGAATTCAGATTTTCGAAAAAATTAAGTTGAGGAAAAGTACTCGATTTCGAAAAAATCATCGGTTTATGATGATTTTTTTGTATTTTCATGTTAAAATTACCTAGTTCCGGTGAATTTCCAGTTAAATTAAGTCACGAAAATCAAAGCGTGGTCATTTTCGGATATATTGATGTTTTTGAATTTCGTTGGCAAGAATTGTGGTAATTAGTTGAGTTACTAACTTTATTTTAACTTCTTTTCATGTCTTTCGCCGAGAAAGGATACTCTTTGATATGAATCTTAAAATGTCATTAAAATGTAATATGCGCACACCTGCCAAAACCTTTATCACCATTCTTCTACTTGCGCTTGCTACCTTCACCTTGCTTTCGCGGATAACAGATTATGTGGTAACTTATAGGGAGATGGGGCGTGTGACAGAAAGCTACCACGGAATTATTGCCTTAGATAATGGTGTGCCGAACACGCTTGGAATGCCAATAACCGGTGAATACATTAGCAGTATGCCCGGAACAAGGGGGCTGTTAGGTTTGGGAGAATACACATCAAAGCATGCTCCTGTACCGCCTTTCCCCCCAACACCTTTGACCATCGAGCAGATGGAGCGCTTTGCCGCCTTACCGAATGCCACCACCGAAACAAGATTCATGACAGCAGGCTTTATTGGGGATTTGCGAACGGTTGATGACAGCTATTCACCCTTCTTTGATTGGGGTTTTGATTATACGTCCAGATTTGTCATGACTGGTGTCTATACAGGCCTCGCCGATGATTTGAATGCTACCCTGAATGAAATAATACCATTATATTTTACGAATATAACGATGTTGGCGGGTGATTTTTTCTATTTCCCTGAAGATGGAGAGACTGCAATTATATATACTTACTCAAGGCAAGATATTGTCAGTAATAATTTTGCGTATGACTCTGACATTAACCTTTTTGATAATGAAAATATAGGGCAGGTATTAACAGACAATTTAATCGAAGGGAATCGATATCTTCTAATCGGCAGGTATCCATCTGATTATTTTTATCGTATAGCGCTATCCAGTACCGATCCTGAAGAGCAAGAAAGAATTGACTCACTTTGGGATTGGGATGGTGAAGCAGAGAATTTCCGCGATACCGAAAAGTTTGAGTATTTGTCAGATCTTCTTATCATGGCAAAATCCCGGCCTCATGTTATACTTTGGTTGGGAGATCAAGATACAACAAATTTCGTTTTTCCGGTCATTCCACTCGAAAGCTTAGAGAATGATTTTCCGGAAAGTGAAGAGTATGCCCCTCTTAGAGAGCTAATAGACATTATTAATCTCGACCCTTTTACTTATGATATTGTTTATGTCAATGACTTGTTTTCTATTCCGCGTTTCAATGAAGGCAATATGGTAATCCGCGAAGGCCGCGCTTTAACGCCGGAGGATGCCGATACCAATGTTGCCGTTGTGAGTTGGTATTTCTTTGAGACGCATAACCTTAACCTTGGCGATACCTTGACGATTGAACTGGGCGACAGATTTTTTCCGCAATATGCTTCTTTGGGCGCAACGGCTTATGTACCCGAAAGACACTCGAATTTCATAGAGACAACTTCAGTTGAAATCGTCGGCGTTTACTTAGACACAGACTCTGCTAGAGACCGCAATACAAATCAGTTTTGGGGCTATGGACCAAATACGATTTTCGTCCCGAAATCGCTTTTGCCAATTGAAGTACCCGCTGACCATGAAATCAGACCGGGCGAATTTAGCATAATCATTGAAAACGCGAAAGATATAGATGCAGTCCTTGCAGATGCAGAACCGCTTGCTGATACAATGGGCATCGAACTTCGATTTTCGGACGGTGGCTGGTCACTTGTTTCAGAAGGCTTAGGCACTAGTGAGCGTATTGCATTGATTACGGTGCTTCTAAATGTAATTGGCATTATCTTTGTTCTGCTTTTGACAGTATATCTCTTTGTGAAGCAAGATATAAAGACTTATGCAATTTCGAGAGCCTTGGGCGTAACCCAAAAAGATTCCTGCAAAGCTTTGGCAGTGCCTTTGGGGATATTATCTATTCCGGCAATTTTAATTGGAGGTATTTTCGGCTTGGTTTACGCCTTTAATTTAATCGAAACCTCATTGAGCAACTTAACAGAAATAGCTCCCTCCTCTCAAATTGGAGAGAGTGCTGTACCGCTTGGTATTGTATTGTTATGTCTAGTATTTTTGGTTCTGTTTCTCTCATTAACCACCGGAATATTCTTATTGAGAATGTGTAAAACACCTATCTTGGCGTTATTGCAAGGCGAAGCCCCCAAAAACAAACAAAGGGGGGTACATAATAGATGAATGAAAACGATATTAGAAGTTCCCGGGAAAACGTACCGTTTAAGGAAAGCCTTTCTTATACGTTTATGCGGATATACCGCTCAAAGGGGAAAACACTCATTGTTTTTGCTTTGACAACCTTCCTGGTCGGAGCGGTTGGTTTTTTGGCAATGACCATGGCGCAGTATGAGGAGTTGTTTGAGACTGTTAAGATAAAAACTACGGCGACAGGTTTTTCTTCAAATGCCATAGAAATGATGTCACAATCAGATTTGGGAGATGTTGTGTATTATCAAGGTCATATGCGTGTTATAGCTACAAAAGACGACTTTCCTGTGCCGCTTATTGTGACGAACGATACTCAGCGCTATATTGAAAGCATCGGATTTGCCGGTGATGTAGTCATAGAATCTCATTTAGCTTTGGATGAGAACATAATACCAAATGAAAAGCCTATTCTTTTCATGGGAAGAGATATCGCTAAATGGCTTGGTATTGGTTTAGATGATACACTTTATTTACTTGAAGAAGAGCAGATAAAGGCTTTGCAATTTTTATACCAAAGCGAAGAATACCTTACGAGTATTGGTCTAGCGGACCGGCCCTATGAAGAAATACTCGAAAGCATCATTGCGGAAAGTAGTTTATCTTTTAAAGTTGTTGGTCTTATACAGTCAAATAACGCCGAGCTTGACATGAGCTTCTTTGCCCCGTTACATAAAGCGGTTCATCAAATAAATGGACTTAAAATTGCCTTTGGTGAAGAGGGATTGCCGATTATTTTAGACTTTAGCGAATTTCAGCTTTTGGATAATTTCCGAATTGATGATTACAGTACATTGCTGCAAGAGATGGCAAGCCAAAGTCGCGAAGACGGTTCACTTGATGCAAAACATTTTACCGACACAAGCCGGCTTTACAGTATCGCCCATGTCCGCGATTTGCTAAATGTTTTTTTTCCGATTGCCGCCTTTATAGCGATAGCGCTTAGTGTGGTTGCCATCGGATTAACTATGACGCAATCTATTAAAGAAATGGCCCTTCTTCGTATTTTGGGCATAACCGCAAACAGAACAAGAACCATTTTTATTTTTGAACATTTTTTCGTCACGGTCATTGGGACTTTATTGGCTATGGGTTTTTTAATGTTCTTCAACATAAGACTATTCGCAAATAGTGCATCAATTATTCTGCTTTTCTGTGTCCTATATTTGTTTGCTTGCTCCTTTACAAGTTTTATCGCTTCCGCTGTAATGGCAAAGAAAAAACCTTTGGAGCTTTTGCAAGTAAAGGAATAATGGTTTATATCGCTAGTAAAACTAATCACCACAAAACAATAAAGAGGAGAACAATAAATGTCAACACTAATTTTGAATGACGTTAGCTATCAGTATAAAGGAGCAGAAAAGCAAACAATACGAAACCTTTCTGCTAAATTTGAACCTTCTACCTTATATTCCATTGCCGGACCAAGCGGTTCAGGTAAGTCTACTTTACTTTCGCTTCTTGCCGGTCTTGACTTGCCGAAAGAAGGCACTATTGAATTTGATGGGAAAAGCCTTAGTGATATTGACCTTGATCTTTATCGGAGGAGAGATATTGCCATGATTTTTCAAGCATTTCATTTGTTCCCTCTTTTAACGGCAATTGAAAATGTCTGTTTTCCCATGAAGATAAACGGAGTACCTTCCAATGAAGCTAAGAAAACGGCCAAGTCGTTACTGGAACATGTCGGAATAACCGAAGAACAAAGTAAACGATTCCCATCAAAACTTTCAGGTGGAGAACAACAGCGAGTAGCGATAGCGAGAAGCTTAGCTTCCGGCGCAAAAATAATTATTGCCGATGAGCCCACGGGTAATTTGGATGTTGAGAATACGCATAAGGTTATGGAATTGCTGAAAAATTTGGCGATGAACGAGGGGTATTGCATAATCGTTGTGACACACGACATGGAAGTTGCCAAGATGGCGGATGTAAAATATCGCATGAGTGGTGGTATGCTAGAAGAGGTTTTATTTTATGCGCATTGTGGAACTTAGTTCTACAATGCGCACAGCATCTAACTATGAAAGTCACTTTTACAATTCACCGGTATTTATAATACCGTCAAAGCATAGCTTACAGAAAAATTCTCACTCGGAGCCAGCGTGACGGCGTAAGGTTTGTCCTCGAAGTTACCCGTTTCTGTTATTTCGGCGGGTACGCCTACCCACGGTTCCAAGCAGATATAAGGTTCGTTGCGGGCAGTAGTCGTCCAGACGCCCAGAACAGGATACCCCGCAAAATCAAAGCGTATAGCTCGTCCTGTATGACGGTTTTTAACCATAACAGACCGTGATTTTAGTTCATCGAAGATCAGCGCATCCTCCGCAAAGAGGGGGTAAGACAGCGGAACGGTATCGGTATTTTTAAGAATCCCTGCTCTTCGCCCGCCATCTAAAAGACCGCGCTCATCAACTTTGAGCGGTTCATTATCCTCAATTTGCGGAAAAACCAAGTCGTAATCTTCAAAACTGCCTTCGCCGCCAATCGGGCAAAGTAAGCCGGGATGTCCGCCGATACAGAAAGGCATCGGTTTATCATCCTTATTTAACACTTCGTAACGAGTAGAAAAACCGCTTGATGTCAGCGCATGAGTTACCGTCAACTTAAAGCGGTATGGATATTGAGCGAGTGTTTCCGCCGTTTCTTCCAGTACGAAAACCGCCTCGGTATCCGTTTGAGTTACTAAATCAAATTCATTTCTGCGGGCAAAACCATGCTTCTCCATATTATAGGAAACGCCGTCAATCAGGATTGTATTGTCTTTAAGAGAACAGACAATCGGAAAAAGAATCGGGGAACGGCTGCCCCAGCTTTCTTTGCTACCCTCCCATAAGTATTTCACACCGTCCTTTTGATAAGAAATCATTTCCGCACCCGATGCTTGAATGACCATTTCACCGCCATTATATGATAATTTAGTTTGCATAAATTTTATCCTCCTCCTTTTCCCGCAACCTAAGCGCGAAATCACTGCGGTCAAGGGAAAAATTTTTATTATAATAAGGGTCTCCTGCCGATAAGGTTTCAGCCCATTTTTCGCGGAAACGGGCGGATTCGGCATCGTAACGGGCGGCTTTTTCACCGCTTGAATCAAGGCCGCGCGATATTGATTCGTAGTGATAAAGCTCCGCAAAGGGGGTAAAGACGCACAGGTAGTTCTTTTCCCTTAATTTTAAACAGAAATCCACATCATTCAGCGAGACGGCAAAGTTTTCATCTAAACCGCCTGCCGCATGGAAAAGGCTTTTTTTCACCATTAAGCAAGCACCTGTCACGGCCGAAACATTTTGCGCATAGCAAAGGCGTCCCATATAACCCAGATTTTCCCGATGCTGTTTATAATGGGAATGCCCTGCCGTGCGGTGAGCGCCCAGCCCTAAGACCACCCCCGCATGTTGGATGGTTTTATCGGCATAGTAAAGTTTGGCGCCAACGGCGCCAACGTCTTCGCGCTGGGCGTACATCAGCATTTCTTCAAGCCAGTTGATGCGGATGACTTCGGTATCATTATTAAGAAGCAGAATGTATTCGCCTGTCGCTTGTGAAACTCCGTAATTATTAATTGCTGAATAATTAAAAGCGGCGTTTTTTTCAGGGTATGTTACAACGCGGATTTTTTGATTTTTTCCGATTTCCTGATAGTAAGTAAATATTTCCGCTGTTTCGCTGTTATTCTCGACAATGATGATTTCATAATTATTATATGTCGATTTCGTGATGATTGAATCGATTGAACGTTTCAAATCACTTAAATGGTCTTTGTTGGCGATGATAATTGATATCTTCGGGGTGCCGATGATTGGGTAAGTAATTTTAAAAATGATTTCAAAGGCTCTGGTGCTAGTGATGCGGAAATCCTCAAAACCGCTTGCGCGAAGGTGGTCGGCGATTGCACCTTTGGCGGCAGTGACGGCATGGGGTTTGACGCTTAGGTCTTTGGCGGTGCTTTGGCGGTGTGAGCGCCAGTAATATAAGAGTTTGGGGATATGAACGATTTTTTCTGCTTTGGCAGTTAAACGGAAAATCATGTCATGGTCTTGGCTTCCGTCGAATTTGGTACGAAAAAGTTCGGTTCCATTGATAAGTTTGCGGGCAAAAACGCTGAAATGGCAAATGTAGTTGTTGGCACGGAGATTATCGATTGCAAAATCAGGTTTGAAATGGAGGGTTATCATTTTGTCGATATGATTGTTTTTGAAGGTGGCTTCATCGCAATAGATATAGTCTGCTTTTTGGTCATTGATAACTTTTACGTATTCGAATAAGGCGGCGGGGTGAAGGATGTCGTCGTGGTCGAATAAACCAATATAATCGCCCGTTGCTAATGAGAGACATTGATTGGTGTTTCCTGCGATACCTTCGTTTTTATCAAGTTTTTTGTAAATGATTCGCTGATCGGTTTTTTGGTATTCACGGCATATTTTTTCGACTTCGGGGTGGGTCTTTTCTGAGCCGTCAGCTAGGCACAGCTCCCAGTTTTGGTATGTTTGGGCTTTGACGGAATCAATCATTTCGCGCAAATAGCGGGTGGGGGTATTGTATAGGGGAACGAGAATGCTGATTTTGGTCATGCAGGGAAATATTTTTCCGGATTGCTCTTCTGCTTCTTCTTTATTGGGGAAACTCAAGGTGCCATAGTTTTTCATGACTTTTTTTTCATGCATAATATAGCGGATTTTGGCAATTAAACCGCGGAGACTCCCGGTATTTTTGACGCGCTTTATTTGGCGGAAAACGAAATGCAGGGCTTTTCTGAACGGGGCTGATATTCTCCAGAACGGATTATTTTTTATGCGGTCTAATTTGAATGCTAAATCTTCGCTTAAGGCTGTCAGTTCCGCAACTTGCTCCGCTAATTCAGCACATTTTCTGAGTTCTTCGGCATAGGCTGAATTAAGGGCTTCGACATCAGCCTTATTTGTTGAAGAAGCGGTATTAGAATCAAGCATCAAGTATTACCTCTCGTTTTAATCTTTTAGCTATTTGTTTCAATGTAGTCCATTACTTCAATAATTTCTTTATCCCATGCTTTAATTTATCGATAATTCCCTGTTCAATCGGCAAAAATATTACTTCTAAATCAACTTTTAATTGATTATGTTTCCGATTATCCAAGTTATTAATTTTAACCGTGAAATTGGGGTCGTCCGTTTTAAATAAATAACACTTGCTATTTATTTTTTCACCGTTTGCTTTAATATAGTTACTGCTTAAAGGTATCGAAGCCCCATTCCACTCAATTCTGCGAATCATCACCATGCAAGCCGTATCAGCAGGGTCAAGGCGAAGTTGTACGGTTTCTTTCGGTACTTCAATATTTACCGACACATCATTTTCATTCTGATAGGCATTCGGGAAAAGACGTGATTCCTCTTCGCTAAACCCCTTGCCGGAATCAAAAAATACCTGTACCCTGCGAAATTCTTCTCTTTTAAAGTAATTCGGCATCAAAGATTGCGGTACTGCGGATTTCATCCCCAGCAAATCACGTATCTGAGCAACCGACATTCGGCTTCCCGCAACTTTTTCTTGAAATTTTCGCTCATTAATTGTAAAGGATTCTTTGTCGGCTTCGGTTATGCCCCATTTGCCGTAATATTTGCTTGGCTTAATCCTAATTCTCGATTCATCTTCTAATAAATAACAGTAAAGGGCGCGATAAAGCATCTCTTTATATGTTAATTCTTGATTTAACATCCACTCATAATCCAAAAGCGTCCATTTATTCACATTTTCCTCTATAATAATATTTGTAAATATTAAATCATGATTTATCATTTCTGATTTTGCTTTTGCGATATATAATCTTACTATTGCTTCAAAACGTTCGATATAATCGTCAAAACGCGCCATATCATTCTTCTTTAGGCATTCATCCAGATGCCACGCTAAAGTCTTGCCGTTTACATACTCTAAATCGATACATTTTCCGTCATGCGAAAGCTTACAGCCATTAACCGCCAAAATACTCTCTTTAAGCTCATCAGATAACAGGTGATATGATTCGTTGATTCGCTTAATATGCTGATAAGATTCATTATTAAGCGCAGTTTTCCTGACCGCGAAATTTTTCGTTATTTCGGTTTTTATCCGGTACTCAAGCGCGCGGTCATTCGAATATCTAAGATATGCTGTCTCGGTATCTTTTCCTGTATATACTAAATATGAATTACTGAACATCGGGAATGAATCTTCTTCAATTATGCTGTCGAACACTTTTCTTTCATTGAAAATTTCCATCCGGTGACGGTCAAAATTACGCATGTTATCATATAACTCACCTTTCACCGGCAAGCGGGCATCCGAAAAGAGGGTCGTCATAAACTTATAATCAGGATAAGGATAGTAGAAATTAAAATCGAGAATCCCGGCACTATTAAGAATCTTTTCCAAGCGATTGCGGGTAAAAGTGCGGGCGTTGCCGCCGTCAGGATAATCTTCAAGACCGCTAAAGAATGTCCCGAGATGATCTTCGGTGCAACCTGCCCAGTATTTTAACCCAAAGCGGTTTTCGATGGCAATCACCAGATGCCCGTCATTCTTTAGATGCTGTTTTACGGTCTCAAGCATTTTTATATAGGGGCGGTATACATCGTCCGGTTCATCGGACTCAATATATAGGCAACAATATTCAAATACGCCAATAAAAAGGATAAAATCATAATCATTCGACAAATCAGGTTCAATGTCATTGAAATTGCCGATATGAATGGTGATATTGTCTTTTTCCTGATGGCGGTAAGCATTTATTTTACAGCGGGTCTCCGATAAATCAACGCAAACGACTTCCTTTGCTTTTTCGGAAAGAATGCCTGTAATGGCGCCGCATCCCGAACCAATTTCCAGAACTTTATGTTCTTTTCCGATTGGCAGCCACTCGGCAATATTATGGCGCAGATGAGAAAAATGATATAAATAAGTGAAATCACGCTTCTTTTCGATAATGGCAGGAAACTCGGACCGGCTATGGTTCATAGCGGTATCAAGGAGATCTTTTTCAATATCCCCGTCCGTATAAAGATCAGCACCTGAATAACGCGTGTAATCTAATTTCACATTGCCGATAGTAGAAATCTTTGCCATTTCACTTCCTTCTAATCAATTGCAATCACCGAGCCTTGATCGTAATACCCAACGGTATCTTTATCAGAAATTACCGTAATTGTCATCACATCATACATCCGGTGATACACTTTGAACTCTTCACGCTCAAAACCCGTAACCCCGAGAGAAATCAAGTAGTCCCCGCCTTGCAGTAACATTTTTTGCGTAAAAGTAATATTCTTAACCGTTCCCGCGCTTACTGTCTCAAAGAAAACCTTTTCCGCCATCGTATTAGTTCCGGTAATCTCAGTCCCTTTACTGTCTTTTACTGTAAAAGCAAAGATCGGCGCTTTTATCTCAGCATTAAAGCGAACACGCATAAAAACGGAATAATCCCTGCCTTTGATAATTGCGTTGACTTTTGTGCCGTCTTCCTCCGTAATATAGCAATCCTCAATGACGGCTTCTTTTGTACCATATTCTTGTAAATCAGGATTTAATATTTCGTATTGCCCGACTAAAACGCGTTTGTAAGCGTCTATCATTTCTTTGGGGTTGCCTTCACATAATTTCTCACCCTGATTTAATAAAATAACCCGATCACAATATTTTGCAATACTGCTTAAGTCATGACTGACAAAAATAATCGTTTTGCCCATCTTCCTAAATTCTTCAAATTTTTGATAACACTTCGTTTGAAAAAAGACATCGCCGACGGATAGGGCTTCATCGACAATCAATATTTCGGGTTCAATATTGATGGCGACGGCAAAAGCCAGACGGACAAACATCCCGCTTGAATAGGTTTTGACAGGTTGATTGACATAATCACCGATATCGGCAAAGGAAAGAATCGCATCAAGCTTGGCGGTGATTTCTTTTTCCGAATAGCCCATCATCGTACCGTTTAAGTAGATGTTCTCAATCCCGTTATACTCCATATTGAATCCTGCCCCCAACTCCAGTAAAGCGGAAATACGCCCATTTACCAAAGCAGTGCCGCTTGTGGGATTAAGAACACCTGTTATTATTTTGAGAATCGTTGATTTTCCCGCACCGTTGACACCGATAATACCGACGGTTTCCCCTTGATAAATCACCAAATCAACGCCTTTAAGAGCATAATGCTCTTTAAACTTTTTGCGCTTTAAACCAATCGCGTCAAAAAGGCGGTCGGAAGGGCGGTCATAGAGTTTATAAACTTTTTCAAGACCATTTAGCGAAATGGCAATCGGGGGCTCTTGCATCTTTTTTCCTTTATAAAACATCAGCGAAATGCGGGCGCAAACGCTTGAAAACCAGCGAACCTAAGCAAAAAATCATCACCGTGAAAATCCAGAAGTAGGTTGATGAATAGAAATGCTCGAAAAACCAGATATCTCCATACATTGAATTGCGGAAACCTTCAACAATATAAACCATTGGATTTAGTTTAAAGATCGGTTTTAGCTGATCAGGCACCATTGAAATATCCCACAAAATCGGGGTCGCCCACATCCCGACCTGCAAAACTATCGCAATAATTTGCGTTAAATCTTTAAAGAAAACGACAATCGCACTAGTTAGATAGCTGGCCGCCAGAACAAGCAGGAAGGTACAGAAACTATAGTAAATAATCTGCAACATATAGATATTGGGATAATAGCCGTATGAAGCAGATAAAATAATCAGAATAACCATGAAAAAAAGATGAATAAAAGTCGCGGCAATCAGCTTGATAATCGGAAGAATACTGATATTGAAAACCACTTTTTTGACAAGGTAATTATATTCAATAAGACCTGACGTCCCGTTTACCAATGCTTCCTGAAAATAAAACCACGGCACGAGTCCGCTGGTAAGAAATAATACATAGGGAACTTCGATTCCGCCGGCTAATAACTGACTGCGGGTATTAAATACTTTATCAAAAACAATCCAATACATCACTACTGTCACAATCGGCTGAACCATCGCCCAAATAAAACCCAAGTATGAACCTGCATAACGTTTTTTAAAGTCATTTTTGGCAAGCTTCCAGATCATCTTGCGGCTCTGCCATAATTCTTTCGGTAAAATCGTCAATCGATCATAATAAACGCTAAATATAACCGCGCCGAAGGCTAATAAAACACAGGCACAAATTTTCTTAAGCCGTTCCGTTATCGGGTCGGCAAGCGGATTATCATGTAATAAAATAACGCCTGCTATTAATCCGCAGAAGAAAATGACAATAAGAATCCTTATCAATTTATGTTTACGGTTATGATTCACTTAATTGACAGACCTTTCCAAAGTTTGTCGCGTTCAGATAATATCGGGGCTATTCCTGTATCTATCGGCCATTCGACCCCAATTGAGGGGTCATTATACATAATTCCGCCTTCGTCATGAGGATGATAGAAATCACTGCATTTATACGCAAATTCGGCATAATCTGAAAGTACCATAAACCCATGAGCAAAACCCTTCGGGACGAAAAATTGTTTTTTATTCTCGGCAGAGAGGTTAACACCATACCATTGGCCGTAAGTTTCAGAACCTTCGCGAATATCCACCGCTACGTCAAATACTTCACCGCTTAACACGCGAACCAGCTTGTCCTGCGGATGTTCAACCTGATAGTGAAGTCCGCGGAGAACCCCTTTAACCGAAGAAGATTGGTTATCTTGAACGAATCGGCAATCAATACCGATTTCGGTGAAATCATTTTGGTTAAAAGTCTCCATAAAATAACCGCGCGTATCGCCAAAGACTTGGGGGGTAATGATTTTCAGACCCGCGATAAAACAGGTTTCAACATTTATTTTGCCCATTGTCACTCCATTTCTTCTTGACTCTTCATACTACAATAGCATAATTGCGGAACGCATTCAATCCAAATAGCTTAAATTCAAATCAACATTTCCGTTTATTCCGTCAATTTGACCTCTGGAGCTATATTGCCACATTTGATAGTAGCCTGTATATTGAGGGATATCACGGTATTCGGCAAGCCATACGATATATTCTGATAACTGCTCCATATCTAACTGATTATACAGCCAACTGCGCGCGGCATATATCCCCGCATGATACCCCGCATTTTTTATTGTTTCCATAAATGCTTTGCTAATATCAGTCCGCAATGATTTATTTAGGTTATCAGCACGACCGAGTCCGCCTGTTCCTGTTCCTTCACTGTCGATAAAAATCGGATAAGCAAGCTTAAATTCTTCGACCATCGCAATAACCATACTGGCTTCTTCAACGGCTTCCATAACCGTAATCGCCTGCGTAAAAAAGTAAACACCGACAGGAATCCCCGCATTAAGCGCGCCGCGCATATTAGCTTTAAAGTAAGGGTCTTCAATCAAAGAACCTGATGTCCAACCGCGGTACCCGACGCGGATAATCGCAAATTCAACTCCCGCGTCTTTGACTTTATGCCAATCAATCTCTTTATTCCATTTGGAAACATCAATGCCCAACTTGGCGCCTGTCCACGAACCAAGCGGTTCTGTATACTCCGTTGCATCCCGCTCATTATCAGCCATTTTATCAATGACATCCTCGACTGCAACATCTATTTGACTCTCGCTAAATATTTTTAGATCCAGTTCATTCATGGCGATGAACTCAATTTTTTGCTTGATATTAATCCTTGCAGGTTCGGTTTGCGTCCGAAAACCTGTCTGCGGATTAAGGATAACGACGCTTTCACCCGCACTTAGCGGGCTGATATAAATTAAACCATCTTTATCATTGTCACGGTATTCCACACCGTCAACACTTACACTAAATTCAACCCCTGTAATGTTGCGTCCGAGAATATCAACAATGTGGATACGTAAATCTTTTTCTACCGAACTAAGCACAAGGTTTGCCGTTTTCCCGTATTTGACTTGAATACTTCCCGGTTCATACGGGTCAGCGTCAAAAAAAGACGGATCTTTCATAAAAGCCGAAGGGTCTGCGCCTGTCAATAATCCTTGCGAATCGCTGACGGGAACCGTAAATTGCCCCTGAGTCTCGGTTTCTGACTGATTAAAACCCAAATAGCCGCTAATCTGAGCATAATTAAGCGCCGCAACTACGGAAAGGATAATAATTATTATTAACACCGCTGTCATAACTGCATGTTTGATTAAGCGTGAGTTTTGGTTAGGGTTAGAGCCCATTGGCAACCTCTGTTAAATAGATACCGTAATCGGTTTTGGTTAGTGGTTCAGCCAGTTTAAGGAGTTGTTTTTTATCAATAAAACCGCGTTTATAAGCGATTTCTTCAATACAAGAGATATATAGCCCCTGACGCTTTTGGAACGCGGCGACGAAATTGGCGGCTTCAAGCAAAGAATCGTGATTTCCTGTATCAAGCCAGGCAAATCCGCGCCCAAGTGTTTCGACATGCAAAGCACCGCGTAACAAATATTCATTATTTACGCTTGTAATTTCGATTTCACCGCGTGAGCTTGGCTTGACATTGGCGGCGATTTCAACGACTTCATTATCATAAAAGTAAAGGCCCGGGACGGCATAGTTACTGCGGGGACGGGTCGGCTTTTCTTCAATGGAGATGGCTTTACCGTTTTCATCAAATTCGACTACGCCATATTCACGGGGGTCGCGGACATAGTAACCGAAAATAGTCGCGCCTGCTTCTCGGGCGGCGGCGGTGCGCAGAATCCGCGAAAAGCTATGCCCGTAGAAAATGTTATCGCCGAGAATAAGTGCCACACTATCTGTTCCGATGAAGCCGGCACCGATAATGAATGCGTCGGCTAGGCCGCGAGGGTATTCCTGAACAGCGTAAGTAAAACTCATGCCGAGTTCCCGCCCGTCGCCTAAGAGTTCTTCGAAAACCGTGATATCGCGGGGGGTGGAAATAATGAGGATTTCGCGGATGTCGGATAGCATGAGGATTGAGAGGGGGTAGTAAATCATGGGCTTATCGAAGACGGGCATGATTTGTTTACTGATGGCTTTCGTCAGGGGGTATAGTCTGGTTCCGGCTCCGCCGGCTAAGATGATACCTTTCATGGGAGTCCTTTCTATATTCAGTGTACCGTATTTATCCTTCTTGGGAAAAGCCCCAACCGCTAAACGGAAGGGGCATTACCTTTTTATTATAATCAAATTTCGGGGAAAAATCTATAGTATTTTGAAATTATTTAGCCTTATCCGTTTACAGCGGCCAGCCTTGCTTCAAGTGCGGCGATTATTGCTTTGCTTTTAATAAGTTCAGTATCTTTCTCGGCAAGTTCAGCTTCTTTTTCATCCAATTTCTCTTGCATCTCTTCACGGACTTCATCTCTTAGGCGCTCTTCGGTTTCCCATATGCACATATATTTTTCCCTCGCTTTCCTTGATTGCTTGACTTTCGTAACTATTGTATGGATATCATTCAGCCGGCTATTTACAGCATTTTCTTCGGTTGAATTAGCTATGTACTTTAGTAAGGCGTTTAGTTCATCAGTACCGCCAATTTTATCTGATGTATTTAGATAAATGCGGTATGCTCCGTCATCTAATAGTAGTTCATTATTTTCAAGGCATATATTAGTAAATGTGTATTTTATCATATCTAAGCCGAATATATCGAATGAGGAGCAAATAATTATCAGTACATCATCAAGTTCGTTATATCCGCTGCCCGGTATCAACATATTTGTGTCTACCATCGCTTGATACAAACGGCTGCGCTTTCGGATATCATATTTTTTACCTCGCGCGGATTTATCGCTTTTCGCCTGCATTTCGATATTTATGATGGCTTTGCGTTTTAGCTTTATAGAATCATCCATCATTTCTGTAACAAGAAATGTTTTGCTAAGAGACACTTTCGTGCGAATATCAAAGCGGATTGCGCGTTTATCGATATCACCGGGTGTTTCAACTTTCTGAACCTTGATATCTTTGATTTCGATTTTTTGACCTAATACGGTGTGTAAAAAATATTCAACAAAGGCTTCACCGTATTCGTCACTCCCTGCTAGTTCAGTCATCAAGAAATCATCAATAATGCTCAAATCATCCAAAGGTTTGCGTTTTTGTTCTTTCAGTTAATGTCCTCCTTCATGTGTCAGATGGCAGGACATCTCAAGTAAGGCATTCATCCGACGCCTGCCAGTTAATAGGGTATGGGGTTAATACTCTGGCAGAATATGCCGGACAGCGTCATGAATAACGCTTTAAACAACGCAAGATTGCGCCGCTGGGAATAATAATGTTAGAATAATATTACAACAGCTTTTATGTCCTGTCAAGATACTTTTTCCAATGCCTCGCTCACTTACTTATACATCCTATCATAATAATCCTGATACTCACCACTCGTAACGTGAGCCATCCAATCGGTATTTTCAAAATACCAAGCAATCGTCAGGCGGATTCCTTCGGCGAACATCGTGTCCGGTTCCCAGCCCAAATCGGCTTTGATTTTATCAGGCGCAATGGCGTAACGGCGGTCGTGACCCTTGCGGTCTTCGACATAGGTAATCAGATCATGACTGATATGCTTTTTACGCGGGTCTGAATCCGGAAGCATGTCTAATAATGTATCTAAAATGATTTTTACGATTTCGATATTCTGCTTTTCATTATGGCCGCCGATGTTATATGTCTCAAAAAGCCCGCCTTTTTCGCAAACCAAGTCAATCGCTTTCGCATGGTCCTCAACATACAACCAATCACGGACATTCTTCCCGTCGCCATAAACAGGCAATTTCTTACCTTGCAAAGCATTATTGATAATCAGCGGAATAAGCTTTTCGGGGAATTGATACGGTCCGTAATTATTGGAGCAATTAGTAATATTCGCCGGAAACTTATAAGTCTCCATATAAGACCTGACCAGCATATCCGAACCTGCCTTACTCGCAGAATAAGGACTGCGCGGGTCATAAGGAGTCGTTTCATAAAAGTAAGTGCCTTCTTCCGTCAAAGAGCCGTAGACCTCATCCGTCGAAATATGGATAAACTTCTTCCCCTTTGGATAAGTACCATCTTCTTTTTCCCATGCCCCCTTAGCCGAATTAAGCATCACCAAAGTCCCCAGGACATTCGTCCGCACGAACACTTCCGGATCGGCAATACTGCGGTCAACATGACTCTCCGCCGCAAAGTGAACAACTACATCTATCTCGTTCTCACGAAAAATCGCCGTAATCTTCTCTTTATCACAAATATCCGCCTTGATAAACGAATAACCGGGATAATCGGCGACAGCCGCTAAATTCTCCGGATTTCCTGCATAAGTAAGCACGTCCACATTAATAATCTTTATCGAATCACCATATTTCCCCAACATAAAATGAATAAAATTTGACCCGATAAACCCGGCGCCCCCGGTAACTAAATATGTCGTCATGACAACCTCCCAAATCCTATAATCTAAATCAATAACCCAAGTAACTCAAATTCATATCGACGTTCCCATTAATCCCATTAACCCGTCCCCTATCAGTATATTGCCATAAATCATACCGAGTCGTCGCATAATTAGTCTGCGAAGTATAATGCGCAAGCCAAATCTTATATGAAGTCAATTCCCTCGTATTAATCTGCGTTTCAAACCAACTCTTATTGGAATAAATCCCGGGCGTATACCCTGAATTTTGAACCGTCTTCGCAAAAGCATGACAAACCGCTGTCCGCGTCGCTCTGTCAATCCTATCACCGCGTCCCCCTGACGCTTCCACATCAATAAACACAGGATAAGAAATGCGGAACTCATTAATCAAACTAAGAGTCATTGAAGCCTCTTCGATAGCTTCCCGCTCATTAGTCGCCTGACTATAGAAATATACCCCAACCTTAAGCCCTGCCGCAATCGCACCTCTGGCATTCGCCTTAAATGTCGGATCTTCAATCATTGCACCTGTCGATGAACCACGATATCCGCAGCGAATAATCACATAAGAAATACCTGAATTTTTAACCGCATTCCAATTTATCGTCCCATTCCACTTGGAAACATCAATCCCCAGCTGACCCGAACCAAGCGTCAGCGCGCCGTCACTGGCGAAGAAATATTTGGCGCCTTGTATTATTTGCTCCCCTGTGACTTTTTTCCCATTTTTATCAAAGAAATATGTATGACCGTCTAACTGCTGCCATCCTGTATACCGATAAATAGGTGTATTAATTGTTCTTTGTAAATAAAATCTGGTTTCTTTAAAATAATCGGCAAAAACAGCGGCGGTAAATTCACCGTTTGCTTTTTTGATAAATACTCTTTTCCCATCCCGATCAACCAAACTTGAACTCGTGTCATTCCGCGCTTTGTTAGGTGACGGCGACGGTGATGCCGACGGCGACGGAGACGCACTGGGCGATGGTGACGCACTGGGCGACGGCGATGCGCTGGGCGACGGCGATGCCGAAGGTGACGCGCTTGGTGACGGCGATGCGCTTGGCGACGCACTTGGTGTTGGCGACGCACTCGGTGATGGCGAAGGCGACGCTGACGGGGTCGGTAATGGCAATTGTGTCGGCGACGGCTCAGGATTAGGCTCAGCTGTCGGGGTCGGCGACGGATCAGACGATGGGGTCGGCGACGGCTCAGGCTCATTATTTTCCGGCGGTTCGATTACCGCCGCCATTACCGTCAAAGAAAAGGGGCTTACACTCAATCCTGCGCTTACGCCCGGTTCAGGAATCGTATTCTTTAGGATTTCGTCAAATTCAAATGCCGAACTATCACTAATCAAAGTTCTGGTTGATTCAACCCACTCAACCGTATCAACATTTACCGACTCAACGGCAAGCTCAATTTTCGTATCTTCCTGCGCGACATTAACCTGTGATTCCTTCTTTATCTCATTGCTGATATCAATCTTTTTAAATTCAATCGTATCTGTAACAGTAAAAGATACTGCACTTGTACTAAAAATAAAATCCTTCAAATCATCAGCGGCAATCATTGCTACTTCGTATTTACCCGGGGCAATATTGTCAAGATGGATTATTCCCGTGCGGTTTTCATCGATATAAGTCTTAGTTCTTTGACTCGGGTCGGTGACATTTACAGAAAAAGGAGCGTTAGGAACTAATTTTCCCGTCTTCTCACTGACAAACTTAATTTTCAGATCTTTAAAAACTGACGACATATCCATAAAAACGCGGATAAATTCATCTTCTTCAATTATCTCTTCCTCTTCATAGGCATATTCAGCCGCTAAACGCTTTGCTATCTGCGCTTCATGCATAGCCAATAACCCATCCTGCCCGATTATTGTGATATGCTCTGTCTGGCTGCCGATATTCGCGAATGTCTCTAACTGTCTTTCTTCTCCCCGCGCATTAAAATAAAACGACCCTGCAAAAATAACTACCGCTAATACAATAACACCTGTTACTCCAACTATATAATCGACCGTTGTAAGATTTCTGAAAAAATCCAAGATGCGTTCAAAGATAGGATTATCATCGTATTCATCCTCTTCGTAATCTTCATCTTCGTCATCATATTCTTCATCTTCATAATACTCTTCATCATCTTCATATTCCTCATCATCACTATCTGAATATGAATCCGATTCCTCTTCATATGTGATATCTAAAGCAAATCCGTCTTCATCAACATATTCGATTTCATTAGCAAAAAAATCTTCATCATCAAGGGTCTCTTCCGTGATTTCCTCAATGACAAGATCATCAAAATCATCTTCGTCATAGTCTGCCGTAAGATTATTATTTTCATCGTATGCGTCGATATTGTTTTTGTGGTATTTTTTTCGCATCCGGAACTCTCCGAAAATTATTTTAATTATTTCGTAATGATAGTAACATAATATCTGGAAAATTGCAAATTTCTTTCGTATTTTCTAAAACGCGATAACTTAATTCAGCATTTTCTTGACTTTTGTCCCAAATACCGGCAAAATATTTATGTAAACAAATGAACTGCTGTCACTATTGGTATAAGGGGTAAAATTTATGATGTACATGCATTACTGCCCACAATGTAAACGTATGTTTATGTTAAATGGTCATCACTTAACATGTCCAAAATGCACGGAGTCGATCTCTGAGTTAAAAATCTCATACATCGATTACGTAAAGTTGGATATGGACGAGCGTAAGGCATTTAAAATTAATTGCGAAAATGAATATCAATTAAATGTCTTAAGCACTACATACCGAATGCACAAATATAGCAAATGGTATCGCGAGATGTTTAACGAAGAGAGTCTCCCTGTTTATCGGGAAGTTATTCATCAAGAATAATTTCCGCAACACGTTTGGCGAGCAATCTCCTTCCGACATCATTATAATGCATGTGATCACGCATATATTCATGAAAATTTTCTTCATGAATCGTGCCAAAGTAATTATCAATAAAGGTAATTCCACTGCTTGTCGCTACTTGAAAGCCCATAATCAGATAATGCGGTATATCACCATTACCCAGGTCTGTGACTGTGCCGTTATGAAGTACGCCTTCCTCATCCATATACATAGCATAGGAATGCGACATCATGATGATTCTTATATGCGGATAATGTTCTTTAAAGACTTCAATCGAGGTACGAAGCGAACCTGTATAAGCATCGATATTATACTCATTATTAGGGTCGTCAGCAGGTGATAATTGATTATAATCAGTTGTATCGTACATCATGACCAAAACATCTATTTTGTTAAGATCTAGGTTCTCTAAAACATCTACGGCATCCGCATAGCGCTTGTCCTGAGTTTTGCCCGCTGATTCTCTTAGGTAGGCAAAATCATTATTAACCAATGCCATCGTTACATAAAAGAGTCCGAATGATTCGGCGACATTAGCGGGCGCTTTTCTGTTTGCAATCATCGAATCGGGAAAAGCACCGTTATAAGTGATACCGGCGGTTTCTTTGGCGATCAGCTGTGCCAGCCCGTTTTCTCCTGTTTCATCACTAAAAGGGTTATTTCCCAGACATAATATATGAAGTTCACCGTCGTCTTCCCGCCCTTCCAATAACCGCGGATCCATGTGCATAATAAAATCAAGCGGTTCAACATCGAAATCAGTATTAATCAGATCAGGATCATACGAAGATTCAACCCCCTTATTCCATCTAAGCAGAATAAACAGCGTAATTAAGAAAATAATAACAATTATCACTATAATAATAAGATGGTAATTGATTTTAATATTTTTGAGCCGGTTTTTGAACAAGTTTAGTTTTTCTTGCATAGTAGTAGTTTACTATTTAATCGGAAAAAAATCCAGATAATATTAATTAAGTTATTATTAAGAGCGCAATAAGCGTGAAAATATTTATTTGACTTTAGTAGAAATCATGATATAATGGGACATTGTTTACCGACGGAGATATGTTAATGAAAGAAAAAAGCGTTAGTCCGAAACACCGCCCGCATAAAATAAAACTAAAAGATATCCTCATTCTCCAGGCAGTTTTCATAATTTACAGTATGTCGTCAGTCGGCTCTAAGCTCGCATCACAGGCACTTGACTCTTTTGAATCGATTTTTACCCTCCGCTTTATTTTGCCTGCTTTGATGGTCGTCATGATTCTCGGCATCTATGCGATTATCTGGCAACAAATCATTAAGCGCTTTGATATCTCGATTGCTTACGCCAACAAAGCAACGACACTTTTATGGAGTTTGGTTTGGGGGCTTTTATTATTTAATGAAACGATTACCTTACCGAAAGTTTTGGGGATTGCGATTGTCTTTTCAGGCGTAATTATTATGAACAGCGAGGCAATATCCTAAACGTTGTTTTTTTCGCAAGCTCTGCTTCGAAATGCAAGGGGTGTAAATGAACCATTTTGTCCTAATTTCATTAACAGGGGTTACGGTTGCTTCTTTTTCACAAATAATCCTAAAAAAGAGTTCCAACCGAAAATATCCGAACCGCATCCGCGAATACCTAAATCCTTTGGTTATCTGCGGTTACGGAATGATGTTCCTAGCGCTGGCATTTTCTATTTATGCTTATTCGGGGCTGGAATTTACGAATGTGCCGCTGCTTGAATCAGCGGGATATATAATTGTAATGTTTTTAGGCTATTTCTTTTTTAAAGAAAAAATCACAAAACGAAAGCTGACGGGAACATTGCTGATTATTCTGGGGATATTTGTTTATCATTTATAGTTAAGGGGTATTGGGGCGCTTCGGCAGGTAAGGCCCGTATTTTTCCCGAATCACATCCGCGGTCACTTCATCACGATAAATTAGAAAACCATCAATCAAATCCGCCTGAACCAAGCCATAGTTTTCAGGGTCGTCACTCGTTACGCGGGTTAAATGAATAATAATATAATTCACTTCCCGTTCTCTCGTTGCTAAAAGCAATTCAGGAATATCGATTATTTCCGCTTCCATCGCCTGATACACGGGGTGGTCGCTAAACCCCCAGCGCTCGACAAGCGCCGCCCGCCCGTATGCCAGAGAGATATCCGTTGTATATTGGCGCACGAAATGAATATGCTCTTTCGGGAAAGCGGCATTAATATAATTAAATTCCGCATCCGCAAGCAAAAAATCGCAGACATTAATCGTGACCGTGGGGATATTATAAAGATTTTCGGCTCTGGTTATATGGGGACTCCGATAAACCAAAGTTCCGCACAGGGCAATCAAAACCGCCGTTACTATCAAACCGATACACCGATGTTTGGCAAACAGCTTACATCCCGCATAAGCAATTGTGATTCCCATAGGAAGCAACCAGAGAATCCGATAATAAGTTTCCTGATCCAAATCAATCGCAATATAAAACCAGCGTAAAAGCGGCATCAGAAAGACAAACAGAATCGTCAGGGGCGCATAAATAATCAGCGCGCGGAGACGTTTCTCCTTCTCAGCGAAAAGAAGATAGATAACGGCCGCCAGATAAAGAAAAAATAAATAGCGGGCGCCTGTATAATTCTTAAGGATTTCAACACATTCCCTGAATATATCGTACATATTTTCTTTGCCTTTCTAAAGTTAAGCATAAGCGAACGTGAGTTCTTTCGCCTGCGTAAAGCCTTAAACAATTTTTATTAAATAATAAATTAGCATAAAGATAAAACCGGGAATACACGCTAAAAGGGATTTAAACAATATTTTAAATTTGCGGTAAAAAATCGCCAAATAAAAACTTAACGCCCCCGTCAGGATTATTGACAAAAAAACCGCCATGGAACTTGATATCCCTGCCGCCCATATTAACGAACCCAAAAGTATATAATAAATAAGATGGTCTTTATCCTCTTGCAAATTTTCACCAATAACCAAAAACAGCCAAATAATTGCGGGAACAATAAAATTAGCGGCAAAGGATTTACCCTGCCATGTCCGCGTCATTAGGAATGTTTCGTTAGTATAAATCGAGACATTCCCAAACATTTGCATTACCGCAATAAGCACCATGAAAATCGGTAATGATTCAAGTTTTGACTTAAGTAAACTTTTGCCGATTTGAAAATAAATCAGATAGGTCATAGGCAGAAGAAAAAGCGGGATAATACTGTGTGCCAGAATCGTCGGATGAATCCGGGCTTTCTCGGCAATCATCGCAAGCCAAAGCGGAAAAGCCGCCATTGCATGGCGGGGGTTTAAAGCGGTACTAGACCCCGTATAAGCATCAATCCGAAAAAGGACATCGCGTTCAACCGCCGTCAATGACTGAACTATATAGTATGCGTCATCGCCGTCGAATGAAGCATGAATAAGTGACATAAACAGCTGAAAGCCCAGAATCATCAAGAAAAATAACCAAATTATTTTCGCTTCCCACGTAAGGGTTTTGCCGATTAAAATTTCTTTTAAGAACTGTACCGCAGATTTAAGCGCCGACTTAAACCTTATTCGTTTAAAGACTGCGGGAACAACCATCTCTGTCCCGAACCCGATTCCCGCCAAAACATATACTATCGGCGTAAAATTTTTAAGCAGAATTGTCAATCCGTCATAAATAACGTTTAGCGTCACAATCAGGGCAACCAATTCAAAAACTGCGAAAAAGATGATATATCCAAGCAGAAAAACCACCCCCCATGTGCGTCTTTCTTTTGGCAAGAAGCGCGCCGGAAGCAAACCGACCCCGAAAGGGATAATCAAGAGCCATAGTGTGAGGCTTAAAAGTTGTAAAATCATTTGTAAAATATGCATGGATATTTTCCTTAATTAGAATTGTTATTCTTTATACATTATACTTAGCATTTCTCTAACCCGATGGCGGTAAGTATGGTGTTGTTTTACTTTTTCGTAGCCGTTTTCGGCTATTTGCCGGCGCTCTTTGTCATGAGTAAGATAATATTCTGTTTTATTAATTAAATCGTCGATATTTTCATAATAAACATAGTCTTCATCGGGAACGAAATGTAACAGAAAATCCGCTTGAAAATTAGTCAAAAGAAAGCCCCCCGCTCCCATAATATCAAAGGCACGTAAAGGGATTCCGCTTTGGATGCTCTTTAAAGTGATATTCAAATTGATTTTGCTGTGATTGAAAACGAGCGGCAATTGACAATAGTAGTCAACGTAACCTTTATTCACAATCTCCGGATATTCGCTTGTACTTTCTCCTGAATAAAGGCGAAAACCCTTCTGTTCTTCCGCAAGCCGCCGGAATATTCCTGTCCGCTCCAAGGAAGTCACTTTTTTAGCCAAATAATGGTTTGCATAAAGCCAGGCAATCGATTCGTTGCTGTGAACACGCTGGGGCAACATACATAATGCCTGCATTCGAATAATGATTTCAGGAGTCAGAGCGGCTTCCAAAAAGTTGACACCATAGACGCCCAGTTGTGCTTTTATCAAGCCATCAAGATAGCCTTTTAAATAACCTTCATCATTTTCCAAAGGCGCGAACTGTGGTTTCGTTTCGGCATATCGGGAGCCGACGAAGGAAATGTCGTTGGTGAAATCATTAGAATTTGCGGCGATTATTTCGTCATAATATGAAACGTCCGCCGCCAACGGCAGATAATAAACGGTATTAATGCCTTTACTGATTAAATCCGCACATATCATGCGGTCAAAAATGAAGATATAGTTATTTTCAAAAGCGGCGGTTTCCGAATAGACTTCGACACAGGGGCTGTCATAAATCCACGAAAGATAGCTAATCCTTAAAGCCTTACAGGCGATCGCCACGACAGGAAGAAAATTGACCGTAAAAACAAAATCATAGCTTTCCGCAATGATTTTATTAACTAATTCTTCCGCTAATCCTGCGCGTTTTTCCTGATCGGGTTCGGATTTCGGGATCTTATATAAATCAACGGTAAAACCTTCGTCCCTGAAAGCCCGAATAACAAAATCCTGCCCCAAACTCTCCCACTGCGGGAAAAATATCTTTCGCATATAAGCAATGATAAATAATGTTTGGGAAAATGTCAAATTTTTGCTATAATAAGTACATGATACCGATCTCCGTTTGCATGATTACCAAAAATGAAGAAAAATACCTCGCCAAATGCCTAAGCTTACTCAAACCGCATTTCGCGGAAATTATTGTCGCCGATACGGGGTCAACCGATCGGACGGCTCTGATTGCCGCGGAATATGCTGATAAGGTTTTGAGCTTTGATTGGGTTGATGATTTTTCGGCGGCGCGAAATTTTTCTATTAGCCAAGCGGCAAATGATTGGATAATGGTTGTTGATTGTGATGAATTTTTACAGGAAATTGATTTAAACGCTATCGAAAAAATGATGCATGGCTATCCGCGCGGGATCGGGATGATGTTAAGGAACAATCCCTATGGCGGCGGGGAATCGAAAGCGGTAATGACCGAGCGCGTGGCGCGCCTTTTCGACCGCCGCTTTCATCATTACAGGGGCATAATACATGAGCAGGTGACACCAAGCGACGGCAGTGAAGCGGTATATTTCCCCATTCCGATAAGTTTTTATCATGAAGGTTACAGCGAGCAAGGGACTGCCGAAGAAAAAGCACAGCGGAATCTTAAATTATTACTTGTCGATTTGGAAAAAAACGGGGCTGACCCTTATACGTATTTTCAGCTCGGTCAGTCTTATACAGTTTTGGACGATGCCGGGAAAGCCTGTTACTATTACGGCTTAGGGCTGGAATTTGATGTGAATCCGAAACTGGAATATGTCCAAACGATGGTCGAATCGTATGGGTATGCCCTTTTAAAATTAAAGCTTTTCGCACAAGCTATGCAATTCGAGAATATTTATAAAGAGTTCGCCATACGGGCTGATTTCGTCTTTTTGATGGGGCTTATTTATATGAATAATGCCTTTTTCGACCGCGCTATCGCGGAATTTAAAAAAGCAACACAAATGAAAAACTATTCCGTCGCAGGCGTTAACAGTTATAGTGCCTTCTATAATATTGGTGTTATTTACGAATGCATGGGCGAAACCGCAAAAGCCCGGGACTACTATTTAAAGTGCGGTAATTACAGCCCGGCGAAGGCACGGTTAACCCTCGCCAAGCAGTAATTGATTACCCTTTACTCAGGAATACCGGCGAAACCTTTTGCCAAATCATCCTCCGTCGGAATTTCATCCGTCATTAATCCGTCATGGTATCTTTCGTAAGCCGATAAATCAAAATAACCCGTTCCCGTCAGCCCAAAGAGAATCGTTTTTTCTTCGCCTGTTTCTTTACATTTCATCGCTTCATCAATTGTCGCTTTAATCGCATGAGCGCTCTCAGGCGCGGGAAGGATTCCTTCAATGCGGGCGAACTGTTCCGCCGCCGCGAATACCTCCGTCTGCTCCGCAACCCGTGCTTCCATCAAACCATCATGATAAACTTGTGAAAGTATCGAACTCATACCGTGGAAACGCAATCCCCCCGCATGGCTCGGCGACGGGATAAAGCCGGAACCAAGGGTATACATTTTCGCAAGCGGGCATATCATACCTGTGTCACAGAAATCATAAACATATTTACCGCGGGTAAAGCTTGGACATGAAGCAGGTTCTACCGCGATAATGCGATAATCGGCTTCACCGCGTAACTTCTCACCCAAGAACGGCGCAATTAAACCGCCCAGGTTCGAACCGCCGCCTGCGCAACCGATAATTGTATCGGGCTTTACACCATATTTATCAAAGGCGGCTTTT
>JGI24695J34938_10000566_pt1 | contig 35687 bp, 33 predicted proteins | sample TergutCo191P3_FD_34938 | JGI IMG/M metagenome (IMG submission 34938)
CCAAAAAACCTCGTTTTTCAGAGTATTTTAGATTTTCCATGGTTAGTTTTTTACGTGAGATTTTTGCCTCTCAATGGTTAGATTTAACGTGATACATTGCGTGGACTATACAGCGAATTTTTCGATTGTTATAATAATCCCGAAGAAGATTCAACTGTAACAGGCAATTTAGAAGATGATCAAATAACGAACTTCCGGCTTTTTGTATTGTCTACCGGATTAAGTTTACCTTCAATAGATGTGAATTTTATTTTTATACATAATACCGTAAATGGCAATTATGTTTTATTCTGTGATATAGAAAATTAGGTAAGGCAAAAGCGCCAAACCTTTTTTCGCGCGATGGCGGAAGGTACCAGAAAATACTTATTAGGAGGTTTATATGAAACAAAAAATTATAATAGCTATTTTGGTTATAGCAGTCATAAATAACGCGATCGCTCAGAACGCCGATGTTGTAAACACCGCGATAAACGAAGGCGATTGTGAAACCTTGTACAGGATAATAAATAATCCGCAGGGTATAGATCAAAGGCTGCTGACAACCGCTAGTCAGGCGCTAAGAAGATATACTGTAAATGACGCCACAGGGGCAAGATATCGTACAAACAGAATGGACTCAAAGGTAAGAAGCATAACGGGCGCGTTAATGGAAAATGTATTTATTGATCCGGCAAGGTATCTGCCTGAAGTTGTATCAAGGCTGATATCAGGAGTCAGCGATCCGCTGCAGAGAGTAAAAAATATAAATGACTGGATATGCGACAATATCTCTTATGATACAGAAACATACTTTGGAAACGCGAACCGCAGACAGGATTATATTTCTGTATTAAATTCAAAACTGGCGGTATGCGCCGGATACTCGATATTGTTCTACGAGATGTGCAGACTCGCTTCAGTGGAATGTATTGTTATAAGCGGTTTTTCAAAAGGGTTTGGCTACACAGGCAGAATAGGATCATCCCCCGATCACGCCTGGAATGCCGTAAGAGCAGGCAATAAATGGTATCTGGTCGATGTTACATGGAACGCCGGTTATCTGGAATACAGATCATTTATAAAACACTATTCCACCGATTATCTGTTTCTTGATTCAAGATCATTTTTATATTCTCATCTGCCGCTTGAAAATAAACATCAATTTTTCGCTCCTATAGTAACAAGAGAGCAATTTATGGATGAACCTTATATCGCCGGCGTTTTCTTTAAGTATCAGCTGGCAATAAAAGATAATTTATTAAAGTATAAAAATTCCGTTGACGACGGAGGATTCATTCTTGAGATAATTAACAACAATAATACAGTGCAATTAGCAAGCGCGGTTAGAACAACAGGACAGGATGATATTATCGGAGCTGAATGGCAGGAAAAATCCGGTAACACAATTTTATTTAAATTTGATGTTCCCGACAGCCGTGATTATACTGGACTTGTGTTCGCGAGGTTCACAAATGAAAGAAAGGCTGTCAGCTCAATATACGCGGACGAATATGAATACGAAATATTGCCAAAACTTGACGAGTTATTATCAGATAGAAAAATTACGGAAAGAGAAAAAGAATATTTTATCAATTCATATTATAAAATACAGGAAAATTATTATTATTATTTTATAGAAGATCAGTTTGATACAGCGAGAAACAACGCGGTATTAAAGATACATCCTCTTGTTAATTTATCGTTTGAATGGCTTGAGCCTGTTTTGAATTTTGATTTAAAAGCGTCAGGCGCGTATTCGGGATACAGCCGAAATTACTCCGTCAGGTTCCCGCGAACATACAGGGATTTTTTAGAAGCGTCTAATACAAGGCTTGTTACTCCAATTAAAGGAAATTTAATAGCGGGAACATCTGAAACATTCACTATTATATCAAGAGATTATACAGGATTTTTCATTTACGCTTCCGGAAGAAGAACAAGTTTTACAAGAGGCTCCAATAATTCTTTTGAACTGGTTTATGAAGTTCCTGACAATGTCAGCGAATTAATATTATTCGGAGTAAGAGGAAACAATTCTACCGGACTTATAAGCTACATTGTGGAATAATTGGTGAAAGAGAACATTTCCGAAAATATAAAAACAGCCGGAGACTCCTTATTCGCTGATCCTCTGACATTAAAAAAAGCTCTGCTTCTTTGTTTTTATTCTATTGGACTACAGTACGCTGCCGGTTTTATCGCTTATATCGCGAAAATTAATATAGGATTGGTTCCGGATTTATTATTTCTCGCGGTTGTACTTTTTATCGCGAAAGTAATGGGAAGAAACGAGCTGCGGCAAATATTTAAATGGCGCGGTATTCCTATACCGGTATTCGCGGGCGTGATGATTCTATTTTACGGATTTAATATATTAAGGTCGGAATTGCGTATACTTTTTCAGATATTGCTTCCGGTGCCTGATAATTTTTTTGACAGTCTGTTTTATAAACCCGAAAATATTTTCATGATCGTCTCGTTATACTTATTGTCCGGCTTCTCTGAAGAGATTTTTTTTCGCGGAATACTGGCGCGTAAATTTTTCCGTTCATATTCACCATTTAAAGCCATTCTATTCAGCGCGCTTTTATTCGGGGTTATGCACATTAATCCATGGCAGGTTTTAAACTCCTTTTTAGGCGGTATTTTTTATGGCTGGGTTTACTGGCGTTACAGATCGATATGGCTTTGCGTATTTACCCATATTTACTCAAATTTGCTTGTGTATTTAATGCCCTTGCCCTATACAGGAGTGAGTTCCGGTTATGGATTTATTTACAGGCATCCCTCATGGTTTGTAGCGCTGGGAGCAATTCTCTTTGTTATTGGTTTGTTGTTAGTTATATTTTTTAGCGTTAAAACAAAGAAGATAAAAGAATACTGATAATGCCTAAAAGATGAAAACATAATTGAAAAAAGCATTAAAATTTATTAGATTATACACTCATGTTGTATTAACCAGTTAGAAAAAATATTAAAATACTAATAAACAGATATTATGCTCACTTAATTAATTCGTTAATACTGATTTCAGGGTGGCGGTAGCCTCGCGATCCGAACCTTGCTCTCGCGAATTGAATCGCGCGTAACGGACACAGGTTAACGCACCCCTGACAATGTTCGCATCTTGACGTAAAACGCGGCTGTTTTACGGACGCGCCTTTTTTTGTTTTCATGACAATCGCGGAAACAGGGCAGATTTTTTCGCAGACACCGCAGCCCGCGCATTTATCGCTTACCTGATAAAACCTGTAAAATATTTTAATTCCAAGCGTGAACAGGCAGTAAACAAAAAATGATAACGGATAAAACGAGCTTACTTTGTTTTCTTTTCTTTCGATAATTAAACGTGATAAATCATCAGTAACGCGCTTTTGCGCTTCACTTCTTTTCTTTATGGTTTCTTCGCCCGGAGTCCCAAAAATTGCCAGATAATTTTCTACAGCGGGAATTTTTCCAAAAAACATTTTGCTTATGTTTTTCTTTCTTAATATTCGCCTTAAACCTCCAAGCGTTCCGCCTGGACTTGATCCATAAGTTACTAACGCCGCGACGTAGGACGCCTTAAATTCAGCGTTTTTCACAAATTGGCGCATAACGCGCGGCATTCCGTAAGCGAATGACGGAAAAACAAAAATAACCGCGTCAGCTTCTATCAGATGTTTTTGCTTTTTTCCACCGGAAATTTTTAAATCATCATTCGCGAAAGAACCATCATACGCGGCCTTTCCGATATTTACAAGCTCGTATTTTTCAGTCGGATTATCGGCGCTAATGTTATGCGCTATTTTTTTAGCCGACCAAAGGCTGTTTCCTGTAGCGCTAAAGTAAAATATTTTAGTCATTTATTAAAACTTCGCTGGATGTACAATTTTATCTTTATCGATAACCGCTTCTATCAGCGCGGGAAGACCAGAAGAGAGAATTCCGGCGCATTTATTAAGAGCGTCTAAAAATTCATACTCGTCCGCCGCGCGAAATCCCCGCATGCCGTAAGCGTCAGCTAGTTTAATAAAATCCGGGCATTGATTTTCTAAACTTGTCTCAAAATAACGTTTTTTAAAATAGTTAGTCTGCCACTGGCGCAGCATGCCAAGCGCCTGGTTATTAAAAATAATTATTAATACAGGCAGTTTATATTTCATCATTGTCGCGATTTCGCCGCTGTTCATTCTGAAAGATCCGTCGCCTGTAAATAAAATAACCGGTTTGTCAGGATTCGCGATTTTCGCGCCGCATGACGCGCCCATTCCAAAACCCATCGTGCCCATTCCCCCTGAGCTTAAAAAACCGCGCGGGTTTTTAAACGGGTAATACTGGGCTGTCCAAATTTGATGCTGCCCTGTATCAGTTACAACAACCGCGTTTTCACCGAATTTTTTCGCGGTTTCTGAAATAATAAAATCAGGAAGCAGAAATTTATTACTGTTTGTTTTATAATTATTTTCTTTGGACAGATTCTTATTTGTGTTGTCTAGCGCTTTCCATTCATTGATTAGATTCCCCCACTCATTAGTCTTTTTTTCTGTAATTTCACCAATCATGTTTTTTAATACTTCTTTTAAATCGCCTGTAATAAACGCGTCGCAGTCTTTATTTTTATTAATTTCCGCGGGATCGATATCTATATGAATGATCTTAGCGTTTTTCGCGAACTGTTTTTCATTGTCCGCCGTAAAGGCGTTTGTTACGCGATCTGAAAATCTCGCTCCGAGCGCGATCAGCAGATCGCAGTTTTGAACAGCGTTGTTTGAAGCGGCTGTCCCGTACATCCCGATTAATCCAGTACACAATGAATGATCCCGCGGTATCGCTCCCATTCCCATAAGCGACAAAGCGACGGGTGCGTTAAGCGTTTCCGCTAATTTTACAAGCTCTTCTCCAGCTCCCGAACTAATAACGCCGCCTCCCGCGTAGATCATCAGGCGTTTTGAATCATTTATTAATTTAACAGCGCAGCGAATATCATCATCGCTATACATCCCGCGTCTTGTTCTTTCAATTAAGCGCTCAGCCCTGTCATTGGATGCGGTTCCCGTCGCGCGGCTCGCGGCGAAGCTTGCGCCATCCTCAATCTCATACTCGCAAACAGCGCTGCTTACATCCCTTGGGATATCAATTAACACAGGTCCTGGTCTTCCCGACTGAGCGACAATAAAAGCTTCATTAATAATAACAGCTAAATCATTTACATCTTCTGCAATCCAGTTATGTTTTACAACCGGCATTGTAATTCCCGCGATATCAACTTCCTGAAAACTGTCTTTGCCAAGAAGCGAAAGGGAAACGTTTCCTGTAATCGCGACCAGCGGAACTGAATCAACAAAAGCCGTGGCGATTCCTGTAACAAGATTTGTGGCTCCCGGCCCCGAAGTAGCGATACAAACTCCTGTTTTACCCGATGATCTGGCGTAACCGTCAGCGGCGTGAACCGCGTGCTGTTCATGGCTTACAAGAATATGCCTGATTCGATCTTTAGATTTTCCAAGCTCATCATAAATATTTAAGACAGACGCGCCTGGATAACCAAAAATAGTATCTACGCCGTTTTTTATCAGAGATTCAATCAATACGCGGGCGCCTGTATATTTCATTTAATATATGTCATCTCACTTCACGCTTTTTTTTGTTCGCTTTCCATTTTCCATTCTTCACTCTTAATCAGCATATATTCAATAGAATCAACCAGCGCGGCGCGGCTCGCGTCAATTATATCCGCGCTTACGCCGACAGTGTTCCAGCTTCTGACGCCGTCTGTTGACTCAATTAAAACGCGCACGCGCGCCGCCGTCGCGTCTTTGCCGTCAATTACGCGCACTTTGTAGTCCTCAAGCCTTACCTTGGCTACCCCCGGAAAAAACCGCGTAAGCGCGCGGCGAAGAGCGCTGTCAAGCGCGCCGACAGGACCGACTCCTTCAGCGGCGGCGACTTCGCTCTGATCTCCCACAAGCGCTTTTACCCACGCGTAGGAACATTCAAGCTTGCCGCCCGCGGGATGTTCGCTCGTTACGCGGTACGCTTCTATCGTAAAAAATGGCGTATAACGCCCAAGCTCGCGCAGGATAAGAATTTCAAAACTCGCGTCCGCGCCTTCATAAGCCCAGCCTTCCGCTTCAAGATTTTTAAGTTTTTCAGCAAGTGAAATTATTACAGGATGATCTTTATGCGCGTCGTTTTTAATTTTTTTAACGCGCTCGGCGATCGCGGAACGCCCGCCTACTTCGCTCATTAAAAGATGGCGGCTGTTTCCTACCGCGGAAGGATCGATATGCTCAAATGAACGGTTAATTTTAATCACGCCGTCTGAGTGCATTCCCGCTTTATGCGAAAAAGCGTGCGCTCCGATATACGGCATATCATCGCTGATATTTACATTGGCAATTTCCGCGACTCTTCTTGTAATTTCGCTGATTTTTACAAGATTTCCGGCAGGCAGGCAGCGCAGGTTAAGCTTTAATTCCAGCGAAGGTATAAGAGACGCCAAAGAAGTGTTTCCGCATCTTTCGCCAAAGCCGACAAGCGTTCCCTGCACATGAGCGCAGCCTTCTTCCAAAGCGGCGACAGCGTTAGCGAGAGCGAGACCGCAGTCGTTATGCGCGTGAATGCCGACAATCATGCCGGGCAGCGCGTTTACAGCTTCGCGGACAGCTTCGGCGATCCTCGCGGGAAACGAGCCGCCGTTAGTGTCACATAACACAATTCGATCCGCTCCGGCGCTTGCCGCGGCTTTAACGGCGGAAACAGCGTAATCAGAGTTGTCAGCCCAGCCGTCAAAAAAATGTTCAGCGTCATAAATAACAGTAAGCCCTTCTTTTTTTAAAAACGCGACAGTATCATAGATCATATCAATATTTTCCCGCGGATCCGCTTTTAAAATTTCGTTAACATGCAGTTCCCAGCTCTTGCCAAAAATAACCGCGCCCTCGATATTATTTTTATGATTCAACATTGATATAAGATTGCTGTCATCGCCCGCTTTTACGCCTTTTTTTCTTGTGGAACCGAACGCGCAAATTTTCGCGTTTTTTAATTTTAGCGAAGAAAATATTTTAAAAAATTCCATATCCTTGGGATTACTCCCCGGATTTCCGGCTTCTATCCATGTTACGCCGAGTTCATCAAGCGCTTCGGCTACGGCGATTTTATCGCGAAGAGAAAAGTTAATCCCCTCACCCTGCGCTCCGTCTCTTAAAGTAGTATCAAGTATTTCAATATCTGTCATAAAAAAATTCTCAGATTATGTTATAATATTTAAAAGGAAAAATCTATGATACTTACAATCCGGACAAACCATAAACAATGCGGAGGCGCGTCATGATTATATGTACAGGTGAAGCGGTAATTGACATGTTTCAAAAAAATTCACCGGATTTTGGCGATGTTTTTATGCCTTTACCGGGCGGATGTTCTTATAACACATCAATCGCCGCGGGAGTTCTCGGCGCGTCTGCCGCGTTTTTTGGGAGGATTTCAAAAAACTTTTTCGGGGATGCGCAGATTCAGCGCTTAAGAGAATATAAGGTAAAAGACGATCTTATAATTAGGAGCGATCAGAATCCGATTCTCGCGTTAATCAAAACAAAAGAATCAAAAACAGAATACGCTTTTTATGATGAAGGAACAGCGGACAGGCTTTTATCCGTTGATGAGCTTCCTGAGCTTCCGGGCGAGACAACATGCGTAATGTTCGGCTCTGTATCCATGTGCATGGAACCAATCGCGTCTACAATAGATACATTTATAACAGGATTAAAATCCGGCGTATGGAACGTCAGCGAAGCATTAAAACTAAAAACAAAATTAATCGTTAAAAATTTAAAAACGCCTCCTGTCATCGCTTTTGATCCTAATATAAGACCATTCATGATCAAAGACAGAGAAGCTTATATAAAAAAATTTGAAAGATGGGTTTCTCTTTGCGATATCGTAAAAATATCAGACGAAGATTCCAGATACATCTATCCTGATAAAACCCCGGAAGAAGCGCTGCGCGAAATGATCGATCTTGGCGCCAGTCTCGCGATTGTCACGCTCGGCTGTGAAGGAGCAGCCGCGTTATCGCGCCGCGGTGATAAAACAGAAATTAAAATAAAAATCGGCGGAATAAAAATACCGCGGTTAGCTGACACTGTAGGAGCCGGAGACACTTTCATGGGAGCCCTTCTCGCGCGGCTTGAGCTCAGCGGAAAAATGTCGCATAACGCAGTCGCGAATCTTAGCGCGGATCATTTGAGCGATGCCCTTACATTCGCGAACAAAGCCGCCGCGATTGTCTGCACAAGATACGGAGCGCAGCCTCCCGCGCTAAATGAGATAGAAGATTTTAATCCTTAGGCCGCTGATAAAACCTTCCGTTGATATGCTCTGTTTTTACAACATTAACAAAGGCTTCAGGATCAATTTTTTTTATCATAGGAATCAAGTTTTTGACTTCGCTCGCTGTAACCACAGAGTACAGCATTGTGCGGTTATCTTTAACAAAGCTGCCGACACAATCAAAGAGCGTCGCTCCGTGATTTGTCATTTCATATATTTTTTTGCTTATATCATCAGGTTTCGCGGTTATTACAAAAAGCGTCCTCTGCTGATAATTTTTATAGAGAACACCGAGCGCCATAGTTGTGACAAACTGAAAAATAATTGAATAAAGCGCTCTGTCAAGACCAAAAAGAATGCCTGCCGCGGATAAAATTACCAAATTAATCGCGAAAATATAATTCCACGCGTCCTTGCGGTATTTCTCGGAAATAAAAATCGCGATAAAGTCAGTTCCCCCCGAAGTCGCGTCCGCGTGAAGGCAGAGGCTTATCGCGACAGCGTTTAAAAGTCCCCCGAAAACCGAAGAAAGCAGAATGTCATGTGTAGTCAAAAAACTTGTAAACATGGAAGGCATTAAATCCGTAAGAAGCCCTGAGACAATAACCATCAGAACCGAATACATAGTAAATTTTTTGCCGATAAATTTAAAACAGACCGCCGCCGGAACAATATTTAAAATATAATAAACTACGCTGAAAGGAATATGAAAATCGCCGTAACGCAGGCAAATTTCCTGAATAAGAAGAGTCAGCCCCGTAAAGCCGCCGGGAAGAAGCTCGCCGGCGTTAACAAAAGAATTAATGTTAAACGCTATAAGCACTGCGCCGGAAAGCACCAGCGCTAACCGTCTCGCGGTATTTAAAAATTTGTTTTTCATAATATATCTATTGATTTACCCGCGGAACCGAAAGCGCGGAAGCTCCTCTTTCAAGGGAGACAAGCCCCGTGCGCGCGAGTTCAAGAATGCCGTAGGGGCGCAGAAGAAGCAAAAGCCCGTTTAGTTTTTCGGTATTGCCTGTAGCTTCTATTGTAATCGCGGACTGCGACACATCGACAACCCGCGCGCGGAAAATGCCGGCAATCTCGATAACAGCCGGGCGCGTTTTTTCATCAGCCTTGGTTTTAACAAGCATTATCTCGCGCTTTAAACAGCTGCCATCAAGGCCGCGCACTGCGATTACATCAACAAGTTTTTCAAGCTGTTTGATAATCTGATCCAAAACGCGCTCTACGCCTTTTACCGCGATAGTCATTCTGGAAATCGAAGGATCGTCGGTCTCTCCGACAGTCAGGCTGTCAATATTAAAACCCCTGCGGCTGAAAAGACCAGAAACCCTGCTGAGAGTTCCCGCCCTGTTTTCAACAAGCGCGGAAACAATATGTAATTTTACAATTCCTTTTTTACTCATAGCCGATTAATTATTTCTTTCTGATCGGCGCGGCGCTAGCCACAATTTGTTTCATATTCGCGAGATCGCTTCGCACTTCCCGCGCTGTCGCGACCGCGTCCTGATACCTTCCCGCCGCCTGATCCGCTTCCGCTTTGTCAGCCGCGTTATGCGCGTTTACAATCCTGCTGTCCAGCGAGTCGTAGTCCAAATCCATCTGAGCGTAACGCGCGGCGCTTACATCCGATGTCGTATCATTAATCTCAGACCTTAGGCCGTTAACCAAAGCTGCGGAATCCTGACCAGCTCTCAAAGACGCGGCTTTTCCGTCATTAACGGCTTTCTCCGCGGCTGAAGCCGCTTCTCCCGCCAGCGTTCTGGCAGCGTCATACCGCTTTGAATCCGCCTCAATCTGCATACGGCGAAGCGCGTCCTGCGCCCGGGCAAGCGTTCCCGCCGCGTATTGAACCGCGTCCGCGTCATTTTCCGCCCTGAACACGGCTTCCCTCGCGCTGTCCATTTCCGCCAAAGGCGGCTGCTCACAGCTTAAAACAAAAATAATTAAAATAAAAAAGCTCAAATATTTGAATTTATTCATAAGCTACCTCTAGTTAAAATTTTAATGTATTATAGCCGATTATTCCATAATAAAGAGGATAAAAACCTTAAACATATAAATTAACGCGTATACCCTTGATTATTATAGTTTTGGGCAGTATTTTCTATATATATGAAGTTAATTCAGCTCGCGAAAGGCGGGCTTTTTCTGGTCGAGTGCTTCAGGATAATGATTCTGGCAATTACATTAATAATCACAGGAAACCGCGCCGGATTACACGCGGAAATTGTGTTTATCGCGCCTTCCGTCCTGTTCCTGTTTATGGCTTTATTTATATTTTTGGATTTTGAAAGATACAAAACGTATATAAATTTGTTTATAGCGGGAAAATGCGTAAATATTTTCATTATACTGGGCTGGTTAATATTAACCTCTCAGGTTACAATAATAGAGAGTACTGTTCTTAGCAGCGATTTATTCAGCATGGCGTTGATTATATTAATTATAAGAGATTCCAAAAAAATCGAAGAAATTAAAGCGATTACACAGGCGCCCGCGGCTTCGCGGCATGACAGCGAAGATACAGAGCTACAGGAAACCGGAAGCGCGAACCGCGAAGTTACTATGGAGGATAAATAATGCGTATTATTCCTATCGCGAGCGGAAAAGGAGGAGTAGGAAAATCCCTTGTTTCAGCGAATCTGGCTGTCGCTTTCGCGCAGGCAGGACAGCGCGTAGTGCTCGCGGACCTTGACCTCGGAGCGTCAAACCTGCATCTTGTTCTTGGTTCTCAGTCGCCTAAGTCAGGCATCGGTACTTTTTTAAATAATACAAAATCAAATTTTAACGATGTAATTTCAGAAACAAATGTGCGGGGGCTCCGCTTTATTCCGGGCGATAATGAAATTCCGGGAACCGCGAATCTTTCGATCATCCAGCGGAAGGCGTTAGTAAAAAAACTTTTAGCGCTAAAAGATGACGCGGATATTTTAATTCTGGACCTTGGCGCGGGAACGCATCAGTCGATCCTTGATTTCTTTCTGCTTTCCAATCAAGGAATTGTGGTTTCCGCTCCCGCGGTCACGGCTGTGCTTAACGCCTATGTGTTTTTAAAAAACACTGTTTTTCGTTTGATGCTGGCTTCCTGTTCCAAGGGTTCGCCCGCGTACGCGTACCTGGAAAAAATCCGCAAAGACGGCGCAGGTCATTCAAAGCTTTACATCCCCAAAATGATGCCGGAAATAAAACAAGTTGATCCCGCGTCTTATGAAAAATTCTCAAAGCGCCTGGATTCTTTTTCGCCGCGGCTTATCATGAATCTTGTCGACGAGCCAAAAAGCGCTGATGTAGCCATGAAAATCCGCAGATCTTGCGAGGAATACCTGGATTTAAAAATTGAGCACCTAGGAATTATTTACCGCGATGTAATTCAGGACACAGCGCTCGCGTCCCGTCTTCCAATCCTTCTTTACAAACCGCAGTCGGTTTTATCGCAGGCGGTATACCGCATCGCCGATAAAATTTTACAAACCCCGGAAGATAATTATTCACCTGATGACAAACAAATTGACGACAGCTTTCAGGAAGCCGAAGTGGAAGCGGAAGTTGATTTCGAAGCGAAAATGGAATATATCGAAGACCTGCTTCACTCAGGCGCGATGAGTCAGGGTGATTTAATCGATACTGTTAAATCACAACAGCTTGAAATCTCCAAGCTTAAAAAAGAAAATAACTTTTTAAAGATGAAGCTTACAAAAGCGTTTAGTCAGGGTTTTAAGGTATAATATGCCGTTATTAGCGATCGATTTTCCTTCATGGATAACCCCGGAAGTAGTACCAGGATTTCCTGTGCGCTGGTACAGTTTGATGTACATCTTCGCGTTTGTCACGGCTTATTTAATTTACAGGATACAGGTAAAAGAACGCCGCTTCCCCATGACAGATGACAATCTTCTAGGATTGTTTTACGCGGGGATTTTAGGACTGCTTCTTGGAGCGAGATTATTTTCCACTCTCATTTATGAAACAAGCGATATTTACAGAAGGCAGCCGTGGCTGATCTTCTGGCCGTTCCGCGACGGCAGATTCACAGGGCTTTCAGGCATGAGCTATCACGGAGGTGTAATCGGAGGAGCTGTCGGCGTTCTCATTTACGCGAAGGTAAAGAAGTTCAGTTTCCGCGAGTTAGCTGATATGTTCTGCGCCGCGATCCCTTTAGGTTACACCTTCGGGCGGATTGGAAATTTCACCAACGCGGAACTATACGGCAGGGTTACGGCAAGCCCTTTAGGAATGATTTTCCCGAACGCGAGATCGTATCCCGCGAGCGAAAGCTGGGTAGCGGAAATCGCGGAAAAAACAGATACCGCGATAACAGGCGCTTTAGTAAACCTGCCGCGCCACCCTTCGCAGCTTTACGAGGCGTTTTTCGAGGGCATTGTCTTATGGGCGATTGTCTGGCTGCTTCGTAACCGCAAGCCATTTAAAGGTTTTTTGGTAGGTATTTATTTAGCAGGTTATGGTCTGTTCCGTTTTATAATCGAATATTTCCGCGAACCGGACGCTCATCTGGGTTACCGTATTGAATTTGTAAAAAGCACCCTTCCCGCGGCTTACTCCCACCCAATTTTCAGTTTTACAACAGGGCAAATTTTATGCTTTTTAATGATTGTTTTCGGTATAGCGTGGATAATAATCTGCTCGCGGCTGCCAAACAAAGAAGCAATCCGCGTTTACAGTGTCGATGTTAAAGTAACAACCCCGGAAAATAACGCGAAAGAACGCAACCAGCGCCGAAAACTAAGAAAAAAATTGAAGTAATAGATATTTTCTTGTTGAAAATTTCCAAAATAAAAAGTATCATGAATAAATACGGAGGAATTATGTCAATATCCATGACGATGATAGATATGATCAATCAAGGCAATGTATTTCAGCTGTTAATAATGGGCGTTTTGTTCATTTTAGTAGTAATAATGCTTGTTAGAATAGGCAAGGGAATAGACGCCCTCTACAACAAACCCGCTGAAAACACATCGCACCCGGCAGCCGCGATAACATCAGACGGAGTTACAGCCGCGATCGCGGCCGCAGTAAAGCAATACAAAAAAAACAACCAATAAATTAAGGAAGGAAAAAATGCCAAAAGTAAAGTTAACCGATTTAGTTCTGCGCGATGCCCACCAGTCATTGTTCGCTACCCGCATGGTCACAGCGGATATGCTTCCTATCTGCGATAAGCTCGATAAAGCGGGCTTTTACGCTCTTGAGGCATGGGGCGGCGCGACCTTCGACTCATGTATCAGGTTTTTAAACGAAGACCCGTGGGAAAGGCTCAAAAATTTAAAAAAGAAACTGCCGAAAACCCCGATAATGATGCTCCTGCGCGGACAGAATCTTTTAGGATACCGCCATTACGCTGATGATGTAGTCGCGAAATTTGTAGAATACGCCGCGAAGAACGGCGTTGATATTTTCCGGATTTTTGACGCTGTAAATGATCCCCGCAATTTTAAAACAGCCGCGGAAGCCGCAAAAAAAACCGGCAAGCACATCCAGGCGACAATTTCCTACGCGGTAACTCCTTTCCATACAATCGAGAAGTACGCCGAGTTCGCGAAAAAACTTGTTGACATTGGCGCGGACTCAATCTGCATTAAAGACATGGCGGGACTTTTAAAACCTTACGAAGGGTACGATCTTGTTAAAGCGATAAAAAAAGTCACAAGCCTTCCTGTCGAAATCCACACGCACGCTACCACAGGCATGTCTGTCGCTACATTAACAAAGTGCGCCGAAGCCGGAGCAGAAATTCTTGACACTACAATTTCCTCAATGTCGATGGGAACAAGCCACAGCCCGACAGAAACAATGGTGGAAATTTTTAAAGGAACTGAATACGACACAGGGCTTGACATCAATCTGTTACTCGAAATCGCGGCGTACTTCCGCGAAGTCCGCAAGAATTACAAAAAGTTCGAGTCAAGCTTCCTTGGTGCGGACACCCGCCTTTTGGTAAGCCAGATTCCAGGCGGAATGTTAAGCAACCTCGAAAGCCAGTTAAAAGAACAGGGAGCCTCCGACAAGATGGACGAGGTTCTTAAAGAAATCGCTGTTGTGCAAAAAGATTCAGGCTACCCGCCGCTTGTAACGCCTACAAGTCAAATCGTCGGAACACAGGCGGTATTTAATGTTCTGAACGGAAGATACAATAAACTTTCAGGTCAGTTCCAGGATATGGTAGTCGGCAAGTACGGCGCGTGCCCTGCTCCGAAAAATCCTGACCTTGTAAAGAAAGCTCTCGAAGCTCTCAAAATGGAAAAAGAAATAACCCACCGCCCCGCGGATGATATTCCCGCCGAATATAACAAGCTGGAAGAAGACGCGAAAAAACTGCTTGGCACTAGCGCCGTAACGCCTGAGGATGTTCTCACCCTCGCGATGTTCCCGGATGTCGCGCCGAACTTCTTTAAGAAACGCGCGGAAGGACCTGTTGTCTTTAAACCGGAAGCGGAAGCCCCAGCGGCAGCTCCAAAAGCGGCAGGACAAGCGGAACGATATTCAATTAGTGTTAACGGCGCGAATTACGATGTCGTTGTAGCGCCGGCAGGCACAGTAGCGGTAGCGACCGCGGCTCCAGCGGCGGCGGCGGCTCCGGCAGCAGGCGGAAACACAGTAGTCGCTCCTTTGGCGGGAACAGTGCTTCGGTACAAAGCCTCGGAAGGCCAGGATGTAAAAGAAGGCGACACAATTTTAATTCTTGAATCAATGAAGATGGAGCTTGAAATTAAATCCAACGCTAACGGAAAAGTCCAATTCCTAGTAGCGACAGGAACACAGGTGCTTTCCAAACAGCCCATCGCGAAAATTAATTAATTTTGATTAGGCTGTTCTAAAACATCGGTTGAGATGTTTTAACAAAAGGAAAATGTAAACAGCCTTAGCGGCTAGAGGACAGGAACTTTTGCGCATGTTTACCGACGAGTCTATCCAGCATATTGAAATTTATTTATTAAAGTGAATTTCGTATCGCTGGATAGACCTATTATTTAAAAATAGTATATTATTATCAGAGAGAAAATAAATGCTACAAACCGAACAGTTAATACGAAAAGCCGAATCTTTACCAGCTGCTCTATTTGAAGAAGCCGCCCACTATATAGATTATTTATCACAAAAAGCCTATAAATCCTATGCTGCTGAAAAGCTGTCAGAAGCAGAACGAGAAATGGCTAAACCAGATGCCAAATGGCTAACCGAAAAAGAATTCTGGGATGAAGAAGATTGAGATATGCGGTCAGGTTTTCTGCTCACGCGAAAGAAGATAAAATAGAAATAAGAGAATATTTATCTAATTTCTATCCGGCGACCCCAAAGCGTTTTACTAAAGCGTTAAAAAACCACATATCCGGTTTAAAAGAAAATCCTTATATGTATCCGGTGTATCCGGAAAATCCAGATTACCGCTGCATGGGTGTTGATAATTATATTGTATTTTATAAAATCATTGAGGCTGTTAAAGAAATTACAGTGCTTCGTATTTTACGCGCTTCATGGGATTTACCAAAGTATTTATAGTACAACTTTTCGTTCGCCTCGAAAAAGCATTAGCGCCTTACGCCGAATTCCCCCGGTGTAAGCCGGTTTGCGAGCGCTGTTATCTATGAATTCTCTTTTAGTTCTCTAAGCTCATGTAAAGTGCGAAGTTTCCAGATTGCTTTTTCCTGAATCTGCCTTACTCTCTCCCGCGTAATCCCTAAAAACTTTCCGGTTTCTTCCAGGGTGAGGGGGTTCTCGCCGGTTAAGCCAAAGCGGAGCTGGATTATTTTCATTTCTCTTTCGGATAACTGCGATAGGATGCCGCCCATTGTTTCCTGTAACGTCATGGAGAAAACCATTTCGAAGGGTTCTGCTCTTATATCGTCTTTAATAAGGTCAGCAAGGCGCGTAAGGTTTCCGTCGTCGACAATGGTGTCAAGGCTTGTTGTCTCCTGAGAAAGTTTGACAATTTCCTTAACCTTGGCGACAGAGACGCCGAGGTATTCGGAGAGTTCTTCTTCGTTTGGATCGCGGCCCAGGTCCTGCGTCAGTTGTTTAGCGACATAGTAACATTTTTTAATTGTGTTAAGCATGTGAATCGGTATGCGTATAACGCGGCCTTTGTCAGCGATGCTTTTAATTATTGCCTGTCTTATCCACCATGTTCCATAAGTTGAAAAACGGCAGCCTCTTGTGTAATCAAAACGCTCGACAGCTTCGATAAGCCCGATATTGCCTTCATCGATCAAATCTAAAAGAGACAATCCGCGGTGCTGATAATTTTTAGCGATAGAAACCACCAGGCGCAGGTTCGCGTTTATCATCATATTTTTATAGTGTAAAAGAGCGTTGTCTAAAGCGGTTTTTTCCTCAGACGCGCCGGTTTCCGTTTCGGGTTTTAATGTTTTTTTCTTTTTATCGGAATCCAGTTCCTTAAGCTTGGAACGCAGGCTGATAATTTTCTCGCCGATATTCTGCTCTTCCTGAAGCGTCAAAAGCGGAAACCTTGAAATCTGCCTGAAATAAAGAGCGAGAGGATCAGATTCCTTTTGAGGCTTAACTCTTTTCTGGGTTTTATCCAGAAGTTTTCTGGATTTTTTGCTTATTTTCTCAATTCCAATCTCCATTTTTTACAACTCCTTTTGTATCATGACCTTGGCGCCGAAGCCGGGTCCAACGGCAGGTCATTGCGGAAAACCATGAAAAACAGCTGAGGACGATCGGTTACAGCGTTAATTCCCAATTTTCCAATTTCCATTCCTGATGTTATTCTGTCTCCTACATTTACCGTAATGGTTTCGCAGCCGCCATACATGTAAAAATATCCTCCGGCTGCCTCTATAATCACTACTCTACCGTACTTCCGCCACGGACCTGCCGAAACAACGCTGCCCTGCGTTATGCTTCGCACAGATTCATTTTGCGCTCCTTCTACAACAACGCCCATTTCTCCTGTCATGTATGTGATCAGCCTCGGCGTTACAGGCCATCGCAGCGCGTACAACCCGCCTACAGGGGCGTTCGCGGGAGGAACAGGTGATGACGCGATTTGCTCAGGCACTTTGATTATTTCGCCGGCTCTTAAAGAATAACTGGCGGAAAATTTATTTATATCGAGTAACGCTTGTAAAGTTATTCCGCGCGCGCGGGCAATGCCGTAAAGCGTATCGCCGCGCGCAACCTGATAATCAATTAAAGGGGCTGTAGTTACAGAAGAAGGCAAAACAGAACCGGCTGACGAAGCCGCGTCCTCGTTCTGAGGAATTATTAACCTTCTTCCTACAAACAGCCTGGAAGGATCAGTAATATCGTTAACGCGCGTCAATTCATTCGCGTTGACTCCGTAAAAACGGGAAATAGAATAAATTGTTTCCCCTCTTGTTACAACATGGATCAAGTTCTCAGCGGCAAGCGCTCCGGGGAAAAGGACGCACGCCAACGCGAAAAATAATGTTGTTTTTTGTAAAAAGTTCACGGCTCTTCATTATCGGCGGAAATACCTCAAAACTTGAGGGGGCGGGTTTTTTATGATAAAATGAAAAATTACAGGAGCAGAACATGAGCGAATATAAAAGACCAAGCTGGGATGAATATTTTATGGAAGTGTGCGAGGCGATTTCCAAAAGAGCGACATGCGAGAGAGGCAGATCCGGATGCGTTATCGCGAAAGACAAGCAGCTTTTGGTAACAGGCTATGTCGGCGCTCCCGCCGGGCTTCCGCACTGCGACGATGCCGGGCATCAATTCAAAAAAACGCTCCACGAAGACGGCAAAGAAACAACCCACTGCGTAAGGACTGTCCACGCTGAGCAGAACGCGATCTGCCAGGCGGCTAAGCGCGGCATTCCAATTGACGGCGCAACTTTATACTGCCGTATGACCCCGTGCAGAACATGCGCCATGCTGATAATTAACTGCGGAATAAAACGGGTTGTCGCCCAGCGCCGTTACCATGACGGAGGCGACTCTGAAGCGATGTTAAAAACGGCTAAAGTCGCGCTCGAATATGTATTTGACGAACTGCAGCAATACGAGAATCAATAATAAAATCGCTGATTAGTAAAAATTATTATAATTCTTGGAACAAGCTTATCAATCTCTCATTGTCTCATAACCGGCTTCAAGAATTATGCGGTACTTTAAATAAATTTCTTCCAGCGTGTGTACAGGACCGGGAGCGCGGAAACGCTTTCTTAAAGCGCAGGCGCCTCTTCTTTCGATAAAAAAATCGTAGATAGCGCGCGGGTCGCGATCATTAACATCGGGGTAAACGGGAGTTGAGTCAAGATAGGAGCGCACTTCGCTGTGACTTACAGACGTTACGCCAAAACGTTTTAACCTTGTGCGCACCTGCATTATTTCCTCGTAAGAAAGGCCGAAAAGAAATTCTTCCAGCGCCCACCTTGTTTTATCGTTTGTGGATTCTTCCTTTAAAAAATCTTCCCATTCAGTTTCTGTTCCCATGTCGATGGAAATTCGCAAAAGCTCGGTGTTGCCGTCCATTGTGCCAAAGCTTGGCGGGGAAGAATCTCTCGCTGTCCAAAGCGATGATAAAGCCATAAGGTGGCGGATGCTTCTCTGATCCGTTCCGCTGTCCCAAAGGGCGATTAAATCTTCGGCTAGTTTGGATTTTGTGGCGGCGGAAAAAGTAGGGTCCTCAAGGCAGGAGAAATAAACATCTTCCGCCATTAGAGTAAAAACAACCGAAAATGACATATGCCTGCAGGGAATATTTAATTCATGGTTTCCTTCAGTGAGTCTTGTTAATAAATAAAACGCGTGAAATTTCGCGACAAGAAAACACCTGACTGCCGCTACTTTCGCCGGAGTGCGCAAAAGATGATTTGTAGAAGAAAAAAATAACAATGATTCAGTCAGCTGATTTTCGTTGGCAAGAACATCTTTAACATATCTTGTTTCTTTTATTGAAGGATAATCAAACACCGCTTCCGCCAAGTTTCTAAGCCGGCGGAACCGTTCGTGAACAAGTATATAATCCTGTTGATTTCGTTCCTTTAACCATTCTTCGATTCTGCTGATAAGTAGTTCGTCATTTTCGGTTAAGATCGTTTTATTCTCTGAATCGGCTGACGCGGAAAATTCCCCTGTATGAGAAGATTGCGCTGCATGAGGCGACTGAACCATAATTTATCATTATATCAATAAAAAGGTAAATTGACAAATTATTTTTTTATGTCCGAAAACGCGAAAGATCAAATAATAATCATATACCTGATAATTAAACAATAAAAATTTATTTTAATATAACGCTTGTAAATCCGCTAAGAGTTAATATACTTCCGTTAAGTTTCGCTGTTCCTTTTCCCGCGAATCCTCTTACAATTGAAAATTTATTATTTGTATAAAGACTCAAATCCACGTTCACTTCATTATCAGCGGTGTTATGAAAGACAGCGGCTTTGCTTCCGTTATAATCAGAAATAAATCCCCCGAATGTCGCGTAATTGGAAAAATCCAGCGGTTCGATAATTCCTCTCGCGATCTCCGGGTTCGCGTTACGCAAAGCGATAACTTTTTTATAATGATTTAAAAGGCTGTCTTTTTTTGAAAGCTGGCTTCTTACAGTTCCGTTTGTCTGATTGTCTTTGTTATATGTAGAGCCCGCTGGATCGCGCGCTGTATCATTATCGCCCCAAAGCATCGCGAGCCTTCTGTTGGAATCTGTGTTCGCGCTTCCTCTTGATCCCTTCATTCCGATTTCTTCGCCGTAATAAATAAAAGGGCTGCCGCTTGATAAAATATATAAGTTAGCTGCAATGTGCATAATATAATCATCAACAGGAAGAAAGCCCGCCGCCCTGTCCATGTCATGATTTGATATAAAAGGATTTAAAACAGCGTCCGGGTTTTTATTCAGAACCTGCCTTTGATACAGCGAAAGACGCTGCGCGAACTCCGTAACATCCGCGATTCCCATTGCGGCATAATAAATATCTCCTGATGTTCCTGACATTCCAAAATCAAAACAATTTACAGCTTCGTAATAATTTTGTATCGATACGTTACCAGACCAGTTCTCGCCGACCAAGTAAACATCGTTTTTTATTTTTTTACATTCGTCGTTAAACCATTTTAAAAAATTTATATTCCTGTTATCTTCGCCAAGAAAAAAATATTTTACAGCGTCCAGCCTGAAGCCTCCTGCCCCTTTATCAAGCCAGAACTTCGCTATGTCCATTATTTCGCGGCGCACATCGGGATTATCAAGAGCAAGTTCCGGCATGCGGGACGAAAAATTTCCTTCGTAATAATATTGAACGCCGTTTGGATCTTTTTCAAAATCATACCATGTTCTTCCTGAGATTTTTTCTGTTTCCAGATCGTAGTATTTTACGATTGGATCGTCAAAATTTCCGTTTTTTACCGCGTTTTTCGCGTCTAAAAACCATTTATTTTCAGATGATGTATGATTCAAAACAAGATCGATTATTAATTTTATTCCTCTTTTTTCGCATTCCGCGGCAAGCTCTTCAAAATCTTCCATCGCGCCGTAACGCGGATCGATTCTATAATAATCAATTACATCGTATTTATGGTAACTGGGCGAGAGCATTATGGGCATTAACCAGATACCTTCTATGCCAAGGCTTCTGCCGGAGGAAAGATCGCCGTCATTTAAATAATCAAGCCTGTTTATAAGCCCGCGCAGATCGCCTATCCCGTCTTTGTTTGAGTCAGAGAACGCGCCGACAAAAATTTCATAATATACGCGGTAGTTATCTGCAACAACCCTTGTGTCAAGTTCTTTGTCCAACACTCTGTATTCACATCCGGCTAAAGCGGCAATTATTAAAACGAAAAATAATAAAGAATGGTTATTTCCTGCCATATTTTTCTTAACTCTTGACAGAACCTGCCGTAACTCCTTCGATATAAAATTTCTGCATAGAAAGGAATAACGTTACAATCGGAATCGCGATAAACAAACACCCCGCCGCGAAAATCGTAAACACATTAGAATCGACCCTTTGCCCGTACAGCATGTAATAAAGTCCGACTGCTGTCGTGTGCAAATGCACATTCTGCTCGCCTAAAATAATGCGCGCGAAAATAAAATCCATCCAAGGCGCCATAAACGCCATAAGAGCCGTGTAAACAATGATCGGCCTTGATATGGGCAGTATGATCGAAAAGAATATTTTAGACTGCATCGCTCCGTCAATTTTCGCGGCTTCAATTAAAGAATCGGGAATTGTGTCAAAGAAACCTTTCGCGATATAAAAACCAAGCCCTGAACTGACTGAATAAACCAGAATTAAAGCGAATAAAGACTGCGTCAGCCCAAGCGCTTTTAAAATGTAATAAATCGCGATCATGGACATAAATCCCGGAAAGAGCCCCAGTATCATCGCGATATTCATAATCGGCTTTCGCATTGAAAAACGCATCTTGCTCATAACGTACGCGGTGCATAAAATTAAAAAAGTAGAAAGCGTCGTGCTGAAAACAGCGACAGTTAAAGTATTTGTCACCCATCTTCCGAACTGAGTAGCGGTAAAAAGACGCCTGAAATTTTCAAGCCCGAAACTTTTAGGAAAATAATGCGATACAACAATTCCGATTAAATCGCCCTGATCGTTATACTCAACCCTGAACGCGCTAAGCGCTACCCAAAGAGTCGGATACAGCCAGATAACAGCTAAAATGATCAGCGCGATATGCGCGAATGTAAGAGAAACAGCTCTGCCCGCTTTTATTGAATGAACCTTGCCGGTTTTGATCATTGGAATCTATCCTCCTCTTTATATGCTCTGGATCTGCGGTATGTAACAAGCGTTATCACTGATGTGCAAAGGAACGTTAAAATTCCGATTACAGACCCAAGGTTGTATTCCCTTTCATCGACAGATAATTTATACAGCCATGTAACAAGAAGATCAGTAGAGCCGGCTTTGTAGCCGCCGGGGAAACGCGGAGCTCCTCCGGTTAAAAGATATATAACATTAAAACTGTTAAAGTTGCCGACAAACGAAGAAATAAGATACGGGGTGGTAATAAATAATATAAAAGGCATGGTTATTTTTACAAGGATTTTAAATTTACTGGCGCCGTCAATTCGCGCGGCTTCGTATAAATCCGCGGGAATATTTAAAAGTATTCCTGTTGTCATAAGCATTGTATAAGGAACGCCGATCCAAAAATTTGTAAGAATAATCGTTATTCTTGTTCTTAGCACGTTGTTAGATTCCGCAAGGAAAGAGATTGGTTCGCTTGTAATGCCAAGGTTCATAAGCATTGAGTTAAAAGGACCAAGTTCGCCAAGAAGATTTCTTACAGCGAGCAGTGAAACAAACTGAGGCATTGCGATTGTTAAAATAAATATTGTTCTCCAGAAGGCTTTGAATTTTACGCCCTTCATGTTAATAAGAATGCCTAAGAAAATTCCTCCGAAGTAACAAGTAAAGGTCGCGAATATTGTCCATGTTATAGTCCAGCCAAGCACCGGAAAAAACCTCTGCCCAATTTCGCCTGTCTGCGTAAAAAGCGCGGCGATATTGGCAAACCCGACCCAGTCAAATAAAACTTCACCCTGATGCTGGCTGTCAAAGTTTGTGAAAGCGATAAAGATCATAAAGACTGTCGGCATTATCGTAAAAATTGTTACGCCGATAAAAGTAGGGGTAAGAAGCGTTACATTAAATCTGTTATCAAGCAGATCCCTGACATCTTCGCGGAAAGTAAATGATCTGCCTTTTAATTTCATGTCGCGTTCGGCTTTGTACGCGCTTTTTAAATTACTGAGATAAAGCAGAAAGAAAAGAACCATTATACACATTGTAACTACGCCGAATAACAGCATGAGCATTGAATCATCGGCGCGCGTGAAAATATCGCCTTCGTTTGTGCCCAATGTCCTGAAGTTAATAAGCGCTTTGTAGCCAAGCGGAGTGTTGTTCACTTTCGGGCACAGCGCCATGAACGCGATAAAAGCCGCCTGAAATAAAAGAAAAATAAAGCCTTTAACGATCTGTTTATAATAAAAATTGCCAAATCCCATAATTAAATGGGACATTTTCACGGCGAAGCCGCCTTTAATAAAACGATCAGCGAAATCAACAAAAAAGTTTCTAAATCCAAAAACCAGAGAAACGGCGGCTCCTTTAAAGAAAGCGCCTATCCCGGTAAAAAAACCAAAAAAAGATTTAACATATTTTTGAACCTGCGCCATAAATAAACACACCCCTTAAATAAAAAGCCCCCGCGAAAAAACCAGCGCGGGAGCCTTGAATTAAAACATTAAATTATCATTCAAAATTCCTTATTCCGGCCTTCTTCCTGTTCTCCATATTGTTTCTATAACAGCCATCCCGTCTCTAATCTTCGCGGTTGTATCATACATCGGGCTGCCGCTTGTATCTCTCGCGTTAGTCAAAATGTCAAGCACGATGGCGGGCGCTCCCTGCGAGTAATACCAGTTGTTCATTCTTGTGTTAGCGCCAAACGGCTGAGCTCTTCCTGAGTCAAACATTTCAAGCTGAACGCGGGCGACTAATCCTTCCAGTGAATCTGCCCTAATCCCCGCGAATTCTGTCCTCGCGTTTTTATACGCGGGAAGGTTATTAATCTCATTAAAAGCCTGTTCCTGAACATCTTTGCCGGAAAGGTATGTTAATATTTGCTGCACATACTCGGCTTTTTTATCGCCTTGCGCGTACTTTTTCATTACAAACATTACAGTGTCCGCGAATGTGCCGGACTTCATCTCAGTTCCCGCCGCGGTATTGGTTCCCGCGACATCGGCGGCGGTCAGGGTAAAATGCGGAAGGGTGGCGATTCCCAGTTTGCTGCCGAGCGCGGCTCTTGCCGCGTTAAAGTTCCACGCGCCGCCGATCATCGAAAGCGAGGCTTCGGTCGCGAGCTCAACTTCCCAGCCGGAATCCGACGCCTTTCTCGCGCCGTAGTAAACTCTTCCGTCAGGGCTAGTATCGGTAAAAAATCTCTGACCCCATTGCATTGTCGCTACCGCTAAATCGGAATTAAAATTACAATTAGTCAAAACTTTATCAATATATAGATCCGCGATTGGCGTATTATCCGACGCTCTCGTGGCAAGAACGATAAACGAGTTATTATAGCCGTCGTCGCCGTTAATCGAAACAGACTGTTTGCCAAGCGATCTCGCCTTTGCCCAGACTCCTTCCCATGTTTTAACATCGTCAACGGTAAGATGATCCTTGTTATAATAAAGGACAAGCGCCTGAGACCGGTAAGGAATGCCAAATGTATACTCGGTTCCGCTTACAGTTCCTTTTATAACATCATAAAAAATAGAAGGATTATCATTTTGAATCTGCCTCAGAAGATTTTGATCCGTTACAGGCCCAATCGAACTCGCGCCGGCGATGAGCCTTCCAAGATTGTCATGCGCTATTGTAAAAATATCAGCGCCAGCGTCCATGTCATCCAAAAATTTGGCGGCAGCCGATCCTGTATCCACGCTTTCCACCGCGACAGTGTAAGCGAATGGTTTATCATTCGCGGCGTTGTACCTCGCGACCCATTCATCCATTTTCTTTTCATAGAAATCTCTGGCTTCGCTTCCCACCCAAATCTTAATTTGTTCTTCTTTCGCGCTGCAGCCGGAAAGAAAGGCGAAACATAAAATAAAAATTGTTAGTACAGCGATAAAAAAATTCAGATTGTTTTTTTTCATATATAAGGCTCCTGTTAAAATAAAAGGGATTCTCCAAAACCTAAAATATACCCATCCCCGAAATCAATATCATGGAACAGTAAGGCATTAAAGAATCCCAATAATCACCCGGCAAAAAAACCGGACAGACTTAAAACAAATTATCTTTTTATCGCGCCCATCGCTCTTGTGTTATCTTTCATAACAGCGAAAATAATATAATATGTGCCGTTGCCGCCCAAAAGGACCGGATTGTCATTATTGCTTCCGAGCCCGTCACCCGCGGCGTCACGAGCTTCATCGCTTCTGTTCATCGGCGTGTAAAGCGTATCGGGGGACAGGTTGGCGATTCCGCCGGCTTCCGCGCTTGGCACCCACATATCAAACAGCCAGCCGCTTGACTCTGTCGAATCGGCGATCAATCTGATAAATTTTACCGCGAATTTTCCGTCCTGACTGATATTTCTGCCTGAATATTCAACACTCCAGCCGGCGTTAGCCACAGACGCTGTATTATATTCCCACAAATAAATATTAGCGGCGTTACTCAACGCGTTTTTAAGCGGAGCGATCCTTGAATCATTGGGAGCGACATTCTCCATCATAAAACGCGAATCAAAATTACTGCCCCAATCGGCAAAATGCCCTGTTGTCCGGTAATTATAACCCGAATGAGGTACTGGTTTGTTGTTGCATCCGGCAAGTACCGCGATGATACTAACAGTCATTAGAACTACGAGTAATGTAATTCCGAGTTTTTTCATAAATTTTCCTCCATTAAATTAATTTTCCTATTTATAATCATAATACTATAATCCTCTAATGGCAAATAAAATTTAAATAAAAGGTTTTCATAACAAAAAAAATATGTGATAATACCGAAAATGAAAGGTAAAAAACGTCATGATTTTTTTTACGCTCTGTTACGAACTGTTTTCAAAAGATACCTTACGCGGAATTTCAACTTCCAATATGACAAACTTGAATGTTCCAGCGCGCCATATATCGTGGCTGCGAATCATGTTTCAAACTGGGATCCGATTTTAATCGGATTGAGTTTCAAAAAACCGATGTACTATGTAGCCTCTGATCATTTACTGCGCAAGGCGAAAGGCAGGTTCATCCAATACGCCATTTCTCCCATACCAAGAATGAAAACCGCGAATGAAACTCAAACTGTAATTACAATTTTTAAGCGCTTAAAAGAAAAATTAAATATCTGCGTTTTTGTTGAAGGAACAACTACTTTTGACGGCGTAACAGGCGAAATACAGCCTTCTATCGGAAAGCTGGTAAAAAGGGCGGGAGTCACGCTTTTAACTTATAAATTTTCAGGTACCTTTTTTACAAGCCCAAGATGGGCGAGATTTCACAAAAAAGGAATAACGCAAGGACGTCTTGTAAATACCTACAGTCCCGAAAAAATCGCTCTCATGTCAGAAGATGAAATTTACAACGCGATTAAAAATGATATTTATGTTAACGCGTATAACGATCAGGAGAGAAATCCCGCCGCGTTCAAAGGAAAAAAACGCGCGGAATATCTTGAGACAATTTTATACTGCTGCCCGGAATGTAAACAAATCGGAACTTTAAAAAGCCGGGGCGATACGGTTTTCTGCTCCCGCTTGGAATGCGGTTTTAAAGTTCATTATAATGAACGCTGTTATTTTGAATTTCCGGACGGTAATCCGGCGCCATATAAAACAATAACAGACTGGATTAAATGGGAAAGAGAAGAACTTGATGATCTTGTCAAAAAAACAAAAGATTGTAATACGGCGCTTTTTTCGGATGAAGATCAGGAACTTATTGAGACAGTAAAATCAAAAGAAAATATCGCTGTCGCGAAAGGAAAGCTGTGTTTATATAAAGACAGATTATCATTTACAGATAAATCAGGATCGCTTTATGAGTTTTTTATTAAAGATATTATTGATATAGGCGTTATTACAAGAAAGACATTAATATTCGCGGCGCCGAATAAAGTGTATGAAGTTCACTCAAAAAATCAAAGAAGCGCGTTAAAATACATGGATATAGTAAGAAAATTAAAATTTAAGGAGTAAAACTATGGACCTTGGAGTAATTGGCGATACATTATTCAGTGATTTTTTTATTTTTTTAAACCGCGATATGTCTTTTGTGGGGCTTATCTCTGTAAGCTCTGTTTGTATTTTTATGCTGATCGCGAACATTATTAGGCGCAAGATTCCGTTTTTCAGGCGTTTATTAATGCCGACAGCGGTAATCGCGGGATTGCTAGGGTTAATAGTAAAAGAAATAATTCTCGCTGTTTGGGATTATAATATTTTCAGCACGGATGTTCTTGGCGCGCTTGTTTACCATCTTCTGCCTGTGGGTTTTATCGCGTTATGCCTTCGCGAGCGCGATAATTATTCCAAAGAATTTAACTCAGACAAATTAAAAATAGAGCGCGTCGCGGCGTCCAAATCCGGAAGTTTGATTATCGGGGGTTATTTGATTCAAGCGCTTATCGGCATCAGCGTAACAGCGTTTTTGGGTTTTACTTTTATGCCTGAGCTAAACAAAGCGACAGGCATAATGCTCGCTCTCGGTTACGGACAGGGACCTCAGCAGGCGAACGCGACAGGCATAATCTGGGACGCGGCGGGGCACATGTCATTCTGGGGTAACGGAGCCGCGAAAAATTTTGGCCTTACTATCGCGGCGTTGGGATTTATCTGGTCGTCAATACCAGGCATTATTTTAGTAAACTGGGTAGCGAAGAAAAAGGGCATTACACGAAAACGCGACGAGTTTCAGAAAACAGGCGATCTTCCCAGTTACAGCATCGAAGAGCCGGATGAAGTTCCTCTGTCAGAATCAATCGATAAATTTACATTGCAGATCTGCATGGTCGGCGGCGTTTATATCCTTACAATCGGCATAATTATTATAATTGAAATTTTGTTGAAGCTTTCGGGAGTTCAGTTCCTTATCGATCTTATTCCGACATTTTGGGGGTTCGCGTTCATGCTCGCCGCCCTTGTCGCGATCTGCGTAAAAACAATTCTGCGCCGTCTTGTAAAAACAAAAATTATGCGCCGCAAATACCCGAACAAATACATGATGAACAGAATCAGCGGCGTGGCTTTTGATCTTTCCATCACCTCCGCTTTATTCCTTGTATCGGTTACAACATTGGGTACACTCTGGATACCAATATTAATAATGACCACTCTCGGCGGCATCGCGACAGCGGTTTACCACTATCTTATGAGCCCTGTAATTTTTAAGGGATACAAAGAAGAAGGATTCCTCGCTTTCTATGGAATGCAGACAGGAACAATCGCGAACGGCATGATTCTGACAAGGGAAATTGATCCTGACTTTCAGACGCCCGCCGGGGACGATATGGTAATTGGATCATCCGCGGCGATAATTCTTGGGTTCCCTCTGCTCCTTCTCATCGCGCAGGCGCCGCGTCCCGGAAATTTATGGTGGGTAGCGCTGGTAATCTTTCTTTACTTTGCCGTGCTTTTAGTTTATTTATTAAAAGATAAAATATTCAAAACAGGGAAAAAACCTAAAATAACCCGATAAGCCATGTAGTTAAAACAGGTATATAAGTTACAAGGAAAACCACAATTACATGAACCAGCAGGAACGGAAGTACGCTGCGGGTAACTTCCAGAAACGGCTTTTCAAAACGGTAACTTGCCATAAAAAGATTAAGCCCTACAGGGGGAGTAATAAAGCCCGCTTCAAGATTGATGACAAAAATAATCGCGAGATGAATAGGATCGATTCCGTACGCGTGACCGAGTGGAACAACTAAAGGAAGCAAAACAAAAATCGCCGAGAATATATCCATTACGCAGCCGAGCAGGAACAAGGTAAGATTTAAAAGAAGCAGAAAAATAATTTTTGATTGAACTACGCTTTGCATCCATGACGCGAAATGCTCGGGAACGCCTGTATCAATAAAAGCGACTGACAAGCCTTTCGCCATCGCAAGCACCGCGAGAATTCCGCCGATAATCGGAACAGCTTTAAAAAACACTTCGGGAATTTTCTTAAAAGGAATATCTTTCTTAATGAATACTTCAATTATTAAAACATAAATAACAGAAACAGCGCTGACTTCCACAAGCGTCAGGAACCCGGAAAAATATCCGACGATAAGTATTATAGGCAATAAAATCTCAAAGAATGAATCCTTAAAAGACAGTCCCGCGTCTTTGGAATTAAATTCTATTTTTGGGATTTTTACTTTTCGGGCGAGAAATAAACCGGCGGTAATCATCGCGATAACAAGAATGATTCCGGGGATTATAGCTCCAATAAAATAATGAATAACATTGTAATACGTGGGAATTTCCATAAAGTATAAAATCGTGTTGCTTGTGGACGCGACAAGAATTATCGGAAGGCTCGGCGGAAACATGAGTCCTACCCCACCCACTGATGTTAAAATTCCAACGGAAAAACGTTCTGAATATTTGCTTTCATTTAAAATAACAAGCAGTATTCCGCCAAGAGCGAGAATTGTAACTCCGGAAGCGCCTGTAAACGATGTAAAAAAAGCGCAGATAATAACTGTCGCGATAATTATCCCGCCCGGCATCCAGCCAAAATAATTTTTAAAGGTGCGGACAAGCCTTTCTCCCGCTTTGCTTTCGGAAAGAAAAAAACCAGTAAGAGTAAAAAGAGGAATCGCTATAATATCGTTGTTGGTAAGCGCGGAATAAATATGCTGCGCGATATAATCAGGTTCCTGACCCGCCGCCTGAAACATTATTATAGCGATGCCGCCTAAAACCGCGAACACCGGCATTCCCGCTAAACCGGCTAGAATAAGCAGAATAATTAAAGGTATGTTTAATCCGTATATCATTACAGAATCATACAAAAAATTAATCCACGAGAAGAAAGGCTCAGGCGTATCCTGCGGAATAATTCCCCAAATAATTTTCGCGACCGCGGGCAGCGCGGCGGCGCAGCCTAGCAGTATCGCCGCCAATGCGAGTATTTTATCGCGTAACGTTTTAAGTTTCAAAGTTAAACGGACAGCGATTGCCATAAAACCAAGCGGCAATACAACAGCGATAATCTGATCCGTTAAAAAGCCGATTTGCCTTCCCATCATGCCGAATTTAATATACGCGACACAGTTCCATACGAGAATAACTAGCAGAAAAACGGAAATTAACGTGCAAATAATAACCAGCGTTTTTTTTATTTTTTCGCTTTTAATAAACTGCACCGCGGTAATGGAAATATGCTCGCCGGTTTTTTCCGTAAGCATCGCGGCGAAAATCGCGGTAATTAAAAGCAAATGCGTTAATATTGTATCCGAGCCCGGAATCGTCATACTGAACTGACGCAGAATAATCTCTATAAACGGAACCAGAGCCATGAAAGAAAGCGAACTAAAACAAATTAAATACTCAAGCCATGATATCTTAAAACCCATCAAGAACTTTTTACAAGATTGGAACGCTTTATTAGCCATTTTAAACTTATCTTCCGCTTCTGTATCTTTCCAAAACACCGTTGATTCTGTTAAACAAATCCCGATCATATAAATCGATTAGCGAGGGCATCGCGTTATTCATATCAGCGCGCCATGTATCCTGCTGCGCCTGAGTGGGTCTGTTAATCACAAGTCCGCCTCGCTCCATTGTTGATATGGCGTTCGATTCCGTTCTTGCCATAGCGTTATCAAATTCAACCGCTGTCTGCTGAGAAACCCTTACAATAGCCTGCTGATTCGCGGCGCTTAATTGATTCCATGTTACCCGGTTCATTACTATCGCGCCCATCGCTGGACACAAAGGCAGATCAAGCATGTGTAACCCTCTGTGCAGGTTCAACGGAGTTATTAAAGTGGGAATTAAATAAAAAGCCGAGACCATATTGCTGGCAAGCCTTGTTCCAAGATTCGTCAGGTCTGTCGGAACTAAATTGTAATTCAGTCTTCTGAAAACTGTGTTCATTGACTCAAGCTCGGGGCTTGTCGCGAGCCTCAACCTTCGAAGATCGTTCGGAAGAAAAACAGCCTGATTGGAAAAAACATAAATCCATCCCGCTTTTGACCATGTAATTACGACAAATTCTTCCCTTACACGGCTATCAAGAACCGGTTTTACATCATTAAGAACAACATCAAGCTCCGCGTTATTTCTGATCATAAAAGGCACGCTTAGATTCATAACGGCAGGGCAGATATCAAACATTCCGGCGGAAGTAAAAACAGCCACTTGAATTGAATTGCTGCGAAGGGATGTAAGCATCTGAGTCTCTGACATTTGGGAACCGTGAGTCATAGTAACGCTTACCTGATTATTGGTAACGCGCGCCCAGTCGGACGCGAGACGATCAAGCGCTCTTCCCCAGTCAGAATTGCGCGGCAAACCGGATACAAAACGAATATTGGTTACTTGCGAGTTTGAAGTGCCCCTCTGAGCGAACACAGATCCGAATGAAACAAAAAATAAAATTAATAAAGCCGCCGCGATTTTTTTCATATAACACTCCTGTTTTTTTCGCTAAAAATAATCATCGCCTGGTATGGGAAGGAAATAAAAATGCATCCAGGCGTTATCCAAAAGCCAGCGCGCCTTTCGCTGGTTGATGACATTTACAAGCCGGTTGGACATATCCAAATCGACATCTATAGCGATCGCTTTTTCGAGGCTGTCACTGAAACCGTCATAATCTTCAGCCGGAATGCAGATAAGCTCCGCGTAAGAAACATACGCGCCAACGGAGTTTCCCTTTGTTTTTTCAATCGCCTTTTTAAAGTGCTGTTCCGCGAGCTGCGGATTGCCGCCCATCGCCTCGGGAAGGGAAGCGTAGAAAACTATGTAAAACTCATCAAGAGTCGCCCCTCCGAAATCAGGATCAAGCTCATAAGCTCTGTCAATCATCGCCGTCCATTCAGGAATTCCCGCGCTCAGCTCAAAATCCAATATATCGATTGAATAAGCCGAAAGCCCGCCTGCGACAGTCCAGTATAAAAGGCCAGCGTCTTCCTTTTTAACTTTAGAGAGTATTGACTGCATTGAACCATTGCTTACAGTCGCGCTTGAAAAACCCTTGTATTTTAACTCTAAAGCCCTATTCAGAATTTCATAACCGCGGAGGTAAAGCTGTTTGGAACGCGTTAAAGCGGCTTCTCTTTCTTCATATTGATTGGAAGGGAGCATCTCCGCCGGACCCTGAACAAACGCGTTCGCGTACATTATAAAAAGAGAGCCGGTTGTCAGCAGCAGCCCCTCATGCTCAGGATTTGACGCGAGAAGGGTCTCATACAATTTAATCGCGAACGGAAGAGAATCGCCGACTAATTTTGGATCGTTATCAGATGTAAAAGCGTTTGTGCCGCCGTCCCCTGTAAGCATATCCGCCACCATATCCATAGCCATAGTGTTGATAGAACATGACATAAGAGCGCAGAGAAAAGCCGCGATTATTGAAAAAATCAATTTGTTTTTCATATAAACACATTATATCTTGAAAATAACAAAAAATAAAGAAAAAAATAAGGTTACAAGGAAAATATTGACCCTATTTCGCGATAATTCAATCTTGTTAATAAGAGAAAAATAAATTAACCTGTATGTAAATGAATATTTTAGACGCGAAAAACCTGACAAAGGTGTATTTAAGCAGCAAGAAAGCATTAAACAATGTGAGTTTTACTATACAGGAAGGGGAGATTTTCGGGTTTCTCGGTCCCAACGGCGCGGGAAAAACCACAGCGGTAAAAGTATTGAACGGAATGTTGAAAGCCACAGAAGGGACTTGCAGTATTTTCGGCATTGATCCGGAGGAAAGCCCTGAAAAAGCGCACGCTATTTCCGGAGTTGTAACGGAACACGCGCAAATGTACAACAATCTGACAGGGCTTCAGAATTTGATGTTTTTTGGTTCTGTTTTTGGAATCGAAGAAGAGGAAACAAAAAAGCGCGCGCTTGATTATTTTGAACGGCTGGAGCTAAAGGACGCGATGAACCGCAAGCTTGGCGAGTATTCAACGGGGATGCGCCAAAAACTTTCTCTCGCGCGGGCGATGATCCATCAGCCTAAGATGCTTTTCCTTGATGAACCCACTTCCGGTCTTGACCCCGAAAGCGCGCTGAATGTAAACAATATGATAAAAAGCCTCTCCCGCGATAACGGAACAACTGTGTTCCTCTGCACTCACCAGCTTAGATACGCCGAGGAAATCTGCACGCAATACGGCCTTATAAGCGAAGGCAGCATGCTGGCGACAGGCAGCCTTGACGAACTGCATGATTTGGTTTTTTCTGGTTTAAAAGTTTTATTAAAAGATGAAAACGGCGAAAGAGAAATAGAGGTCGATTCGATTGATCAAATTCCAAGCCTCGTAAAACAGATTGTCGAGTCCGGCGGCAGGGTGTACCATGTCTCGGCGCACAAACATTCGCTGGAAGAAATTTATTTCGCGCTGATCGAGAAAATGAAAAGGACGGATTAGTTTATGATCGATTTAAAAAATACCGCGCGGCTAAAACAAATCGCGATAATGAAAAAAGATTTAAAAAGCGTCACCTCAAATAAAAACATGATGATATCGCTAATTGTTGTCCCGGTTATGATGGCGGTTGTATTACCCGTTATTTTTATAATGACAACTGTTTTTATTCCTGAAGATTCGCCTGATATGGCGGAGTTAATGACGCTTTTAGGTTCTGTAACAATATATGAGGAAAACAATATTCGGGAAATGATTTTAAGCATGGTATTAAATTTTGTATTGCCTATGTTTTTCCTGATAATTCCTGTAATGGCGTCTTCTGTTATGGCTTCAAGTTCTTTTGTCGGCGAGAAGGAAAAGAAAACCCTGGAAACCCTCCTTTACAGCCCGATCCCGCTTCGCGATATTTTTAACGCGAAAATACTCGCTTCGTTTTTATTAAGCATGACTGTGTCGGTTTTATCATTTTTCGCGATGATCATAATTTTTGAAACGCTGCTTTTAATTTTGCTAAATACCATGATAATGCCGAATATAAACTGGCTAATCATAATGCTGCTTGTGTCGCCTTCCATGTCGCTTATCGCCATAAATTTAATTGTGCGCGGCTCCGCCAAAGCGCAGACATCCGAAGAAGCCCAGCAAAGCAGCCTGTTTTTAGTTTTGCCTGTAATTTTACTGGTTGTCGGGCAGTTCACAGGAATCATGATGCTGGGCTTTCATATTTTTCTGATACTTGGCGCTGTGCCAGCGTTGATCGCGTTTTTAATGTTCAGGGGCAAGTTCGGAAACTACACATACGAAAAAATATTAAGGTGACTTACGCTTTTTCCGATCAACAGCCTCGCGGAGGCGCGGAGATCAAAATTCCCGCTTCCTGTAAAATCTCAAAGAAAATCTGTACGAAACATACATAACAATCAATATAATAAAAACAACTAACGCCGCCAAAGAAACTCCGTTAAGAGATTCTAAAAAATTATCAATACCTGTATATATGCCTTTGTCAACTACACCGGATCTTTCAATGGCGGTCAGCGCTAAAAAACCCGCGGCAAGAAGCGCGAAAGGAACAAGACTGAAAAATTTCGCTTTAGAATAACCCAACTTAAAAAAGACAGGCAGCTGTACCGCCTCGATAACCGCGGCAATAGGAGCGATTATTAAAATAATCATGATAATTCCGCCAAATTCTGTTTCGCTGCCTGTCAATCTAGAAATAAAAATCCCAATTACAGCAATTAAATAAAAAAATATGATTGTAAGAATATTCAATATAAGAGTAAATAAATATCTGGAAAGCACTACTGTTTTTCTGTTTATTGAAAGCAATGTATAAAGAGCGTCCATATTACTTTTTTCTCCCACCGCGAAAGGATAACTCATAAACAGCGTTCCTACCATCATTCCAAAACCGATAGAAGATGCAGCGGTATCCGAAAAAATTGTAATAAAGAGCGCGATTGCCGCGTACATCGACAAACTTTTAAATGTAAAATACGGTTTAACAGTTAAAAAATCGAGCTGTATAAAAGATTTAATTTTATTAACCTTGTTCATGAATTTTTACTCCTTTATTCATAAATATAATAATTTCTTCAAGCGAAATATTTTCGATTAATACGCCGCGTGGCAAAAGCGATGTATTCGCGGTTTCTATCATTCCCTCAAAGCCTGAGCCGTGTCCGCGGTATCCGATGATGTATTTTTTCTGTTCGTTGTTTAAATCATCGGGTCCGCCCGTTACGCGCATATATTTTTCCAAAAGCTCGTCTTTAGCGCCTGAATAAACTATGTTTCCGTTCAATATAAATGTGATATAGTCCGCTGTTTTTTCCAAATCAGAAGTGATATGAGTGGAAAAAAACACGCTTTTTTGTTCATCGCAGATAAACCCGCGCAGAAGATCGCAAATCTCATCGCGGGCGACAGGATCAAGACCCGATGTCGGCTCGTCAAGAATCAAAAACTCCGCGTCGTGGGATAAAGCGGCGGCGATTTGAAGCTTGACTTTCATTCCCCGCGAAAGGTCTTTTACTTTCTTTTTCGGATCAAGGTTAAATGATTTTAAAAAGCCGGAAAATTTATTATTGTCCCAATTCGCGTAAAAAGGCGATATAGCTCTTTCAGTGTCGTTTAACGTCCAGTCATCGATATAAAGCGGAGTATCCATCACCGTTCCGACTCGATCGTTTTGCGTCGCAGCCTGCTGTACACCAGCTCGCGGCGCGGAACCGGATGTCCGCGTCTGCGAATTGTCCCCGCCGAACAGGCTGA
>JGI24695J34938_10000567_pt1 | contig 35569 bp, 29 predicted proteins | sample TergutCo191P3_FD_34938 | JGI IMG/M metagenome (IMG submission 34938)
CATATTGAAACTATAAAAGGTGATAAATATAAGGATTTATTAGAATTAAGGGTAAAGTTTGCATCTAATATTTTTAGGATTTTTTTCTTTTTACCTATTGGTAATTTGGCTATTTTATTGCATGGGATAACAAAAAAAAAAATAAAACGCCGAAAAAAGAACTTGAAATTGCATTGGAAAGGAAAAAAGATTATTTAAGGAGAAAAGAAAATGGAATGGAATAAAGCAAAAGAAATTATCCTCAAAAATAAAGAAGTTCAAAATGAATATGAATTAATGGGAGCGGAATATAAAATAATTGAAGAAATAATATTGGCTAGAAAGGAAAAGAATTTAACCCAAAAAGGTTTAGCTGATTTAGTTGGAACAAAACAATCTAATATATCCAGACTTGAAAGCGGAACTTATAATCCCTCAATGGATTTTCTCCAAAAAATAGCTTTCGCAATGGGTAAAAAGCTTGAAGTAAGAATGATATAAAAATTATTATGTCGTTCGTGCGAAGCGCAAACGGCGCTTTGGCAGCCGACAGGACCCCCGATAATATATCGACGCATACGCTTCCTCAGCAATAACATCCACCACCCGATTTTCATGGTGTACCTGTGGACAACTTTACACCATGGATGAAGTCGTTAGGTGCAATAATTAATATATTAATAAAACGATCATACTTTCTTTACATCTTGTAAAAAATCACTTCGAGAAAAAACCTGCCGCTTTTGTAAAAGCGTATGCACGCTATGCTCCGGCGGGGTGCCCGTGCCAAACGTGTCGTTCGTGCCGTGCACGGACGGCGCGTTTGGGCTCGGGCAGGACCCCCGATAATATATCGATGCATACGCATCCTCAAAAACGTAAGCGTATCGCTACAAACGGCGTGTTTGGACTCAGACGGACCCCGGCAATAATCAACAAATACGCTAAAAACAACAATTTTTCATACAATATCCGATACCTTGACGCGTCTTAAATCGGGCTATAGAATAGAAAAGAGGTATATTTGGACGACGGGATAACCATAGCTTTTGACAACAGGGAACTGTTATGCGGGGTTTGCGGCGCAAATGACGGAAATCTCAGGATAATAGAAGGTTCTCTAGGCGGTTTTATCACGGCGAGAGGCAATGAGATTCACTTTGAAAGCCAGGATGAAATCGGCGTTAAACGCTTCAGGACAATGATGGATAACCTTATCACAGCGGTTAAGGAAGGCGAACAGCCTTCCGCGGATTATATCCGCGCCCTTGCAGGCGGGGAATCCTGCGGCGCTGAGGAAAAAAGCGGATCATTCTTCCGCGATTCCATGATCCAAATCCCCCACGGGTTTAACCGCGTCTTTCCAAAAACAAAAAATCAAGCGGAATATATTCAAGGAATGAGAGAGAATGAAATCTGCTTTTGCGTAGGACCTGCCGGAACCGGTAAAACCTTTCTTGCGATTGCGCACGCTCTTCAAATGCTGCTTTCTAAAAAAATGCGAAAACTTGTTCTTACCCGTCCCGTTGTGGAAGCCGGAGAAAATCTGGGATTCCTTCCCGGAGACCTTGCTCAAAAAATCGATCCGTACCTTAAACCTCTTTATGACGCGATGGAATCTCTTGTTCCCTACGACATCATTAACAGAATGGAAGAAACAAGATCGATAGAGATCGCGCCTCTTGCGTATATGAGGGGAAGAAGTTTAAACGACTGCATGGTAATTCTTGATGAAGCGCAGAACACCACAAAGGAACAGATGAAAATGTTCCTAACAAGAATAGGGTCAGGCACACGCGCTGTAATTACAGGCGACACGACCCAAATCGATCTTCCGCGAAAAAACGAGTCGGGTCTTTTACACGCCCTTGATATACTAAGAGAAGTTGAAGGATTAAATTTTTCATTCCTGCATACGGGCGATGTGGCGCGAAACCCTTTAATAAAAAAAATAATACAGGCATACAATGAAAGAGAAAAATAACAATTTCAAAAAAGATATTCTTTCGGCGCTGGGCTATTTCCGTTCAGGACCTGTCCTTTTTAGTTTTGGTTTGTGCGTCGCGGGTATTTTTATCGTTATCGCAAGCAAAAATTACGACGCGTTTAAAGACGCGCGAAATATTCTTGGCACAATTTTTCTGCTATTAAGCGTCTATATAATATTCATAATTTTGCAGGGACAGACTATCCTTGGAAAGCAGCTGAGTAAGAGCGAAAAATACCTGCTTGCCTCCCTTACAGGCTCTTATATAATCGGATCGATAATTATTAATAATCTGTCTCCGGGTTTTGAAGGTTTTCCTGTAGCGCTTACAGTTCCCACAGCTCTTTTTATTATGTTGATTGCGGTCTTTATGGGAAAAAGACCTGCGATAATTTTCGCGGTAGCCATGCCTCTTGGCGCGTACTTCGCAGGCGCGTTTGACAATTATTCATATATCATAGCGCTTGTGTCGGGAGTTGCGGCATCGACGGTGCTTCATAAGTCGCAAAACAGAATGAGCCTTATTAAAGCGGGATTGATTATCGCGCTTGCGCAGTGTTTTGCCGTTGTTATAATACTGCTTTTGCGCGAAGCTCCGCTGACCGAGTACCCTGCCCTGCTCTTCTGGGCAGCTCTTAACGGCATAGCCTGCGGTATGCTCAGCGTCGGTTTTCTGCCGCCGCTTGAACATGCGCTTAATGCGGTAACTCCATACAGGCTTATGGAATTGTCGGATTTAAACGCGCCGATTCTGCGCAAGCTGTTCACGACGGCGCCGGGAACTTACAGTCATTCATTGATGGTGGCAAACCTCGCTGAACAGGCGTGTCAGGATATTGGGGCAAACCCGCTTCTGGCCCGCGTCGGCGCCTATTACCATGACATTGGAAAAATGGATAACCCCGATTACTTTGTGGAAAATCAAACTGATCATAACAGACACGATGAAATAGCTCCCCGCCTTTCGGCAACAATTATCCGCAGCCATGTCAAATTGGGCGTTGAAAAAGCTCTCAGTCTTGGTCTTCCAAAGGATGTAATAGCGATTATCGGCGAACACCACGGCAACTCCATTATTTCATGGTTTTATAACAAGGCGACAGAACAGGAAGTAACCGTTAATTCCGAAGATTTTTCCTATCCGGGAAGTCCGCCGCGTTCCAAGGAATCGGCGATTGTAATGCTTGCGGATATAACTGAAGCCGCGGTGCGCACTTTAAATAAGCCTACCGCAAATAAAATCGACAAATTTATACAGCAGCTCTTTGAAGCGAAAATCGATCACGGGCAGCTTTCCGAATCTGATTTATCATTCCGCGATCTTGAAATAATCAAAAAAACATTTGTAAGAGTTCTTGCCGGTTATTATCACACAAGGATTGAATACCCAAAACAGAAAGAGGAACAGGCAAAAGATGAATAACGTAACCATCAATACCCAGGAGATGTCTCTGCCTGTCTGGAGCGGCGCTGTATGCAGCTTTGCCACTAAGGTTTTAGATGAATTAAATTGCGTTAATTGGGAGCTTTCCATTCTTTTTTGCGGCAACAAAACTATAAGAGGTCTTAACAATCATTATTTAAATAAGGACGAGCCTACGGATATTCTGTCCTTTAATCTGGGAGAAACAATTAAAGACGGCGGCAGGGAGGTGTATCTGCCCGGAGATATTATTATTTCCCTGGAAATGCTGCACGAAAACGCGCAATATTTTAAAATATCGGAAGACGAGGAGTTACGAAGACTTTTAATTCATGGTATTCTGCATTTAAACGGAATGGATCATGAAACCATCGAATCAGGCGAGCCGATGCTTGCGCTGCAGGAAAGCATACTGGAAAAGTTTAAAAACGAGCGCATTATTCCGTGTGGAGGAAAAGATTGAAAACCCCTTTTAAAATAAATTCACAGGCGATAAAAGAGCTGGAAGAGGATCAAAAGCAGATGATCCGCGGGGTTGTCGAACTTTCCGACACTACCGTAAAAGAGGTAATGGTTCCAAGAACGGATACGGTCTTTATTTCCGCAGGCGCTTCAAAAGAAGAGCTGCTTGCCTGCATCTATGAAAGCGAACATTCGCGTTTTCCAGTGTATCAGGATACAGTAGACAAAGTAATCGGCATCCTGCATGTAAAAGACGTTTTTAAAGCAATAATTGACGATAAGCCTTTTGATATAAAAGAACTTGTCAGAAAACCTATCTTTGTCCCTGTTTCAAAACACATAGACGATTTACTGCGCGAACTGCGCCGCAAGAAAGTGCATGTCGCGGTTGTGGTAGACGAATACGGCGGAGTGTCCGGCATCGTTTCCATGGAAGACATAATAGAAGAAATTATAGGCGACATTCAGGACGAGTTCGATCATGAAACCGATGATGTTGTACAAATCGGCGAAGGTATTTGGCTTTGCGACGCGAGGGTTAACCTTGAATTCCTCGCCGAAGAGACAGGGCTTCTGCTTCCTGTAAATGACTTTGACACCCTTGGCGGGTTTGTTTTCGATCTTTTCGGCAAGATACCTGTTAAAAACGAAAAAATAGTTTATAAAGATTATGACTTTATAATCCAGGAAATGGACGGACATAAGATCAATTCAATTAAAATTGTAACGCAAAAAAAGGAATGATTGTTTAATTAAGGGGGGGGCAATGTCAGTAAAAAAAATATTTATTTTTTTCGTCTTTCTTTTATTAGCATTTAACCTCCACGCGCAGACAACGCAGCAGGCGGCAGCCTTTTATGAACGCGGAATGGATTTTTTGTCGCATGAGAACTGGTATTCCGCCGTTGAATCATTTTTGGAATGTACTAGATTAAATCCGGCTCATGCCGAGGGGACAGCCGCTTTAGCCGAATGTTATTACGAGCTTGCCGAATTTGACGAGGCGCTCAACTGGATAAGAAAGGCAAGACAGTTAGCGCGGACAAATATGAATGTGGCAAATCTAGAAGTTTTTATCCACATCGCCCTTGGGCAGCTGGATATTGCTTCTAACCTTGTTAACGATATCCTAAAAATAGAGCCATACAACAGGGAAACTCTTTTCGCGGCAGGCGAACTTGATATCGCAAGAGGCAGACCCTCCGAGGCAATGCTGCGCTACCGCGACGCTGTCCGCCGTTATCCTGACGATCGCAAACTCATGGTGTCTCTTGCGCTTGTAACCCTTTCTCTTGGAGACGGAGATGCGGCAGTCACATATATTAACAATGCCCTTACACAGCATCCGGGCGATTACAGGGTGTTTTATTACGCGGCGTATATTTATTCCATGAATAATAAAGTTGAGCAGGCAATCAATTACGTTGAAAAATCCATTTATTATAAGAGCGATTATCAGCCGAGCCAGTCGTTATTATCCATACTGCGTTACAGAAACGGCGAGTATGAAGAAGCTTCCCGCCTTTGCGATGCTTTAATCGCAAAAAACAGACATGATCTTAACGCATGGTATTTAAAAGGGCTTTCATTGATCAGATTGAAGAGACTGCAGGAAGCGATAACGGTTCTTACAAACGCAATTCTGGTAAACGAAGACGATGAATTTATCCGCGCGATTCTGGAAGAGACTGTTATTTCTTCCACAGTGCTTGAAGATCCGCGCAGAGCAAAATTCGCGGCATGGCATTTTAATAAGGCAAAAAGTTACCGCGAACGCAATTTAATCGAACAGGCGCTTTTTGAATACAGGAGGGGATTAAGGTTAAATCCGTTCGCAGTTGACAGGCGCGAATACGCGGAACTTTTAAGGCTTTCCGGTTATCCGGCGCGGTACCTTGATGAACTTCTCTTTCTGCAGGATCAGGGAATAACGGATAGAAACATGACGGACGCGGTTGAAGCCTACTCTTCGCTTTTGTCAAACGCGCTTTTTAAACAATGGCGGGTAAATCCTGTTGACCTTGCGGAAAGGCACTGGAAGATCGCGGTCTTTTCGCTCGCTGGTCAGTCCAGTTTTTATCACGCGGACGCAGGTTCTGTAGCCGCAGGAGTGATCAGGGAATTGCTTGTGCACGATCGCAACATCGCGCCTATGAACTTCGATCACAGGCAGGCTTCTTTTTCGCAGGCTTTCAGACTGGCAAGGGAAGGCGGCGCTGATTACTTTACTCTTATTTCGGTTACGGAGAACGAACGCGACATTTCAATAAAGGCGGAAATTTTCACAGGCAGAACGGGCTCTCCTGCGGGAACTCTTTACGCGTTCCGTACGGGAGCTGACAGGCTTCGCGACGCAAGCCGCTCGATCATTAATCAAATGTCTTTATCAATGCCGGCGCGGGGAAGACTTCTAATCCGCAAACAGGGACAGGCTCTTATTAACAAGGGAAGAGCGGACGGCATACTGGCGGAAACTGTTTACGATGTCGTTAAGCGCGGACGGCCTCAGCCTGCGAACGAAGGACTTGCGCTTATATACTCAGGCGATGAACTTGTAGGAAAACTTACAATAACAAACATTGACGAAGAAATATCAATCGGCACATTGCAGAGAAACGGTTTCTTTGATCGAATTGAACCGGGAGACGAAATTATCCTTCAGAGTAAGAGGCAGGTTCAGGAAACGGGAGAGACGGCGGCAAACCCTGAATTGCGCGCGCTGCTAAGAACTTTACGGTAATTTTGATTTAATAAACCATCGCGGTTAGAACGGCTTCTATCCAGCTGTTAGCTTCCGCGGAATGCATGGATCTTATCTTTAAAAATTCCATCAGCGCTTCGCGGTGATTTTCGGTGTAGTATAACGCCTGCCCAAGGTAAAAACGCGCGCGCGCTTCTATATCTCTTGAACGCGGCAGTGACAGATAATGCTGCAAGCTAATCCTCGCCGTTTCCCACTGGAATGTAACAAAGTACTCAGTGATTATCTGGAAAAGAGCTGATTCCTCGCCGCCTGTTGGAGCTGCAAGATCAACCGCGAAAACGCGCGGTCTTTTTAAATTAAGCGCTGTCTTTGACGGCATTTTGGTATCGCGAAGAATATTTTCAGAAATTGCGTTTAACGGAACCTGTTCGGGGATTTCCGTCATGAAGTGGCTGTCAGGCATTGTGTTGCGCAGAGTCAGAACAGGAAGCGGAATCGGCCGCAGCGGACGCTCCGGCGTCTGCTCGCTTGTCACAGTTACGCCTGCGCTTGTCGCGTTAATTCCGGGTTTGATTCCCATATTGCCGCTTGCTATTTCATCTTCATAAATTACCGCATAGTACCATTTAAGCCCAGGAACCGGAACCGGAAAATCAACAAACGGCGAATCGATCCTGGACTGCACAATAACGGCGTTTAATAAATCCTGCGGAACGCGGATCTGCGTCATGCTCCTGTAAAGGATCGCGTTCTTGCGAGGTCCATGCGCATTAAAAGTGATTATTACCCTTTCGCCGTCCTGCGCCGCTCTCAAATTTGAAATACCCTGAACGGGTTCTGCGGACGGCAATTCAAACTCACCTGAAGCTATTGATTCCTCAGACCCCTGACCGGGTATAAGGCTGATGCTGTTTATTTTGGGAAGGATGATATCGTAACGCCTGCCAGATAAATCGCTTGCGGCTACAAAGTAGTAAACATTCTCCATATCGTCAGAATCGTCGATATAGTACTGCTCTCCGTAACGGACAACAACAGGTCTTATATTAGCCGGAATGGTACCGGCAAAAGGACGCGCGGATCTGTAAATATAAACAGGTCCTCTTGCATCCGGCGAATCAAGCCATGTAAGTCTTGTAAGGTTGCTCCTCGATTCCACCCTTATCTGCGAAACATAGGGAATAAAATCCCTGTTTTGAGCAAAAACGCAAACCGCAGCCAGCAAAAAGAGGTGCAAAAATACCAAAAAGCGCCTTTTTATCATTCTATTACTATATTAACGGATAAAACCGCCAATTTCCACAACATTTAAGAAGAATTTTTTCCACGAACCACGGATTTACGCGGATTTATCGCCGCGTTGTTTCTATCTACTCACAATCTACCAGCTTTTTCTTAGTGCAGGATTAACGCGGATTTTTTTTATTTTTTCTTCACTCTAATCTTAATCCGCGTTAATCCGCCTAATCCGCGTTTATCCGCGGTTACTGTGTCCCAATTCCTGTGTATCAGCTCTCGTATTGTAATTTATAAAGACTTGAATAAAGTCCGCCGGATGCGATTAGTTCTTCGTGAGTTCCTTCTTCGGCTGCTCTGCCGCCTGAAAGAACAAGTATGCGATCCGCGTCCCTAATTGTAGAAAGCCTGTGCGCGATTACAAAAGACGTTCTTCTTGCCATTACTTTTTTAATTCCAAGCTGGATCAGCCGCTCTGTTTCGGTGTCTATCGAACTTGTCGCTTCGTCAAGGATGACGACGCGGGGATTGTGGGCGATTACGCGCGCGAAACTTATAAGCTGCCTCTGCCCTGTGGAAATATTCGCCGCTCTTTCACAAAGCGAAGTTTTATAACCTTCAGGCAGAGCGGTAATAAACTCGTGCGCATGAACAGTTTTCGCGGCTTGTATTATTTCCTCCTGCGAGAGATCAAGACCCAGACTGATATTTTCTTCCACAGTGCCTGAGAACAATGTAACGTCCTGGGTTACAGGCATTATGCTCATGCGCAGTTTTTCAAGCGGGATGTCTTTTATCGCGATGCCGTCAAGAAGTATCTCGCCTTTGTCTATGTCCCAAAGACGGGTAAGAACATTTATAATTGTAGTTTTTCCGGCTCCTGTGTAGCCTACGATTGCCGCCATCTGCCCTGGCTGTATCGAAAAATTAAGACCTTTTAAAACTTCTTCGCCTGTCTTGTATGCAAAATGAACATTGTCAAACTCAACATTGCCTTTTATAACGTCGGGCTCCAATTTGCCGCCGGTTCCTTTGCAAGTATTTGAGTTTTTTCCGTTATCGGGTATCTGTTCATTCGTATCCATTAATTTAAAAACTTTTTCTCCGCCTGCCATCGCGGACTGGAGCAGCGTGTATTTTTCGGCGATGTCCGTAACAGGCTGGAAAAACATTTGAACAAGACTTATAAACGCGATTAACACTCCAAGAGAAACGGAAACAGACAACACCATTTTGCTTCCAACAACAATTACAACTGCCATCGTAAATGTGGAAAACCATTCAACTAACGGTCTGAATGTGGCGAATACGTACATCTCCGTTAGATTCGCGTCTAATAGCTCGCCGTTTCCTTTTTTAAATTCATTTAAACTCTTTTTCTCCTGCCTGAAAAGCTGAACAACCTGCATTCCCGCAAGCCTCTCCGCCAAATACGAATAAACTTTAGAAGACGCCGTCCTCTGTCTTCTGAAAGCGTCGCGCGCTTTGACTCTGCTTACAAGGGTTATAACAAAAACAGGAGGAAGGGTAATAAGCACCATTGCCGCCATTTTAGGAAAAAGGATAAACATTGTAATAAGGGTTCCAGTCATTATGGCGGCGTCTTTTAAAAAGGCGGTAAGCACTGTCGTAAAAAATTCATCCATTGTCTGAACGTCGCTTGTTAAACGCGTTACGATCCTTCCCACAGGATGGCGCGAAAGAAATCCTGTAGACTGCGATACAGTTTTTTTAAAAAGGCTGATGCGCATATCCTTCATTACATGCTGAGTCATTAAATTGGATGTCCATGTCTGTACAAATGTAAAAACAAAAACACAAACCAGAATAATCAGATACAGGACGCATCCTTTAATTAAAAACGATACGTCCTTAACCATTATGGCATCGTCAATTATGCGCTGAAGCAGCACAGGAATTATAAGTTCTCCTAAAGTGGAAACAATAAGAGCGGCTAATGTAATAAACACAAGGCTCTTATAAGGTTTAAGAAAACCAAGAATACGGCTGACAAGTCGGCTGTCGTATTCTTTTGTGATGTCATCGGTATCAAAATAACTGTCAGCCATTTGCGTTTACCTCAAGTCTTTGGAAAGCCGCCATGCGGCTGTAAAATCCGCCGTCTAAAACCAGTTGCGAAGGAGAGCCGTATTCAAGCGCCCTGCCCTTGTCCAGCACCAGCACATTATCAGCGTATTTTAAAGTGGATACGCGGTGAGAAATTATTATCGTTGTGCGCCCGTCTCTTTCTCTTTTTAACGCTTCTAATATTTTTTGCTCTGTCTCATTGTCAACGGCGCACAGCGAATCGTCTAAAATTAATATTTCGCTGTTCATGATAACAGCCCTCGCGATCGCTGTCCTTTGTTTCTGCCCGCCTGATAACGTAAGCCCCCTCTCGCCCACAAGGGTTTCTTTTCCATTTTGGAAGATTTCTAAATCTTTAGTTAATGACGCAAGCTCGATTGTTCTTTCAAGACCGGCTTCTTTATCTTTCTCCAGTCCGTATGTTATATTGTCTGCGATTGTGTCCGAGAAAAGGTAGGTGTCCTGCGGACATACCGCGAAAATTTTTCTAAGTTCTTCTAAAGGCCATTCGCGGACATCGCTGCCAAGGACGCGCACCTGTCCCTTTGACGGGTCTAACATTCGCATAAATGTTTTTATTAATGTGGATTTTCCTGAACCTGTTTTACCCATTATACCGAGCCATTCGCCTTTTTTAATGTTTAAATTAATCCCTTCAAGGACTTTTTTATCATCAGCATACGAAAAATCCATATTTTGAATTTCAATAGCCGCATTATTATTATCGCGCTCTTCGCGTTTAAAATTTTCTATACCGGAATCTTTAATAGAAGGTTCGCTGTTCATAATTTCGTTGATCCTTCCAAGACTGACGGCTCCCCTTTGGATAATATTCACCATGAAGCCCGCTCCCATCAAAGGCCAGATCAACATTGACAGATAACGAAACATCGCGACAAGGCTTCCCACAGTCATAAGCCCGTTTATTACCCTTACCCCGCCTATGCCAAGCATTATTAAAACTGTCAATCCCGAAAGAAATGTGACAAACGGAAAGAAAAAACCAAATAGGCGCACAAGTTCCATGTTTGCTTTACGGTAGTCGTCGTTGGAATCGGCAAACTTTTTAATGAACCACCATTCTTTTACAAACGATTTTATCACGCTGATGCCTGCAAAAGTTTCCTGAGTTCTTTCGCTCATCTTTGAATACGCTTCCTGCGCGGCGCGGAATTTTCTGCCCACCATGCTGCCGAAAAGAAGAATTAATACCGTAACCAAAGGAAGGGGAATTATAGAAACAAGCGCCGACCGCGCGTCTTGTATAAAAATGATAATTAAAATAGCCGTCGCCATAAAAACAAAATCAAAAAGAGCTACAAGCCCCATGCCGATTGACATCCTGACTGCCTGCAAATCGTTAATCGAACGCGCCATTAAATCACCGATTTTATTTTTCTGGTAAAAATCCCACGACAATTTCTGCAGATGATTATAAAGATTATCGCGAAGTTCCGCTTCTATGCGCCTTGAAGAGCCGTTTATAAAATAGCGCCATAAAAACCTGCCCGCCGACACAAGCGCCATAATGCCTATCATCCACAGAGCCAGATAAATTACCTGCTTCCATTCAAAGTCCCCAAGGGAAATTAAATCAATCGCTTTACGTATAAACTGAGGGATCGCGATTTGAGCCGCGTCAACAATTATAAGAAAGATAATGCCTATAATATAGCGGTGTTTGTAGCGGGAAAGATACGGAAAGAGCGATTTATATTCTTTGATTGACGAATTGGGGCGGCTCATTTATAGGCTGTTATTTTTTCTTTTTGGCTTCTTCCTGCTTCTTTAAATCGGTCTCAAGTTTTGTAGTCCAGATTGTAAGCTTCTTTTTAATTTCCTGAGATTCTTCGTTTTCGGCAAGAACAATGTGCATTCGCCTGAGCGCGGCTAAAAAATTAATACCTGTTTTAAAATCCAGAGTCTGCCCTGTGCTTAGTTCGTATTTTTCGCGGTAACGATCCGCGGACAGAGCTAAAAGTTTTTTTATTAATCTTAGGTGGTAAACGGTGGCATCGTAGAATTCAGCGCCGGGACTTGCGTTAACATAAACATTTTTTAAATCGATTATATTTTTCGCGACAGCCGCGAAACGGCCTTCGATTTCTACGAACGTCCATCTCCACTTTGAGTTATCGCCGTATGCCTGTTCAAGCATATCAATCGCAAGCCCCATTTTGCATATAAGATTAAAACGCCGGCTTGGGTTATAAGATTCAATCGCGGCGACTTTATCCTCGTAATCGGAAAAAGGCGCGTCTATTAAATTGCTGACAACTTCTTCCAGGTAAATAACGGCTTTATAAAGGGATTTTCTCGCGTCGTTTAGAGCTTCTTCGTTTTTATTTTTTAAAACAGCCTGAGACATTCCGTTAATGGCAATGTAATAAGAAGCAAGATTTAACATTTCATCGGAAAGAGTCAGTTTTTGAAGCGGAGCCTGCGGGGTATTTTTTCTGGCTTCCACAGAAAGTTTTTTTTCGGTATCCAGCAGCGCCCTTGTCATGGACACATAAATCTTGACTTTCTCATGGTACATTTGCCGATCTGAATCGGAAGTCTTCGCCATTAACTGCTCCGTTTATTACAATACTTTTGCATTAGATCGTCGGCATGGGCAAGCGCTGCCGTGCCTGCGTCCCCTGCCAGCATCCTTGCAATCTCCTTCCTCCGGCCTTCCGCGTTTAAGGGTCCGATACCGGTATAGGTTCTGCCGCCTTCGGTTCTTTTTTCTACCTTAAAATGATTATCGGCACGAACAGCGATACTCGCGAGATGTGTAACGCAAAATATTTGCTTAAATTGACCGATTTTTGTCAAATAATCCCCAACTTTAAGGGCGACTTCGCCTCCAATCCCCGCGTCGATCTCGTCAAAGATGAGGGTTTCGACTCCCTGCGGCTCTTCAGTGTTTCTACCGGCTCCTTCGTCTTTTAAAAGCGCGGTCTTTATTGCAAGCATAACCCTTGAAAGTTCACCGCCTGAAGCGATTTTTGACAAATCTTTGAGCGGCTCTCCCGTATTCGCCGATATTAAAAACTCGGCGTCTTCAGCCCCGTACGGTCCGTATGATGTCTGCCCCGCGTTTTGCTTAGGAAGGATCGACACCTGAAAACGGGCGTTAGGCATTCCAAGATTTTTAAGAATTCCGCAGATTATACCGCCAAGTTTTACAGAGGCGCCTGTCCTTTTCTCTCTTAAATCCTGGGCTTTGGCGACAATCGCCTTTTCAAGAGCGCTAATTTCCGCTTTTAATTTCTCGCGGTTTTCCTCGGCACAGGAAAGCGCTTCTATTTCCGCCTGCGCGGTTGTTTTGTACTGAAGGATTGCTTCTTCTTCGTTTCCAGAAATCTGCGGATCTTTTGCGTATTTCTTTTTTAATTTATACAACAGCGCAAGGCGCTCATTAACTTCTTCCAGTCTCTGAGGATCAAATGACAGCGAATCCCTGTAAGAGCGAAAATCACCCGCGATATCTTGTGCTTCGTAATAAAGGTTTTCAAATCTTCTGTTTATCTCTCCAAGAGATGAATCCACGGCGGCGGCGCTGTCAAGCGCGTTTTTCGCCTTGCGGCTAAGGCTTAAAGCGCAAGACTCCCCGTCTGTAAAATTGGAAGCCGCGCTGTTAATAAAACCCGCGAGTTTTTCAAAATCGGAAAGTTTTTGCGCTTCGTTTTCAAGTTCGCGGATTTCACCTGCATGAACCTGAGCCTTTGTAATTTCATCCACGGCGTAATTTAAAATCTCAAGGCGCTCTTCCCTTTCGCGTTCGCTTTTTAAAGAGCTTTCCATTGATTTACGCTTGTCTGTCAATTCAAGAAAAGTTTTAGAAAAATCTTTTACCTCGTTTTCGATTCCTGCGAAACGATCCAGAAATATTCTGTGGCTGTCTTTCCTTAAAAGAGATTCATGATTATGCTGACCGTGAATGTCGAATAACAGACCCATAAACTCAATTAAATCCTGCCTTGTAACTGGGACATTCTGAATAAAAATGGAGGACTTCCCCGTTGTTTTTACATTCCTTCTTACAATAATTGAATCCTCTTCACATTCAATGTCCCTTGCAGAAAGCCAGTCTGTAACGTCCGTATTATTTTTGTTAACGGTTAGAACAGCGGATACCGAAGCGTCTTCGCATCCTGAGCGAATCACATCCGCTTCCGCCTTAGCGCCCATCAAGAAACTTAGAGAGCCGACAATTATGGATTTACCCGCTCCTGTTTCGCCTGAAAGAACATTAAAACCCGGGCGGAATGTAAGCGTAATTGAATCAATTAAAGCGTAATTTCTAATCGAAAGCTCTTCAAGCATTCCTGTCTCCTTCCGTCAGAGACGGAGACCAGAAAAGTTTTTTTCTAAGCGCCGAATAATACGCGTAACGTCCGTTAAAGATTAACTGCGCGGAAAAAGGCGCCTGTTTTACATAAATTTTATCGCCGCATTCAAGAGGAAAGGTGTTCTGCCCGTCAATTGTTAAAAGCACGCCTGACCTTTGCTTATCCGCGACAGTTATCACAATTGTCTGGCGCGCCTGCAGAACCAGAGGTCTTGAAGAAAGAGCGAACGGGCAGATTGGGTTTAAAATCAGAGCTTCCATTTCGGGGTCAAGAATGGGACCGCCCGCCGCCAATGAATACGCAGTTGAGCCTGTTGGAGTCGCCACGACAAGACCGTCGCACCTGTAGGAGCCTAAAATTGTATTTGTATCCTGTAACTTTTCTTTTGAATCAGGCTCCAAATGAACGTCCAGCATAATCAATTTCGCGATTTCCGTGTAGGAAATAACCGCGTCGTTAAGACAGATATTTTTATTAATGGTCTTGCAGCCGCGCTCTACAAGAATATCCAGCATACAGCGGCGCGAAAGGGTCACTTCTCCCCTCTCCCATTTTAAATAAACGTCGAGCCAGTTATCCTTTTCAACCTCTGCGATAAATCCCATAGTGCCGAAATTTACTGGCAGAATCGGAACTCCCAAAGGAGCCATAATCCTTGCGATGTATAAAACAGTGCCGTCTCCGCCAAGACATATAGCTATATCCCATTTGCCGGATGGCACAGCTTTACTTTCTTCCTCTATCGTGAACGTATCAACCTGATTTCCGCGTTTTGACAGCTCATCTTTAATATTCTGCGCGAGTTCAGGCGCGTTTTCTTTGAGATTATTAACAAACAACGCTATTTTTTTTCCCATAGAAGCCTCCTTAAGGAAGGGTCATTATGAGACGTGATACGCGCTCTACATCCTGTGAACGCAGCCTGGGGTATATCGGGAACAGGACAGTGCGAAGACACAAAGAGCTGCTTACAGGGCAGTCACCGCAAAGTCCCATGCCGGCGATAGTATTTTCAAAGGCGTTTTCGATTTCTATTTCTTTTTTCTTTGCGTATGCAATTACATCTTTAAGACCTGTTTCCAAAACAAGAGAAAAGGAATAATTGCAGTATTCATTATCTGAAGTTTGAGAGTCGATCGGAATAAAGCGTTTATGTTTTGTACGGGCTGCAAGAGACAGACATGCCTGCTGATACACTTTCGCGATGTCCATTCTTCTGTCGATATTTCTCTGCGCTTCTTTAAACTGAACAATCGCGAGAGCTGAGTTAATATCGGGAAGACAGTATTCATTCGCGATACCGGCAAAACTGCGGATAGCGGCGCTGTCTTTTCTGTTCATCGCAAAAAGAAGAGCCCCTCCGCCTGATGTCAGCATATCCCTTTCTTCAAGTCCCAGAATGCAGAATAGTCCGTTTATATTTACAGAAGTCTCTTCTTTTTCTTTTTTATTTTCGCCTGCTTCCTGTTTGTCTTTATTGCTGTCATTTTTAAGCCAGAACCCGTAACTCTGAGAAATATCTTCGATAACAGGAAGCCCGAGTTCCGTTATTGAAAGAGTGTTGGGAACAAAACCGAGGGTATGATGAAGAACAACCGCGATAGCGTCAAGATCGGAAGGTTTTTTTGCAAGAACATTTTCGATTAATTCCCTTGTCATGCAGGGAAAATCGAATGTCACATCACAAAAAAGCGGCTGTAAATGTAAATCGTTTAGAACCTGCAGATAGTACTGCGGCGAAAGAGCGGAAATTATTACAGCCTGTCCCGGTTTTGCTTCAAGCGCTTTTAGCGCGGTGTGCAGAGCTACAGCTGGACTTCTAAGAGCGAGAGCGTAATCAAAATGCAATTGATCTTTTGCTGTTTGAATTAAAAGTCTGCCGCGATCTCCGGGACCTATTTTTTCCTCTACCATCGCGGTCAGCACCGCATCCATTTCTTTGCGTCTTATAGTGGGAGAATAAATTTCGATTTTCATGTTAACCTGAAAGCCTGCCTGAAATTTTTACTTACGCAAATCGGCAATTTTTTGCAATTCTTTCGGGTTGAAGAGATCTCTAATTTCAAGAAGAATAAGATATCCGTCTTCCTGATGAACAACCCCTTCGATATATTCTGCGCCGATACCGGAAAACATCTGCGGCGGCGGCTGTATTTCTTCCTTTTCTACTGTTACTACTCGTGAAATCCTGTCGATGATGATCCCGAGTTTCATCCCGTCAATATCGATAATAATAAAACCTGACAACAATTCATCCTCTTCTGATGAAACAAGTTTTCTTAAATGAAATCTTTTATGCAGACTAATAATCGGAATAATCTCGCTTCTTAGATTAAAAATTCCTTCTACATACATCGGCGCATTGGGAATCGGCCTGATTGCCTGAACACGGACAATTTCTTTAACGTCCATAATATTTACGCCGTAAAGCTCTTCTCCGAGCTGGAAAGTGACTAATTGCCTGGATTCCGTTTTGTCCACGGTTGGTCGTATCGCTGCCATTGGAATTTCCCCCTTATATTAATGTATCACAAAAAGCGTATCTATTCAAGTGCATAAATCACTCCCTTACCCATATTTGACCGAATCCGAGCGAACCAAGCCTGACAGAAGCGGTATAAACGTCCGCCGAAGAGATTTTTATAGCCATTACCCGGTAAACCGCTCCCGAATACTCAATTTTCACGTCAAAACCCACATCTTTCATAAGAGCTGCCGCTCTATTTGCGCTTTCCAGAGCCGAAAACGACCCTACTTGAAGGCTATAAGCCTTTCCTGAATGTCTGTCGGGCAGCGCGGGAAGTATCTGCAGCGCCTCAGGTTTTACAGGCGGCGGCTGGCGGTGGCTTCTCATGGAACGCGTTTGATTCGCCGAAACCCTTAAATCCGCTGAATTTTTACCGGATGCGCCCGGCTGAACCGAAATCGGCACAAGCGTATCTAAATCCACTTCGATGGAATCATCGCAGCTTTCAATTTGCCTGAATGTCGGAGGCAGATTGATTACGGGCATATTTAACCGATTTACAGGCATCTGATTTTCGATGGAACCTGCCGATGTCTGAATAATAACAGGCTCAATTTCAGGCGGTTTTCTGCCATTACTTACATTAGTATTATTTGTGTTATTTGCGCTTGAGGCAGGCAAAGTCACGGCATCCGCTTCGCGAGCTTCTCCCTCTTTTGAGGTCCTCGGTTCACGGTTATTTCTCCGTTCCTGAGCTATTTTCATATTACGCTCTTCGCGTTCTTCGCGTATTTCCCTTGCCTCGCGGGCTTCGCGGATATCGCGCGCTTCCAATGCGTCGCGGATTTCACGGGCTTCGCGCGCTTCTCTTGCGTCGCGAATATCTTTCATCTCCTGCATTTCCCTGATTTCGCGCATCTGCCTCGCATCCCGATCCAGCCTTGCTTCACGGGCTTCTCTTATTTCGCGCACTTCCCTTATTTCGCGGGTTTCTCTGGAATCAACAGTCATCGCCATAAGCCATGCCAGAAATTCCGACAACCCTCCGTCGTCTTCCTGCGGCTGCGGCAAAATGTATATCTCCGTCGATTTACCACCATTTGATGGTTCAGAAGACCTATACTGCTGAGATTCACGACGCTGTTCGGGCAGCGGCTGCGCGTGAGGATCATAAGAATGATATTGAATAACCTGCTGCGGCTCTCCGCTCTGCTGGACCGGAATGGGCATACCTGTAAATTCAACAAGCTGCGCCTGTCTCTCCCTTGGATCGCGCCGCGAAGGAGCGCTTACCGTCAAAACAATTGTATCCCCTGATCGAATTCCCAAAGTTGACGCCGCCGAGCGGGTAAGATCGATAATCCGGTTGTGGGAAGGATCGATACGTCCCCCGATGGTGACCTCGACCTGATTTCCAGTCGCGGGATTGGAAATTTTCGCGGTTGAATTAAGAGGAAGATAGGGATGAAACGCCGTAAGTCCTTCTCCGGGAACCTGTATGGTTGCAGCTCCGCGCATTGTAAAATCACCCAGATTTGTCTGGGAGAACGCCAAACACGGCGCTAAAAACGCGAATAAAATGACTATAAAAACCCTGTTCATTGCCATACCCTGCCTGAATCTCCGGCTGATACTCTAATTATAATGAATATAATATCATTTGCAAATTTACTTTGCGCTATCGTTTCATGTCTATAAAACCTATCTTATAGCCGATACCAATGTGAAACATGAGTCTCCAGTAATCAATATTGCTGTTTACGGCAACATACGATTTATTAAAATCCATCGAAAACCTCGGATCCAGAGTTATAATGCCGACTCCTGCCTTTAACCCTAAATTAACGCCCGCCATCCAGGAAAAAGGATACGGCACTGTTGTGCCAAAAATGGAGAGATTATAACTCGCTCCCAGATAAGGTTCTATAAGAAGAAGTTCCGCGGGTCTTATAACAAATGTAATCGCAAGAGGCAGTTCCAAAATTAAATCCATATAATTATCAGTTGAATTTGAATACGGATTCAGCCAATCCTGCGAAATCTGCGCTCCGGCTCTTATGCCCATGAACGGAAGAAAATGAAAATTGACACTAACTTCCGCTCCCACGCTGGACATGTTTACCGACTGATAATCGCCCGAATACACGCGCGGGGTCCATAAAAAAGATAAATTAAGATAGAGCGCTTTATGACGCCATGTTTCTCCGCCGATTTGCGAACTTATAAGATCAGGGATACCGGCAACCAGATTGTAAATAATAACCGCAAGCGATTCATCGGTTGACGCGTCGGGCCATCCCTTATAAGTGATAAACTGCGTGCCTATTTCCTGATCATTAATATTGTCAAACAACTCCACAAACAAGATATTTTCGTCCTTTTCAGAAGCCGAAGGCAGGGAAATGTCAGTAACATCCGCAAGCAGCTGGAGCCTTCCTGTGATTGTATAATCGGACGTGCTTCTTGTTTTTCCAAGAGTGCGGTTCTGCAGAATTAATTCCGCGGTTATCTGTTTGTAAAAATACGCCATGTCGTCAATTGCGCCGACACCGTCGATGGGCGGCACATAAATTCTTACTTCCCTGAATGACTGCGAAAAAAGAGAAAGAGATACAAGTAAAAAAATCAGTGAGAACATTACTCTTTTCATCCGGAGCTATCCTTTATTCCAGCCATATAATACCGATACCGCCGTCTCCGCCGATACCCGCGCCGTTACTCGGAGACGTTACCTGAAGCGAATAATTCGCCTTCCTTCCAATGTATTCAACTTCCACAATATGCCTGCCCACCCGAAAAAACTGATGATGCGTAGAAGTGACAGGATCATGAAATTCGGTAGAAAGATTATGATTTCCCGAAAGCGCGACAGTAACGCCTATTGTATACGCCGGGATTTCCATTGTTACGCCATTGTCCACCAGAAACAATTGAAAGTCTTCATTTCGCATGAACCTTTCGTCTATTTCGTAGAGGATACGCCGCGGCACAATAAACATTGCGTTTACATTGGAATCAGCTTCGTTTTTAATTCCGTAAATATTACCTATAGGCATAGAGCAGCCTGCAAATGCGCATATTAGTGTGAAAATAAAAATTGCGCAGATAACAGGCTTTTTCATGCTCTTTCCTTAGGCTGCTGCATTAATCAAGACCTATACCTTTGGTAAAGATATTCAACCAATCAACTGCTTCAATATTAACGCCCATTAATACACAGCCGCCTGAATCTACGCCGTTATCCAGATTGTACAGAGTTGTACCAAATCCGGGTCTTACAAACCATACTTCAGCGCCTGGTCCGCCGTTTGTAGAGCGTACTTCAGTAACCATAAAAACCGGCAACTGTAAAACAAATGAGAATATTCTGCTTTCCGATTGAGTTTTTGTTGTAAATAAAATCCCTACATTAGGAACAAACGAATTACCATGTGTGTATGCTGCATAAGTAGATGTAAAATCTACGGTTGTCGCTTGGTCCCATCCGGCTGTGTTTACTTCCCATGCCTGCCCGCCTGACAGAAAACGCGGTATTCTTTTCATAATTGAAGGTTTGACATCTGTCGTTACATCATTATAATTACGAACAGCAGTTACAAGTCCAAGATTGCTTGAATCTGCTAGAGCATACTCATAACTCAAACAACCTTGAAATTTATAAAGACCTTGTGTTACATCGCCTACACCTGTACCCGGTTTTGGCAGATTAAACATTGGGTATTCGACTTTGTCTAAAGCAGTCCAGCTAGCAAGTGTGGTTCCATGTGCAGGAGTAGTATCAGCAGAAGGAGTTGCTCCAGCTGATGTTATGAAAGAAGCGTTTGTTGCATCAAGAGGACCAGGCTGCTCACCACTTTGAGCTTGATCAGCATCTCCGCCTGCAGTTACCTTGGTATTTAAAGCCACGACTGTAAATGTAACTGAACCTGACGTTGGTGTAACCGATGTACCTGCGACGCGATCAACATGGGTTAGATGCCCGATACCAAGCAGTGTTTTATCCGATTTTCTGCCGACAAAAATAACCGCAGCAGGTCCATTAGAGGCTTGAGAAACTCTTTCATAATCTACACCAGAGGTACCTGCTCTGTCCACGCCTCTGATACCTGCGCTTTGTCCAATTTCCCATGAAGCTCTGGCAATTGTACCGGTACCCGGAGAGCTAACAGTACCAAGAGCGCCATTTACAAAGATCACTTCAAAGAAGTCGTGGCTCATCTTTGCAAGATCCAACGTCATTGCGCGCTGTGTTTGATTCATAGGCACCCCCACTCCATCAAGGTACAGCTCAATGGTTGTGTTCCCGCTTGAATCCATTGAATATACAACGTCTGTATACTCACCGTTACTGCCGAGTGCCTGCTGAAATGGCTCGCAAGCTCCAAACAGCAGTACAAGAATAATAAAAATTCCTGTAATTGTTTTCGTTCTCATAAAAACCTCCATAAAATTTTCATGCATATATTTGAATCCATAGGAATTACATCCCGTGGTTGATTCCTTTATTAACCCCATTTTGCGTTTATCTCCAATTCGGTATCCTGCAGATCAACTCCAATAAGCAGCCCGCCTCCTGTAGAATCCATACCATTGTCAATATTATAATAAAATGATTTAAAACCCGGTCTTATGTGCCACATCTCTGTCTCATTCGCCTCATACGGAACAAGAGCGTACACAGGAATACTAAACGCAAGCGTAAAAAGCCCGTTCTCCGTTCTGACAGGATGATTGGTATTTTCTGTGTTTATAGAAAACTCTACAGGATTTTGTAAGACGCCTCCTTCATAGTTATTTGTTATTTTCACCTTTGTAGTTGTGTCCACTGCATAATCGGCATACCAGTACCTGCCGTTTCCGGCGGGGTAACGCGCTTCTCTTTTTTCAGTCACCCCTGAAGAAGCTACAATAATACTGTTTTTAAAATCATCCCAGTCTGCGTAGACATATTTTTTATTCACATAATTGCCGGCAAGTTTAAATTCGTAATTCGCTTTTATATCAGTCCTGCCAGGCGGCAGAATATAAAGCGGGAAAGAAGCTCTTCCCGTTCCGCTATTATACGCATTGTGTATAATAACAGCGTTAATAATAGACATATCTTGTTCTGATGTCGTCTTAAAAGAAGAAAGCGAAGAGTCAAGACTTGCCGCCGCGGTAAGCGTAAAAATTTCGAATGTTACATGAACAGAATTGCTTTTAATAACGGTTGTCTCTTCATCGTCTACTTTAACCAGTTTGCCAATAGCGAGCAATGTTTTATCTTCTTTCCAGCCTGCGAATAAAATAGCGCCGCCTGTTACCCCGCCTGCGTAGGTAAGCGAATAATCCGTGCCTTCGAATGTTCTATGCACGCCGTCTATGTTAGCGCGTCTGCCAATTTCCCATGTGCTTCTTACGGTGTCAGGCCCATAAGAAAAACAAACTTCAAAGTATTCCAATCTTGGTTTTGATATATCGGGAGTAAGCGCGCGCGCGCTGTTATTATAATTTACGCTGCCAACACCTATCGAGATTGTGTCATCTATTACAGGATTGTCGGCGTCCAAAAACACGGTAATAAATCTCCAGTCGTTGGAATACACAATGCCGGGATTGTACGGATCTTCTGCAACTTCGGGAGGCGGCGGACATGCGAAGAAAGACACTGACAAAAGCAGAATTAAAATCGTGAAAAAGTTTTTTGTCATTCTCGTACCTCCTCTCCTTTTTTTAGTGAAGCAAATCTTTGTGGAAAACTTCCACTTCTCCATCCATTAGTTTGATATTTGAAATCCTGCCGGGATCAAGAGTACCCGGATAGTACATAGCGCTAAACATATAACCTGTTACCCTGTTATAACCTGGATTACTCACTGTATTATTGACTACATGCTCAGCATTGCCTCCCGCGTTAACCCTGAACGGGCCTGTAGCTATAGCCGCGTTAGTGGTTGGATGCCTTAAAACGGCAGCAGGATTTGATGGAACTGACGCAAATGGCCACTTTCCAAAATAAACTTGTGAATAGCCGCATTGTCTATTTTGACTAAAAGTAAAAAATCCTCCCTCAGCGCCGCCGGAACCTGTCCTGCCCAAAATATAGCCATCTGTATCTGCATTTTCCTGCGCAACAATAATTATTAAATACGGTCCTGAGTTAAAGTCTACACTCGAATAATGACCCAAATTTACATTATTAGTAAGCACATAAACATGCGTACCATTCGTACTTCCATGATTGCTTGCAATCTGATCTGGACCATCAACTATATGCACAATATAATCCGTAAAGTTGACATTGTATGGAGCGCTCGTAGGATTATGTTTAATACCAACTGCGTTTACCAGCAGTGGGATCAACTGTTCCGCTTTGTACGGATTTTGCGATTCAGGATCAAGATAACGCACTTCCATCCAAACAAGACCGTAATATCCTTCAAATGTAAAAGTAGAAATATTTATTTTATACCCGCTTATCCAAAAAGATAAATTTTCATTGTTTGTAAAAATAGGCGTAGTAACGCCATGCGGGTCTACCATTTGCAATGTCATACCGGAAACATTAATATTATCGCCTTGTGTATATTGAAAAACCTGAGGCGGCGTTATCACTACAAATCTGCCGCCTTCCGGCACCGGGATAAAACCGTTACCGCAAAGGATAGCTCCTCCAGCGGCTCCTGTGCCGTCGTCAAGGTCGTAAAGGTTTGTCCCGTATCCGGGTCTTATATGCCACTGTATCGGATCTTCCTGTGAAGAAAGAGCAAAAACAGGTATTTCAAAAACAAGAGAAAAAATAGAACCTTCTTTTGTATCCATCGTATTAAAAGAAAAATTTATGGGGTTCTTAAGCGGATGCCCTATATCGTCCGCATCATGATTAGGCATCGTTATTACCGTTACATCATCCAGAAAAGAGTTAGAAGCTTTTCTGATATTTCCGTCCGGCGTAGAATAACGCGGCTCTCTTTTATCCGCGGCTCCAGCTGCGGCAACAATAATAGCGTTATGATAATCATCAAAAGCCGCGCCTGATTCGAAAGCCAGCGAATACTGCGCATGTAACGCCTGAGAACCTCTTACAATGGCGAATAACGGAAATTCACGTTCACAAACAGTAAATAAAGTTATCGCGGTATCTTCCCAGTGCGGAATAATGGAACTTGGTCTTAATGCATTGGTAATAAAACTTGAATTTTCCGGATCTTCGTTTACAGCCGCGTGAAGCGCGTCTACTTTAAAAGTGATGGATTTTGTAGAGTTTGTAATTAGAGCCGTTGTGCGCGTTACGAGATTATTATCCACATGTGAAAGCGTTCCAACGGCAAGAAGGGTTTTATCGGATTTGTTTCCGACAAATAAAACCGCGGAGCCTTCTCCCAAAGGAGGTTCGCAGGACACATTCCCGTAGTTAACCCCTCTGTATATTCCTGTAATTGCAGCCTTCTGCCCTCTTGACCACGCCGCTCTTGTGATAACATTATTAGCGGGATTATCGTCACGGTTATATAAAAAAACTACTTCAAAAAAATCATGTCCTAGCTTTGCAAGTGGAAGATTTAAAGCTCTGGAAGAAGATACGTATCTTCCGGTTCCAAAAAGGTGTACCGTTACAAATTCCCCGTCTTCGCAATATTCAACATTAGTCCATACAAGATCATCTTCCTGTGATTTTTTTTCCTTTAGATTAAATTCTTCACATGCTATAAAAAAGAAGGCAGGTATGCAAAAAAGAGAAAAAATTAATAATAAAAAAATCGTCTTTTTAATACTCGTTCCTCCTTAAATATTTTCCTTATGGAATAATTAAATCTCTGCTGTAAACTGTGATATTGCCGCCTATATTCAAATTCTCCGCCGTAACATTTGAAATCATCGGCTGCACTGTTCCGGTAAGCGTAACAATACTTTGTCCTCCCTCGGCTGGGCTGTAACCGGGGCTGCCTGCAAGATTGTCCCGGACAGCCGTCCATGACCCGCCTGCGTTCAGCGTAAACGGGCGTGAGTTTACAACATTACCGCCTACACAGATTGGATCTGCAAACGGCCAAGTGCCGAAATAATATTTGTTTTGGTTATTTATATTGGTATAATTTATGCCGGCGTTGCCTCTGCCAATTATTACGCCGTCATTGCCCGCCAGAACTACGATTGTATGCGGCCCATTATTCAACGTGAAGGTTGAAAAGTCTACAGAGAGATTAACAACCATAAGGAATTTTTGTTCGGCGGTGTTTGCATTTGTATTATCGTTTACCATATTTTGAAAATAGGTAAGATCTCCGCCATAAGCGATGAAACGGCGGTTATCTTCTGGGATATCCGAGATATCAAGAGTCACATTACCTATAGTTACATGGAAAGAAGTATAATATTCCCCATTAACTGTGGTATACCGAAGATGAATCCATTGATTACCATCCTTGCCTTCAAGGGAAACAGCGATTATTTCGCTGTAAGTTATCCAGTTTAATCCATCCAGCGAATATTTTAAATTTAAGTCGTTATGAGGTATTGTGCCTCCTTGTGGAGCGCCGTTATCCATCATAACAAGTACCATACCGCTAAGATCGATATACCATCCTGTTACATTACTATAAGTATGTTTGCTGGGATGCTGACTCATTACCAGCCCATGATTGTCAACAGTAGAAAAATCTCCCGTGCCAAGCAGTATCGCTCCGCCTGTTCCGCCAAGACCATCGTCCAAATCGTAAAGATATTTTCCAAAACCCGGTCTTAAATACCAGCGCACCGCCTCCCCCTGCGCGGAAAGCGCGTTAACCGCCATTGAAAAAATAAAACCGAAGACGGAAGGATCGGGAGCGTTATTCATCGCAAAAGAAAACTTAACAGGATTGTCAAATTTTGCGCCATTTACCGCAGGAGGCGTATGCGGTTGATTGTTTGCAAGAGTCACAATTGTTGCCGTATCAGTCTGACCGGAGTGTTTAAAAACGGCTCCATTTGGCAGCGTATATTGGGGAATTATTTTATCTAATGTTGTGCCGGCATTAGCTGCAATTATTCCAAACGCGTTAAACCCGGACTGCCCTCCTTTGTCCAGTTCAAATGAATATTCAGCGCTTATTGTTCCAGTCATAGACGCTGTGGAAAGGCGGAACAACGGGTAAGACTTTGCCACAACTCTCGCATCAATAATTTCTGTACTGCCTGAGTTGACGGTCTGACCGGGATAGCTTAATGCTGATGTTTTAAAACTGGAATTAGCCGCATTTTTATGAATACCGCCCTTTATGGCGTCTACTTCAAAAGTAACTGATTTAGTTGTGTTTGTAATAACAGTTCCGGGTCCGCCGTCAACATGGATAAGAGTTCCAAGCGCAAGCAGCGTTTTATCTTCCTTTCTGCCTACAAATAAAACCGCCGAACCTTCACCTAAAGGAGGATCCATAGAAATATTGCTGTAATTGACGCCTCTTGAAACGCCGGAAATAACGGCGTTCTGCCCCGATTCCCAAAAAGCCCTTGCAACTTTATAGTTAGCGGGGTTATTGTCCTCGTTGTGCAAAAAAACCACTTCAAAAAAATCATGCCCCAATTTGGCAAGCGGAAGACTGAGCGCGCGGGATGCAGGCGCATATTCGCCGCCTTCAAGATAGATTTTTACTCCCTTGCCGTCATCTGTATAGACAACATCCGTCCACACAGTTTCGTCTGTTTTATCCATACCTGGTATGGAAAAATTACAGGTTAAAACAAACAGCGCAAATACCGGCAGCGATAAAGAGAAAATGAGTTTAGATATAAATTTTAAATACCTCTTTGCCACCAATAACTCCTATTGCACCCAGGCTGTAAGAAAATCACTGTATGTCTTTCCGTTATACGAATACCTTAATTCAACAATTACGTGACGGCTTGACGCAGAAGCTGTAATATCATTAGTTTTTTCTCCGTTAATATACACTTCCAAATTTGAATCGTTTTGTAAAACAGTTTTAACAAGATGACCTTCCGCTGTTAACAGTTTAATTTCTGTACCGTTAAGGCTAAAAGTCCCTGAACCTGTAAAAATAAGATTTGGCGGTTTTATCACTACAAGCCTGTAATCTACATAACCTTGAAGATCCTCTTCCTCTCCTGTACCGATTAATATTGCCCCGCCTATTCCGCCATTACCATCGTCAAGGTCGTAAAGTCCGGTATCATAACCGGGTCTTAAATACCATTGCGTTGGTATACCGCCTGTTACATCAACTGCAGACGTAAGCGCATGAACAGGCATATGGAAAACAAAAGAAAGAACAGAAGCGTCTACTGTGCCTGCGACATTAAATGTAAATTCCACAGGATTTGCGAAAGCTGCTCCTGCAGTAAGGTTATTTACAATATTAATAATTGTATTTTTATCATGCAGAAGAGCTGTGCCTTTATAAACATTCTGACCTATTGTGTAACGCGGCTCTATTACTTCAACCGTACCCGGCGAAGAAACTATTATCCCGCGTCTATAATTATCAAAACTTGAACCTGAGTTCACGTTAAAAGTATAATTGGCTCTGACAGGAACATTAGGCGACATTTTTATAAATCTAAACAGAGGAAATATTCTTGCGGCAACCTGCATGGGGATAATGCGGGTATTATCATTGCTTACATCCATAAAAGAAGAATCACCTGCGGCAGTTTTAAAATCAGATTGCGCCGCAGCGCCGCTCACTCCTGTTTTTAAAGCGTCAAGCGTAAACGTAACCGACTTAGTATCATTTTTAATCATTGCGCCTGAAACCCCGTCTACGTGTGACAGAGTTCCAACGGCAAGAAGGGTTTTATCTGCTTTTCTGCCGACAAATAACACCGCGTAACCATTGCCTGCACTAATACCCCCGCTACCAACTAAGCCGTAGTTAATACCGCCCGGCGTTCTGTGTATTCCGCTTACGCCTGCGGACTCTCCGATTTCCCATGAAGCTCTTGCGACAATATCATCGCTACCGTTGGAATTGCCGCCTACAGGTCTGTAAAGGAAAACAACTTCAAAATAATCGTGACTGAACTGCGCAAGAGATAAACTAAGCGCCCGGCTGTAATCAGACTTACGTCTGGAATCAGAGGCAGGCGGATTTCTGCCGTTTTCATCCAAGTATAATGTTACGCCTTTTGTGTTTTTGGAATATTCAACATCCGCCCAAAAAAAATCTTCATCTTCTTCATTTATTACGGGTGAATAATTGCACGTAACAAAAAGAAACGCCGACGCGCACAGGCAAAAAAATGAGAAACTTACGGTGGGACAGCGCCTTATGTTCGTCATGCGCGAACTAACTCCTTAAAATATGTAAAAATAGTTATCTCATTTCTCTGTAACGGCGCGCTTCTCTTGCCTCCCGTTCTTCTCTTGCCATTCTCGCTTCTCTCGCTTCGCGGATCTCCCGCTCTTCTCTCGCCATTCTTGCTTCTCTGGCTTCGCGAATTTCTCTTGCTTCACGCGCTTCTCTGGCGTCTCTCATTTCTCTTGCTTCCCTGATTTCACGCTCTTCCCTGATGAGCCTTGCTTCCCTTGAATCTCTGGCTTCCCGCGCCTCAATTGACATTGCCATCAGCCATGCAAGAAATTCTGCGGACTTTCCCCTGCTTGAAGCTGTTATAAACGCGTCTTTCATGGAAGGATCTTTTAAAGCTTCAATAACGTATTCAGGGTAATAGGGATCCATTTGAATTTCCTGCCATTGCAGGTCCGCAGCCTCACGTTCACTGTTTGAAGCCAGACCCGGAGTTGCAGGCAATACCGGAATATTTTTGTCTTCTGCGACTGGCTGCGCTGCGGCAGCCTTCGGAACGTCTATGGCTGGAGGCGTTGGTTCGATTACAGGCTGCTGAGCGCTTGTTAGTGATTGTTGTACGCTTAGCGCCGGCTCTTGATTTAAATCCTGCGGAATATCACGCATGACCAAAACAGGCTCCATCATATCGATAATTGGTTCAGATTGACGACCGGCATGATACACAGGCCGCGGCGGAGCGCCGACAGTAATAATTACCTGTTCATCCGGCTTCATTTGCAAGGCGGCAAGCGCTGAATGGGAAAGATCGATCATACGGTTTAAAGACGGTTCTATACGTTTAACAATGGTTACTTCAACTTCACGACCGTTTTGCGGGTTGGTTATTTTTACTCTTGAGTTAAGCGGAAGGCTTGCATGAGCGCCGACAAGCCCCGAATTGCTCATTTCCTGGCTGGCGGCGCCGCGCATGGAAAAATCGCCGAGTCTGGCCTGCGCCGGAAGGGTTGAAAACATCAAAAACGCGCAGAAAATGACAAAAAACAGCTTTTTCATCGTAATTCCTCTCCTGAGACATTACCCCTCCATAGTTATATTTTAGGTGATAATAATAGTTATTGCAAGAATTTTAAGGTAAAGTTTCCAAAAAATACGGTTTTTTGAACGAAATAGCGACAAAAAATTGCAGAATGTGATATGAAAATTATATAAAAAAATGGGGAATAATTATAAATATCATCGCAATGTTTCTTTACTACAAATCAAATCTGACTTGACAAAGCGGTAATAATTAGATAGATTCAAGCTCCACAGGGGGTATAGCTCATTTGGTAGAGCGCTAGCTTTGCAAGCTAGATGTAGGGGGTTCGAGTCCCCCTACCTCCAAAAATAATAAAAAACTGAACAAATAACATCCATTGTGATTCAACAAATGAAAAGCAGATAAAATGGGGACTCGAACCGGAGCAATCCTGTAAAAATTCCAAGGCGAAAGCCTTGTTAAAGAACAAAGCGCTGCACGGAAGCGGAGAGGATTGCGCAGGCGGGCTGGAAAGGGCGAACAGGATGTGAGCCCTTGGAAGCCGAGTCCCCCTACCTCCATCAATCAAAGAACTGAATAAATAGTATCCATAGCTAATCCAACAAATGAAAAGCAAATAAAATGGGGACTCGAACCGGAGCAATCCTGTTAAAATTCCAAGGCGAAAGCCTTGTGAATAACAAAGCGCCGCACGGAGGCGGCGAGGATTGCGCAGGCGGGCTGGAAAGGGCGAACAGGATGTGAGCCCTTGGAAGCCGAGTCCCCCTACCTCCAAAAAAATAAAGAACATAATAAATAATATTAAGCTAATCCAACAAATGAAAAGCAAATAAGGTGGGGGACTCGAACCGGAGCAATCCTGTTAAAATTCCAAGGTGAAAGCCTTGTAAAGGAATCATTATCGGGATTCTAGACCCCAAAATGGATCGGAAGTCCAGTTTTCTGTAAACCCCATCGCAGTAATATTAACATTAGGATATTTTGCTAATAAAGTTTTGATTTTAAACCGGAAAGTATGATGTGGTGTTATAGTATCGAGTAAATAAGTTATTATTGATAAAACAATGTATACCTTACGATCTTTAATATTTTGATTAGAAAGCCATTTATTTGCATATTTTTTCGGTAACTTTACGGGAATTCGTAAATCTTTATTCCAAAGTCTGGCATGATGAGCGCAAATATTTCTGATATAAACAAGAGTATGCAGCCAAGCGGTAAAAACCGTTTCCTTTACTCCAAAATATTCGGATACTGCTTTCCTTGGCGCAGACTTAACCGAATTATTATATAACAGAGAAAATTGCCCCATAGAGAGAATTTCAAAAACAAGCCATATTGGCGGCAAAGGATTATTATAAGTATTGTAGAAATGTTTTATAAAAACATCATTCGATCGGTTAATATTGGAATGAAGACTATTTATAAAATTAGTGTGTTTTTCTGGATAAATGAAGTTCTTAGCGTCAGTATACCAAAATGGATCCTGAAAAGTAACCGAAAATTGGTTTATTATCTGGGTGCGTAAGGCAACTTCAATTTTTTCGATTGCGGAAAAAACGAGGAGCCGCAATTCTCTATCAAATCGATACAGAGTAAGGATATCCTCAAATTCCGTCCCGTTTATGAATATATGCTGTTTGACATCAGCCAAAAATGGGTACATATATCCGCTTAAACGATAATAACTGATATTCTGAAGATACCGACCCGCTCTTTCCTCATCCGGTATCTGCAGACCACGGCTTTTAAGAAGAATGATCTGATCTTGAACCGTTAATGGCGGCTTTGAGTAAATACGTTTTATCATAGAAACCCCGCGAAAAATACATCCTAACTAACGAGGACATTTTTGGTCGAAAGTTATCACGAAGCAGGGTTATTTAACGGTAACTATCAAAAAAAGACCCGCCAAGTGTGCATATCAGGGAATCCTAATAGAGGCAAGGCAGGTATATTAATTTAAACATATTCTATAATCTGATTTTTGTCAAGCTAAATCTCAGCTAAATGTCGGCTAAATGACCCATTTTTAAAACTTATTACACACTGCAAATTCCGCTATAATCCGCGGCTATTGTGTCCCAAGCTTTACAGCTGCAGCATCAAAACTTTTTAAGTCTCCAAGTCCGGTCAATCTGCAGTGAAGCACTGTGCCGGGAAGCGGCGGTTCTTCGTCATTGCAGCTAACAAGCGCTTTCAAATAATTCCCGGTGGTTCCGCGGCAAATCTTTTTGTTCAACTCTCCTTCTAATGCGCGGGTTTTGTGTCCAAAGTCTTCCGTCAGAACATCAACATCGCGTCCTATCCAGCGTTGCACATAACCCGCTCTGCCATGCTTTGCCAAATCTGTAAGAATTTGCGCTCGTTTTGTGACTTCGCTTTCTGTAACTGTGTCTTTAAAAGAAAAAGCGGGCGTTCCCTGCCTTTTTGAATATGGGAAAACATGTATCCACGCAAAATCAAGTTTCCTGCAAAGATTGAGCGTTTGTTCAAATTCAGTTTCCGTTTCCCCCGGAAAACCTGTAATTATATCGCAGGCTAAAAACGGATCGTCCTTCACTCCCCGCAAAAACGAGACCGCCCTTTCCACAGTCTGCGCGTCGTATGTTCTTCCCATCCTTTCAAGAATTTTACCGCTTCCGGATTGAACCGACAAATGAAAATGCGGGCGAATCCTTGGATGAGATAAAACCCTGCAAAACCTTTCATAAACATTCTGCGGCGCAAGACTTGATAATCTAATTGCAATCCTTTCAGTATTGCTTAAAAGAAAATCAAGAAGCTCGCGTAAATCGCCTCCCGTTGATTGTCCGCTGTAATTATTTCCATTAAATTTATATTGGCAGATATTAACGCCTGTAAGAACCGCTTCCGCGTGCGTTTCTTCCAAAACAAGCAAACGCGATAAAACCTCATCCTTATCAAGGCTGACGCTCGGCCCCCGCGCGAGGCGTATTTTACAATAGGTACAGCTTTTATCGCAGCCGTCCTGAATTTTTAAAAAACTGCGCGTGTGCTGTGAAAATTTTTTAGGGTTAAACTGGAATAGATCATTTTTTTCTTTGCTGATAATTTTATCTTTGCAGGCTACGCTCAACCGTCCGCTGCCGTCTTTTTCCAGTTTAAGTATATCGTCCCTGTTGAGCTGCGCATAACAACCTGTCACAATGACGCGGGCATCGGGGTAATCGCGCATCGCTTTTCGTATAACGCGCCTTGCTTTTTGATCCGCTTTGGAAGTAACGGTGCAGGTATTAATAATAACTACGGAAGGTTTATCCTCATTTTCAATCTTTGCGCCTGTAAAACCATCCCGGGCAAAAGCGTCCGCAATGGCTTCGCTTTCGAGCTGGTTAAGTTTACAGCCAAGCGTTTGAATTAAAAATGTCGGCATGATTATGCGGGCGTTATTGGGCGCCCATAGTCCGTCTGATGCGTTCAATGCCGCGCTGGGCGTCGGTTAACTGTGAATTGAGGGAAAGGGCGCGTTCGTACGCTTCAATCGCGCTGCTTAAATCGCCCGCGTTCTCTCTGGTGTACGCAAGTCTTGCCCACCACGCGGCGTTGTTGGGAACCCAGTGAACGGCTGTTGATAAAGCGATATCGGCATGACGGAATTTACCCTGACGGATATAAACCTCTCCCATCAAATAATAAACCTGATCGATCCGCTGTCCTTCGGGAGCTGCGCTGGCGTACTCCTGAAGATACTGCAAAGCCTCGTCGTTTCTACCCTGATAATAACTGATTTCACCTAATATTTGCGTAATCCTAGAATCAAAGCGGTATAACGCTCTTCCGGCGCGGGCATAACGCATGGCTTCTTCAAGGCGGTTAAGCCTGATAAGAGCCCAGCAAATTACCACATGTGATTCAAGATTATTAGGATTTTCGGCGATTTCATCGCGGCATATTTGCACGGAACGCTCAAAATTGCCGAGGCGGTATTCCGCAAGAGCGTCGGGACGGGTTTGAGCCGATACATCGATCGTTAAAAATACAAGAAGACCTGCTAATAAAAATTTAATGTGTTTCTTCATATCGGGTTTTTCCCAACCATTGTGCATCTACCGTTAAACACACATCCGGTTTCCATAAAAATTTCAGGTGCGGTTACGTTGCCGGATAATTTACCGGAAATGGTTACCTCCACTTTCTCCACGGCTGTAACATCGCCTTTTACCTGCCCCCGGATCAAAACCCTCAGCGCGTGGATATTGGCGTTTACCACGGCATTTTCGTCGATCACAAGCAGCCCCGTGGCGTTAATTTCGCCTGAAACCTTTCCTCTTATTAAAAAAGGTTTTTCAAAGCGCAATGTTCCCGTAAAATCAATGTCCTCAGACAGAATTGTGTCGAAATCCGCATCTTCCAAAAAATCATTATATACTTCTGTCATACTGCCCTGATTATAACAAAATTAAAAAAAAATTGGAAGAGGAAAATCTGCCGCGGTAAATTATCTTGTAAAATTTCCATTTTTATTGTATCCTGATAACAATAAAGCAAGAAAAACGGAGGAAACATGGACTTTGTATCTGAAATGAAATCGAAGGCGGCATCTTCGCTTAAAAGACTGGTCCTGCCTGAGGGTAAGGAAGAGCGGATTATTAGAGCGGCGAGGATTATTGTCAACGAAAAATTGGCGGCGAGCGTTACTTTGCTTGGGAATACAGCTGATATTCAGGAGATCGCGACATCGGAGGGGATCGATCTTGAAGGTATCAATGTTATAAATCCCGGAAACGACAACGCTGATTTAAACAAGTACGCGGATGTATATTATGAATTGCGCAAAAATAAGGGTATGACGCCGGAACAGGCAAAAGTTGACATTATAAATACTCTTAGATGGGGCGCAATGATGGTTCATCTTGGAGACGCGGACGCCATTGTAGGCGGAGCTATAAACACAACCGGCGATGTTTTAAGAGCCGGACTTGCGATTATCGGAACGGCGCCCGGCATTAAAACCGCTTCTTCGTGTTTTGTAATGACCGGAATGGACAGCCATTACGGTAAAGAAGGATCGATGATCTTTACCGATTGCGCGGTAATCCCCGACCCGCTTGCCGAGCAGCTTGCCGACATTACTGAGTGCGCGGCTCAATCCTGCCGTGAATTTTTAAATGCGGAACCTGTAGCCGCTCTTTTATCCTTCTCTACAAAAGGTTCGGCGAAGCATGATGATGTCACAAAAATTCAAAACACGGTGGAAATATTGGAAAAAAGAAATCCGGGATTTATTTTTGACGGTGAAATGCAGGCCGACAGCGCGTTAGTGCCTTCTGTCCTTGATAAAAAAGCGCCGGGAAGCCCGGTACGCGGGAAAGTAAATATTCTGGTTTTCCCTGATTTAAACTCCGGCAACATCGGATACAAACTGGTTCAAAGACTTGGAAAAGCGCAAGCCTACGGTCCGTTCCTTCAGGGGTTTGAAAAACCGATCAGCGACTTATCCAGAGGCGCGTCTGTAGATGATATTGTCACAACATGTTCCGTAACGCTTGCAAGGGTAAAATAAATAAAACAGGGAGCATGACTTTAAGCGCTTTGTAAAGAAACAGTTGATAAATTTATAAAGTGTGGTTTATAATAAATCATCACTTATTTATAGAAATTTTAGGAGGAACTAATGGCGACTATAAAAAAAGCTGCGGCTAAAAAACCCGCGGCTAAAAAACCTGCTGCGAAAGCAGCGGCTGCTAAAAAACCGGCAGCGAAAAAACCTGCTGCGAAAGCGGCTCCGGCTAAAAAACCGGCAGCGAAAAAACCTGCTGCTAAAGCAGCTCCGGCTAAAAAAGCTGCTGCTGCGAAAAAACCCGCCGCGAAAGCGACAACCGCGAAAAAACCAGCGGCATCTGCGAAGAAAACCGCTGCGAAACCTGCGGCAAAACCTGCAGCATTAAAAAAACCTGTAGAAGTTTCCGATGTAAAATTCCGCAATCTGTTTGACGCCTTTGCCCAGAACAAACTTCCTTTTAACCAGGGATATATCGTTTCATCTTTCTTCAGCGAAAAGACAATGTATTCGATTTATGAAATCGTATCCTATGCCGGCGTAAAAGAAATTTTCCCGACAGCGGATGGACTGACATTCGTTACAGGCGGAAAAAAATTATACGTTCTGGCTGAACATGACACATACGAGAAAAAATTCCAGGAACCCGTTTCAAGATCGGAAGGCGAAAGAATTCCAAAACGCTTCAGCGAACTGGAAGTTATTACCGCCAGCAATCAGACAAAAATAATGGTTTCGAAAGAACCCAACGAATCATACGGTTCATTCACAATTCTTAAACCCACGGGCATTAACTTCTCGATGGTGTTTTATCAAACTCCGGCGCTTTACGATTCACTGGCTGCCTTCTTCATGGATTCTCTTAACAGATTCAGAAGAGTGCCCGCAAGCGACGCGAAAAAAGCCGGTAAATTAATCGCCGACACAGTTAAAAAATCAATGAGCTTCGAAGGTCAATATCAGTAAAACCTGCTGACATTATAAAAAGGGGGCTGTCTAAGAAGTAAGGCTTGGGCAGCCTTTTTTATATAAAAATAGGCTTGAATCTTAAAGTCTATTGCTCTTTCTTGGCATATAATTTTTTGACTC
>JGI24695J34938_10000568_pt1 | contig 35544 bp, 28 predicted proteins | sample TergutCo191P3_FD_34938 | JGI IMG/M metagenome (IMG submission 34938)
TGTCTACGAGCCCCAGCCCCTGTAAAAATTACATATTAATTGATATGAAGCAAGATATACAGGTTCTGGGTCTCTCCGACAGAGAGCGCCAAAGATAGTTTTGCCTACCCGCAGTCTGCTCCCGCCAATAAATATATTTATTATTGCGCTCATAACTTATTGGTTATTAAAGTAAAATGAATTTAATACGCTGGACAAACTCGTCAAAAAACACATGTAAAAAATCCCGCTATCTTAGCTGACGAGGCTTTCCGCATGTGCTGTATTGGCAGTTTGGTAAAAATAATTTTTTACAGTATTAGAACAGCTTTAGTTATTTTTTGTATTCTTGTTGCGCGACATATTTTTTGTAGTCTTCGTCAGTGACGCCTTTATTTTTTATCATCGCGGAGAAAAATTGTCCGCTTTTTTTTATCGCGCGTTTTTGCGTTTTATAATCAACATACACTAATCCGAAGCGGGCGCTCTCTCCTTCGCACCATTCAAAGTTATCGGTAAAACACCAGTGGTAATAACGCGCTACGGGAAGACCTGAGTCCGCGAGAGCTTTAATATGGTCGTAAATATAGCGGCAGCGGAAGGAATCATTGTTATCGCATGTTCCATTCTCGGTGATGTATATAGGTCTTTGAAGCTGTTTATATAAATCCGCGGCGCACATAACAATGCCTTCGGGAAATATTTCCCAGCCAAGATCGTTATGAGGCGCTTTTTCGTCAACTCCGTCGGCAAGAGACGACACCGCTGACCTTGTGTAATAATTTAACCCAAGGAAATCGGCATATTCGCCTTTTCGAATTTTTCCATACTTGATAAACGGAAAAACAAAGCGGCCTAATAAACACGCTTTTGTCAGCGCGTTCTGAAACATAAAAGCGGTAAGTTTCGCGCATACGCGATGCCAGAGATTCTTTTTATTTTTTGGCGCGAAAACACGGGCGTGATGCGCGAATCCTACCTTTGTGTTGGCAAAGCCCATCTCTCTTCGTGCGCGGTGAATCAGGCTGTACGCCTGAATGTGGCAGGACGCCATAACTGACTGCGTTTTAATTGCAGCTAACATCGATTTTTTTCCCGGAGGAAACACGCCGGCGTTATATCCCATAACGGCGAAAACATTCGGCTCGTTTATTGTTATATATTCATCCGCGAGATCGCCGAAATTTCTTACAACATAATCGACAAAACCAAGATAGACAGGAATGTTTTTTGGCTCCGCGAATCCTCCCGATTCCTCGAACCACAGCGGATTTGTAAAATGATGAATCGTCAAAAGCGCGAACATGCTTTTGTTTTTTATATATTCAAGAAGACCGCGGTACCACTTTACAGCCGCGTCATCATACTTGTATTTCTCAGGTTCTATTCTTGCCCATTCAACACTGAGCCTGTAAATTCTAATACCCATATCCGCCATAAGATCGATATCTTCTTTCCATCGATTTAAATGATCGTTCGCGCGCGCGGGATTCGATCCGTCCTTAATGTGACCCTTCTCATACCAGTCGCTCCATGTATGTTTGAACCCGCCGCCTTCAATCTGGGTGGCTGCTGACGCAACGCCTAAAATCATATTTATTTTCATGATGGTATTATAGCATAGGTTTATATTTTTATTGTATAATAAAAAAATGCAGCGCGCATTAAAGGAGCTTGATATTATTATCCGCCTCTCTCTCGCTTTTTCCGCGGGTTATATGATTGGCATTAATTGTTCAAGCCGGAAACAAGGCACTGGCCTTCGCGCTTACATTCTAATCTCGCTTGGCGCTTGTTGTTTGATGCAGCCTTCGCTATGTAATCCTCTGCAGATAGACAGCGGATATACCGGAAAAATCGCGGCGCGGTTGGCCGCCGGCATGAGTTTTCCCGGCGCAGTTGCAGTTACGGAAAAATGATGGACAAGCGCCTAACGGTAAGCGAGCTTACAGAACAGATTCGCCAGAACCTGGAAAATTCTTTTTCATATGTTTATGTAGAAGGTGAGGTTTCCAATTTAAGACCCGCGAGTTCAGGTCATCTTTATTTTAATTTAAAAGATTCAGGCGCGAAAATTGACGCTGTAATGTTTAAAAATAAATTTAAAACTCTCAGCTTCGATCCAAAAGACGGAATGCTTGTGCGCGTACGCGGGAGCCTTTCTGTTTACGCGCCGCGCGGAACTTACTCAATCGTCTGCGATGAAATGGAAATCGCTGGAACAGGCGTAATTCTCGCGATGCTCGAAAAAAGAAAACAAAAACTCGCCGCGCTGGGATTGTTTGACAACGAAAGAAAAAAAAATCTTCCGCGTTTTCCTTCAGTAGTCGGCGTTGTAAGCTCTCCAACCGGAGCAGCGTTACGTGACATTTTAAATATTCTTCGAAGGCGCGCCTCCGCTGTTAAAACTGTAATTCTTCCTGCTCCGGTTCAGGGCGATGAGGCCGCTCCACTGATCGCCGCGCGAATCAGGCAGGCAAATTACTGGAAGCTGGCTGATGTATTAATTGTCGGAAGGGGAGGCGGCTCTTTGGAAGACCTTTTGCCATTTTCTGACGAAGATGTTGTGCGCGCTGTAGCGGATTCCAGCATTCCTGTTGTAAGCGCGGTCGGCCATGAAATTGACTGGGCGTTATGCGATTTCGCCGCGGATTTAAGAGCGCCGACTCCTTCCGCCGCAGCGGAACTTGTCAGCGAGAATTTTTCAGCAATCGCGGGTTCTATACAATCTATCAGGCGGAATCTCAACAGCGTTATGCGAACAAAATTAGAAAAAGCGCGTCTTTTATTAAAACCTTTCGACATACATGATATGGAATACCGTTTCCGTTCAATTCTTCAGCCTCGCTTAATCCGCTTTGACGACGCGAAAGAAGAATTAATAGCCAGCATGTCAGAAAAAACTTCTGATTATAAAAACCGTATCCGCCTCGCGGCGGAAATATTAAAAGCGGGAAGTCCGTTAGCTGCAATGGAAAGAGGGTTCTCATTAGTTACAGACAGCGAAGGAAAAATTATAAGAAACTCTGTTAATTTAAAAAAAGGCGACAAACTAAAAATCAGGCCTCTTTCAGGTGAAATAGAAGCGATTGTAGAAAACGTTCATAAATGAAAATTTAAAGGAGACAGAAAATGGCAAAAAAAACAGCTCCAGCGAAAAATACTGGCATGAAAAGTTTTGAAGAAAGGCTGGAAAGGCTGGAAATGTTAGGTGAAAATATCCGAAAAACCGATATTCCGCTTGATGACGCGTTAAAAGCGTTTGAAGAAGGAATCCGCCTCGCACAAACCCTTGAAAAAGACCTGGAAAAAATTGAAAGCCGCATAGAAATATTGATGAATTCAGCTGACGCGCCTGTGGAAGAATCTCCGGAACTTGAACTTTTTGAATCCGGTGATTGATTTGAACGATAAAAATAAATTTCAAGCTGTAAAAATACTTCCTCCCGAAGAAGCCAGACGTATTGCCGCGGGAGAAGTTATCGACCGCCCAAGCGCGCTTGTCAGGGAATTTCTTGACAACGCAATTGATTCAGGCGCCGCGAATATAGAGATCGCGATAGAAGAAGGCGGAAGCAAAAAAGCTGAAGTAACAGATGACGGCAACGGAATGACCCGAAGCGATCTTGAACTATGTTATCTGCCTCACGCGACAAGTAAAATACGCGGTTTAGATGACTTGGACACATCCCGCACCCTGGGTTTCAGGGGAGAAGCGTTAGCTGCTATTTCAGCGGTTTCACGCCTTGAAATAATCACAAGCATGGACGGAAGAGAAGCTTTTCAATTAAAAACAGGACCTGGCAATAGTTATGCGCCATCAATTGAACAGACCAGAAGAATAAAAGGCACAACCGTAAGGGCTCTAAATTTATTTGAGAATACTCCGGCGCGAAAGCGTTTTTTAAAGCGCGCGGGAAGCGAAGCCGCGCTATGCCGCCAGATTTTAATCGATAAAGCTCTGGCTTTTAACGAAATAAATTTTCGTTACACGCAAGATGGAAAATTAAAAGATTACTTTCCCGCTGTATCATCCAAAAAAGAACGCTTCGCTTCCGCTGTTTTTCAAATATCCTCCGGTGATTTATCCAAAGCTTCTCAAAATACGCATGAAATAAATTTTTTACATGAGATTTTTATAACAGGAGAATGTTTTACTGTTACTATTGTAATAGGCAGCCCTGATCTTTTCAGAAATGATCGGCGGCAGCTTTTTATTTTCGCGAATGGTAGAAGAGTTCAGGAATACGCGCTTTTACAAGCAGTTGAATACGGCTGTCAGGGCTGGTTTCCAAACGGCACTCATCCTGTGGCAGCAGTTTACGCTGAGGTTGATCCTTCTCTCGCGGATTTTAATATACATCCCGCGAAACGCGAAGTGCGCTTCCGTGATCCGGGAGCGATTCACAGAGCGATCTCAGGCGGAGTTAAAAGTTTTTTTCATAAATTATATGTAAAGAATTCTCACAATGAAACCTTTTCGCGTCATGCAAATGAAAATAAAAACGAGCAGTTAGACCTAGAAATAAAAGAAAATGCGGACACTATAAAAAAATCTTATGATTCAAAATATACAATAACAAGCCTTTCATCAATCAGCGAAAAGTTAGGTGAAATTGGCTCAATTGTCCGAGAAAGAGCGCCAGCATACGGGGAAACGCGTTACGCTGGAAGAGCTTTTGAATTATTTATTTTAATCGAACGCAGCGATAAGCTGTATTTAATTGATCAGCACGCGGCGCATGAACGCATTTTATTTAATAAATTTTTAAAAGACGGCATTATTAAACAAGAACTGCTTACGCCAATTCCTTTTCAAACCGCAAGCGATGATGATGACGCGTTTTTAAATGAAAAACAAGAAGAATTATCGCGTTTAGGCGTCGAAATCAAAAAGGATGAAGACAACTCACGCGGATCATGGCAAATTGAAGCATTGCCCGCGGACTGGAGGATGGGTGATAAAGAAACTGTAAAAGAAATTCTTTCGCTTAAAACAGCAGGCGAAAATATATTTAACAAGTGGGCAGCGACTCTTTGCTGTCACGCCGCGATCAAAGACGGCGACTTTCCTGACGACGAAACCGCTTTTGAACTTGGAAAACAGGCGCTTGCTCTTAACGAACCGCGCTGTCCGCATGGGAGACCTGTCTTTACGGAAATAACACGCAAAGCGCTTTTTAAAGCCGTAAGAAGAGAATAATTATACAATTTTAGATTAAATGTTGTATTCGGTATTCGCTCTGTTTTCCTGTTTCAGGATCAGGAAAAAAAATAGCGTGAGACTTAAGCGATAGATAACAACGAGGATTTGACTCGTCATCGTTCTTGATATTATCTAAATTTTTTTCGCGGAAAATATCATGTTGATAAAGCGGATCATTTAAAATCGAAAAACCAATCCAAAAAAGATGGCATCTTATTTGATGCCTGAATCCGCGTTTTATTCTTGCAGTAAAAATATTGTTACTAACGCTGATTATTTCTGTTTTGTAAAAACCGCCTTTATCTTTGGCGATTTCTTTATATTTTTTATTATCTTCAATAACAGGACGTACTTCTTTTCTACCCCTGCCATACGGGCGGAAATAACTTTCAATGATAAACGGGTTATCAATTGAAGGTTTTTGATCGAATAACGGCGAAGCGGGAAAACCATTTATAGATTTTACAGCCAAATTAAAAGAATCTTTGTTAATTTTTGAATGATTTGAGCTTTGAGAATTATTATTATTTATCGCGCATTTAGCGGAATATTCCTTAATAAAATTACCGTTGTTCTGAGCATCTTTAAAAAAATTAAAACTTTTTTCATTTTTAGCGAATAACACAAGCCCATGTGTTTCATAATCCAAACGGTGCATAATATCATAGACGGAAGACGATTTTTCTTTTAACCATTCAAAAAGAGTATCGCGCTTGTCATTATTTCTGGTCATTTTAGATTCAAATGTTTTTTTTGATGAATCAGCGGCAGCGCAATGCATCCCCGGCGGTTTAAAAACAACAGAGAAATCTTCCGTTTCATCAATAATATACGGTAAGTTTTTAAATAAATTTTTATCCATTTATATTAATCCTGTTAAGTTTATTAATAATATCAGTAAACCTTTCAGGCAAATTCGATTTAAATATTCTTTTATCATTTTCGCCAGGTAATGTTATCGCGAGACTTTTTGAATGAAGCATTAAACTCGCTTTTGGGAATAGACTGTCATAAATATTTTCCGCGTAAACAGGATCGCCAAGAACAGGATGTCCGATGCAGCGCATATGAACACGCAGCTGATGTGTCCTTCCTGTTTTAGGCCTTAATAAAACTAGCGAATATTTATTCCAGCTCTTAATCACTTTATAAAAAGAGACCGCGGCTTTTCCGTTAGCTGCTACGGCGAACTTTTTTCTGTTTTTAGGATCGCGCGCTATATTCGTCTGGATTGTTCCCTCGTTTTCTTTTGGAACTCCGTAAATAATCGCGGCGTAAATTTTTCGCGTAGTTCTTGATTTAAACTGCCGCGAAAGAAACGAAAGAGTCTCATCATTATACGCCGCGATAATAATTCCTGATGTGTCTTTATCAAGACGATGAACAATTCCAGGACGCGCTGAAATCGGCAAAACGCCGCAGGGTTCCCGCTTGTTTTTATATAATTTTCTGAAATAAAGCGCGTTGGCGAGCGTTCCGCGCGAGTTGCCTGCTCCAGGGTGAACGACCATTCCCTGAGCTTTATTCACAACAACGCAATTTTCATCTTCGTAAACAATATCCAAAGGAATATCTTCAGGCAAAAAATTAATTTCGGAAAAATCATCCCAGATTAAATCAAGACGATCGCCGCTTGAAACCAGTTTAGAATATTTAGCGTCTTTTCCGTTAATTTTTGCCTTTAAATTTTTTGTTTTAATCTGGGAACGGGAAAGAATTTTGAGATTTTCTGACACATAACGATCCAGTCTCGGCGGTTTTAAAAAATTTTCATTTATGTTGACAATAAGCGATGGCATTACGGATTTTCCGAAAACGCTGGCGGAACATCAAAAAAATGTTCATTATCGCCTGGCGGAGTAATATTAATTATTACAGACCCCGAAGAACCGTTTTGGGTACGCCTAATTTCATTATTTCTTCCGCTTAGAACAATGAAAAAATCAACCAAAGCAAGCGTTACAGACAATCCCGCGGCTATCAATATGGTTCTTTGAAATTCATCGCTTGTCATATTTACGGCTCCGGCGGATTTCAGCGGCCATGGCGCATAACGTCTTCCAGCGTCAGAAAAATCCATCCCATTCTCTGTTCCCCAGCGTACCATATCCGTAACAAAAGCGGTTAAAAACAATGTAAACGGAAATGTTCCAAAAGTTACAATTTCCCAGCGGCGAAGATCCTTTACCCATATTGGAAGCCCTGTTGTTTCAAAGGTAACGCTAGACGGCTCATTAACGCTTAAATTCTGGGAATATAATTTAAAAAAAGGAGTAATTAAAAGAAAAATTAATACAATAAAAAAAATATTTCTTTTCATTTTTTTGTCATTATTCCTTAAAAATAGCGCTTCCTATCCTCAGCAGCGTTGACCCTTCTTCTATCGCGATAGAAAAATCATTTGACATTCCCATGCTCAAAATATCCCAATTTATTCCTTTTTCGCTTAAAGTAAAACGCTTTTTAATTTCTTCCCGCGCTTTTACTAGTTTTCTGAAAGACGCGCGTATAAGCTTCGCGTCATCTGTAAAAGGCGCCATTGTCATAAGCCCGCAGGGTTTTAGGCAGGTTTTTTTTAGCAAAGCTTCGGCGGCATAAAATAAATCATCCAATGTCGCGTAACCGCTTTTTGAATCCTCACCGGTATGCAGTTCAAGTAAAACCGAAAGCTCAGCCTGACGATCCGGGTTGACAGACACTTTTTCAAAACGCGGATGTTTCTCAAGTTCATCGATAAGGTCATTTCTGTCAACTGACTGAATACAGTCAAATAACGCGGCAGCCTGCTTTGCCTTATTACGTTGTAAAGATCCGATCATATGAAGCTCAGCGCCGGAAAAATTATCTTTAAAATTTGTAAACTTTTGGGCGGCTTCCTTTACCCTGCTCTCCCCAAAAAAACGAATGCCGCTGTTATATGCTTCTATTATTTTCTCAATCAGGCAGAATTTTGAAACACCCATCAGCGTGATTTCTTCGCGCGCTCTTCCAGCAGCGGCGCATGCTTTTTGTATCGCGTCCTCGATTTTAAAAATATTATCAGCTATTCGCATTATTTTTTATATAATCGCATATTTTCAATGGATTTTGCAAGTGATAAAAACGCGTCAAAATCAAGATTTTCCGCGCGTTCATTTTCTTTAATCGAACAATCCTTTAAAACAGAAACGCGTATTTCCTGAACTTCCGATGAACAATCCTTCTGTTCATTAATTTTATTATCTTTAAAATTTCCGATACGGGAAGATAAAAATATGTCTAGATTATTTTTAATTGTTTTTCTTCTTGACGCGAAAAGAGCTCGTACAAGAGGGTAAAATATATCCGGGTACTGAACATTCCTCTGATCCGATAAAGACGAAAATTTACTCTCAAGAAGAACTCCCATGCTGTCCACATTAGGCCGCGGGTAAAATGATTCCCGTTTAATTATCATTAGCGGCTTTACATTATAGACTGAAGCGCACAATACCGAGAACGATGAATAATCGCGAGAGCCCGCGGCGGCGGACATTCGCGACGCGACTTCTTTTTGAACCGTTACCGCCGCGCGTTTAAAAACACAGCCTTTTTCGATAAAATCAGCGAGAAGAGCCGCCGCAATATTGTAAGGAAGATTGCCAAGTAAAAACTCAGGCGGTTTTTGATTATGCCATGTTTTCATTACATCGCCTTCGACTAGCGAGAAGTTTTTATCATCGGAAAAATATTTATTTAATACGCGGATAAAGCCAAGATCAATTTCAAACGCTTTAACTTTAAGTTTATATTCCAATAGAAGCGATGTCATTGCTCCTATTCCGCTGCCGATTTCCCAAACTTCATCATTGGATTCGGCGTTAAGCGCTTGTACAAGAGACTGCCTGATCTTAGGATTAACTAAAAAATTCTGTCCGAATTTTTTTTGCATACCCAATCCTTCCTGTTCAAGAAAAACTTTTAACGCTGCCGGCGAATTATAATTAATCATTTTTTGCACCATTATGAGAAAGGTTGAATTTTATAAAGGCTTATTCGTCGGCGGTATTCAAAAATAATAATGAATACAGATAACAAAAGCGATACTACAAGAACCGATACAGGATTTGCTGAAACACCCGGAACATTTCCAGCTAAAGACGCTATTGATTCCATTAAATCATAAACAAACGACAAAGGTAAATTTAATACGCGCGAAATTAAAAAAATGTCGAGTAACAAATAAATTATTGAACCAGTCATAAAAACCGCTGTAAGCGGAACAATTAAAAGCCCAGCCAATATGCCGGCAGGGGCGATCGTTCCAAAAACAAAACAGCAAATCCCGCTTGTCGCGAGAAAAGCGCCGCAGGAAAGAGACAGCGGCTGTAAAATAAACGCCGGAATTTTTCCATCAAGCAGAAATGAAAGAGCCTGACTTGTTAAAAGAATTCCCAGCAGAGCAGTATAAGACAAAATAAAAGAAAGCGAGTTTCCAGCGGCAGGCGTTATAATAATTTGTACTAAAAATGAAACAGATAAAATAGATAATGAATTTTTTGGGAGCGCGCCCAGAACCGCCATTACTCCAAGAACATACATAAAAGCGGATCTGTTAAGACTTGGAAACGGACCGACAAGAAGACAGTAAAGAACAATTAAAACAGAACTTATTATCGCGGACGCTTTAAAACCAAGAGGTTTTTTTAAAACAAAAGCGATTAAAGCAGCGAGAATCGCGAGATGCATTCCCGAAAGAGCCAGAATATAGGAAAGACCTGCCTTTCTGTACTGCTCTGTAAAAACGGAATCAAGGTTATCCCTTACGCCTAAAAGAAGGGCGAGAGCGAGAGGCTGCCATCTTTCGCCGTTAAAGCGGTTTATAAGACCAAGCCTGATATTTGTCCGCAGTTGTTCAACAGCGGGCGCTCTTTTTGTTATGTGCAATGAACGCGCGCTCAATGACCAGCCGTAAGATTCGGAATAGCGCAAGGTTCCCTCAGCGAAAACGGACGCGCCTCTTCCGTATTGTTTTAATTTATCCGCGCTTTGCGAAGGAAAAAAAACATTAATCGCGCCGGAACTGCTTACGCGAAGACCGTTTTCGCCTGATGATCTTTTTAACGAAATTGACGCCATAACGCTGCCGCCTGAAGTAACGCGCGGATCCTCTAGCAGAACGCCTTCGACAGCGGTTACGCTTTCGTTGTTTATGCCGAAAGCCGCGTTATTTTGACCCGCTTGCGCGGCGCATAATCCCAGAACCAAGCCGATTACAGCGGCGGCGGCGTACGTGGAAATAAGCCTTGTGTTGCGGATAAGGTTTATCTGAAGCGGAAACTGATTATATATAAATAAAATATTTTTTAACGAAGCAATCGCGCGGAAAAAACAATGAAATAAAACAAAAAACAAAATGATACAAACGACCGCGGAAAAAGGCAGATTAAATAATATATAATAACCCGCCGCCGCTCCCGCGGCGGTACAAAGAACAGGCGTTAAATGCAAACGATTAATAAAACCCATTTAAAGAAATAACCTGCCGATCTATCTTACCCACCGAAGATTTTCGATCGCTTCTCTCGCGGCCGTCTGAATATAGTCTCCGTAGGGGAGATTACCTATATAAAGTAAATGATCAAAAACAGCGTTATCGCCGATTTTTCCTAACGCTCTGACTATCGCTAGAGTAAGAGCTGAATCATAAACGCCCGTGCTTTCCATTCTTGAATTTATAAGACCAAGCTGAAGACCAAGCACTAACGCGGCCTGAGAATTTCCCACAGCGCCAAGGCAATTAATCGCTTCTATAAACCTTTCTTTTGGAACATTGTTCCTAAGGTAATCTGATTGAACTCGGTAATAATTTCTTATCGCGAGCGGATTAGCGCGCGTCCAGCCAAGTTCCGTAAGCGCCAGAACAGCTTCATATCGCATAACGTTAAGATCGATATTTTCTTCCGCGGAAGCCAATGCTTGTTCCAGCGCGAGTTCAGCGATTTGTCCCGTCTCGGAAACGCTGAGCCTCCGGCTTTTATCAGCGGCCCTGAAAGCCGCTAGTTTTTCATCAGGAGGATTATTCCATATAATGTTTAAAAATAATTGAAATAAATTTCCCGGAATCACTTCCATCGCGCCAACTGCTTCTAACGCGATTACTTCAGGGTATCCCGCGCTGTAAACCGAAAAAAGAGCGTGATAGGACGAACTGTCACTTAACTCCATTAAAGCGAGAATACATGCCGATATAATAGAATAATTAACATCAAAACCGGATTTATATAAAAGAGTCCTTCCCAAAAGATAATTGTTAAGATTATCAATTATAGTTCGATTTCCTCTTCCGACAATACCCAGAGTAATTAATATTTCTCCGGCAGATTCAGAATCGGGGTTTGAGATAAAAACTCTCCATAAATCGCTGGCGCCTGAATACTCAGAAATCTGCGGAACCGCGGGCGTTTGCAATGATTCATCTAAATCCACAATTTCAGAATCGCCAAAGAGAGGACAAAAAGCGAAAACGAAAAATAAGAAAAATAAGAAAAATAAAAATTTTTTATCCATTCATTACCTCGTGAAAATCATTTGCCCTGCCCTGCTGCTGGGTGGAAATATTATCAGCCTCTTCTTCAAGTACCCTGAACGGCAGTTCTTCCTCATCATCATCAGGTACCATATTAAAAACTTCACAAAGAATAAGGTTACGCACCGCGATCGGAAGAGGGTCCGCTTCCATGTGAACAAGCGACAAATTCGTTTCTTCCCTGTAATCAACCGAACGGACTGTGCCAGGAATACAAACAGGAAATCTGTTAAGCGTAAACTGCACTTTAAGGCGCATGCCGGACCCAGCCTGCCCGTTAATTTTAAAAGCGCAGCCGGTGTCGGAAATATCTTCCATCATGCATCTAATCCCGGGTGATTTCTCCATTTTATGCGGATTTTCCGTATCGTTTATTAGGTATAGAAAAGCCATCTTTTTAAATTTCAGCCTCATGGATTTGCGCTTTTGGGTTCTAAATAAAGAATCGTTATGCTCAACTTTTAGAGAGGAAATACCCTTGGAAAATACTTCATCAATTACTTCGGTATCAAAAACATAACCAGCGTCATCTTCGCGCCAAAAATAAACGGACATTTTTATGCCGTACCACGATGTTGCGGCGGACGATTTCGCGCTGATAGGGCGGGAAATTGTAAGATAGTTTCCGAAATTTTTAACAACTTCGGATTTGTACACGCCGGTTCCGGCAACTAAAACCCTGAGAGTCTGTCCCTCGCTGATCTGACGGGAATTAGTGATTCGGGATTTATTTTCAGACGCTTCAAGGTCGATTTTTTTAAAATGATCAAAAAGCTTAGAAAGGAAAATCTGAGTTTCAGGATCGGTTGAACTGCCTGAGAGCTGTACCGCTTTTACTGTGGATCGTACCAATGTCTCAAACTTGCGCTGAGAGGAAAAAACACTTGGCGGATCTTTGATATCATCGGATGTAATAATCTTACGCAGCTGCTCCAAATCCTTGATATTAAAACCGGCATCCTTTCCTTTGGAAAAAAACTGAAGCCAGTTTCCGGATTTTTCTTTTTTTGAATACATAAAAAAGTAAACGCCAATGAGAGCGACAGCGGTAATGATAAGAAAAGGTATCAAATATTTACCCCGATTAACATGAAAAATTTCATTATATTCATTATAATACAGAAATAAAATTATGGGTATATACATTGAAGCGCTGATCTTATATATTTTACTGTTCCTGCCAGGCGGAGTAACAGGATCAGATACGCGCGAATTTTCCGAAGCGGCGGAATATGTAAAAATATTTACGCGCGTTCTGCCTTCGCTGGTTCTTGTCTGGTATTTAATTCTCAAGCAGGAAAAAAATGATAAAGCGTTTAAAGATATTTCACAAACAAGCGACGCGAGTGTCAGGCTGCCTGCATTCGGGAAAAAAGACATTATTTGCGTTTTAATTACGCTGCCGTGCCTTACATTAACAGGTCTTTTGGTTTCTTATTTATCATCAATAACAGGAACATCCGCGGAGTATATAATATATTCTCCTTCAACATTTTCAGGCTGGATAGCGCTTTGCGTATCATGCTTCGCGTCTGCGTATCTTGAGGAAAGTTATTTTCGATATTACTTGCTTTCCAAAAGAGAATCATTTAAATTAAGCGTTCCGGGAATAATCGCTCTTTCTGTTATTCTTTTTTCTTTATGTCATGTTTACGCGGGTTTATTTGGATTTATAAACGCGTTAATAAGCGGCGCGGTTTTATGTTTAATCTTTTTAAAATTCAACGCTATTCACGGAATCGCTGTTTCGCACGGGCTATATAATATTTTGGCTTTTATATTAAATGGTGTTTATAACAAAATTATTTAATTAAGGTTTAAAAAAACCTCATATATCAAGAACAAAAATGCCAGTTGAGCGTATAATTGAATATATAATATATGCGGGACAGGCTGCGTGTATGCAAAACTTTTGGCAGAGTCTGTCTACGAGCCTTGTTGTTCTGTTTTATTCGGTTTCAAATATTCAAATACGCGTTAATTCTTTATTACATAAAAAATTGACTTAACATTACATTCCATCATTTGAATAAGATAGAACACCAGTCTCTCCGACAGAGAATTCCAAAGATAGTTTTGCCTACCCGCAGTCTGCTCCCGCCTATAAAATATATTTTATATTGCTCTCATATCATACTGGATATTTTTTCAAAATTTCTTAATGATGTTTTAGAACAGCTTCAAATAATATTTATTAATAACATCCAAATATGCAGGCTGTACACAGCTTTGGAGGCGTCTATGGCTGCGTCAAGTAATGTTGTATAAGCAAGTCTGTCCGGCGATACAAAATTATTTTATTTAAAGATATTTAAAACGCTGGACAGACTCGTCAGTAAACACATGTAAGAGATCCTGCCATTCTAGCCTCCCAAGGCTGTGTACAGCTGGCATATTTATTTTTAATAAGAAATATTTTAATTAATGTTTTAGAACAGAAATAAATCTTTATTTGGTATCCTGAACAGTAATACCAAGCAGATTGCGCACATCATCAATATCCTGAGGTCCTTTGGATTCTCTTAAAAAATTTATTACTGCGTAAATTTTAACAGGTTTATCTTTTCCTTTTACAATAACAGGCTGCATTTCCAGCGTTTTGAATTTATCACCTACAAGATTATATGTTTCTTCGGAAATTAAAATATCCGCGCCTAATGTTTTAGCGTACGATCCAATCTGCGCCGCGATGTTTACAGGATTTCCAATAACAGTGTATTCAACATGCTTATCGCTTCCAATCTGCCCTGCCGTCGCGATTCCCGAGCTTATTCCGCAGCCAATACTTATAAAAGGATCAGAGTTATCGTTTTTTCTCCGCGTTTTATTCAAAATAAAAAGAGCCTTCCTCATCATTAAAGCGGCTTTAACGCACACAAAAGCGTCATTGCGCGGGCTTCCTGTCGTATACGCGGTTCCCCAATGCGCCATTAAAGCGTCGCCGATTAATTTATCCGTTACACCGTTTGTTTTATCAACGCAGTCGATCATTTTGGAAAAATACTCATTAAGCCACTTTAAAATTTTATCAGAGCCTTCGTTGCCGAAAAATCTATAAAAATTATCAGACTTCACGGCGAAATCATGAATGTCAGAAAATAAAACAGTACAATGTTTTGGAATTCCATAAGGAGCGATATCGCCGCGCATTGTCTTTAAGACAATATCTCTGTTTGTAAACTTTCCAAAATTATATAGAGCAAGGCTCATCCTGTTAAAACCCGAAGCCAAAACCCCGGTTTCATCGCGGTTTTTTATTTTTATTTCATGGGAAAAATCGCCGTTTTCAATTCTCTTCGCGGCGGCGGATAATAATCTTAACGGATCAGAAATTGATTTTGAGAATAACTCTATCACAATAATTAAAATAACTAGAATAACCGCGGACAAGCAAACTACAAATCCTGTAACCGCGTTAATTCGGTTAAAATTATGATCATTATTCACAACTGTAACAGCCACCGCGTTAGCTGAATCTAGTTTCGTAAATGAAAAAAACTGATCCTGAAAATTTCCAGCGGCAGGATTATCATTAATCAAATTGATATTAAAAAGAAATGTTTTAATCCAATTCAAGACAGACTGGATTACAGGATTTACAACTTCCCAGAAAATAGCGATAATATTTTCTTCCGCCGCGTATAAAGGAGGCTGAAGTTTGCTGATGTCAGCGGTTACGCTTAATTTCCCGCTGTTTTCCCATCCATTAACAATATTATTAAAAAATTCAAAATCAGATATGTTAATTCCGTTTATCAATACAAAAAAATCAGGATAAGCCAGAACATCACCGTAAGAATTTATCAGCCATGATGTATTTACGCCGTAACTTAAATCATTGCTGATATTTTCAGAAGAAAAAAACACAGCCGCTTGAATTCCTGTCTGCGCGGGAAAAAATAAAGCCAGCGCGGGCACAGAAAAAAATGGAGACGCGTTAATTATTACAGGTTTCCCGTCATGGGAGGACATTGCTTGGTCCAGAATATACCGGCTGCTATCAAAAAAATGATACGCGAGCGAATCATTTAATCTGGATGAAGCGAAAAATTGCCTGTTAATAAACGTTTGAGCTTGATTCCCGGAATTAATAAAATAAACGCCTCCAATACTTTTATTTTCCGCGAAAAAGGCGTTTGAAGCGTTTTGAATAACGCTCTGAGAAACATCCGGAACGTTAACAGTCTGAATGAAAGTTTTAGAAGCTGATAGTATATTTGATATCAATGAATCAGCTTCCGCGGAATTAAAACGGTTAATTTGGGAATTCACGGCTTGACTGCCGGCGCTTAAATCATTATAAACATGCCGGTAAATAAAAATCGCTGTAAGAGTAAAAGAAATAATAATAAAAAACGCGATAATTAATATCAGCTTACCGCCGATCGAAAACCTGACTTTGTCCATTAATACCCGCTTAACTGCCTGTAAGCCATCTCAGCAAGCCCGAAATTGGCGTTCTTTGTATAATCTTTCGCGTATTCATCGTATAACATATCTTCGTACATTTTTCCCGCGAAGCTGTCGTCAATAAGACCGGATTTTTGCACGGTATTCCTCATGCTTGTTAAAAGATTTTTAACTAAAAATGTCTCAAGCTCAAGGCAAAGTTCGTAGAGCTTGCTGTTTTTGTCTATGGGCATTTGTCCGTATCTTCTTACTTCATCCCGCGAATCGTCATTGGCGGAGGAAGCTCTTCTTAGAATTTCCTCAAAACTTTCAATACTATTGGATAAACCTGATGTAAACTGGTTATTCAGCTGCATCGCCTGTAAAGAAGCGGGATTTTGCATTCCTAAAACGGAGATATCCATAAGTTAACTACCTTATCTCTTTAATGTAGTCGCTGTGCCGAGCATATTATCGCTTGTCTGAATTGTCCGAGAATTAAATTCATAAGCTCGCTGAGCGACAATAAGATTAACCATTTCCTGTACAACAGCGACATTCGACATTTCAAGGAATTTATGCTCGAGAGTGCCCATGCCCGCGTAACCGGGAGTGCCGACAATCGCCTCGCCGGAGGCTTGAGTTGTTTTATAAAGATTTTCACCGATTGTAGAAAGACCAACAGGGTTTGGAAAACGGTAAAGCTCAATCCTGCCGACATCGACTTCCGCAAGATCGTTATCCTGAGGAACTCTTACGCTTACTCTGCCGTCTTTAGTAACATTAATTGTATTAGGCAGAAAAAGTTCAGGCATAATAATATCAGGGATAAGCCAGTAGCCATTGCTTGTAACCATGCGTCCGTCAGAATCAACTTTAAAATTGCCGTTACGCGTATACGCGAGGCTTCCGTCATACATTTGAATTCTGAAAAAACCTTCGCCGTTAATCGCTATATCGGTAGGCACTCCCGTCTCCTGAAGGCTCCCCTGCTCAAAAACTCTCTGGGTATCAGCAAGCTTAACGCCATGTCCCATCTGAATGCCGACAGGAACAACTGTGTCTTCTGTGGCGGGAGTTCCCGCTGTTCTTACAGTCTGATAAAGGAGATCCTCAAAATCAGCGCGCTGTTTTTTATATCCGTGTGTATTAACGTTCGCGAGATTATTCGAAATTACATCAATATTCGCCTGCTGTCCAATCATTCCCGCGGCGCCTGTCCATAAACTTCTTACCATATAACTACCTTCACTCCTATTTTAATATAAAACAGTTAAGCGCCGAATTTAGCGACTTGATTTATTAGCGTACCCAGCATTGTATCTTCCGTCTGAATAACTTTTTGATTCGCTTCGTAGGCGCGGTTTACTTCGATCATTTGAACCATCTCTACGACAGGATCAACATTGGAAGCTTCGATAAAACCTTGCAAAACTTTCGGGCGGGTCTCTCCAATCGCGGCAAACGCTGGACCCGAAGTTTGAGTTTCACGGTAAAGACTTGAACCTTGTTTTTCAAGGTATCGATCAAGCTCAAACTGGACAACCTTTAAAACATCAAGAAGAACAGTATCTTCCCACTGATTCTGCGCTCTTCCTACCATTTCGTAAGGATCATCCTGATAAGCGGCGTTGATCCAGATTCTGCCTTCATCGTCAATTTTAAAATTATTTGCTTTTACCTGTATGTATCCGTTTTCACCTAATACCGGAAAACCTTCTTTTGTAAGAAGATAACCTTCTTTTCCAAGAATGAAAGAGCCGTTGCGCGTATAACGCTCGCCGTAGGGAGTAGAAACCGCGAAAAAACCTGAGCCTTCAAGCATTACATCAAAATCGCTTGATGTTTCCTTTGGCGTCCCCTGAGTAAAGCTTGTATACAATTCGTTGAGTTCCACGCCTGTGCCAAGCTTTCCCATAATGGGCGCGGCGTCAGCCGAGCCAAAAGGATGCAGATAAACGCCGTCATCATCCTGACGGCGAAGCAGCAATTCCGGAAAAGCCTTAAATGACGCTACATCCCGTTTATAGCCGTCTGTAGCCACATTCGCCAAATTATTCGCGACAGCGTCAAGACGCCACTGCTGCGCCCTCATTCCGCTTGCGCCTGTGTATATGCCTCTAACCATATTTCATTATCGGAAATTATTTTAAAGAAATGTATGTTGAATTTTTTAAGGAATTTGCGGCGGAATCCGCTTACCGCATTTTGGCTTTTAACGCTTCAAGGGCTTCGGCGGCATTTTGCTCTTTTTCCATTTCTTTGAACTGGCGTTCAGCGCGGACTTTATCTTCATCGCCGGGCATGTGACCGGCAGCCATTAGAAGTTCCTGCTCAAGAAGGTCGGGATCGACGCTCCGTTCGCGGGAACCAAGCAGGGGAAGCTGCCGTCTCATTTCATCAATTTGATGTTTCAGCTGATCCGCTTCGGCTTTCAGCGTTGATTGCTTTTCCGCGAGCGTATCCCGTTCTTTTTCCGCCTCAAGCGCGAGGCTTGTATTGCCCTTGGATACAGCAAGATCAATCCTTGACTGCCATTTATTAATTTCCTCGCCAAGGTTTTGGATTTGTTTTTCTGTGAGTTTTAGCGTTGAAATAAAATTTAAAATATAATTATTAGCGTCACCGGGACTCATACCCGAAAGATTAGTATCATCCATAAATTAATTTATCTCCATTTTTTATTTGCAAAACGTTACGGGCAAAAAACAACTTTATTACGACCTGCTTGTTTGGCGGAATAAAGCCCTTTGTCGGCGTTTGATATAAACTCGTCAATAGAGCTGCCTACTACAGGAGTTATCGATGTTACTCCAATACTTATGGTTATTTTAATTCCCGGCCCATCATCACATTGAACTAAATTAGCTTCAACATCCCTCCGTATAGTTTCGGCGATTTCAATGGCGCCTTCGGCGGAAGTATTGGAAAGCAGAATAACAAATTCCTCGCCGCCCCAGCGCGCTGAAAAATCCCCCGGACGTTTCAGGGATTTATGCAATAAAACGGAGATTACCTGTAAAACCAAGTCTCCCTGCTGATGCCCGTATTTATCGTTTACTTTTTTAAAATTATCCAAATCCAGCATTAACAAACTGATATTTGTTTTTTCTCTTATAGCCTGTTTCCATTCAATATTTAGATGTTTGTCAAAAAACCGCCTGTTTGGAAGATTTGTCAGCTGATCAATCATGCCAAGCCGTTCGATTGTCCGCATCTGGGTGATAATTTGAATTTGATTGCGCACCCTGAGCTTAACAACAATCGGGCTGAATGGCTTTGTGATATAATCCACAGCTTCAAGAGCAAGACCCTTTTCTTCATCTTCATCGCTGTCAAGCCCTGTGATAAAAATAACGGGAATATTTTTGATCTTGTCGTTTTTTTTTATTTCTGAAAGAGTCTGGTAACCGTCCATTTCCGGCATAAGGATATCAAGCAGGATAAGATCGGGCGTATAATCCTTCGCTTTTTCGATCGCGTCAATGCCGTTAGACGCGGTATAAATTGAATACTCCTGACCAAGTATATGAGTCAGCACTTTAAGATTTGATTTTTCATCATCTACTATAAGCAGTGAATTTTTATTTTCTTCCATAAACAATTTTTCCGTCCTTTTATTCTATAAAGAAAATTCTTTTAATACCATATCTAGTTCAACTTTAAGAATTTTAAGTTCTTCCTCCGTTACAAGATTTTTATTATTAACCAGTTTATTTTCTACCTTAGACGCCGCGTTTCTTAAAATAATTTTTCCTACCTCGTCGGCGTCATTTTTTAACATACGCGCGGATGTTCTTGCCATTTCAATTTTTCCCTCTTCCATAAGAGATAATATTTCCTCATATTTTCTACTGTTATCATCGGCAAAGCGCTTCTGAAGCTGTTTTTGATATTTTATATCATTTTCCAGTTTTACGCCGCTGTCTTTGCCGCTTTCATCATCAACAAAATGCAAAGGGGTAAAATATTTCATTAAACATCGCCACAATTCCTGAGCTGTAAAAGGTTTTCCTACACAGTCATTCATTCCGTTCTCTTTGTAAATCTCCCTGTCGTTCAGCATTATGTTCGCGGTAATAGCCACGATCGGGATTCCGGCGTCAAGTTCCTTGATTTTTTTAGCCGCCTCAAGACCGTCCATCACAGGCATATGCATATCCATAAAAATAAGATCAAACTGTTTTTCGCTTTTTTCCTTTCGATCCCTTACCATTTCATAGCCTATTTTTCCGTTATCTGCAATAGCGGTTTTAAGGCCTACCTTTGTCAGATGTTCGCAGATAACCTGCTGATTCATGTCATTATCTTCACATAAAAGAACCTCGCCTTTAAACGACGGTTTTTCAAGCTCGTCAAAAATAATTTTTTTATCCAGAGTTTCCTCATCAAACGCGTCTACGGTTTCAAAAACAATATCAAAATAGAACTTGCTTCCGATTCCCGGCGTGCTTTCTACCGATAATTTTCCACCCATAAACTCTATAATGTTTTTGGTTATTGTAAGCCCAAGTCCTGTGCCGTTATATCTGCGTGAAGGTCCTTTGTCTACGCGCGCGAAAAGATTGAATACTTCATTAATCTGTTCCTGAGTCATTCCGATGCCGGAATCTTTTATCTCAAAAAACATGGTGATGGTTTTTTCGCTCATCTCTTTTACCACAGCGTTCAGCTTGATCATGCCGGTGTTTGTATATTTAACGGCATTGGTTAAAAGATTTACGATAACCTGACGCAGCCTTGTAGGATCGCCTAACGGCGTTTTTCCAAGGCTTGGTTCAACATAAAAATAAAGAACAAGTCCTTTTTCGATCGCTTTGGGCATTATTAAAGTGCGGCAGCTTAATAATAATTCGTGCATATCAAAGGGAATGTTTTCTATTTTCATTTTTCCGGATTCAACTCTGGAAATATCCAGAATATCGTTTAAAATCTGAATCAGCCATTGAATATTAGTCTTAATTTTATTTAAAAATTCTCTTGTTCTTAACGACGCCTCGCTCTCCATCGCGAGCTCCGAGAAACCGAGAATGCTGTTCATAGGCGTGCGTATTTCATGACTCATCGTCGCTAAAAAAATAGATTTTGATTCTGACATCGCTTCAGCCGCGATTCGCAGTTTTTCAGCTTCTTCATACGGACGCTTTAAAATAAAAGCGGCGGCTGTAGCGGCCGCGGCGCTTAGCACAAAAGTAATAACGCTCATAAGAATTAAACTTAAAGGAATATCGTTTAAAGCGCTTTCATCCAGTGGAGCGATAACGCCGACAAACCATCCTTCAGATGATGAGACAGGCCGAAAGGACGCCATCCTGCGCTCGCCGTCAACCATGTAAACATCGACACCGCGCTCGCCTAGAGTTCCGCGCCTTACCATTCCCGCGATATCATTGTAAGAGCTGTCCGTTTTCGCGAGCTCCATAAAATTTACGCGGTCTTTAACCCAATTAATATTTTTATTCGATAATACATTGCCTTCCGAGTCATTAATAAAGAGAAATCCGGATTTCCAGATTGTAAACTGAGAAATAATTTCACTGAAGTATAAACCAGGGAGTACAGCGGCAAGAACCAAAGTATCCCTGATTGGAGCTGATATATACATTACCAAAGAGCCGTCAAGCGAGTACATGGTTGTGGAGACAGCCTGCCCTCCCCTTAGCGCGGTCTGCATGAACGGATGAAAAGCCAAATCAGGCGGCACAGAAACTGTCCCGAAAGAATCCGCCAATGTAAGCTGATCAAAAATAGCGAGGCTTGTATAAATCGAATAATTTCTGATAACGCGCGCGAGCATATCATCAGTATCGCCTGTATCGATTAAGTAATTAATATCCCTCGCGGCGTCAAGAGCCCTGTGTTTTAAAATTTCAATTTCTTTTGTCACAAATTGATCCGCTATATCAACGGCGGCCTGCAAATCGGACTCCATAGTAGCTCTTACGCTGCGCGTTAAAAAAACAGCGCCGACCGCGACGCCGATCGCGTTAATAACAACGGCGGTAATAATGATGATTAAAAATATTTTAAAATGAATCGATCTGCGCGCGAGCTTTCGCCGCGTGAAAGCGATAAAATTAAATTTATTTTTATTTTCCGGCTTGATATCGTTCTTTTTTGCCATATTTCAACCTGTAATAATTATCTGGTGACCGCGGCGGGAAGCATCCATTGCCTTAAGATTCCGTCAAGGTCATACAGCCCGATTGGTTTGGAAATAAAACCGTTAAAACCATTATTAAAAAACAACTCTTTAACGCCGGATATCGCGTTAGCTGTCAACGCGATAATCGGAAGCTTGTTATATCCCATTTTTCTGATTTCATTTGTTGTTTCAATGCCGTCCATAACCGGCATGATATGATCCATGAACACAAGATCGTAATTTTTGCATTTAATAAATTCCAAAGCTTCTTCGCCGCTTACCGCGAGATCAATATCAAGACCGTATGGAGAGAGCATTTCCTTCGCGACATAAAGATTTATATCAACATCATCCACAATTAAAACTTTTCCGGCTTTAATGCCTTCCCGCGCAATATGATTTTTGGAATTTTTAATATCATTATACGATTTTAAATCCATAAGCTTCGCCGCGGTTTCCGCGCCCAGAGGTTTGGCTCCGGTATCACCCTGAACCAACCGGACTGTAAATGATGTTTCAATCCCCGGTTTACAGCTGATATCTACCTCTCCTCCCATCATGCTTACAAGATTATGAATCATAATCATTCCGGGATTTAAACTTCCGTTAAACAAAACATCATCAAGCCGCATTATTGATCTAAGTTTTCCCCGCAGGCTCGCGCCTTCAGAATTCTCACCCGGCTTTACCGGTAAAAAATTACCAGAATAGAATTTAGAAAGGTTTTTAATCTGTTCCTCTGTCATGCCCTGACCTGTATCGCGGACATTGATAATAAGCGAAACATTTTTGCCATCTAAGGGAAGCGACGCGGCGTTAGTTTCACACGATACTGATAATTCAATTTCGCCTGAGGATGTTAATCGCAGCGCGTTAACTAAAAGATTGTTAATGATTTGCCTGATACGCGCTTCATCACCTGAAAGCAGAGAAGGAATATTTTCATCTATATTAACAGTTAATTTAAGATTTTTATCCGCGTATTTCGCAAGATTCTGATTAATTGTATCATTAATAACAGAAGCTACATTGTATTGAGCGATTGTAATCTCAAGTTTTCCGGCTTCGATCATGGATATATCAACAATGTCATTAATGATTCCAAGCAACAAGCCGCCTGAATCATAAATACGCGAAAAAGCGTTTGATATATCCTGTGAAATAGATTCCTTCTGAAACTGCATCGCGGAAATCCCAAGGATCGCGTTTAATGGCGTGCGGATTTCATGGCTCAACATTGAAAAAAACATTAATTTTTCGCGGTTTACGGTTTCACTTAACGCGGCGGCGGATATCAGTTTAATTTGGTTTCGCACTCTCATTTTAACGATGGAAACATTAAAAGGCTTAATAATAAAATCTACAGGACCAAAAGAAATAACGCTCTCATCAAATTCCTCACTTTCGTGATCAGTAATAAAAATTACAGGAATCGCGCCAAGATCATTATTTTTTTTTAATTCAGCCAGCGTATCATATCCGTTTACCACAGGCAAAAACATATCGAATAAAATCAAATCCGGTTTATACTCTTTTGCTTTTTCTACCGCGTTATTTCCGGTTACCGCGGTAATTATTATATAATCAGAAGACAGAATGCCTGTAAGCTGTTTAAGGCTCGCGTTTTCATCATCAACAATGAGCAGTTTAAATTTTCCCGCGGTTTCCATTAGTTATTCCTTTAATTACACCGTGAAAGTTTCGCTTTAATTACCATAAACCGAAATATAAGCCGCGTTTTAGGCGAAAAGAGACAAAATATTGGAAATTCCGCTGGTTTTAAAAAAATTTTTGCCATTATTTTCAATAATACAATAAAAAACGCTTTCTGGCGAGAAAAAAATCCGGTACCAAATAAATGATACCGGACTTTATGAAATTATTTTTCTATGGGGCAAATATTCCGCTTTAATCATTATAAATTAATGACTAAAGACAGATTATTTGGTCGCTGCGGTTTATAACTTCGCAACTGGTTTTTTCGCGGCAGCCGGTTTTTTAGCGGCGGCTGGTTTCTTCGCGGCGGCTGGTTTTTTCGCTGCCGGTTTCTTTACAGCGGCGGTTTTTTTAACTACAGCTTTCTTCGCTACAGTTTTCTTTACTGCCGGTTTTTTCGCCGCGGTTGTTTTTTTCGCGGCTGGTTTCTTCGCGGCGACTGGTTTCTTTACCGCCGGTTTTTTCGCAACGGTTGTTTTCTTTACCGCCGGTTTCTTTGCCGCCGCTGTTTTCTTCGCTGCTGGCTTCTTCGCAGATGTTACTGCCATTTTTCTATCCCCCTTAACAGGTGTTTTACTGCCTTTCACCTTGGCAGTGGCGGGTTTTGTCTTACCTGACTCCCCTCCCTTTATGTTCTTTCCTGAGTTGTTAATAACAGCTTGCGCTCCGGCAAGACGTGCTAACGGTACCCGGAATGGTGAACAAGATACATAGCTGAGCCCGGCTCTGAAACAGAAATCAATTGTTGTTGGATCTCCGCCGTGTTCTCCGCAAATTCCTATTTTTAAATCAGGTTTTACATTTCTTCCTTCGTTTATCGCGTGTCCCATTAAACTGCCTACGCCTTCTTCATCGATTGATTTAAAAGGATCAACATCTAAAACATTTTTCTCCAAATAAATCGGCAGGAACGACGCGACATCATCGCGGCTGAAAGCGAAAGTCATCTGCGTCAAATCGTTGGTTCCAAAACTGAAGAAATCCGCGTAATTCGCGATATGACCTGCGCGGATCGCGGCGCGAGGCACTTCGATCATTGTACCTATGGTAACAGGAACCTTAACGCCCGCTTCATTAAAGATTTTTTCAAGAATTTTTTCCGCGTTAGGACGCAGCAGCTTTAATTCTCTTGCTGTTATGACAATTGGAATCATTATTTCGGGGCGGACAGGAATTTTCTGCTTCGCGCATTCAACCGCGGCTCGCGCGATGGCTTCCACCTGCATATCGTAAATTTCAGGATATGTTACAGCTAAACGGCAGCCGCGATGACCAAGCATCGGGTTGCTCTCTATCAATGTTTCGATCTTTAAAGTTAATTTTTCGATATCGATCTTTAAATGACCCGCGAGTTCGGCGATTTCTTCTTTTGTGTGAGGCACAAATTCATGAAGCGGAGGATCAAGAAGCCTGATTGTTACAGGGCGGCCTTCCATCGCTTTAAAAATACCGAAGAAGTCTTTTTGCTGAAGCGGCAGAATCTTTTTTAATTGTTCTTTTCTTTCAGCTTCAGTATCAGAAATAATCATCGCGCGGAAGTGAATAAGTTTATCTTTGTCAAAGAACATGTGTTCTGTACGGCAAAGACCGATTCCCTGAGCGCCGAAATCAAACGCGCGTTTCGCGTCATCAGGCTGATCCGCGTTTGTCCTGACATCAAAGCCTTTGACTTTGCCGCGGACAGATTTTGAACGCACATCATCGCACCATTTGAGGAATGTATTCATATCTTTGGAAATCGAAGACGCCACTAACGGAAGTTTTCCGCTGTATACTTCGCCTGAAGTTCCGTCGATTGTGATCCAGTCGCCTTCTTTAAAAGCTTTTCCGCCGATATCAACATTGCCGTCGCTGTGCACAATAACGCTTTTCGCTCCCGCGACGCACGGCGTGCCCATTCCGCGCGCGACAACCGCCGCGTGACTCGTCATGCCGCCTGTTGAAGTTAAGATACCCTGCGAAGCTACCATTCCGCCGATATCCTCCGGGCTTGTCTCTTTGCGCACAAGCATTACCTTCTCGCCTCTTCCGTGCCAGTTCTCAGCGTCTTTCGCGTTAAACACAATCCTGCCGGACGCCGCGCCCGGCGACGCGTTCAAGCCTTTTGTCAGCGCTTTCGCTTCTTTCTGCGCTTTAGCGTCAATCATCGGGTGCAGAAGCTGATCAAGATGCCCCGGCGTTACGCGCAAGATAGCTGTTTCCTTGTCAATTAAGCCTTCCGCCACCATATCTACCGCGCATTTTACCGCCGCGGTGCCGGCGCGCTTTCCGTTACGCGTCTGTAAAATGAAAAGCTCGCCCTGCTGAACGGTAAATTCCATGTCCTGCATGTCTTTAAAATATTTTTCAAGTTTATTTTTAATATCAACAAGCTGTTTATAAATAGCGGGATTCTTTTTTTCGAGCGATGAAATTCTTTCCGGCGTTCTGATGCCGGCGACAACGTCTTCGCCCTGCGCGTTCATTAAATATTCGCCGTAGAAAATATTCTGACCGTTTGAAGGATCGCGGCTGAAACATACTCCTGTTCCTGAATCATCGCCGAAGTTGCCGAAGACCATCGACTGAACATTAACAGCGGTTCCTTTTAAGCCTTTTATGTCTTCGATTTGACGGTATTTAATAGCCCTTTCGCACATCCATGAACCGAAGACCGCGTTAATCGCGCCCCAAAGCTGATCAATCGGGTTCTGAGGAAATTCTTTTCCCGCGTGTTTTTTAACTATTTGTTTATACTGACCGACAAGAGCTTCGAGATCCGAAGCGTTAAGATCGGTATCAAGCTCAATTTTTTTATTTTTCTTAACAGCGTGAAGAGCTTCCTCAAAATGATCGTGATCAACTCCCATTACAACATCGCCGTACATTTGAATCAAACGCCTGTACGCATCCCACGCAAAGCGCGCGTTTCCGGTTTTATTGGCAAGACCTACAACAGCTTTATCGCTCATTCCAAGATTAAGAATCGTATCCATCATGCCGGGCATTGAAACCGCCGCGCCTGATCGCACAGAAACCAAAAGAGGATCCGAAGGATCGCCCAGTTTCTTTTTCATTACAGCTTCTAATTTCTTTAATCCCGTTTCAACTTCTTCTTTAATGCCTTTAGGGTAGTTATTTTTATTTTCATAGTACGCCGCGCATACATCTGTCGAAATTGTGAATCCCGGCGGAACAGGAATTCCAAGATTAGTCATCTCGGCAAGATTCGCTCCCTTGCCGCCTAAAACCAATTTCATTTTCGCGTCTCCGTCCGCTTTTCCTTTTCCGAAAAAGTAAACATTTTTTTTGTTGGCCATTAGAAACCCTCCATAAATAATAAATAAATTTTATCATCTTTTAAATTTTTGATCAAGCGTTTATATTAAAATTATGAACTATATTGATCTTCCTGTCTATAAAAATCAAAAAAAAATTTTATCAGCGCTTGAAAAAAATCAAGCGCTTGTTGTAGAGAGTCCGACCGGATCGGGAAAGACAACACAGCTGCCGTTAATACTTTACGAAGCAGGTTACGCGCGGCGCGGAGTAATCGGAATAACGCAGCCAAGACGAATCGCCGCGGTATCAGTGAGTGAATTCATCGCGCGTCAATCAGAAACGATCATACCCGGACTCATCGGATACAAGATGAGGTTCGCCGACATGACAAATCATGAAACAAAAATAAAAATTATGACAGACGGAATACTTCTTCAGGAGATGAAACTCGATCCGTGGCTGTCTAAATACAGCCTTATCGTCGTTGACGAAGCGCATGAACGCAGTTTAAACATCGATTTTATACTTGGTTTGATCAAACGAGTAATGATTAACAGGCAAGATTTTAAAATTATTATTTCATCAGCGACAATAAACGCGGAAATCTTCTCTGAATACTTTAATAACTGCCCGATCGTAAAGATAGACGCGCAAAGATTTCCGGTTACGCTTGTGTATGACGCGGTAAATAACGGGAAGAATGAAGATCAAAAAATAAAAAATGATGAATCGAATGACAGAAACAATGAATCCAAAGCTTTGAACGCGGAATCAATAAATAAATACAAGAACAGAAACAGCAGATTTTCATCAAATATCAATACAGAAGAGCTGATTTTGATGAAAATTGAGTCAATTACAAGGCGGTTCATCAGTGAAAAGCGCGAAGGAGATATTTTAATTTTCCTTTCAGGCGAAAAAATGATAAAAGAATGCGTTAGCCGCCTTTCCGCCTGCGACGCGGGAAAATATCTGCGTATAATTCCGCTGTACGGAAGACTTGGCAAAGAAGAACAGGAAAAAGTTTTTGAAGACGCGCCAAAAGGTAAAACAAAAGTTGTTATCTCCACAAATATCGCGGAAACATCAGTTACCATCGACGGAATCACAGCGGTGATCGATTCAGGTCTCGCGAAATTAAACTGGTATAATCCGCGCACATTTACATCAAGCCTTATTGAATCGCCGGTATCAGTCGCGTCAGCGAATCAGCGTAAAGGAAGAGCCGGAAGAACGCGCGAGGGAACATGTTACAGACTGTACACAAGAAAAGATTTTGAAAGCAGAAGCCTTTACACAACCGAAGAAATTTTCCGCACAGACTTGTCAGAAGTAATTTTAAGAATGGCGGACTTAGGCATCACAAACTTTGAAGACTTTGATTTTATCGCGGCACCGGAAAAAGAAGCGCTGATAAGCGGAATAGAAACATTAAAACTGCTGGACGCGCTGGAAGAAGACAGAACTTTATCAAATACCGGAAAATTGATGACGGAATTTCCGTTAGCGCCGCGTCATTCGCGCATAATTGTCGAAGCGATACTGCGTTATCCTGAAATTATACGCGAAACAATCATCGCGGCGGCGTTTTTATCAACGCAAAGCCCTTATATTCTTCCTCCTGGAGAGGAAACAGACGCGCGAAAAGCGCATCACAGATTCCGCGACGACTGCGGCGATTTTATTTCATACTTAAAACTGTTAAAATCATATAATGATTCAACGAATAAATTAAAATTCTGCGATAAAAATTATCTTGATGACCGCGCGATGGCGGAAATTTTAAATGTGACCGCGCAACTGGAAGAAATTATCGCTTCAATGAAGATTCCTGTACATCAAAGAGAAGGAAAACCGCTTTCCGCGAATGATATTGATGATTATTTATGCTGCATCGGATACGGAATGATACAGTTTGTATGCGTAAGTGAAAATTTATTAGACCGTTCAAGCAAACGATCGGGGGACAGCTTCCGCGATCGCGGAAGAAAAATGGGGTCTTACAGAAGTCTAACGGCTGATAAAATAATAATTCATCCCGGATCTGTAATGTTCCGCGAATATCCGCCGTATATTGTCGCTGGAGAAATTGTCCGCACGTCCAGAATGTACGCGATGTCTGTCTCGCCAGTTTCAAAAACTGTATTAAAACGCCTCTCTGATCATCTGCGCGATAAAAAAATGGAAGCGCGGTATGATATTTTCGCGAATATTGAGACAACAGCGAACGCGAAACAGGAAAAAATAAAAAAGCAGCGCGATTTTACAAACAATATTAAATTATACGGCGAAGTTTTTGAGATTGTAAGCATTAAAGGAAAGAAAACAGTAATACTTCCGTGGGAAAAATTAAATTTAATCCGCGAAAAATTACCGTCAGGATCATCAAATACATCAGGAGCATACCAAAGACGCGAAAATTATAAGGAATACCCGGAAATAATTGATAACGCGCGCAAAAATTTAAAAGGAAAAATAATAATTAATAATCAATTTAATCTGCTGGCGGGCGAAAAACTTGAATTAATACTTTCTCTCGCTCCGTTTCTTGATATTGAAAATATTTTTTCGCGAAAATGGCGCCGCAGAGAAAATTTTAACATACAAAACAACTTTAGCGCTTTGATTAGCCAGCTTGACAGCCTCGCTAAACCGGTCGTGTGGAAAAAAAAGTCCAAAGACCTTGGGTTCCTTGGTCTTTTCACAGACGGAGAAGGCAATTACTGGCTGCGCGCGTCCCGCGGTTTCCACACAAGCCTTAATGAAAGTCTCTCAAGCCTTGAGAATTTAATAGACGAGCTCGGCGAAGATGTGGATATCGAACAGAAGCACGAGGTAAATCAATGTTACAGAAGGCTGTCGGATTATTTAGGATGAGGTATAATGAAATTGATGAGCATACTGTGAATATTTTTCACGCTATGATTTGCCGGACAGTTTATTATCCTTTAATTAACAGGCAGGAGATATAATAATGCCAAGAATGACCGAAGAGGAAGCGTGGAAGCTTGAAGAAGAAGTAACAAAGAACCCGCCTCATGTGGATCCTTTAAAAGCCCGTCATGTATCGCGAATGGTAGCTCTTGATGATTACTCAGCCAATTATTTAATATCTGTATCAATAGGGACGCGTAAAACACCGACAGAAATTATCAGCGAGATGGTACGGGAACGGACTGCAGCCGAACCTGTGTAAAAATAAGTTAGATTCAATTATCCCGCGCATATTACACATTGTTTAATTTCATAATTTTTTATATACTTCACTCATGGCATTTGTTTTTTATAACACTCTGGGACGCGCGAAACAGCCGTTTGAACCGTTACATGATAAAAAAGCCGGGTTTTACGGATGCGGACCGACAGTTTATAATTACGCGCATATAGGAAACCTGCGCGCTTATGTTCATCATGATATGCTTGTCCGGTCTCTTCGCCGGGCAGGCTACGACGTGAATCATGTTATGAATATCACCGATGTCGGGCATCTTTCCGATGACGCCGATGACGGCGACGATAAAATGGTAAAAAGCGCCGAAGAACGCGGAAAAAGCGTTCTGGAAATCGCGGATTTTTATACAAACGCGTTTTTTAATGATACAGATCGAATGAATATTGTCCGCCCGACAATAATCTGCAAAGCGACAGAACATATAAATGAGATGATCGATCTGATAAAAAAAATCGAAAAAAACGGCTTTACATATTCGGCGGGAGGAAATTTATATTTTGATATATCAAAATTTCCTTCTTACGGCGACCTCGCGCTTCTTCGGCTGGATGAGTTAAAAGCCGGAGCGCGCATTCAGCAGGACGAAAACAAACGTAACTCAGGCGATTTTGTTTTATGGTTTACAAAAAGCAAGTTCGAAAATCAAGCGCTGGTTTGGGACAGTCCGTGGGGCAGAGGTTATCCGGGCTGGCACATTGAGTGTTCGGCGATGAGCATAAAGTATTTAGGCGAACAATTTGACATTCACGCGGGAGGAATCGATCATATTCCGATTCATCACACAAACGAAATCGCGCAAAGCGAAGCCGCCACAGGAAAAAAACCGTGGGTTAAATACTGGCTTCATAATGAATTTTTAATTCTGGAAAAAAATGATTCGTTAAAAGAAAAAATGTCAAAATCCTCAGGCAGTTTTATCACATTACAATCGCTTGTTGATAAAGGATTTGATCCTCTGGATTACCGTTATTTTCTTCTTGGCGGGCATTACCGGAGCCAAATCAAATTTTCATTTGACAGCCTGCAGGGCGCGGCGAATTCGCGTAAATCATTAGTTGATAAAATTCGTAATTTATCGGAAAAAGTAAATCCTCCGATCCCAATTAACGCGGAACGGAAATCAGACTACTTCGGAAGCGATGTATACAGGTATATAGAAGCTTTTGATAAAGCGATTGAAGATGATTTAAACACTCCGCGCGCGTTAGCTGAGCTTTGGGGGTTATTAAAGGATAACCCGGCGTCAACAGAGGTTCTCGCGGCTGTTTTTGATATGGATCAGGTTTTGGGGCTTCGCTTAAAAGAATCAATCATGAAAAATGAAGCCGACGGCGGCGAAAAAGATGAATTTACAAATGAAATTGAGGATTTAATCATAAAAAGGGCGGAAGCGAAGAGGGCGAAAGACTTCGCGGCGGCTGATAAGATAAGACAAGACTTAAAAGAACGCGGTATAATACTTGAAGACAGTCCTCAAGGGACTAAATGGCGCAGGCAATAACAAAAATAATAATCCGCTTTTGTATTATGCCAGGTTGTAACATATGGAGATAATTTTTGTTTAAAATAGAAGAGGAACAATTGGAAAATAGTGCTAATCCCGCGCGTGAAACGGTTGTTGCTCAGGCAGGAGAGGATGAAGAAAAGGAAGACAATACAGTTTATTTGGCTGCCGAAAATAGTCAGATAATACCCGAAAATTCATTAAAAAGAGTGAATTCTGTTGAATTTAACCGGGAATTTAAAAAACTGTATGATTCTACTTTTCAAGTTTTGTTCAGGGTAGCGTTCAGGGTAACAAATTCCAGCGAAGCCGCGGAAGACCTTTGTCAGGAAAGTTTCTTCCGTTTGTATGAGAAAAACATGGTTTTTCCAAACCCTGAAGAGGCGAAATACTGGCTGATTCACGTGGTAAAGAACGCGGCGTTAAATTACGCCAAACGCAAGGATCGGGAACGAAGGGCGTATCAACGGGCGTTCAGGGAAGACCACAGGCAGGAGGAAACCGGAGAAGGGCTGCTAGTCAAGAAGGAAACGAGCGAAGAAATACAAAACGCTCTTGATAAACTGCCGGAAAATTTGCGTATGGTATTGATATTGAAAGAATATGCGGAAATGAATTATAAAGAGATAGGCAGAGTTCTTGGCATCAGCGAAGGCAATGTCAAAGTCAGAGTATTCAGAGCGCGCGAACGGTTAACCGCGCTGCTTGCAGATAATCTTAAACAGGAATGAGGTGAAATGTATGTGTCCTGACCCTCAACTTCTATCGATTTATTTGGATGGGGAAATGCCCTCTCCGTGGAAAGAAAAACTGGAAAAACATTTTCTGGAATGTTCCGTCTGCAGGGAAAAATACGAAAATTACCTGCGGCTCAGGGAACTATGCGTGGACAATATAACCAAAGAAAAAATAATGGAAACGGCGCGGGATCGGGTCTGGCGGAATCTTTCAGGCAGATCAACGGGTTTAGCCAGAAAGCCAAGGATTTGGCAAAGACGGCTGTCAATTCCGCTGCCGGCGGCAGCGGCTGCGGCAGTTGTTATTCTGCTAATGGCAGGCTTTTGGCTTCGCGGCGCTCAGACGGGCGCCAACGCTATGGCTGAGGTTTATCAGCCGCAGTCAGTGGGAATCGCAAGCTTTTTATTCGATAATAATGATGAAGCGGATGTAATTTTGCCTGATATGGATTTAAACAGCATTTTGCAATTTTTGGCTTCTGACGGTACAGACACAATTATATTAACATTGCCGGACAGCAGAAATTTCTACAGAACAGGCGAACCTGGCGCGGTAAAAGCCGCTGATTATCAAAGGAACACAGTTCCGGGGAGATAAGTATAGGATGTTTTTTTCCGTTTGCGTTGCCAGCGTATTTTGTCTTTTTACCACAAGCATGCAGATTCATGCTCAGGAGCAGCAAACCAGCAGAACAATGGAGCAGGAATTAAGAAGGCGCGCGCTTGTAATTGATATAGACGCGAGAGTGCTGACAGATGATCTTGATGTTATGTGGAATGAAATACAAAGAAAGGTCGCGATACCGGGAAGTCCTGTGGGCATCAGACTTGTAGGATCAAACGTGGTAGTCGGAGTGCAGTTTACTCCGTTTATCCGCAATCAGGGAAACTTAATAGTCGCGCACGTGCAAATCTGGATTGATAATCCGGGAAGCGGCGTGAGTTATCATACTTCATTCCAGACAATTCCGATGGATTTTAATGAGCAAATCTATTTCTTCCCGCTGGGAACGAAAAATTCATCAATCGAAATATTACTGACAGTAAATCCATACAGCGTTATAGCGGCATTAGAAGGCAACTCGTCCAGTACATCAAATGACAATTAAGAATCCGGTTCGAAAAATTTCATTATTTTTTTTAATTTTCGCGTGCGCGGCTTTTTTTTCATGCGGAAAGGAACTGCCGGTAATTTCGGAGATTGATCCAAAGATCGGGAGAATGGGCGAAGTTATCACATTAACAGGAAATAATTTCGGCGAGTTCCGCGATGATTCCTATGTGACAATCGCGGGAGTGTCTCCCACAAATTCTTCCTATCAGATATGGCAAAATAATTTAATAATTGTAAAAGTTCCGGAACTGGGCGAATCGGGTCTTGTCTATGTGCATACGCAGGGAAAAAAAAGTAACGGCGTTTTATTTTCCAATTCCGCTTATGTTCCAAGACCGGCGGACGGCGAAGAATTCGGACTGCAGCCGCGGATAATTTCAATAAGCCCTCAGTCAGGAGCGCCGGGATCCATTTTGACAATCACTGGCAATAATTTTGGAACATCGCGCGATACTTCTGGGGTATTTTTTTCGTGGGATTATGGTTCGCAGTCATTTAACCCATACGCTGTAATAGAGCCGGAATTTATCGAAGTTTCGGAAATGGAAATGGGTTACGTGTCATGGAGTCAGAGGGAGATTACAGTCAGGCTTCCCGACGGAGCTGTCAGCGGAAACTTTGAAGTAAGAACATCGCACGGAAAATCAATGCCTTATTATTTTGATGTAACAGGCAGACCGGGAACAAAAACATTAAAAGACAAGCGAATTTATACAATAAATTATTCGGTTGACATCCGGGTACTGGAAGCGACAAGGCCAAATTCGCTTTACCTGTGGATTCCAAAACCGGTCATATCTCCGTCGCAGAGAAACGCCGCGTTAATTTCCCGGACAGCGGAACCTATTTTAGAAAATCACCGCGGAGTGAGTTTATATAAAATTGAAAACATGATTACAGGCGCGGGTCAGTCTGTAAATCTTTCCTTCAGGGTGGAAGTATTCGCTGTCGAAACAAATATAAGGCCTCAGTCAATCAGACAGGAATCAACTCCGTTGTCCGCGACACACACCCATAACACGACGTTAATTCCGTCAAATGATGTCAATATAAGAGCCGCCGCGAATTCAATAACCGGAAGAGAGCCAAACCCTTATTTAAAAGCCAGGCTGATATATGACTGGATCGGGGCGAATGTGCAGATAACAACTGATAATCAAGCCATGTACGCGGCGGCGAACGGATCGGAAAACTCGGACGCTTTGGCTTCGCGCGATCCTGTCACTGCGCTGCAGGAAAGAAAAGCCGATACTGGCGCGGCGGCGCTTTTATTCACGGCATTGTCACGCGCCGCGGGAGTGCCGTGCATCCCTGTAGCGGGCGTAATAATTGACAAAAACGGCCAGACATTGCGCCACTATTGGGCAGAATTCTGGATAGACGGTTTTGGCTGGATTCCTGTAGACCCTGTAATGGGAGCAGGCGTAAATTTATTTAACGAACCTCAAGCGCCTGTGGCAATCGCGGAAAACAGCAATGATGAAAATAATGATAATGAAGAAGAAATTTTCGATTACGCCAACTATTACTTTGGCAATTCAGACAATCAAAGAATCGCTTTTTCAAGAGGTGATCTTACGCTGACTCAGATGGAAAGCAGGGGAAGAGTGGTTTCACATTCGCAGTCATATTCGCTTCAGAACATCTGGGAGGAAGCGGCAGGCGGACTTGAATCATACACAAGCCTTTGGGGCGATATAATAATAAGCGGTAT
>JGI24695J34938_10000575_pt1 | contig 35379 bp, 26 predicted proteins | sample TergutCo191P3_FD_34938 | JGI IMG/M metagenome (IMG submission 34938)
TTTTCGGGAGCGACGGGGCTTGAACCCGCGATCTCCGGCTTGACAGGCCAGCGTGATAAACCAGCTTCACTACGCCCCCAGTGTTCTATCAAAATATCAAAAAAACGGAATTTAGTCAAGCAGGTTCGCGTAATTTTTTGGTATTTTCAAAAAGATCATATATTGATAGACTGACAGCATTATGAAATATTCTCAATTTTTCATTCCGACTCTCAGGGAGGTTCCCTCCGACGCGGTTATCGCGAGCCACAGGCTGATGTTCCGCGCAGGTCTTCTTCGCAAGCTTTCAAACGGGCTTTTCGCGTATCTGCCGATTGGACTGCGCTCTTTCCGCAAGGTGGAACAAATCGCGCGCGAAGAAATGAACGCGGCGGGCGCTCTCGAAATAAAACCGACTGTGGTTGTCCCGGGCGAGTTATGGAAGGAATCCGGCCGCTGGGATTCAATGGGCGATTCTCTTTTGCGCGTAAAAAACCGGCTCAATAATGACTTTGTGATTACGCCCACCGCCGAAGAAGCTTTTACCGCGATTATGCGGGATGAGCTTTCGAGTTACCGCCAGCTTCCGCTGACATTGTATCAAATCAACACAAAGTACCGCGACGAAATCCGCCCAAGATACGGCGTAATGCGCGGACGGGAATTTACAATGAAGGACGCGTATTCATACCATGTTGATGAAGCGAGCCTCGATGATACTTATCAAAAAATTGGACGCGCTTACAGAAAAATTTTTAAACGCTGCGGACTTACAGTAATTCCTGTAAAAGCGGATTCAGGCGCGATGGGCGGAAGCGGCTCGGAAGAATTTATGGTAGAAAGCGATGTCGGCGATAACACATTAATTCTATGCAAATCATGCGAATACGCGGCTAACGTAGAAAAAGCTTCATGCGCCGCGGATTATAATTTATCAAATAAAAAATCATCAGAATTATTTGTATCGATAGATGAAGCGAAAACTTTGGCGGCGGATACTCCGCCCTATCAAAAAATTGATACGCCTAACGCGAAAACCATCGAGGAGCTTTGCGCGTTTTTAAAAACAGAACCGAAAAAATTTATTAAAACTTTAATTTACCGCGCCGTCAATGTTGAGCTTGATCTGTCTTCCGCGCCCGGCTGCGAAAAATTAAAACCTGTAAAATTAACAAAAGACTCTCCGGCTGTTTATAGCGAAGCGTTTTTCGCTGTAGCGATACGAGGCGATCTTGATGTAAACGAAGTAAAACTCGCGGCAATCTTAAAAGCGTCTGAAACAGCGCTTGCCTCCGACGCTGATGTAACAAGGCTCACTAACGCGCCTGTCGGTTTCGCTGGTCCCATTGGTTTAACAGATCTGCCTGTAATAATCGATCATTCCGTTACAGCGATGAATGACGCGGTAACAGGAGCGCTTGAAAAAGACAAGCATTATAAAAACGCGGCGTACGGAAGAGATTTTTCAGGCTGGATGATTGAAGACGCGCGTACAGTAAAAGCCGGAGATCGATGTTCTTTGTGCGGAGGCGAATTGTACTCAAAAATGGGCAATGAGCTTGGCCACATTTTTAAGCTTGGCTATAAATACACACGTTCAATGAATGTCAGCTTCCTTGATGTAAACGGAAAAAGCCAGACGCCTTTAATGGGCTGCTACGGCGTTGGAATAGATCGGACTTTAGCGTCGGTCATTGAAGAACATCACGATGACGCGGGAATTGTATGGCCTGTTTCAATTGCTCCGTTTCACGTAACGATCATACCGATAAAATACGAAGGCATTGTAAAAGAAAGCGCGGATAAGCTAGCGAGGGAATTAATTGACGCCGGCATCGAAGTTTTACTTGACGATCGGAACGAACGCCCGGGAGTAAAGTTTAACGACGCTGACCTTACGGGAATCCCGTGGCGCGTAACAATCGGCGACAAGGGGCTTTCGCAGACTCCGCCCAAGGTCGAAGTTAAACGGCGAAGCGAAAAAGACAATTATACGCTTGATTTGGACAAAGCCGTGCGGGAGCTTACAGAAAAAATAAAAGAAGAGTTGAAGCTATATTCTTAACCGCGAACTTCGAACCTTCGGTTCGCTGCAAACCATCACTAACCAGAGGTTCTGTTCGTGTTGTTCGCGTCTTTGCGAGAACTCCCCTCTGTTAAATTCCCATTACTTTTTTAAAGTTTACGACAATCTCATCTACCATCGGTCTCGCGTCAATGTCAACCAGCAATCCTTTTTGGCGGTAGAAATCGATTAAAGGAGCAGTCTGCTCTCTGTAAACCTCAAGACGTTTTTGAACTGCTTCGGGTCTGTCATCATCGCGCGTATAAATTTCACCGCCGCAGTGATCGCAGACGTTTTCCTTCGTTGGCTTGTTAAAAATCATGTGGAAGTTGTATCCGCACTTGCGGCAGACGCGCCGTCCGCCAAGACGCTCCAGCACGCCCGAGTCCGGTATATCAAAGTTAATGACTTTTTCAACTGTCGAAAAAGTCTCAAGCGCCTGCGCCTGCGGAATTGTCCGCGGGAATCCGTCAAGGATATAACCCTTTTGAACATCGTCCATCGCGAGACGTTCTTTTACAAGAGCGATTGTCGTGTCATCGTCAACAAGTTTACCCGAATCAATTATCGCTTTAACTTTAACTCCCAAAGGGCTTTGCGCCTCAATCGCCGCGCGAAAAATAGATCCTGTGCTGATCTGCTTAATATTTAATATCTCGACAGCCTTTAAAGCTAAAGTGCCTTTACCCGCGCCCGGAGGGCCTAAAAAAATTAATTTCATTTAATGCTCCTTGTAATAATCATACATCGGTATTGGCGCGATAACAAGAAAAATTAAAAACATTTTTTTTTGATATTACCCAACCCCTTCATAATACGCAGCGAATATACGGAAAGACCCTGAATTAAAACTTTTTAACCTGAATAAAACTGTGTAATTATCCTGCGTAACCCAAAGAGTAATTTTTGCGTTTCGCTCCACCACATCGCCAGTCCATGTATCATCATTATAAGTTATTGAATGATAATCAATGGTGAAAGCTTCCAAAGTGGTATCAGTAGTTCCGGTAGTTTCGACAACAAGCGTACCCCCGTATTGAAGATGGACACTGTACCAAATTTCCTGATTGCTTTCGATGTATCCGTTAATAAACGATCCGGGATTAAGAACAATAGGAACGGGATACGAATCTACCCGCGCGATAAGATCGTATGGTCCAAAACGATCGCCGTAAGCCCTTAATTTAATTAAGAATTCCTGTCCGGGGCTTACTTCCAAATTTGTTATTTTCGCGTTTGTATTTTCACCGCTGTCATCATCACCTGTAATAAAATCAAAATTAACTGTATACAGTTCAAGATAAGTATCAGTATCGCCGGTTGTATGAATATTAATAATACCTTTTCCGCTGACTAATATTTTAAACCAGATTTCGTGACCGGGTTCGATGTAACCGCTCGCGAATCCTGAATAAAGCGGAACAATTTCAGGAAGCGGCCTGAAAGACGCCCTTATTTGAAAAGAACTGTTTGTCTGATTAACGCTCTCGCCAAAATTGCTAACATCGTAAGCGCAAAACCGGACATGATAGACAGAATCGCTTTGAGTAATAATTTCAACGCGCGGATTTACGCCTTCCCCGCCATGACCTTCATTCAAATAATTGTGACGCGAATCATATACCATAATGTATGTATCAATAAAACTCATCGCTTCTATGGTTAAAAAGCCCGCTTCTGTTGCCGCTATGCTGTACCATATTTCCCCGCCTGAGTTTATACTGCCCGATAAGGTAGAACCGATATGAAGTTCCTGTTCATTATTAATTTCAACGCTCGCGATTTGATCTGTCATCATCGCGTATAAATCTTCGCGGTAAAAAATTACAATCGAAGAAAGAATATCGCTTCCGGCGTAGATTCGATCTTTTGCCGCGTCTGTCTGAACAAGAGCGCCGTTACGCAAAATGTCAGCGCCCGCTGGAAACAGCCACATTCCGGTTCCGCTGCCGTCTATAACATCCGCGTTACTCCACATATAAAAAGATCCATCTGACATCATAATATCATTCTCGCGTTTAAAACCAGAAGCTCTTAAACCTCCTGTAAAGTTTCCATCAGATCTTTGCAAAGTAAAAACTCCGTCAGGCGTAAGCCGCGCTCTCTGTCCTCTGCCATTTACCCAAATTCCGGCGAAATCGGAAAAATCACCGGTAAGTATTTTTGAGTAGCTGTCAGCCGCGGCGTATACTTGAGTTTCAACGACAGCAGCGTCGATCTGATCGGCGGCGTCATTTTCAGTTTCTTTGTTACAAGCCAAGAATGCCGCGGTAATAGCCAAAATCAAAATTATAGCGAATTTTCCTCTCATGTCCTCTCCTTATTTCGCGTTATTATATAGTCCGGTGGTATTAACGCTTTTAATTATAACCGATTCTTTCATAACCTGCCAATAAGCCGGCTTCCCTGAATCATTTTTTAATTAAAACATATATTACCGCTTTTTTACCTGATAACAGTATTGGAACGCTTTTACTTAAACTAAAATTTACTAACGCGGCTTTTAAAAAATTTTCATCATTAATATATAATATAACCGCTTTTCCGTCTTTTTTAAGCAGTAAAGAAAAAATATCAAACATTTCCGCGTAAAAGCTGTCATTATTAATATTTTTATATAAACCCCACGGCGGGTCTGTTATAATGGCATCAATAGAATGTTTTTCTATTACAGAAGGCGCGGCGCGAAAATCAATATTGTGGATTTTTATATTGCAGCCCTTTCGTTTTTTTAATTTTTCCGAGGCGGTTTTTAAAGTTTCTTTGCTGTTGTCGCAAGCGGTAATGTTTGTTATGTGAAAATATTTCGCCGCCGCGCCGGGGATAGAGCCGCTGCCGCAGAAAGGATCAAGCGCCGAATCGCCGGGCGAAAGTGAAGCCATGCGGCACATTGTCCACGCTAGAGGAGGAGGCAGCTCTCCCTTATTAAGCGCTTTCTCCCATGACGCGCGCAGCGTAAGCCGTTTCATAAAAACCGAAAAACCTTTTCCATGTTTTTCATATCTGTACAAAAACCAAAACTCCGTATCAGGCAAAGATCTGTTTACGGTAAGACCTGAAAGGCGCGATATTGTTTTTTCAGCCTCAGCGCGGAGTTTTTCATTTATAGAAGCCGGAACATTTTCGTTGGAAATAACTATCCTAAAACTTTTAAATTTCCTGTTATTGTTTCTGATTGGCTCATAATTAAACTCAGAGTTATTAGATTTTTTTTGATTGCTCTCCTCTTTATAATTAAAAAAATTTTTAATATGATTTTCTATTAGAAAAATTCCTTTTCTATCATCATTTCCGCGTTTTGGCGTTCGGGCGGGATTTTCTTTCGAATCATCTTTGATATCTATCACCGAAAAAATATTATTAAAACAAAAAAAGTTTAATTTATCATAAGTAATTTCAGTTTCAAAAATTACCGCGCCGTCAAGCAGTTTATAAATCTTTACATCTAAAAGACGCTCATTTAATACCTCAGAAATTATTTCACTAAGCCCGGGAATAAATGAAGCGTAAAAAAGATTTTTCATAAAACATTACATTAATTAAGGCGGCGAACAACCCGCTTAGCTGCATCCTGTAGCGCTTCCGCATGTGTCGCACTTCATGCAGGTACCGTTCCTGACAAGCGTGAAAGAACCGCAGGAAGTACATGGGTCTCCTTCGTATCCTTTGATGCGCGCCTGAACAATTTTAATAACTTCGCTCTCCTGCGATAAAATCTTAGCGTTATAAGGCTGATATGATTTTTCCGCCATTGTCGTTTGTACCGGAGACTGCGCTTTATGCTGCGCTATGTCCTGAGAAGAAGCCTTTGCCTGCTGCCCCGGAATTTCCGCAGAAGAAAGACGGGCGCTGTCCGCCGGTAATGTCCTTGAAGTCTTGTTAGCTGAAATTGTCACGCTGCTTGGCCTGAAACCGGAGCTTTGTTTATCTGAACGGTATCTGGAATCTTGGCTCTGTGAATCCGCTTCACTCTTTGTAGTAGTAGAAATCAAATCCTCGGGCTTTACCTGTCCAAGATCGCTTCGTTTCAGATAACTTATAGCGAGGTCGCGGAAAACATAATCGATAACGCTTGTCGCCATTTTAACATAATCATGTCCCTGAACAAGTCCGTTAGGCTCAAATCGGCTGAATGTAAACGCGTCGACATATTCTTCCAGGGGAACTCCGTACTGAAGCCCTAATGAAACAGTAATCGCGAAACTGTTTAAAAGGCTGCGGAACGCGGCTCCTTCTTTGTGCATATCAAGAAAAATCTCTCCAAGTCCGCCGTCTTCGTACTCTCCTGTTCTGATGAAAATTGAGTGTCCGCCGATTTTCGCTTTTTGCGTGTAACCCATTCTTCTGTTTGGAAGCGGTTTTCTGATTCCTCTTGTGGCAGTTTTTTTGCGATCAGGCGCGGCGGAAGGCAGATCAATTCCCTTTTCAATTTTCAAAATAGTGTCAGCTAACGGATCGGTTCCCGGCGCGAACGCGTTAAGAGGCTGCGAAAGTTTTGAACCGTCGCGGTAGAGGGCGACCGATTTTAGTCCGTTCTTCCACGAAAGCATATAAGCGCCTTTAACGTCATCGTAGTTCGCGCTGTTAGGCATATTAATTGTTTTGGAAATAGCTCCGGAAATAAACGGCTGAACGCATGCCATCATACCGATGTGAGCAGTCCATGAAATTGAGCGTTTGCCTTTTTTCCCTGACGGCGCAGCTGTGTCAAACACAGAATAATGTTCTTTGTTTAGACCCGGCGCGCCTTCAAGACCCATCGTGCCGCAGGCGAAAAGTTCAGCGTTCTCAATATCCTGACTGCTAAAGCCAAGGTGTTTTAGCAGGCTGAATCCCTGTAATGACCATGTCGCTTCAGGAATTTTTAATACATCCTCAACAAATTTTTTGCCAAGTATATAGGGGTTAAAAACGCCTTCAAGGTTGAGAGCGCTTTTTACAGCTTCTTCAACGGAAGCAATCGCCTCTTTAGTAAAGCCTTTTATATAAAGAGTTTCATGGCTGATAGCGGGAGCTGTAGTCAAAGTCTTTCTGCCTGTAGCGTAAGCTGTAATTTCGTCGATAGCTTGAGGCGAATAGCCGAGATTTTCCAGCGCGGGAGGAACAGATTGATTGATGATTTTAAAATATCCGCCGCCCGCGAGTTTTTTGAATTTCACTAAAGCGAAATCAGGTTCAATACCTGTCGTGTCGCAGTCCATTAAAAGACCGATTGTCCCTGTCGGAGCGATCGCCGTAACCTGCGCGTTGCGGTATCCGTATTCTGTTCCTAAATCGTAAGCTCTGTCCCACGCCGCTTTCGCCGCCTCCAGAAGATACGCCGGACAAAACGCGGGATCGATTCCGCGGGGAATTGTGTGAAGCCCTTCGTATCCGCTGTCCGCTTCGTTGTTCGCGGCGCGCCTGTGATTGCGTATAACGCGCAGCATGTTATCGGCGTTTTGTTTATATTGCGAAAATGAACCGTGTTCTTTCGCCATGCGAGCCGACTGCGCGTAAGCTTCACCTGAAATAATCGCGGACAAAGAAGCGGCGACCGATCTTCCTTCATCTGAATCATAAGCAAGCCCCATGATCATTAAAAGCGCGCCTAAATTGGCGTAACCTAAGCCAAGCGTGCGGTACTGATAAGAAAGCTCGGCGATTTTCGGCGATGGAAACTGCGCCATCACAACAGAGATTTCAAGAATTGTTGTCCAGATATCAATCGCGTGGATATATCCGTCAATATTAAATACTTTATTTTTTTTGTCGTAGAACGCTGAAAGATTTAAAGACGCCAAATTGCAGGCTGTGTCATCTAGGAACATATATTCTGAGCATGGATTTGAAGCGCGTATCTCTCCGCCCGCTGGGCATGTGTGCCAGTCATTGATCGTTGTATGATATTGAAGCCCCGGGTCCGCGCACTGCCAGCTTGTCTTCGCGATATCATTCCATAGTTTGCGCGCCTTTACTGTCTTTATAGTATTCCTAGTTGTGCGGCTTTTTAATTCCCATTCTTCGTCGTTCAGCGCCGCCCGCATAAAATTATCGCTTAAACGCAGGCTGTTGTTTGAACTTTGCCCCGAAACAGTGTTGTAAGCCTCATCATCCCACGCTGTTGAATACTGGAAAACATCCACATCTTCATCGCCCTGTTCAAGACGGCGCAGCTGCTGGTAAAGATACGAAGGGGGAATTTTGTCACCTAACGCCGAGCGCAAAACTGAGGCGAGTTCCTGATTTTTATCAGCGTTGAATTTATCATCCTCAGGACCGCGGAAATTTAAAAGCGCTTTTTTAAGAGCGTCAACATGTTTTTTTAAAATTAAAGAACCGGTAACCATCGAGGCGACTTTTTGTTCCTCTCCGGCTTTCCAGCCGATGTATTTTTCGACATCAGGATGATCAATATCAAGGGTTACCATTTTCGCCGCGCGGCGCGTTGTGCCGCCGGATTTAATCGCGGACGCGGAACGATCGCTTACTCTTAAAAACGACAAAAGCCCCGATGATACGCCGCCGCCTGAAAGCGTTTCGTTCATTCCGCGGATATCGGAAAAGTTTGATCCGGTTCCTGATCCGTATTTAAAAAGCCGCGCTTCGCGGGTCATAAGATCCATGATACCGCCTTCATTTACTAGGTCGTCATTAATGGAAAGAATAAAACAGGCGTGAGGCTGAGGTCTTTTGTACGCGCTTTCTGATTTTACCACTTCGTTCTTTTCGGTATCAAAATAAAAATGCCCCTGCGCGGGTCCGTCGATACCGTACACAGAATAGAGCCCTGTGTTAAACCATTGAGGGCTGTTGGGAGCCGCTAGCTGATGAGAGAGCATGTAACATGTTTCATCATAAAAAGCGAGTTCATCATCTTCGCTGTCAAAATATTTATTCTTCCTGCCCCACTCAAGCCAAGTATAAGCAAGCCTATGGAAGACCTGCCGGCTGTCATGCTCAGCGCCGTCTTCGGGCAGCTCGCCGCCCGGATCGTCAGCGGCGCTGTCCTTTACCCATTTCTTCCACTCGTATATTTTATCTTTTGGCACTCCCGCTTTTCGAAAATATTTTTGCGCTAAAATATCAGCGGCAATCTGGCTCCAGAACGACGGCACAATAACCGTGTCTTCAGAAAAAATCGCTTTGCCGTTAAGGCCGCGGATTTCGCTCTTTCTACGATCCCAGACAATATCGAAATACGGACCGTTCTCCCGATCAGTAAAAAAACGTTTTACTTTCATCCTCAGATCCTTTTAATTAAATACAAATGAAGACAGTTACCGCGCGAAACGGCGGTATTAAAGTGTACACCGTTTAAAGCGAAAAATTCAAGTATGCGGGATATATCAATAACGCGAACTAGGAACCTGCGGTTCCATGGTTCGAAAGTTTTGGAACAGCCTCAGCGGACTAAAACAACAGATTAATTTTTTTTTCTTTATTATAATAATTTATCATGAATTTAATGCCGGTTTCGCGGGAATCAATAGTACAAGGAGCGAAAATCCTTAGGGACGGAGGGCTTGTCGCGTTTCCGACAGAAACCGTTTACGGACTTGGCGCTGACGCGTTTAATCCCTGCGCGCTCGCGAAAATTTTTGACGTAAAAAAACGTCCTCATTTTGATCCTCTGATTATACATATATCAACCATAGACTCTCTCTATAAAATAGCGGATTTTTCGGAAATAAAAAATGATGTAAAAGAAAAACTTTTCCTTCTAGCGGAAAATCTCTGGCCTGGACCGCTTTCGATTATTGTACCCAAGAATAAAAATATACCGGGTATAGCGACGGCGGGATCGCGAACCGTCGCTGTCCGCGTTCCTGATAATGATACCGCGTTAAAATTAATATCGCTTTCAAGCGGCGCTGTCGCCGCGCCAAGCGCGAATCCTTTCGGCTCGCTAAGTCCTACAAAAGCCGAACATGTAAGAGACAGCCTGGGAGATAAAGTTGATTTGATTATTGACGGCGGTCCCGCGCGCATCGGTATCGAATCCACAGTGATTGACATTACAGGAACACGCGTAAAAATTCTTCGTCCCGGCGGCGCGCCAAGAGAAGCGATTGAAAAATTGATTGGTCAGGTTGATGATAAAGCATACAATGAACAAAGCGCGAACAATGAAGAGCGAAGTTTTTCATCTCCCGGACAGCTGAAAAGCCATTACGCGCCGGACAAGCCGTTATTTGTATTGGAAAAAAATGAGATCATCAATCAGCCCTATAATAAAAATAACGCGTATATTTTTTTTGATATGTCTTCAAGAAACGCGTGGCATGAAAACATCAAAGAAAAAATAAAACCAGAAGATTTGAACTGGTTCACGCGAAATAACAATTGTAAAATTCTTTCTGATTCAGGAGATGTTCTGGAAGCGGCGTCGCGTCTTTTTGAAATTCTGCACGTTATTGATAAAAGCGAAGTTGAAAAAATTTTCGCCGAGCTCGCTCCTTCTCATGGTCTAGGTGAGGCAATTAACGACAGGCTAAGGCGCGGAGCGATCAAGAATAAAATCAGTTCCAAAAAAAAATAATTTAATTTTTACCTGAACAATGTAAACATATAAGACGCGAATATCAACAGCATGATCGCGCCTTCCCATCGGTTTATTTTTCCTTTAGACAACGGAATCATTACAAGCAGAAGCGTAATGGAAATTCCTGAAAGCCAGATCATGTCAGTTATAAACATTGTATGGCTGCTGACATTTACACTGTGCGCGATTGTCGATACTCCAAGAACACCTGTTATGTTAAAAAAGTTTGAACCGATTATATTACCGATTGAAAGATCGGCTTCTTTCCTGAACGCGGCGACCAGAGATGAAACGAATTCCGGCATGCTTGTTCCGACAGCGACAATGGAAACGGCGATAACGCGCTCGCTCACGCCCCATTGAAGCGCGATGTCGCGCGCGCCGCGAACAAACCAGTCAGAGCTAAAGTAAAGTCCCGCGACAGCGGCGATGATCATTAAAAGCGCGATTAAAGGTTTTATTGTCGCTGGCTCAATTTTTTCCGCCGCGGTTTTTTTCTTCGCTTTAATCACGGATAAAACCGTATAGACTATCAATATGACAACAAAAATAATTCCTTCATACAAACTGATAACGCCGTTAATACCAAAAATAAAAAGCAAAACTGTTACAGCGAACATAATTAAAAAATCAATTCCTATCGCTTTGTTCCTGATTGGAATTGGAGAGATAATAACAACTATAGCGAGTATGCAGCCGATGTTCGCGATATTTGAGCCGATAACATTTCCTAAAGCGATATCATACGAGCCGTTCAAAGCAGCGCCCACGCTGATAAACATTTCAGGCGCGGAAGTCACATACGCCACAATTGTTAAACCGACAACAAGCGTGCTAATTTTAAAATGACGCGCGATTTGAACGCTCCCTGAAACCAGTATATTTCCGCAGAGAACTAAAACCAAAAGCCCCGCTGTAAGATATATGTACGGAAGAACCGCCGCGAAAAACGGAGACAAAAAAAAGTCGTTCATTTATAAACCGCTTTGATTTAAAATTAAAAACGGTACAAACCGATAGAAACAAAAGGAGTTGATCCGTTAACAGGTATTTTCTGCCTGTTAAAATTTTGCGTGGGAAATCCTCTTCCGCTATAATTTGAAATCGCTATCATTTCCCTTGGAACGCCTAACAAATTTCTGTCCAATCTGTTATTATTATTTGTGTCCTGAAACGCGGTAATGACATATTCCCCCGGAGGGACTGTGACTGTATAGGAAACTGTAGAGGTATTGCTGGGAACAATAAAAAAAATAACAGGTTTTTCGTTCTTAAATTCATCCTCATTAAGAAAAACAGATCCGATTACCGGACCGCCGTTAATTGTAACATTAGTAACCTGAATAGTCACATTTACATTTTGCGCAGCGATGTTCAACGCGCCAAATACAAAGAAAACAATTAAAAAAACAACTTTATCAATATTTTTTCTTACCATAGTAACTGCTCCTTTATTAATAAAAATAATAATCCGATTACCGGATTTATGTCAATCAAAAATCAGTTGAAATCCGCGCCGAAAAAAAGTAAAATAAAATCAGCGTTTACAGGAAATAATGTTAACAGGTATTTTATTAATTTTAATTTATATTTCTTTTATCAGCCTTGGCCTTCAGGATTCATTGTTTGGATCGGCATGGCCATCCATGTATGGTTCATTGAATGTACCGCTTTCTTACGCTGGAATAATATCCATGATTGGCTCCGCCGGAACCGTAATCGCGACCATTTTCAGCGTTTATGTTATAAGGCGGTTAAAAACCGGACTCGCGGTAACGATGAGCGTTGTTTTTACAGCAACGGCTCTTTTGGGATTTTCATTAACACATTCATTTATTTTTCTCTGCGTATGCGCGGTGCCGCTTGGGTTAGGATCGGGCTCTATAGACGCTGCTTTAAATAATTATGTCGCGCTTAATTACAAGGCAAGACACATGAGCTGGCTTCATTGTTTTTGGGGAGTTGGCGCGTCTTTAGGGCCTCTTATAATGTCATGGTTTTTAACGCGCGGTGATTCATGGCAGTCAGGCTACAGAACAATCAGCGTAGTACAATTCAGTTTAATTTTGCTATTGATAATCTCACTCCCGTTATGGAAGAAAAACGCCGAATCAAAGCCGGATCGGAATAATCCCGTTGATTTTAAAAAAATATTTTCTATCGCGGGAGTAAAAGAAATTCTTTTAGCGTTTTTCTGTTATTGCGCGATAGAGATAGTGACAGGAATCTGGGGCGCGAGTTACCTTGTCGCGGAAAAAGGAGTAGACCCGCAAATCGCGGCAAGGTGGATTTCATTATTCTACATAGGCATTACAGCGGGGCGTTTCTTATCAGGGTTTTTAACGATTAAATTAAACAACAGGCAGATGGTGAGGCTCGGACAGATAGTAATCGCTTTTGGCGTCATAATTTTTATCCTGCCTTTTGGAAGATTTACATTACTGCCTGGGCTTTTTATGATAGGGCTTGGCTGCGCTCCGATTTTTCCGAGCCTGTTGCATGAAACTCCCAAAAATTTCGGCAAAGAAAATTCACAGGCGATAGTAGGAATACAAATGGGATGCGCGTACATCGGAAATACGGTAATACCGCCGTTATTCGGCTGGATATCCTCATACGCGAGTTTTAAAATATTTCCTTTTTTTATCGGGATAATGCTGATAATAAATTTTACCATGATTTCGCTGTTAAACAAAAAAGTCGATAAGGCGAATAACAAGGAATAACAGACTTGTCCGCAAGACGCTAACTTTAGCTGTATTATAATTCTATTCGTTCTTTAAAAGCCTTATGCGATCATTATTAAATTCTATCGAGACCTTTTCGCCTTCTGGATATATTTTTTTTGAAGTTGGATCGTCTATTTGAATCAATACTTCGCCATTTGGCGTATCCACAAAAGTTTCTACGCTGTGCCCAAGATACACATTCATTCTTACTGTTCCCTCAACGGCTCCCATGCCGGGATCAACCAATCTAAGTGATTCAGGGCGCGCCATGATAACAGCATCCTTTCCGGCTTCCACATCATCAGAAAAACGTTTAATCTCAAAAGTTTTATTTCCCGCTTTACAAACCCAAATTTTTTCCGGGGATTTTCTCTCGATAAGCGTCGCGGGGAAAAACGCGGCTTTCCCGACAAAGCCGGCGACGAATTTACTGCTTGGATCTTCGTAAATTTCCGGAGGACTTCCTATCTGCATTATAACGCCGTCGCGCATAACTATAACTTTATCTGATAATGTCATCGCTTCTACTCTGTCATGAGTTACATAAACAGCCGTGATCCCCAAACTTTTCTGAATGCGGCGGATCTCCACCCGCATCTGTTCGCGTAACAGAGCGTCAAGGTTTGATAAAGGCTCGTCAAGCAGAAGCACAGAAGGCTCGACAATTAAGCTTCGAGCGAGGGCTACCCGCTGCTGCTGCCCGCCCGAAAGCTGCCCCGGAGGCCTGTCGCATAACTCCCAAAGGTTTACCAAGTCTAAAAATATTTTGACTTTTTTCTCCATTTCAGCTTTTGGCAGTTTTCTCAGCTTTAAACCATACGCGACATTTTCCTGAACTGTCATGTGCGGAAAAAGCCCGTAACTCTGAAAAACAGTAGCTGTGTCTCGCGCGTTCGGAGGCAGCAGCGTAATATCTTCGGTTCCTATGCTGATTTTTCCCGATGTCGGAAGCTCAAGGCCGGCGATCATTCTCAGCGTAGTTGTTTTTCCGCACCCTGAAGGTCCAAGGAGCGTAACAAGTTCTCCGGCTTCGACTGTAAAGTCAGCGTCGTGAACAGCGATAACATCGGATTTTCCTTTTGTATTTTTAAAAATCTTGCTTACTTTATCAAGAGTTACCGAAACGCTTTTTTTCTTTTCCATAATCACCTCAAATCAAGCTGAAATATTTAACGCGAGAATGTTTTAGCTGTCATGCCGCGGTCCCGCACAATTAGCTGCATAATGCCAAAAACAGACAGCACAATAATTATCAGCACTGTCGATAAAACGCTCGCGAGACCAAAGCGCAGATTCTCGGAGAAATTGTAAATCTGCACTGTTAAGTGATACCATCTCGCGGAAATTAAAAAGATAACCGCGCTTACAGCTGTCATTGAACGCACAAATGTATATGACATGCTGGTTAAAAAACTCGGGCGTATCAAGGGAAGAACTATCGAAGTAAATACTTTCGACATATCCGCGCCTAAGTCCTGCGCCGCTTCTTCTATTGATTTATCAATCTGCCTGAGATTCGCTGCTCCTGTTTCAAGCCCGACAGGAAGTTCCCTTACAACATAATTAATTACGATAATCGCCGCGGTTCCGACAAGAATCAGAGGAGCTTTGTTAAACGCTAGTATAAATGAAATGCCCATAAGAGTTCCCGGTATCGCGAACGGCGTCATCAATAAAACTTCCAGTACTCGTTTGCCGAAAAAACTCTGGCGCACAATAATCAAAGCTGCCGCCATCGCGATAATTCCCGCGATAGGTGTCGCGGCGGCGGCGAGCGTCACCGTGTTTGAAATCGACTGCCAGCCCCTTGAAAGCGCTTCGCTGAAATTTGAAAGGGTGAATGTATAATCAATTCCCCACGCTCTTACAAAGCAGCCCGCGAAAATTGTCCCGTAAAGCATCAGGATGAACGTTAAACACAAGCCGACAAAAACCGTAAGAGCCGCGCGCACAGGTTTTGTAGCGAGCTCGGCGATTCTGTTTGAGGGTTTACCCGTAACTGTTACAACGCTTTTTTTCGCTACCCAGTAACGCTGTATAAAGAACGCTGTCAAAGTCGGCATAAGAAGAAGAAGGCTGAGCGCGGCGCCTCCTCCCAGATTGCTTCTTCCTGTAACAATTATATAAGCCTCTACAGACAGCACTCGGTAAGAGCCCGCGAGAAGAAGCGGGTTCGCGAAATCCGCTAACGAATTTGTAAAAACCAAAAGCCAGGCTGATAAAATTCCCGGAAGCGACAAAGGAAGCGTTACGCTGATGAATGTTTTTAATCTTGACGCGCGCAGATCTAAAGCGGCGTCTTCCATTGTTGAATCAATTGATTTTAATATGGAAGAAATTGACATGAAGGCAATCGGAAACATTCCGATGGTTTGAGCCATTACAAGCCCTCCAAGCCCGTATATGGAAAAATTCTGAAGCCCAAGAAGCTGGTTCGAAATAAGACCGTTATTCCCGAATAAAAGAATAATAGAAAGACTTAAAGAAAAAGGAGGAGAAATAACAGGCATTGTAGCTAAAGTTCCAATTATCTTTTTTCCTTTTACTCCGGTGCGTTCAACCAGAAACGCGAACGCGAACCCGATAATTGTAGAAACAGTCGCGGTTAATATTCCAAGCTGCACCGATCCCCAAAGCGCCTGAAGATTCCTCGGTCTGAACGCCTCCTTCCAGATATCGAATGTAAAACTGCCGCCCTGCGCGAATGTAAGCCTGAAAGATTCCAATAGAGGATACGCGATAAAAACGATCGCGATCGCGAAAAGAAAAACAACAGCAAAGCCCGTTATAGGATCGCGGGAAAGAGTCGCGACAGCGAAAATTACCGTAAATAAAATCCACGCGAGAATAAATAAATTTCTTAAGAGGCGTTCAAACACCAGCGTCGCTTCCGCGGGAACCGCCATAAAAGCCGCGCCGTTAATATCAAAACCTGTGTCATCAGGAACAGGCAGAAGATAAATTTTCATCAATGTTGAAGGCAATTGATTCGCTTCAACAGCGTTTAAAGAAGCGAAGTCGTTTCTGTTTAAGTTACGTGAAAATGTAAACGGAAGAAGATAATAAACGTTTAAGAGAGCTTCCTGATATTCATTTGTGTCTTTATTTTCTTCCCATAAAGCCCAAAGCAGATCATCGCCCATTAAAGGAAAAAAATCATAATTTTCGTCGCGGCTTAAGTAAAGAAGGCGTCCTCCTTCGATTACTTCACTGGCGCCAAGCATCCAAAGATCAATGTAACTTTGATCGGAGGGAGCTGTTTTCGCGAAAAGGGAAACTTCCTTAAGGCTGTTATCCGAAGAATAGCCGCGGTAGGAACCTAAAAGGGATGAATAAATCCATAGAGCGAAAGCCGCGAAAACAAGAGAAGCCGCGATCAGCTTTATAATCCCTTTTTTTTTGATGTACATTTTATTCCTATCATTCAGCCGGAAGCGCGCGAAAATAAAAGCCGCTAACGCTCCCGGCGGCAGGTAATCATGTTATCGTCTTGATTCTATTTCTGTAGTCCAGCGGTTTAAAAGTCTTGTTCTGTTCGCGGGATCGCCGTCCCATGTCATATCCTGATTAACTGTTCTGATCTGATCGAGGGTCAGGGCAAGCGGATGAGTAGCGGCGCCGTTTCGGACAAGCACCAAATACCAGTTTGTGAATATCCTCTGCGCGTTAGGTGAACTTAAAATCCAGTCGTACAGCCTTCTGGCTTCCATCGGCTGCCTTCCACCCCTAATTAGTGACATTGAGGCAAGCTCAAAACCGGCGCCTTCGGACGGAGCGTTAATCTCAATATTGGCGCCGTTAGCTCTGAGCCTGACATGATCATGCGCGTAACCAATCGCGATGGCGACCTCTCCAATCGCGAGACTTTGACCGGGCGCCGATCCTGATCTCGCGTATTGATCGATGTTCGCGTCAAGACGGCGAAGATAATCAAACGCCTGATCTTCGTTTCTGTTAAAAACATAACGGATTGTTGTAAGCACATTGTAAGCTGTTCCGGAAACATTCGGATTAGCCATGCGGATGTGCCCTCTGTATTGAGGCTGTAAAAGTTCGTTCCAGCTTTTTGGAGGCGTAATACCGAGGGCGCGCGCGCGATCAAGATTAGTGGAAATAACAAGAGGACCGACATATAGACCTATCCAGAAATTCTGCGGATCCCTGTACTGCGCGGGCGTATTTACAGCTTCGCGTGAAACATATGGTATTGTAAGATTCTTCCCTTTCGCTGTGATGTGATCCAGGCCAACCCCGCCAACCCAGATTGACGCCTGCGGGTTCGCGGCTTCCGCTTCCATACGCGCGACCGCTTCGCCTCCGGAAAGACGCACAAAATTAACCCTGATGTTTGTTTCTCTCTCAAACTGCTCAAACAACTCCCTCGCGAGAGGTTCTTCAAGAGTTGTATAAGCCGAAAGCGCTGTTTGGGCAGCGACAATCCCTGCCGCCGTCATTAAAATAAAAAATCCCAGAATAATTCGTTTCATTATAACCTCCACAAAAAATTACGGAAATTCTCCCGTATATTATAATATTAACAATATAACAGAAAAATAAAAAGATGTTAAGCGGGAATAATATATTGATAATTGCTTCCATATAGAACATCATATATATTGAAGCATGAACGATTTATCTCCGAACGCGAAACGTCTTTTTAATTTTATAAAAGATGAATACGGAAAACGGATAATTTCTGGACAAATGGATACATCATGGACAACTAACGCTAAGATGGACATGATATCCCGCGTTTACTCAGATACAGGAAAATATTCCGCGCTTAAAGGATTTGATCTTATGCAGCTTCCGTATAATCAAAAACCTTTTAACGGCGGCATGGAACAGATCGAGGAAGCAATCGAATGGTGGGAGGGTAAAAATAACGGTGTCTATTTGCTGCCGGAAAATCCTGATTTACACGGCATTGTAACATTTTGCTGGCATTGGCGCGTGGGCGGCGCGAAAGCCTTTTATACGGATAAAACGGATTTTCGGGTTCCATGGAATAATACAGAAAAAAAGCTCGATACAAAAAGCGCCGCGTATAAAACAATCACCGAAGACTTGGATAAAGCCGCTTCTTTATTAAATATTTTAAAAGAAAAAGATATACCTGTTCTCTGGCGGCCTTTGCACGAAGCGGCAGGCGGATGGTTTTGGTGGGGAGCCCCCATCTCAGAAGATCAGGAAGAGCGTGGAAGTTCCTCGGATCGCTATGCCGCGCTCTGGGAATTTATGTATGATTATTTTACCAATGAAAAAAAATTAAATAACCTTATCTGGGTGTGGAGCGCGGAAGATTCGGGCTGGTATCCTGACCCCTCCACAGTTGATATAACCGGAGTCGACCTTTACACCATGAATTATAAATCACTAAAAGATGAATATGAAAGAGCAGTGTCGATGTCTCCTTCGCGTGATCGCGTAACGGCGCTCTGTGAAAACGACAGACTACCAGACCCTGATGAGTGTAAAAAAGAGAACATGATGTGGTCATGGTTTATGACATGGAACGACATGAGATTCACCCCGGGGGAAACTCACAAGGATAATTTTTGGACCGGCGAATATCACAACCCGCAAGCGCGTAAAGAAAAAGTTTATAACCATCCGCTGGTTATAACTTTAGATAAACTCCCGGATTTAACTAATTACAGAATCAGTTGAGCTTTTTCTAACTCAGTTAATTCTTTTTATTAGTTCAAAGCAAGCTCTCGCGTTATGATACGGGCATTTCCAAAAACCAGCTTTTGGCATTTTTATATCCTGAGTGTTATCCGCGAACAGCTCATTATGCCATTCGCCGCGGGCGCCGTCTTTAAAATATTTATTTATATATTCCCAGATGCCGGCGGCGGCGTCAAAATATTTTTGCACACCTGACAATTCATAAGCACTGTAAAAACCTGCTACAGCTTCCGCCTGAGGCCACCATTCTTTTTTTGTTAAAATTTTTCCTTCTTCGTTGACACCGCTAATAAACCCGCCGTTTTCAAGTTTTCCTTCTCTGTAATCGAGAGCTTTTTTATGAATAACTTCGGCGATTGACAGAGCCGTATGTTTTGTTTCGTTTATAAGGTTTTCATCGCCCGCGGCAATGGCGGCTTCATACATCAGCCAGCTTCCCTCGATATCATGACCGTAGGAAATATCATTAGAAAGTGAGTTCCAGTCCATGTCAAAAAATAATTTAAAATGATGATCCCCGCTGACAATTTTATCAAGCGTTATGCGCAATAAATCAGCGAGCGCCGCTTTCACCGCCCGCGGATATGCCTTATCATCAGCGTTATCGGATTTTTGGTGTTTTTTCGCGTCAAAAGCGGCGCGGGTAAGAGTTGTGTAAGCCTCAAGCACATGAAGATTTGTGTTCATGGACTTAGGGCTGTTTAAATCCTTTCCGCTTAGGCGAAAGTCATCAATGTCCTTCCAGTCTCGTACCCGGGCTTCTATATATCCTCCGCCAAGCTGATCGCGGCCATGTGTTTCCAAAACCTCGAATAATTTAAAAGCGGTTTCCAGCGCCTGCGAAACTCCCCGCGAGGTCTCGCTGTCAAACGCGAAATAATATTCACTTAACGCGTAAACAGCGAACGCTATATTATAAAATTGTTTTCTTGTCTGAAGAGGGTTTCCTTTATGATCCACAAGCCAGTAAACTCCTCCGTGTTCATAATCAAAAAAAGCTTTCTTTAAAAAATCAAACGCGTGATCCGCGCATACTTTGTAAGCCTCGTCTTTAAACAATCTGTAAGCCGCGGAAAACGTCCATAATACGCGCGAGTTTAAAACGCCGCCTTTATCGGCTTTTTTATTAATTTTTCCAGAAAAATCAGCTTCACCGTAAAAACCGCCGTATTCGGTGTCGATCATATTCTGCCAAAACGGAAGAATGTTTTCCTTGACCATCATCCGCGCCTGATCTTTAAAAATATCCGGATTTAATTTTTGCATAACGCTCCTTTTTTTTTATCCTCACAAAATCGGAATAATAATAGTTATCTAATTATAATATGGCGGGAACATAGACGCAATTAAATTTTATTCTTCCTTATAAATACGCGTTATAATCTTTTCCATCGGCAGTTCTTTTATGGATATATCCGAAAAACTGCATTTGCGGGAAAGATTCTCAATAAAATCATTAATAGCGGTTTTTGATGTATCTACTTCTAAAGTAATTTCTAGCGGCGATTTTTGCTCGATAATTTTAATGTCGTCAGTTATTTCGCCGAATGGTTTATTAAGAGTCAATTCAACAATTTTCTTTTCGCCGAGGCTTAATTGCAAATTAGCGAGCGTATCATCAAAAACTTTTACTCCGCGGTTAATTACAATTACATGATCGGCTAACTGTTTTACATCTTCCAAATCATGCGTTGTAAGAATAAAAGTTGTTCCGCTATCATTTATTTTTTTTATGAACCCGCGGATTTTGGCTTTCGCGATTATATCAAGCCCGATTGTCGGCTCATCCAGAAAAACGATTTTTGGATTATGAAGCATCGCCATTATAAACTCGCACTTCATTCTCTCGCCAAGAGACAGAACCCGCGTCGGCTTTTTCATCACATCCTCAATTTCAAATAAAGACGCTAGTTCATCAAGGCGCGCTTTGTAATCCTGTTTTGAAATTCCGTAAATAGCCCTGTTCATGTTAAAACTGTCAACAGGCGGAATGTCCCGGACAAGCTGCGATCTCTGGCCGAAAACAGCGCCGATTTTAGCGGTATATTTTTTCCTGTCAGCGTAAGGGTTGAAATTCATTGATATTATTCCGCCTGATGTCGGAAAAAGCGCGCCGCACAGCATTTTTATGGTTGTAGACTTCCCAGCGCCGTTGGGACCAAATATGCCGCAAACAGTTCTTTCTTTAACGTTAAACGAAATATCATCTACAGCTTTTACAATAATTTTTTCGCGTTTAAAGAAACTTTTTAATGTTTCCTTTACGCCGCTTCCGCGCTGATATGTTGTGTAAGTTTTAGATAAATTATTTACCCTAATAATGTCATTATTCAAATATTTATTCTCCATTGTTTCCTGCTTTTTTTTATCCTCCGGCGCCTTCATACAGTTTTACCATACGCGAATACAGCCATATTCCAAAAACCATAAATACAACACATGGAATTACAGCTAACAGCGCGGAAGGTTCAAGTTTTCCCAAAAGTGCCGCAGCCGGAAAAAATCCAATCATGCTGACAGGAATCACAAACGCGGCGATCCCTTGAATTACCTTAGGAAAAACCGTTACAGGATATTTTCCGAATGTCATAACGCTGTCAAAAATTTCTGGGATTCTAGAATTTCCTACCCATTTAAAAGATGTCGCCGCCATGATCATGTTCATTCCGGCCATTACGGAAAATCCCGCCGCGAATAAAAGCAAAAATTGAGCGATTACTACAGCGTATCCGGCAGCGGCGGCGTCAATTCCTGTTTGAGAAAGCGAGAACGCGAAAAGAAAGCCGCCTCCAATAATTAAACCAATACTCTCAGGATCAAAATTGGAAGCAACCAAAAAAAACAGCGGATTTAACGGTTTTAAAAGAACTATTTCAAAACTTCCCTCCCGGATATGCTGCATGGTTGTCCATAACACATTGTTAAACATCATGCTCGCGAACCCCTGCGATAAAATAAAAATTGACTGCATTAATAAAACCTCATAAAAATCCCAGCCCGGAAAACTGGAACCGGATCTGTAAATCAATATCGATACAAGAGGAAACAGAGCGTTATAGCCGATTGTTATCGCTAATGACAGTAAAAAATTCAGCCGGTAAGTCAGCGCTTTCGCTATCGCGGTTTTGACGCACTCAGCGTATATTGATAAATATCTTTTCATATTTTTTGTTACGCTCCGACCGCCGTAAATTTTTTCATCGCCGCGTTATACATCAGCTCAGAAACAAGAAAAACTGTCAAAACCGCGATCGCCTGAATGCCGACAACAGCCGGAGTGGGAAGTTGAATGTCACCTAACGTATACTGCCCGAGAAAAACCATCGCTGGAACATACGCCGTATACTGAAACGGCAGAAAAAATTGTATTACCTGAAGCGGCAAAGGAAAAAACACAAGCGGTATCAGCATGCCGGAAAAAACGCTTCCGACTAGCGAATAAACCGCCCTCAACCCGCCGGACTGCACAATCCAGAATGAAGCCATGCCAAGGCAGTAATTAACAAAAAAATTCATAAGAAAAGCGAGAGCGACAGATAAAATTGTCCAGCCGGTAAAAGCCGGACGCATATCAATCCTAAAAAGCAAAGTAAAAATTAACGCGCATGGTATAAACTCAACGATAAACCCAAGAACTCTGTGCCCGACTTTCTGCGAAAAAGCGAAAAACCTGTGATTCAAAGGACGCAGCGCGTATGTGAGAAACTTTCCTGTACGAATAAGCATGTCAAGATTCCAGTCCGCGAAATCCATTGTCAGATAACCAATCAAAGCCGCCGCGCCAAAGTAGCGGATCATCTGAGAAAGTTCCATGCCGTTAAGCGATCCCGCCTCTCCGTAAACAGCGCTCCAGATAAAATACTGTACGATAAAATAAACAGGACCGACAAAAATCGACACCATAGAATGAGTGCGGTACGCTCCCCATTCCTTGAACGTAACTAACGCGACAGCTTTGCAGATATCAAATTTGCGCCTAACAGATTTAAAAAACATCGCTTTATCAAATAATTCCCGACCACATAATATTGATTACATTAAAGAGCGCCCTTGACCACCAGCCTTCCTTCGCGAACGGAACCATCCACGCCGCGACAAATTCCTCCTGAGGATCAATGTACAAGGAGCAAGCGCCTGCTCCTTCGTGGCAGAAAGTGCCGGGCGAAAATGTAAAAGCGGGACCGTTTCGCATATCAAAACCGATTCCATAACCCCTGTCTGTTTCTTTCGCGCCCCATGAATAATTCGGAATATTGTGTATCGCGAATGTTGTCATTTTTTCAGCCGCTTTTCTTCCGATGACGCGAACGCCGTCTAACGTTCCTTTATTCAGCATCATGGCGCCAAAACGGTTTACATCAAACATTGTAGAATCAAGTCCTCCGCCTGTGGATGGAATTTTTAATTTTTCGCCTATCCATTGATCTTCTTCTTTAAGAGTACTGTTTAAAAAATCCCTGGTGAATTTTTCGAACTCTTCGTCTGTAATAATAAAACGTTTTATTTTTTCCTCTGTCATATCAAATGAAGTATCCTTCATGCCGAGGGGTTTACAAATATTATCTTCTATATATTTGTGAGATGAAACGCCTGTAAGCTTTTCGATCATCGCTCCCAGAATCACAAAACCAAAACTGCAGTATGCCCATTCTGTATCCGGCTTTACGCGGAAACCATTCCCGATTGTGCTTAACGCCGCTGTAATCCAGTCAAAATCGTTTTTCTTGTCCGCTTCGCAGAGCTTGTAGGCGTCATCTATCATTTTCCAGTAATTGGTTTGATATTTATTATCAAAACAGCCTCCGTCCGTATGTAATCCCGATGTATGAGTTAAAAGCTGAAACGGCGTTACGCCATTATATGGAGGCGTATTAAATTGAGGAAGCGTTTCGCCTACAGGAACATCAAGGCGCATAATTCCGTCTTCCACAAGTTTCATTATCGCGACCGCGGTAAAAAGTTTTGTGATAGAAGCGATCCAGCGGATAGAATCCGGCTGAACAGGAGTGTCATCCTCTTTTCTGAATGATTTTTTTCCTATCGCTCCATGAGCGAAAATTTTATTTTTGCGCGAAAGACAGTAAGTCGCGCATTGAATTTCACCGTCATCAATGAGGCGCTGAAAGTGGGCGTTCAGCACATCAAGCCGCTTTTCATTGTAGCCTGCGTCTTTCGGGCTGCAATCTGTTTTTCCTTGTGTGTATAACATAATAACTCCTTAAGTCTTTCAGATTAACATATTTTTAGATAAATGGGATGAACAATTTTGAACAAAATTATGAAAGATTTAAGGGAAATTTTATGTAAATTAATCCTGCATAAACATCGCCATATACAACGGGTAATAAATAACTCCGTTCGCGCCTTTTTCAATATTGTATCTGCTAAGGACAATGCGCCTCGCGAATTTTTCCCGGGACTGGGCGCAGGCGCGATCCAAAGAAGCGTGCGCTTTGTGGTTCCTGCCTGATTTTACTTCGATGACTGAGAGGCGGTTTCCTTCCATAAAAACAAAATCAATTTCCGCGCGTCCTTTTTTATCGTAGTAATAAAGCGGGATATTTTTTTTAGCGAGCTCCGCCGCCGCGGCGTTTTCCGTTATCCCGCCTTCGTTAATTTCAATGTTCCCTTTTAAAAGTCCGCTTTGAATTCCTTTCATCCCTTGCGCGCATAACAAACCGGTATCGAGCATATACAATTTATACAGATTGCGCTTTTCATTAAAACGCAAAGGCGATTCAAGCGCGGTAACATTAAAACAGTTAAGCGCTATTCCGGTTTCTGTCAGCCACATCGACGCGTTTTCATATTTCCTAGCCGCCGCTCCTTTTTCCAAATCCGCCAGAATAAAACGTTTATTTTTTTTACTTAACTGTTCCGGTATCGCGTCAAACATTTTTTTAGCGAGGATTTTTTGCCTATCCGCGTATTTTGATATATCATCGCGGTAGCTGTCCAAAATACTGTTTTGAATTTTAATTGTTTGAGAAAAATCGTCATTTTGCAAAAATGACATAACAGCGGCTGGCATCCCGCCAACGACCAAAAACTCTCTAAAAATCTTCATGATTCTATCATGTAAAAATTCATCTACAACGCGCGTATCAAGATAAGCCTCTTTCAACCTGCCGACAATATCAGCGCCGATTCCTTTAGCCCACAGGAACTCTTCAAAATCAAGCGGATACATAATAACCTGTTCTTCAAAACCGACAGGATACGAAGACACATCCTTAAACCCGATCCCAAGCAGCGAACCGGATTCGATATAATCAAAACGTCCGTCTTCAACAAGGAATTTAATAGCAGTCCGCGCCTGAGCGCAGCTTTGTATTTCATCAAAAAAAATGAGCGTTTCTCCTTCTTCAAATTCACCCAGACCCATCAATGAAAGATTAAAAATGATTGTTCTCGCGTCAAGGTCTCCTTCAAACGCGCTTTTTGCGGACGGCAGCATTTCAAAGTTAATTTCAATAAAATTTTTGTAATTCGCCTTGCCAAATTCGCGGATAATATACGTTTTCCCAATCTGACGCGCCCCTTTTACAAGCAGAGCAAGCTTATTCGGGCTATTTTTCCATTCAATTAAGCGGTTTATCATCTTTCTTTTCAACATAAAAACACCTAAAAAATAGTAATCCGGCAAATTTCAACTTTTAACAATATAAATATAACCAATTTTACAACTTTTTGCAATATAAAATAAAGCGAAATTACAACTTTTAGCAATATAAAATGGGGTGATTTTGCAACTTTTAGCAATACTTTTATGGCAATTTTTACAACTTTTAACAATTCATTCAAAAAAGGAGGATAACCTATTAAGTTTGACGGGAATTATTTCCTAAGATATCATTATTTATGGCTGATTTATTCGTATTATTTTTATCTCTAACAATCTTTGGAGCGGGAGTTACGCTCATCGATTTTCTCGGCGTTTTGGATAATATCGGCAATGATTCAGGAAACTCAGGCAGCGATGATTCTGATTCCGCTGACGCCGCGGCGGTAATGGCGAGACAGGGATCAAATCTTGTTGACGAAAACAAAAAAACAGATGATAAACCGGGCGTAAAAATAATATCAAAAATCATGACTGCACTGCGAAGCGTTGTATATTTCACGCTTGGCTTTGGTCCTACGGGTTTGTTCGCGTCCTTTAGCGGACTTTCAAGGACACCGGGGCTTTTATGGGCTATAGCGGCGGGAGTTTTAATGATGATTCTCGCGCGTTTTTTAAAACGGCTTATAAGGCGCGATCTTGATTCATCAATAAAACCGGATGAGCTTTTACAGGAAGAAGGCGTTTTGCTGCTTCCGCTTGAAGGCGAAGAAATTTCAAAAGCCTCTGTGCGCCAATATGGAAGAGAAACGGAAATCTATGTCAGAAGCCGCGATAAAGATATCAAACTTTTAAAGGGAACTAAAATAATTTTAGAAGAATATGACAATGATATTTACTGGGTAAAACCATCCGAATAATTAAAATAAAATATTTTAAGGAGTTATTATGGATTTTTTACAAGGGCTGACATTCGGCGGTCTTGGAATACTCGCTTTTATTTTACTAATCGCTTTATTAAAAACGCTGATCAGAGTGGCGCTTCCGAATCGGATAATGGTTGTAACAGGGCGAAAAACAAAACGCGGCGGAAAAATTTTTGGTTTCTCCGTTAACCGCGGACGAACTACAGTCATTCCGTATTTTCAGGCGATCGGTTCTCTTGATCTTGATGTGTTTCCGATTAATGTCCGCGTTGAAGGCGTGAACAGCGCGAACGGAATTACTGTCGGCGCGGACGCTACGGCGTGCGTCTGCATTGATGACGACGATGAGGCGATGCTTTACAGCGCGGTGGAAAGATTGATGGGCAAAGACAGCCGGCAAATTCATGATCAGGTGCAGCAGACATTGATAGGCAACTTCCGCGGCGCGTTGAATAAAGCTACGCCTCTTCAGGCGATAGGTATGGAGGACACCGCGGATGACAGCAGCTCGGGAGAGAGGGCGCATTTTCGCGCGGAACTTTTTTCAGATATCAACGCTGACCTTCGATCTTTTGGTATGAAAGTTGTTTCAGTATCGCTCCAAAAAATATGGGATACGTCAAATTATATAGCGAATCTCGCGCAAAAAACCCTCGCTGATAAAAGACAAGCGGTTGAAATTGAAGAATCGCGGTTACGCGCAATCGCTGAGCAGGCAGAAAGCGATTCCCGCCGCAGAATCGAGGTCGCGAAAAACAAAGCTGACGAAGCGATAATTGCCGCCCGCAAAGAATTGGAAGTTTACCGTAAGGAATCCGACGGATTGATAAAAGAAGCCACAATAAAAGCGGATCAATCAATCGCGCAGGCGGCGAACTTGGGAGAAGCTTCCGTTCAGAAAATTTTAGTGGAACTTCAAAAGTTAAAAAACCAGACAGCGATGACATTGGAAGCGGAAGCGCTGGAAGAAGAAGCAAGGATCATAGCCTCAGGCGATCAGGAAGCGGTGTCGATAAAACGCTCGGCGCGTAACTCGATATTAAAATTAAAAGCTGAGTTAATTTCAAAGTATGGCAGCGACGCTCAGGCTGTTTTATTTTTACAGGAAAAACTTCCTTCGATATATAAAGCGTATATGGAATCGTCAAAGGAAACCAAAATTGACAGTTATGTAATAATGAATGACGAGGAAGGATTCGCCGGAGCTGTAAACCGCGGTCCGCGGGCTTTTTCAAATTTTTTAAAAACATTCGCGGATACATTCTCGGTTGATATAAAATCATTTATCGCGCCCGAATCCGCCGCGTCAACAGAAACTTCAGAAGGAGGAAGATCATGATTTATTTTGTTTTAATGCTGGGCGGTCTTATCGGAATCACCATTCTTATACAATTAATCACTAACATGAAAATAGTAGGCGGAAACGAACTTGGAGTAATTACAGGATCAGGGCGGCAAAAAGGATTTAAAACATTTTCAGGCGGACGCGCGTTTGTTATCCCGCTTTTTCAAAAGTTCAGCAAGTTCGATCTTACTCCCATCACAATAGAAGTCGTTGTAGAATCCGCAATCGCCGCTGGCATCGTTCCATTGAATGTAAAGGCGACTGTATCATTCGCGATTGCCGGCAATGAATCCGGGCGATCATACGCCGTTACGCGAATACTTAACCTTGCGTCTGACAGAAAACAGCTCGCGAAAATAGCTGGCGACATAATCGAGGGGCATCTGCGGGATTCTATCGCGAGCGTAACGCCGGAGCAGGTAATGAAAGACAAGGACGCTTTAGTTTCAAAAATGATCAATGTGTGCAAGGGAGATCTTGAAAATATCGGGCTTCAGATAACGACAATGAATATCGCTGACGTTGATGATCACAGGCTTCCGGGTGTTGAAGAGCCAGATTTATACATCGCGCTCTTAAAGCGCGTTCAATCAGCTAACGCGGAAACGCGCGCGAGAGAAGCGCAGGCGGAATCAAAAGCGTCCGCGTCCGAACAGGCGGAAGGACGCCGCGCGGAGACAGAAGTAAAAAATTTAAAAAATGAGCTTGACAGGCTTAAAGCGCAGGTCAGAGTCGCCCTCGCTAAAGAGACGCAGAGGCAGCAGGTCGGAGTGGAACAGGTATCAGCTGACGCGAGAGCGAGAGTGTCAGGCGTAACAGCCGAAATAGAAGCGGAAAAACAGAACATTGAACTTTTACGCAACAGATACAACGCGGAAATTATTACTCCCTCTCTCGCAATAAAAGAAAAAGCGATACTCAACGCGAAGGCGGAAGTAGCGTCATGGTACGAAGTCGCGAAAGCGGAAACAGAACAGCTTGAAATTACATTAAAAACCATTAAAGACGCTGGTAACGGAAAAGCGGCGTGGCTTATAGAAAATTTTGAAAATCTTTTTACTCCGTTTACAGAAACGCTTTCCAATTATCCTGTTGATCATGTTTCTGTTATTACAGGTTCAGGCGGAAACAGAGAGCCAATCTCCGCGATAGATCCAAATGCTGTCGCGAAAGTTCGCAATGAAATTGTTGAAGACGCGATGAGGAAGTACGCGGTAAAAAATTAAAAAAAATATAGACTTGTTCAACAATTAAAACTAATTGTCTTACAAGTTTTTAACGCCGTTATAAAAAATCAAGCACTATTAAAAATCAAGCGCTTGACAAACACCGCGTTACCTGTATAATAAACTTAGATAACGCTGTGAAGGAGAGAAAGATACCCATCAGCTTGCTTTGGGAAAAATCATGCGGATTTTTTCCGTCAGAGAGCGCGCGGTTGGTGCGAGCGCGCGCAAGCCGGGTATGTAAATACACTCCGGAGCGGATTCATCGAAAAGACGAAAATCATTGTGAAAACTTTAATTTTAATTGTTTTCATTTGATTGCCAACAGCGTCCTATTAGGTGAATACGGGTTCTCCCGTTACAGGGAAAGGGTTGATAGACCTGTTAAGCGGCATTGATTAGTCAATGCAATTGGGGTGGTACCGCGGGAGAAACTTTGTTTCTCATTCGTCCCCTGCAAATTATTTATTTGCGCGGGGAATTTATTTAAATAACGCCTCCGCGCGGCAAGGAGGCAACAATGCCGGTAAAATTTAAAAGCGGGGAATGCATCCCCCTGGAAATGCACAAAGCCAGAATGGTTCAAAAGCTGAACCTTCTGCCGGTGGAAGAACGCGTTAAGGTTTCGCAGGAAGCGGGAAATAATACCTTCCTGTTTAAAAACCGCGATGTGTTTCTTGATATGCTGTCAGACAGCGGCGTAAACGCGATGAGTCAGGCGCAGTACGCGGCGATGCTTAACGCCGATGATTCTTACGCGGGCTCGGAAACATTCTACCGCCTAGAAGAAGCAATCCGCGAAGTTTTTGGCACAAGGTTTTTTCTTCCCGCGCATCAGGGTAGAGCATGCGAAAATATTATAGGTCAGACATTTGTAAAGCCCGGACAGACCGCGCTGATGAATTATCATTTTACCACGACCAAAGCGCACGTTATGCGAAACGGCGGCAAAGTAGTCGAGATAATAAAAAAAGAAGGCCTACAAGTAACAAGCGATCTTCCGTTTAAGGGCGATTTGGATATTCCGCGCCTGCGCGATGAAATTAAAACAGCCGGAGCGTCGAACATCGCGTTCCTGCGAATCGAAGCGGGAACGAATCTGATCGGCGGACAGCCTGTTTCAATGGCGAACATCCGCGAAGCTGTAAAAATCGCGAAAGAAGCGGGAGTGCTTACGGTTTTTGACGCGTCATTGTTGTCTGACAATCTTTATTTTATCAAAATACGGGAAAAAGAATTCGCGGATAAATCATTAAATGATATTACAAAAGAGCTGGGAAGCTTGTTCGATATCACTTATTTTTCCGCGCGTAAACTCGGATGCGCGCGCGGCGGAGGAATCATCACTAACCGCGAGGATTTATATAACGAGATGATCGGTCTTGTTCCGCTTTTTGAAGGTTTTCTTACATATGGCGGCATGTCTGTGCGCGAAATGGAAGCGCTTGCCGTTGGCCTTCGCGAGAGCCTTGATTTTCACGTAATTGAGCAGACGCCGATTTTTGTCGACGCGTTCGCGCGGGAGCTTATCGCTTCTGATGTTCCGGTTGTAACGCCGGCTGGCGGGCTTGGCTGTCATGTAAACGCGATGGAATTCTGCGATCATTTAAAACAGGAAGAGTTCCGCGCGGGAGCATTGGCGATAGCCGCCTATATCGCAAGCGGTGTGCGCGGAATGGAACGCGGTACGTTAAGCGAAGAGCGCAACTCTGACGGCAGCGAGCGTTTCGCGGAAATGGAACTGCTTCGTCTCGCGGTTCCTAAACGCGTTTTCTCACTTTCGCATATTAAATACGCGTCGGACAGGCTTGCGTGGCTTTATGAAAAACGCCGTTTAATCGGAGGATTAAAGTTTACATTTGAACCAAAAATCCTCAGGTTCTTCTTTGGAAGACTTGAACCGGTATCTGACTGGCCGCGGAAACTGGCGGAGGAATTCAGGAAAGATTTCGGCGACAGTTTGTAAAATTTTCTTTATACCGGAAAATTGCCATATTATCGCGCACATTGTTTAAACAAGGTAATTTCCGGTATATTAAAATTTTTCGAAACTAACTAAGTTTTGGAAAAGGTTCAAGTATCAATTCTTACTGCTTGGATAATTTCTTTATTCCTGTAAATTAAATCTTCTCTTGTGGTAAAACCGGTTTTTTCCCAGAAACTATTTCCTTTTTGGTTTTTTTTAAAAACCACTAAAATTACTTTGCATATTCCTTCGTTTTTTAACGCGGATAACGCGGCTTCCGTAAGAGCGCTGCCGACTCCTGATCTCTGTTCGCTTTGCGCCACCGCTGTATGATGAATAAATCCCCTTCTGCCGTCATGACCGGATAAAATAACGCCGATGATCTTTTCATCCTTCTCGGCGACAAAACAGGAACAAGGATTTCTTTTAAGATATTTTTCGATACCATCTTTTGAATCATCAATACTATTTAATCCCATGTTAGGCGTGTTCATCCAAAGCGAGTATACTTTTTGGTAATCATCAATTGTCATTATTCTGATTTTCATTTTGATAACCCAAAACCATAAGGATATAACACATCGCCGCCTATTGATTTATGCCATGTGTATGGCGTACGCGCAGTAAAATCGCGGTCCGCGAATAAAACATCCGCGACGCCACCGCCTTCTGTTCCCGGCAGCCACGCGGAGATAAAAGCGTCCCAATTTTCATATTCATCGCCTATTGTCATCGGGCGGCCTGATAACATAATTACTATTACAGGGCAGCCGTAACGGTAAACATTTTTAAGCATCTCCATATCATTGCTTCGGATATTAATATTATTTGTCCGATCGCCTTCTCCTTCAGCGTAGGGGTCTTCGCCTATCACTGCGATAACAGCGTCAAAGCTTCCAGCGGCATCTCCATGAACGTTATACGCGATATTAATGTTTGATCCCGCGGCTTCCCGAATTCCTTCAAGAATTGTTGTGCCGCTTGTTATCGCTCCGTGAGAACCCTGCCATGTAATTGTCCAGCCTCCGCACTGCATTCCGATATTATTCGCGCCCTGTCCAGCGACAAGAATATTACTAAAGGAAGGAAGTTTCGTAATAATATCATTTTCATTTCTGAGAAGCACAAGAGAATCAGAGACTATCGCCCTTGCCAGCTCTCTGTTCTCAGCCGCGCCGATTTCTCCCGATCCGTCCAAAGAGGGCGCGTCAAGAATCCCCGCGCTTTGTTTAAACCTTAGAATCCGCAGCACAGCGTCGTCAATGCGCGACATTGGAACAGTTCCTTCTTCGGCTAATTCGCGTAACAGCCTGATAAAATCCACCCAGACGCTTCTTCCGTTAGTCGCCATTACCATGTCAATCCCGGCGTTTATGGCGTTCGCTATCTGCCTCTTGTAACTGCCTCCCGACAGCTGCCTGATCGCGTCCCAATCGGAAAGCACCATCCCCTGAAACCCAAGCTCGCCTTTTAATAAATCCGTAATTAATTCTTTATGTTCATGCATTTTTATTCCGTTAACGCTGGAGAACGAAACCATAAGCGACATCGCTCCCGCTTCTATCGCGGCGCGGTAAGGAGGAAGCAGGCTCTCAATCGCGCTTCGATCCAAAACAGCGTTCCCCTGATTACGCCCGTTTACAGTCTGCCCTTCTCCGATAAAATGTTTTATGCACGCGGCGGCGCCTCCTTCACTCAAACCCCTTACAGCGCTTACGCTCATAACTGTAACAATATCGATATTTTCACTGTAACATTCGTAAGCGCGTCCCCATCGCGTATCGAAAGCCGCGCCGAGAACAGGCGCGAATGTCCAGCGGATTCCTGTCGCGATCATTTCTTTCGCTGTGACAAGACCCGCTGTATACGCGGCTTCTATGCCTCTTTCCTGATTTCCAGCGGCGATCGCGCCTAACCCGACATTATGAGGAAATATCACCGCGTCTTTCACATTATTATGTCCGTGTACAGCGTCGATTCCGTAAATGATTGGAATTTTATTCCGCGTCTGCATTGATTCAACAACAAAATTATTAACCATTCTGTACCAGCCCTCAGGCGTATTCCGCGAGGGAGCTGAACCGCCGCCGCTTAATACCGACCCAAGAGCGTATCTTGAAATATCTCCGGCGCGGATATCAGCTTGTTCCGCCTGCGTCATCTGGCCAATCTTTTCATCTAACGTCATCCGCGCGACAATTTCTTCTAACGAACCGGCTTCAAAATTTTGTGTTTCCTCTTTCTGACAGGAAGCGGACAATAACGCTAAAATAAAAACAAATAAAATAAATTTCTTCATAACCGCGCCTCTTAAAATAATAATGGACTTATTCGATAACCAAAGTTGTTGAGCAGCTCAAATAAATTATACATCATTAATTGCTTTTCTTCCTCGCCTTGCTGTACTGCGATAAGGATTTATGAAACTCGCTTTTTTTCTTTAAGTACGCGGAACGGCTTAACACAAAAGCGTTTTCTCTGCACTGCGCCTGATAATTTTTCCATTGCGACTGCGAAAGGCTTCCGTCTTCAAGCGCGGCGAGAACCGCGCAGCCTGGTTCTGTTTTGTGAGAGCAATCGCTGAACCTGCACCTGGAAAAAAGTTCCTCTACTTCGGCGAACGCCAGACTGATGCCTTCCCGGGAATCCCAAAGACCCATCTCTCTCATTCCGGGCGTGTCGATTATCAGCGCTCCTGATGAAAGCCTGAAAAGCTGGCGGAATGTTGTCGTGTGACGCCCCTTGCTGTCATCTTCGCGTATTGTTTTTACTTCCATCAAGTCCTTCCCCGCGAGATAATTAAGAAGCGACGACTTCCCTACTCCCGATGATCCAAGGAACACAACTGTTTTTGCCGCTTCTAAAAACGGAGACAGCTCCTCAATGCCGTAACCTGTCTTGCTGCTGACAGAAACAACAGGAACATTTTTCGCGATTTTCTGAACATCCGCGGCGCGCGCTTTGGGATCTTCCGCGAGATCAGCCTTTGTTAAAATAAAAACCGGAAAGCCTCCGCTTTGCAGAGAAGCTGTTAAATATCTCGCGAGGCGGTTTAGGTTTAAATCAAAGTTAAGCGATGACATGATAAACACAAAATCAAAGTTCGCGGCGTTTACCTGCTCTTTAACATTTTTCACATAACCTTCCTCATGCCCGAGAAAATCCACTCTCGAAAAACGGGAACGCCGTTTTAGAACAGCGTCAATAAGACATGAGCCGTTTTCATTGTAGCGGATAACTACAAAATCACCCACTACAGGATACGCGGACGGCTCAAGGAACAGCGTAAGCGGATTCGCGGCAATTGTTTTTTCATCAAAGTTATTTTCTTCTTTATTGTTATGAAAAAAACTGCCTTTAATTTCCGCGCGGACTTCTCCGCGTTCGCAAATTACTGTAAATCTCTCGCGCCTTGATTCAATTATTCTGCCGGGAATAAATGAATCATTATTTTTTCCTTTAATTATCTCCCGCGCGGCAAGGATATCCGCGCCCGAAAAACCATAATCAAATAAATTGACAGACATTAATTTCTCCTGAAGATTTTAACTGTTAAAAATATCCGCGGATCACGCGGATTAGAGCAAATTTTTAATAAAATTTGTTTATTCCGGCGATTTGTAAACCGCGCGTATTGAACGGGAAATTCCTGATTTTACTTTGCTTTTATTTATGAAAAAACAAAGGAGGAACAACCGATCAATGTGAATTTGACACGCGCGGCTTTTTTGAGTATTTCTTTTATTCGCATATAACTTCCTCCTTAATTAATAATTTTTATTTTATATAAGGGATTTTAACACAAAAAAATATTTTTGTCAATAATGCCGGCGCTATTTTTTATAAAAAGCGGAATAACATCCAATGGCGCGTTTACTGTAACAGATTGACCGCCTTTATATTCTTTTCCAGTATTGCAGCATGTCCAGTCCTCGCCCGAGGGCAGATAAACGTTTCTTTCCCGCGCGCGCGGTTCAACTACAGGAGCGGCGAGAATATCAGAGCCAAACATATATTGATCGGACAGATTAACGCAATTCTCATCGCGGGGAAATTCATAGAACATCGGGCGGATTACAGGATCGCCTTTTTCATGCGCGTCTTTCATAAGCGCGCGGATATAAGGGCGAAGGCGTTCTCGCAGCAAAATAAATTTTTTCATAATTTCAAAATTATCTTCGCCGTAGCTCCATACTTCGTTAGCCTGTCCGCTTCCGAACTGTTTAACGCCGTTTTTATATCCGGCGTCAGAGGGCGTTATCGGGAAACGCTCTCCGTGCAGGCGGAAAACAGGGCTGAAACAGCCAAACTGGAACCATCGTATTAACAGCTCGCGGAAATCAGGGTCTTCGATTTTCCCGCCGAT
>JGI24695J34938_10000577_pt1 | contig 35369 bp, 32 predicted proteins | sample TergutCo191P3_FD_34938 | JGI IMG/M metagenome (IMG submission 34938)
AGAAGAGCTTTATTTTAATTATTTAAATGGTGATATTACAAGAGAAACATTATATAGCCATGTTTCTGACAACAGATTCAATTCTGTAATAAATGAAGAAAAGGTATTGTTGTTGAAATGTATGTTAATAAATATGACACAATTCGTCCAATATTGAATGATATCAGACATACAAATAGAAATTTTTTTAAAATATATGAATATGCAGGTAAAGTCGATGATAAAATGGCAGCACTTCATGCTAAAACAATAATTGTTGATAATAAGAAAATGTTAATCTCCTCTGCAAATCTATCGTATCATGGTCTCGAAGGAAATATTGAAATCGGAGTATTAATTTCATCAGAAAAGAAAGCTGTTCAGGTTCAAGAAATATTTAATGATTTAAAACGACAGAAAATCTTTCAACTTGTTAATAATTCTGCAGATTAATTTTATAAGCTTATAAATAAGCTTGAACGTTAATCACGATAAAGCATATTTTATTTTTTACTTTTATCTTTTTTACCAGTCCGTCTTTCATCATATTACCTAATAAACTATATGTTAAATAATAATGTTGTGCTTTATCATGACTGCTTTTTAATTCTAATTTTTGTGCTATTTCAGAATTTGTTAGCCCGTTTGGGTATAAAATTAATAATTCCTTTATAGTCTCGTACAAAATTTTTAAAGCAGAACAAGAATTAATTTGCAAATCATTTAAAGTCATGAAGGTCTCCATTAATTGTCCTTTGTAATAGCTCTTCATACATTTCATGCTAATAAATAAAATGGAACACAACAAAAACCCGATCCTCAAGACCGGGTTGTTTTATCAGCCAGCATCCTTCGAGCCGTCGTACAGAAGCGTTTGAATGTTATCAAGGCGTTCCAGGATGGTTGATATTTCGCCGAGTTGCTTAATTGCGAAGTAATCATCATAACTGGGGATTTGTCCTACGATGGTGCCGCAGGAACTGCAGACAACCGGGTTCCATATATCGCTGTTTGGCATTTTAACCGGAGAAGAGGTAAAATCCGTTGCGTTGCATTTTGGGCATACTGGCGTTTTAGTCATAATAATCTGTCTCCTTTATCGGCAGGCTATTTAAGCTTGTCCCAAAAATTGAAGTTTTGAAACAGCCTCATTTATTCTGTTCTTAATAATATACCATTTTTCAAAAATTGTGTAGATATTTTTTTAATGACTGTTTACTATATAATGGTCATTATAGGAGTTGATATGCCCCGGGCTCTAACCGAACAGGATAAATGCAGGCTCTGCAACAAGCTGCTGGAAAAAGGGAAGCCGGTCGTTCTCTCGCAGGGTGTAAAAAAAATCAGCGTTGACGATATAACAAAGGCCGCAGGAATGGCGAAGGGCTCGTTCTATCAGCATTTTGAATCCAAAGAAAAATATCTATATGAGCTAATCAAGGAAATACACAAACATATTTTCGCCCAGGCGGAGCAGATAATTACAGGAGGCGAAGTTCAAACCAACATCCGCGGCTTCCTTATGAATATTTTTCAGATGCCGGAGATGGTTTTTTTAACGGGCAATTATTACGATATAAAAGAGCTTTTCGATTCACTGCCGGAACAGGAAGTGCAGTCGCTCAGTCAAATGGAAATAGAATTATTTACAAGGCTTATGGCTCTGGCTGGCATTAACACAAAAAAGGTTAAACCGGGCGTTGTTCATAACTATTTCCACACGATTTGCATGATGGCAAAATGCGACTTTATGATAGAAGAAGATCTGCCAAAAACGCTCGAATTAATAACCGACAGCCTGATTTCTTACGCTTTTCCCAAAACAAAATAAAAACTACAATTAAACAATAGTATTGACAAAATTTGGTATTTACATCATAATGACTATATTGACTAATATCATATATATAGTCATTATAGAAAATTGAAAAAAGGGAGAGTGAACAATTATGACCGATCAAAATGACGGCTTTCTTCAAAAACTTTTTAAACGGCCGCGGCTGATTGTTAGTGTTATCGGGATATTAACGATCTTCTTCGCGCTTCAGCTTCCACGGACGGAGCTGGACAACAACAATGTACGCTTCATTCCTGACGATGATGAAGCCATGCTTACAAGCAAATATATCGACGATACATTCGGCTCTTCGCTTTTTATCCTTGTTGGTCTTGAGCGAAAATACGGAGACGTTTTCGACCCTGTTTTTCTAAACAGGATTCGTGAGTTTAACCAGCGGATCGAACAAATCGAGATTACCGGAAATATCAATTCCATTGTTTCTTCCGATTACATTTTCTCTGAGGATGATTCAATCGTCGTGCAAAAACTGGTCGGCGAACAATTCACTGGAACTCCTGCGGAAATCGCAGCGTTAAAGCAGCGTATTCTTTCCTGGGATATTTACAGACGGGCTCTGGTCTCCGATGATTTTCGGGCGACGCAAATTTTGGTTCCGCTCGAAATCACAAGCGAAATGGTAAGCCAGCCTGAACACATAAACAGCTTTATCGATATTCGTGATATAGCAAAAGAAATGTTTGACGGTTACGCTGATGTTTATGTAACAGGTCTCCCTCTTATAAGCTCTGTTATTAACGAGGCGATGAGCTCCGATCTAACTATTATGATTCCTCTTGTTATTTTGGTTGTGCTTCTTGTTCTCTTCTTTTCGTTCAGGCGCTTTACGCCGGTTATCCTTCCGCTTGTTACAGTTTTAATCGCTGTAATTTGGTCTGTAGGAGCGATGCCTCTTTTCGGAGTAAAGCTTTCTGTTATTTCAACTGTGTTACCTGTCATTTTGATAGCGGTAGGCAGCGCATACGGTATCCACATTATGACGCACTACTTAAAAAGCGTAATGGGCATGGCGGAAATTTCTATCGAGGAACACCGAGAAATTGTTTTAACTGTTGTAAGAAAAATCGGCAAGGCGGTGCTTCTTGCGGCAGTGACTACCATGGCAGGGTTTTGCTCGTTCGCTTTTACAACAGTTTTACCGATTCGTGAGTTCGGCATTTTTTCGACATTCGGCGTGCTTGTTTCGTTTTTAATCGCTATCACTTTAATTCCAGGCTTACTTTTGATTCGAGGTCCAAAAAAAATTAAAACCATAAAATCAACTGCGGCAGCGGAAATGAAAATCGCTGAATTTTTCGCCGGCATTACAAAGAAAAAAGGAACGGTGATATTTACTGTTGCGATCATTTTAATAATTTCGATTTTTGGAATCAGAACAATTATTATTGATAATGTTTTTATAGAATATTTTAAGTCGAGTACAGATATTGCCCGCTCTGATAAATTTATAAGAGAAAAATTCGGCGGTTCAAAAATTGTAAATATTGTGGTTCAGGCTGACAGCACAGAAGCGCTGTTTATGCCCGAAGTACTTGGAACTGTAAATGATCTTGAAGCGTATCTGGAAGAGAGGATACCGGAAGTCGGCAAGGTAATGGGTTTTACAGATCTTGTTAAAAGAATGAATCAGGTTTTTAACGCAGACGAAAGCCCCGATGGACTTGCGCCGGTTCCTGGAACTTCTCAGGCTGCGTCGAATGCTCCTTCTGCGTCAAACGGTTTTGGCTTTGACAATTTTGGTTTTGACGATTTTGGATTCGATCCTGTTACTCCGCCGCCTTCAAATATAACTCCGTCCAATTCCAGCAGTTCATCGGGCAGCTCGCGCGCGGCTTTACAAATAAAGCCAAAAGAACAAACCACAATAACTTCGGACGATCTTGTTCAGATGATGAGAGAAGCCGCATTTTCAGGGAAGGATCGCCATATTGACGTAAACTCTCTTGTCCGCGAGATGGAAAAACTCATTAATTTTGAAGGCGCGTCCTATTACGAAATACCAGCAAATCCCGAGCGTTACGGGAAAACAACTCCACAAGAGCTTTCGCAGCTTGTCGCAAATTATCTGATTCTGCTTTCCGGTAACATAAGCTCGTACGCAAATGACACTCTCTCCCCTACCGCGATAAGATCTACCGTGCAGCTTAGAACGCTTGGCAACGCGGACACCGATACTGCTATTAAAAAAATACACGGTTTTGTAGACGCTCATTTCCCGGACAGCGTTAAAATATTAATCGGCGGAAGCGCTCTTGTGGAAAGCTCTCTTAATCATCTTGTTGTACAATCACAGCTTACATCTGTTTTTATTTCTTTCATGCTGATATTTTTACTTATCGCTCTTTTAAATAAATCATTTATGGCAGGAATTGTTGGCATTGCGCCGCTCTCAATCTGTGTTATTATAAATTACGCTATTATGGGTTACGCTGGAATTAAATTAAATATCGGCACTTCGATGATGGCAAGCCTTTGTATCGGCATTGGAACCGATTATACTATCCACTATATGGAAGCGTTTAAGAGGGAATTGCACGCAGCCGCCGAAAACGGAGTTTATAAAACCGGCGATTTTATCTTAAAAACTTTTACAACTTCCGGAAAAGCAATTTTAATTAANGCAATTTCTGTTGGAGCGGGATTCGCAGTTCTNATGTTGTCACAGTTTGTCATGCTGCAGGATTTGGGCTTTCTTATCGCTCTTGCGATGGGAACAAGCGCAATTATAAGCCTTACAGTTCTTCCTGTCCTGCTTTTAATGATTAAACCAAAATTTATTTATAAGGATTTATAATGAAACGTAGTTTCATTTTTTTATTTTACTGCGCGGTTATTAAACCGTATTAAAAAGAGGTTGTTATGAAAAAGAAATTTATTTTAGCGTTACTTGCAATTACGGTTGTTTCTGTCAGCGCGTTCGCTCAAACACAGGATACCGCTGCAATTGTGCAAAGAGCGAGAAACCGTATTCAGGCGGAAACTGTAAGCACACGCTATAGAATGGTTTTAACCGCAAGAAACGGCACTGTGACAGAAAGGGTTATGGACCAATACTCAAAGGACGATGCGCGCGGAAACAACAGAATGGTCATTGTGTTTCAATCTCCCGCCTCTGTAAGCGGAACAAGGTTTCTTACGATCGAAAATCCGGACAGAGCGAACGATCAATGGATTTTTCTTCCAAGTCTTAACAGAGTAAGACGCATTGCGGCGTCAGAAGGGTCAGGCAGTTTTGTTGGAACGGATTTTTCTTATGACGATCTTTCATCAGCGGACAGGAATCCCAGCCTTGATAATCACGTTCTGTTAAGAGAAGAACAATATAACAACAGAAATTGTTATGTGATAGAATCAACTCCTAAAGATACAGGTTTTCAATATTCAAAAATGATTCAATGGATCGATAAAGAAAACTTCGTAAATTATAAAGTAGAACTTTACGACAGAAGGGGAAATCAGGTAAAACTTCTGGAAGTCCTTGAATACCGTGATGTTCAGGGCAGACTTTCTCCAATTATCACAAAAATGTCTACGCTTGCAGCCGGCACTTCCACAACACTCAATGTTGACACGCTTAGATATGACGCGCCGATTCCAGAAAGCGTATTTACAACCAATTACCTTGAAACAGGGAGACCATAATGAAATATTTATATTTAATTGTTTTTACTGCGCTTTTCGCGTTTTTATTACCGGCTGCGCTTTTTTCACAGGAAGGATTCGGCTTTGGTGATTCTGATTTAGGTTTTTCCGACGCTCCCTCATCGTCAGGAAGCGCGTCAAATCTTTCTGTTAAAATATCAGGAGAGGTAAAAACAGAATTAAGATTTTTTATTAATGATTTTGAATCAACAGAAGATATTAATAAGATTGAGCCGGGTAATATTTTTTCCGGCAGCTTAAACTTTGAAGCGTCAAACTCTTTGGCGCAGGGAATTNTTAAATTAAATCTGATTCCNGTATTCGACGGCAAATCTTCGCCTGTTGAGATTGACGAGGCTTATATGCGCGCGTTTTTCGGTCCTNTTACAATAGAAGGCGGCATTCGAAAAGTTACATGGGGAAAAGCCGACAGTTTTGGACCTCTTGATGTAATTAATCCGCTTGATTATTCGGATCTTTCGCTGTTTTCCGATCCGCAAAGCGTTAAAATCGCGCGTCCTATGTTACGTGCAATATGGTCACTCGGCTCTTTTTCAAGACTTGAAGGCGTTTTTGTTCCGTGGTTTCAGGGACACAAGTTCTCATCAACCGGAAGATGGGCTCCAAGCCAGATTAATGTATTAAATACTTATGGATTTTCCATTGATAGTATTCTTCCTCAAACAAATACATTTGAGTATGCTCAAGCCGGATTGCGTTTAACAACAAGCATTGGCTCCTCTGATGTTGGTTTTCAATATTATTCAGGGATTCATCCTCGACCTGCTGTTGATGTTACTTTAAACATAATATCTTTAAACCCGTTTTTCTATAATGTAAATGTAAACGGAAACTACAACCGCTACTATCAATTTGCCGTTGACTTTGCAAGAGTTGTCGCCGGTTTTAATATCCGCGTGGAAGCTGGCGTAAATATCACGGACGATTTTGACGGGACAAATAAAAGTATCGAAAACCCTGCCTTTATCTGGTCTTTGGGTTTTGACAGGGATTTATTTCTCGGCATTAATATAAATCTGCAGGGAACAGGTAAAGTAAGATTTTTCCATGATAAAATCGGCAGCGATATCACCCAGGATTGTGAGGGCGGAACTGACGCTACATCAACAAGAATCACCGGAATTATATCTCGAAAATTTTTACGTGACGAGCTTGAAGTAAAACTAACAAATCTTTGGGGAATCGAAGACAAAGATTTTTATATTATACCTTCCGTTGCGTGGTCACGTAACGATGTAAAAGCGGAGCTTTCAATGGGCTTTTTTGGCGGCGACAAATCAGGAGAACTTGGACAATACAGAGACAACAATTTTATAAGAATGATGCTCTCTTACAGTTTCTAATGATCGTGGCCGTCTCCCTGGCTGTGGTTATGCTCCAAAACCTGTGCCGAGCCGGCTCTTGGAAACACATTTCCGTGACCATGTCCATCATCCCATTCTCTTGGTAAATAAAGTGAATTATTTTCGATTCTGCCAACTTCGATATTCCCGTTTACGTTAAAGTTAACCATTGTCCGGCTGCCTTCGCTGGTTTTGGTGTAAGTGCCGTTTTTTCTAACTCCATGCGGCAGACTTGCAGAAAAAGTTCTATCGGCGTTTAATTCAATACTGCTTCTGCCATGACTGTAAATTTCCGCATCGTTATGCGAATGATCCGCATGTTCAAATAAACCTGGAGCAAAAATAATTGCCGCAGATACAACAAGCGTAACAGCAGCGCAAACACACAAAATAATAATTTTTTTCTGGTTTGCTTTCTTGTTCTCTTTTTCTTTTTTTAACGCTTTCGCCTTTTCTTTAACTGCGCCTTTAGACATAATGTCCTCCTTAAAAATAATTTAAGATTATCCTATACTAAAGCCGTTATAAATGTTCATGCAAGTATAAAAAACAGCTTTAAATATCAAGATTTTGCACCAAAAGAGCGTTTTCTTCGATAAATTCACGGCGTGGCTGCACAACTTCACCCATCAGCGTGGTAAAGATACGCTCCGCTTCTACTGTATCGTCAAGATGCACTTGAATTATATTACGTTTATTTACGTCCATTGTTGTGTCGCATAACTGATCGGCGTTCATTTCACCTAACCCCTTGTAACGCTGAATAGAAACTTTTTCCGGGTCTTTGCCGGACTCAGTGAGAAGCCTTTCCTTTTCTGCGTCATCATAAGCGTAAAATGATTTTTTGTCGTAACTTACTTTGTAAAGCGGCGGCATCGCAATGTAAACATGCCCCTGCTCTATAAGAGGCGTCATATAACGGTAGAAAAAAGTAAGAAGCAGCGTGCGGATATGGGAGCCGTCAACATCAGCGTCCGCCATAATAATAATTTTATGGTAACGAATTTTCGCAATATCAAAATTGTTACCGCAGCCGGCTCCGATACTTGCAATAATTGGCTGCAATTTTTCGTTTGTTATAACTTTTTCTATTCGCTGTTTTTCAACATTGAGCATTTTTCCCCACAGCGAAAGAATCGCCTGATAGCGGCGATCCCGCCCGCTTTTCGCAGAACCGCCTGCAGAGTCGCCCTCTACGATAAATAATTCGCATTTGGAAGGATCTTTTTCCGAGCAGTCGGCAAGTTTTCCCGGAAGACCCGCAGAGTCCATCGCGTTTTTACGACGTGTGGCGTCACGAGCCTGGCGGGCGGCAATACGCGCTTTTGCAGCTAACACGGATTTTTCAAGTATGTTGTTTATTACTTCCGGGTGCTGATCAAAATAAAGTTCAAGCTGTTCGTTTACAAGGGATTCAACAATACCCTTTACTTCGGAATTGCCGAGCTTTCCTTTAGTCTGCCCTTCAAACTGCGGATTTGGCACCTTTACAGATAACACTGCCGTAAGACCTTCGCGCACATCGTCTCCGGAGAGGGATTCATCGAGCTTTTTGGCTATTTTTGATTTCTTCAAAAATTCATTCAAGGTGCGTGTAAGCGCGGACTTAAAACCAACAAGGTGCGTTCCGCCTTCCCGTGTATTGATATCGTTTACGAAAGAAAACATTATTTCGTTAAAGCCGTCATTGTATTGAACGGCGATTTCCACCTCTACGTCGTCACGAGTACCCTCTAAATAAACAGGTTCGTTATACAACACATTTTTATTTTCGTTTAAGTAACCGACAAAACTTTTAACGCCGCCCTCAAACATAAAGTCGTGGGATTTGGGTGTTGTAAGCCGTTCGTCACGAATCGTAATTTTAAGGCCTTTGTTAAGGAACGCGAGTTCCCGCAGACGATTTGAAAGAGCGTCAAAACTGTATGTGGTGGTTTCGAAAATCGAAGTATCGGCTTTCCAGCGGATAACTGTGCCCTGACGATTCGGCGAATATGAATATGGAAGCCCCGAAGGCTCAATTACTCTGGCAGTACTTTCCGCAATGCCGACTTTGTAACGCTGGTGATGAACCTTGCCATCAATATGAACATAAGCCTCGCACCATTCCGAAAGAGCGTTTACAACAGACACGCCAACGCCGTGAAGACCGCCTGAAACTTTATATGACTTTTTATCGAACTTGCCGCCGGCGTGGAGCTTTGTCATAACAAGCTCAAGAGCGCTCACCTTTTCTGTGGGGTGGATATCGATTGGAATACCGCGGCCATTGTCCTCGACCCTGACAATGTCATTACCTTCCAAAACCACGAGAATATTGGTACAGAAACCCTGCATGGCTTCGTCAACGGAGTTATCAACAACTTCAAAAACCAGGTGATGGAGCCCGTCGATACCTGTCGTACCGATATACATACCAGGACGCATTCGGACAGCTTCCAGACCTTTCAAAACCGTTATATTTTGTGCGGAATAACTTTTATCTGCGCTCATTATTTAAACAGCATACCAAATTTANCGTTCTAATAGAAGTGGTACAGCATCATTATTGATCACAGTTTATTTTCAAATAATTTTTAACTATTTTTTTTANTTTTCAAAAAATATTTTAAATATTTATCGGTGCTACTATACATAGTGTAGNTTTGTGAATNCTTACACTATATATAGCGTAGTTATTGTACNTCATTTTAGCGAAAAAATNTTTTTCACTTGCAATATATTTTGGATTAGGTTATATTTACTTTCTGTTCGGTTCGAGCAATTATTCAAACGGTGCATAACCTGTGGATAAATTCGGGAAAAACTGGGCTTATTTTGATAAAAGAAAAGGAGAGGAAGTTACATCCATAATATCAATATATAATCTGTACTAACTCTATACAAGACAAGGAATTAGCGAGATTCTACCATATCAGGTATTAAGTGGATGTATAAAAATTCATACAAATTTTAATTAAAAAATTGTAATTATCAATGCAGTACTTGTGGATAATATGTTGATAACTTACAAATAAAGGCTAATAAATGACTAATTTGGATTACGAGGGCTTCTGGAAAGAGACCCTAATCCAACTGCGGAATGACCTTGGGGAGGAGGAGTTCAGCGGCTGGTTTTCAGATATGAAATACCTGCGTGCTGGTGAAAATACCATCGTCGTGGGAATCCCCTCCGCTTTTCACCGTGATAAGGTGAGGTCTCACTATCAAAATAGAATAATTACAAAATACAACGAGGTTTCCGGGCAGGAAATAGCCCTTGAACTTGAAATAGTTGGAAAAACCGCTAAAAAAACTTCTTCACAGCCTCAAACTTCAGCAAAAAGCGATGATTTACCGCCTGTTACTGTAGAAAAATCGCCGAAGGTCAAGGAAAAAAGGGGTCAACACTCTCAAATGAGGGAGGAATACACCTTTGACAGGTATATAATCGGCGATAATAACGGTTTTGCGGCGAACGCTGCCATTGCTATCAGTAAAAATCCGGGAAAAGCCTACAATCCTTTCCTGATTTTCGGCGGAGTTGGGCTTGGAAAGACTCATTTAATGCAGGCTATCGGCAATTTTATCCATGAAAACTCGGACAACAAGGTTATCTATACAACATCAGAGAATTATCTTAACGAGTACGTTCAATCGATTCAAGAAAACAAGATGGCTTCGTTCAAGAATAAATTCCGGTATACGGATGTTCTGCTTATCGATGACATTCAGTTTTTTCAAGAGAAGGAAAGAATCCAGGATGAACTTTTTCATACCTTCAATGCCTTAATGGACCAGAAAAAACAACTTGTTTTTACATGCGACCGTCCTGTTACAGAGTTAAAAAAACTATCAGAGAGGCTAAAATCCCGTTTCAATCTTTGTCTTAAAGTTGATCTCCAGCCTCCGCGTTATGAGGAACGCTGCGCGATTTTAAGATCTACCGCAGAAAGCAGAAAAATATCGATTCCTAACGAAGTGATCGATTTAGTCAGTAAAAATATTTCATCAAATGTGCGTGATCTTATTTCGGCTTTGGAAACGCTCATAGCCTACCTGCAGCTGACGGGAAAAGAAATCACCGTAGAAATAGCTCAGCAGAAACTTAGAAACGATTTTAACATTTCGAGACACGAGAATCTCTCCATAGAAAATATAATAAGAGTGGTCGCAGAGCATTTTGGATTGACGCCAAATGACCTTAGAGGCAAGAAAAGAACTCAAAATATAGTTTTTGCCCGTCAGCTTGGCATGTTTATAAGCCGGGAAACAACAGATTATTCAACAACGGAGCTTGGACAGGAATTTGGAGGACGTGATCATACTACTGTGATACACTCCATAGAAAAAATTAAGGGAAAACTCCTGATTGATCCTACTTTAGAGACGACTATTGACAGTCTTAAGAGGGCAATTAAGGAATTTGGTGCAAAATACTGAAAAAGGTGTTATGATATTGTGGATAACCAAGTAAAAGAGACTTACTTGTGGAAACTGTGGAAAAATGTGCATAATTATCCATAGTTTATTATAATGGTAATTCTATATAAGATAAGGAATTAAGTGGATTTTCCACATATTAGAAACCTTATTATTATTACTATTATTTATATATATATTATATATTAATTAGGAGGTAGCAAAAGTGAAGTTTACATGCAATAAAGAGGCACTTCTAAAAGAAGTATCGATAGCTCAGGAAATTATATCTTCAAAAAACGCAATTTTGGTATTGTCTAATATCTATCTGGAAGCGGTAAAAGATATGCTTATTATAAAAGCAAAGGACATGAAAGTTAATTTTGAGACTAAAGTTCCTGTTAATGTAATTGAAGAAGGATCGACAACTGTTTACGGAGATAAATTTTTCGGTATTATAAGCACGTTTCCCTATGATGAAATTGAGTTTTCCCAAAATGATAATATTGCGATTATAAAACCGACTACATCAAAAAAACCTGAGTATAAATTAAAAAGCATAGCGTCTGATAAATTTCCTCCGCTTCCTGTTTCTACAGAGAAATTTTTTGAAATGCCTATTAAAGATTTTAGGGAGATGGTAACACAGAGCGTATTCGCAGTTTCCGATGATGAAACGCGTTATTTTATGAACGGCGTTTACATGGAAAAAANCGAAGATAAAATAAATATGGTAGCGACAGACGGAAGACGTCTTGCTTTTGTNGGAAAATCAGCTAACAAAAAAATAAATGATTTTACAGGTATTATAATTCCTCCCAAAATTTTACAAACAGTTATTAAAAGATCAGGAGACGAAGGACTTATAAATATTTCGATTAGCGATAAAATGATTTTTATCAATTTCGCTTCTTATCAGTTTTCTTCCGTGCTTATAGAGGGAATGTTTCCAAACTATAAAAAAGTTATACCGGAAAAACAGGATTTTTCTCTTTCTGTAAAACGGGAAGAAATGATAAATGCTCTTCGCCGTGTCGCGCTTATGGTAGAAAAAAAGTCTCATAGAATTTATCTTGGTATTTCTGCCGGAAAAATGTCTGTCTCCTCCGAGGAAAGCGAGCTTGGAGCTGTTGAAGATGAAATTCCGTGCAAATATGACGGTGAGGATATTACAATAGCGCTTAACTACCGTTATCTTGAAGAGCCCTTTAAGATAATGTCGGAAGATGAAATAAGGATTAAATTTTCTAGCGCTACAAAGGCAATTACAATAGAGCCGGTTCCTGAAAAGGACTTTTTCCATATTGTTATGCCGATGCAGTCTTAGATGCAGTAATCGTTAAACGAAAGTAACGATAATGTATTTTACTTCGCTTCGGACAACAGCATTCAGAAACCTTGCTGACACAGAGGTTTTTACCGCAGCGAAGGATGTTTTTCTTGTAGGAAAAAACGGACAGGGTAAAACCAATTTTTTGGAAGCATTGTATTTTTGCGCTTACGCTTCGTCTTTTAGAACTGTTAAAGACACCGAAATTGCACGTAACACAGAGGATAGTGGTACCGCAAAAGATTTTAGCGCAGAAGTGAAACTTTGCGATTCTGTAAATGATCAAATACTTGTTAAATTTGAAAAAAGCAAAAAATCGATATTCATAAACGGAAAAAAAGCAGAAGACAGAAGAGAACTTCTTTCCATAGCTCCAAGTATTGTATTTTGCCACGAAGACATGGAATTTGTGAGTGGAAGTCCGGAAAGAAGGCGCTGGTTTTTTGATCAAACCTTAAGCCTTTATGATCCTGTGTATCTTGAGGATCTGCGCCGGTACAGGCGGGTATTAAAATCACGAAACACAATATTACGCGATAATGCATTGGGAAAATTGGCAGAAAACCCGGAACCAGTTCTTGATGCTTTGGACCCTCAGTTTGCAATGTATGGAATTAAACTCATTGAAAAACGTGAAAAAGCAGCGGAAGAATTTTCCGCGCTTTTTAGCTCGCTGTATGAAGAAGTTTCCGGCATTAAAGGCATAAAAGTGCGCTACATTCAATCATGGAAAAACCCGGAGCCTTGTGAATTATTAAGCGATTATATTGTTGACAGATTAAAACAGCGCCGCTCCTCGGAATTGGCAGCCGGATTGTCGCTTTGCGGTCCGCACAGAGACCGCTATCAATTTGCACATAACGGAAACGATTTTACAATAAGAGCGTCCACAGGGCAAAAAAGACTTTTGGCTCTTTTATTAAGAGCGGCACAAGCCCGCCGCTATTCCGCCGTAACAGGACAAAATCCAATACTATTACTGGACGACGTACTCCTCGAAATGGACGGTGAAAAAAGAAAACGTTTTCTTTCTGTATTACCGGCATACGATCAGGCGTTCTATACCTTTCTCCCGGAAGAGCCGTATCAACGCTACCAAAAAGAAGATACGCTTGTGTATAATGTAATTAACGGAGAGTCAAGAAAATAAATAATTCTGCTTTTCATATACGCCCCTGTGACTTGATATAAGAATCTGTTATATTAAACCCATGAAAACCGCAGGGAGCATCCTTTCCGCTTTATTTGACGAACGGTTTGTGAAGAAGGCTCAGGGCTACTCGAAACTTTTTAACTCCTGGACAGATATAACGGAAAAAAACGGAATTGCGGCGGCGGCCGATCATTCACGGGTAAAAGACCTGGACAGAGACATCTTGTTAATCGAGGTGGACCATCCCGGCTGGAAACAGATATTGCAAACAAAGCAAAGCAAGTTACTGAACGATTTTCGTTACAGGTTTCCGGGGTTGGGAATTTCAGGCATTGCGCTTATACTTGGAAGCGGCAAAGAAGAAATTAAACCAAACACAGATGAAAACACACAAAGACGAAAAGGCACGGAGAACACAGAGAAAATTAAAAATGAAAGTTTTGCTCAAAATTACCAGAGTGATCCAGCCTTCAATATTGCTGAGAGAGAAAAAGGGTTGGATGCAATTAAAGATGATGATTTTAAGGAAACATTAAAAAATCTGGGACAGACAATCGCCGACAGGGAAAAGAAATAACGATAGATGAGCTTGTTCCAAAACGCGATTAGTTTTGTAACAGTCTCAGCTGTTTAATGTATATCCGTAAAATCAAAGACGCCGTCCCAGTCTGCGGCGGGCGGGTTTTCCTGGAATTTTATGCTGCGTTCATGGTAAAGACGCGAAGGACCATCATCGGGGAATAGTTTTAAAAGAAGCTCGAAGGATTTTTCCGCGTCTCTCCATTTGCGCTGCTCAAAAAGCACGAAGGATTCGTAAAAACTATTTATTTGTTCTTTTAAGATATGTTTGGCTTCTGTTTTTGTTTCGAGTATCTCAAAAAGCCGCACCGGCTGATTTAAGCCAGTCAATCTTACCATATCAAGCTTTCTTGTAAGAAATTGATCTTTTGTTTCCTTGATTGTGTGCTCCGGCGCGAGAATCCACGTGCCGTAAATTTTGTTAATCTTTTCGATCCGGGAAGCGAGGTTTACAGCGTTACTGACAATCGTATAATTCATTTTTCTTTCTGTTCCCATATTCCCGACAATCATATCGCCTGTGTTTATACCGATGCGTGTCAAAAGCGGCTGACAGCTCAGCTTGTGTTCCATTATATATTTATTCGACCTGGTTTCTATTCGTTTCATGGCTATTGCCGCATGGCAGGCTTTAAGAGCGTGATCGTTAAATTCCAGCGGAGCGCCGAAAAACGAAATTATTGCGTCCCCCTGATATTTATCGATAGTTCCCTTTTTCTCAAGAATGATATCGCTCATGGTAGAAAGGTAATAATTAAGCAAATCGACCATTTGTTCAGGTTTTAGTCCCTCCGCAATATGAGGGAACTCCTTTACATCGGTAAACATTGCGGTCATGTGCCTGTTTATACCGCCAAGCTGAAGGCGGGACGGGTCGCTAACAATTTCCTCCACAACTTCCTCGGAAAGATATGTCAAAAACGCCCTGCGCAGATTGTTGTTAAAATATTGAAGCCTGTCATGAGCCTCTTCTATCTGCTTTGCCTTTCTGCGGTAAAGCAGCATATTTATTAAAGCGAAAATTATCGAAATGGGAATAACAATAAGCTGCAGGGCTGTCATATTGCGTGAGTCATTGCGCTGGGTAATGATAAAATCATCCTCGATATCAACTCCCGCTACACAATAAATCTTTCCGTTTGTGTCACGAACAGGGGCGACTGCGGAAAGAAGCCCTTCCCAGTCAGGAGAATAGGAACCGAGGTCAGTTACGCCGACATTTCCTTTAAGCGCTTCAAGCTCGACATCATCATGAATATCCTCAATGTCTCCGGGTTTTACTCTGGTTTCGGGATTAAGATCGTTATCGATAATATATTGAAGTTTTCCATTGCCGTGATCCCGCCAAAAGTAGGCGAATTTAACATGATAATCACTGCTGAATTTTATAAGTTTATTTTTTATAATCCGATACTCGGGGCGGTTAATATCTTCGGGCGTATGAAAAAGATCAAGCTGATCTATGCTGATCAAATTGGAAAGAGCCTGCACGGCGGATGTTAGGTGATTTTTGGTCATCTCCACAACCATTGTTTCATAATTCTTTTTTTGATGATTTACTAAACTGGCGATAAGTAATGTAGAAAGAGCTGATATAAAAAAAAGCAATAAAATCAATTTATTTCCGATTGCATTGAAAAAGCTTTTCTTATCATTATATTTTTTCATTTATTTATTATATAATTTACAACTAATATTTTCAAGAAAATATATTTTTGACAATGAACATATCTTTTTAACTGCGCTACTTTAATTAAACCCTGTAAAATGCTAAACTGTTTTATGGTCAAGACTGATACAACTGGTGAATTGCCATTGGACGAGCCTTTAGGCAAGGTAATTCCCATAGCGATAGAAGACGAAGTAAAAACAGATTATCTCAATTACGCAATGTCGGTTATTGTAAGCCGCGCGCTTCCTGATGTAAGAGATGGCTTAAAACCCGTCCACAGAAGGCTCCTTTACGCAATGGATTCTCTTGGGTTAAGACCCGGAGGAGCGACAAAAAAGAGCGCTCTTATCGTTGGTGAAACAATGGGTAAATATCACCCGCACGGTGATCAGGCGATTTATGACGCTCTTGTGCGCATGGCGCAGGATTTTTCACTTCGCTATCCATTAATAAAAGGGCAGGGAAACTTCGGCTCCATAGACGATGATCCTCCGGCAGCCATGCGCTACACCGAGGCGAAAATATCTAAAATCGGCGATGAAATGCTCAGCGACCTTCAAAAGGAAACTGTTGATTTTATCCCCAACTATGATGAATCTTTTGACGAGCCGACAGTTCTGCCGTCAGCCATTCCAAATCTTTTAATAAGCGGTTCAAGCGGAATCGCCGTTGGTATGGCGACAAATATGGCGCCCCACAACCTAAACGAAATCTGTGACGCAATTTACGCCATCATCGACAATCCAGACGCAACCAACGAAGACTTAATGAAGTTAATTCAAGGTCCCGATTTTCCGACAGGCGGCGTAATTTTCGGACGCAGAGGCATTAAAGACGCCTATAAAACAGGACGAGGCAAGCTCCTTGTTCGCGGCAAATTCAATATCGAGACAACCAAGCAGGGAAAAGAAAAAATCATCTTTACGGAAATTCCCTACAACGTAAACAAAGCGCTGGTGCTAGAAAAAATCGGTCAGCTTATGCGTGATAAGGTAATTGACGGTATAGCGAACGCGAACGATGAATCAGACCGTGACGGTATCCGTATCGTTATCGAATTAAAAAAAGGCGCAATTGTAAAAGTTATCTTAAATCAGCTTTTTTCAAATACACAACTTCAAACTACTTTTGGTATCATTAATCTCGCGCTTGTCGCCGGAAAGCCTCAGCTCCTCACATTGAGAGAAATGGTTCATTACTTTGTGGAACATCGTGTTGATGTAGTGACCCGCCGAACCCGCTACGATTTACGTAAAGCCGAGGAGCGGGCACACATCCTTGAGGGGCTAATAATTGCCCTTGCGAATATTGATGAAGTAATTGCGATTATCAAGGCAAGCCGTGATGTAGCGACCGCTCGTCAAAAATTGCAGGAACGTTTCAAACTCTCCGAAGCTCAATCAGAGGCGATTGTCGAAATGCGTCTTGGCCGCCTTACAAGCCTGGAAATTGAAAAAATCGAGCAAGAACTTGCGGAATTAAAAACAAGAATCGCCTATTATAAATCGCTGCTTGCGGATGAAAAGAAACTGCGAGGCGTTATAAAAGACGAGACAAGGGAAATCGCCGAAAAATTCGGCGACAATCGCCGCACAGAAATTGTCGCGGGCGAAGTGGAAAACATCAACATAGAAGACCTGATTAAAAAAGAAGAAATGATGATCCTTATTTCTAATCTTGGCTATGTAAAAAGAGTCCCGGTTTCTGCGTATAAAAATCAAGGACGCGGAGGAAAAGGAATGCAAAGCGCAAAACTCTCGGAAGATGACTATGTTCAGCAGATATTCGTGGCATCAACTCACGAATATGTAATGTTTATCACAAGCGCAGGTAAAGCCTACTGGATGAAAGTTCATGAATTACCGGAGGGCAGCCGCACCAGCAAAGGCTCACATATCAAGAGTCTTTTAACGGTCTCCCCGAACGAGGACATCACCGCGATTGTCTCGCTTAAAGACTTTAGCGACAGTGAATACCTGTTTATGGGCACTGCCTGCGGCGTTGTAAAAAAAGTAAAAACAAGCGAATTTGTAAACGCAAAAACAAGAGGCATTGTAGCCATCAATCTTGATGACGGCGATAAACTTGTCAGCGCGCTTTTAACCAAAGGTAACGATGAAGTTGTATTAATCTCCCGCAGAGGACAGGCGCTGCGCACCCACGAGGACAATGTCAGAGCTATGGGACGCTCCTCAAGAGGCGTTACCGGCATGAAACTTTCAAACGGTGACGAGTTGACAGGAATGTTAAGAGTCGATGATAAGGAAAAAATGTTGATTCTCTCGGAGTTTGGATATGGCAAACGCGTCGATTTCAGCGAGTTCTCGTCCCACGGGCGAGGCACCGGCGGGCAGAAAATCTACACCGTAGCGGAAAAAACCGGAGAAATCGTCGGCTGTGTATGCGTTATGGATAATGAGGATATAATGTGCATCACAAGCCAGGGTAAATCGATCAAGTTAAAAGTTGATGATATTCGTGTAATGGGAAGAGCGGCGCAGGGAGTGCGTATTCTTAGTATAGACAAGCCGGACTTTGTAATCGGTTTGGATAGAATTGTTAAAGAAGATGACGCCTCCGCAGAAGCCTCCTTAGAAGCGGGGGAATAGCTCCTTTTAGGTAAAGGTTAAAGTTTAAAGCGATAAAAGCCGTCCAGCTCCCAGCTTCGGGGGTTGGGCGATTTTTTTTGATAAATTGTTTCACGTGAAACATTATTAATTGTCGACAATACATATTCTTGCACTTTTGCTTATGAAAAATTAAACTTATTAAAAGACCCCAAATTTAAATTTTGGCAGCTTTAGATGAATCTGAAGTTTAAACACAAGTTAAAGTGCTTGTAAGTATATGAGCTTAATGGTTGAAAAAAGAACTTTGTAATAGCAGTTTAATATTGGCAAGAGAATTATTCCCTGATGAGGAATGGGTACCTACAGAACCAAATATATGGGTAGCCAAAAGCCGTATTGTTCAAAAAGAAAAAGAGCCAAAAAAATGGGAAAAGGAAATGGCACAAGTCCGTATTTTAACAAACAGGGGAAGCGTAGCGTTTTTTCTGCCAGAGTTAAACACTGAAGGTATAATAGGCAGTAAATCAGCAGATTTAATTCTGGATGGTGAAATTGTGGAAATGAAAACTATTTCCGGTGGCAGAGCAACATTGGGAGGGAAATTCAAAAGAGGCTATAAACAAGGCGCAATATTATTAATGAATTGTAGAACTACGAAAAGACATTCAGTATTTATTTGGTTATTGTCTGATTATTCAATAGGCAGCGTAAAAGCACAAATAGCAGGAGTATTGAAATATCGATATGACGATGGAAAATTTATATGTTTTTTTGAAAAGCTTGGCGAACTACACTCATGGACTTACGAAGAATTACGGTCAATAATCGGTACATGATTATCAAAAAAATCACCCGGTCTTGCAAAAACACAAAACCGGGTTCGGGAAATGAGGATACAACGCCTCCCTCATTCAGTGGCGATCTTCTTCCGAAGATGCTCTTAATATAATATTATAAAGGTAAACTGTCAAGAAAAATTGTAATTGTCATTACTTTGATTTACTAGCGGGCAGCAAGCTGCTTGTTTTTTTCAGAAAGGATTAACTAGCTTTACTAAAGATATCTGTTATAATGACGGAATGAGAATAATATTTGTTTGTTTGATAACTGTTTGTTTAGTAATTGGCTGCGCCGGTAAAAACGCAAGTGCGGGTGCAAACGGAGTTTCGCAGAGTACGATATCTATTCAGGATTTCGAGGAAAACGAATGGAAACTGATAGAAGTTCATATCGCCGGAAGGGATAGCCAATACAGACGGGATGCCCAAATCGAAGATGGTAATTTTTTCACATTTCGTTTTAACCAGTCTGTCATTTCCGGAGTTGGAGCACCTAATCGTTTCTCCGGTCCGGCTACAGTAAGCGGCGAAAATAATTCGATAAAAATAGGTCTTTTGCGATCAACATTAATGGCAGCTCTTTTTGAGCCTGAGCACTTAAAAGAACACGACTTTTACACCTACCTGCAAAATACATACGAGATGGCTCTGGTCAGCAATAATCTGGTATTCAACTCAAAGACAGAAGATGGCCGTGATGTAAAGCTGGTGTTTAACCGTTAGCGCTTAATGGTCTTTTCATCTTTTTTATATTCTCATTAAAATGTTCTTCATCCAGAAAATACTGTGCAGCATTTGCAAGAAAGGCAGAGCGATTTTTGGATACTGCATCTATTCTACGAAGAGTTCCTTCTGGAAGCATAACATTTACACGTACAGATTTTTCACTTACCGGAAAAACCGCAATAGGAACGACCAGAAAGGTGCATTTACTTTCCCATTCTTTCCACTCGTTCCATTTACTTTTTATTATTTCAAGCGGCTGTGGTTCTGGGATAAGCATATTTTCATTTTTTAATCCTTCGAGATGAAAAGCCAAAGCCTCATGAGCCATACGATAGGCATCGTCATAATTATCCCCTGCGGAAAAGCATCCCGGTAGATCCGGAAAAATAATACTAAATCCATTTTTGTCATCTTCATATTCAAATAAAGCAATATATTTTTTCATACTACACCTCACTCTCGCCTTTTAATCCAGCTTGTCGTAAAACGCTTGCTGCTGTTCCTTTTTTCATATCTCTATCATGTATTGGTAATGTAGTTATATTCTTCTTTACGGGATGTTTAAATTGCGCATGGCTTCCTTCATGTCTGACTATATACCAACCATCTGCTTCAATCATTTTTCTAAGCAGTTTTGTTGTATAAACTTTTCCCATTAATAAATTATACACATTTTATTACACATCGTCAAGTGACATTCCCATAAACAGCAGCCCGTTGTGCTTTCTTCTGTCCTTGCCGCTTTTTGGTTTTCAGGCACTTTTCTTTGGCTGCCTTGCTTGGCTTTGTTAGTTTGCGTTTTTTGGGGAGGCGGGATAGTCAACTCAAAGACAGAAGATGGCCGTGATGTAAGACTGGTGTTTAGCCGTTAGAGCAGCCGTTTAATTAAATATTAGTTGAGGGTGAAAGTATTTTTATTATGCTCTTGGCTGTGTATTCTTTTTTTTCATCGTGTCGGGGGATTGAAGTTTCTATTTTAGTAACTGGTTGTCTGTATACATCATGTTTTCCGCCATGACGGACAAACACTACGCCCATTTGGTTTAGTGTTTGTAGCAATTTTGTTCTTTTCATGCTACAGCTATTGCCAATTTTCGCTTATGATATTTTTCTAAATGTAAACAATCAAACATATCTAGTAACATTTCTTCAAGTTCTTCAAGCGTTTCGGCTTCTGTTACGTGCTGGGGAAAATCATTGAAATATCCTATGTAACCGCCTTCGTCAGCTTCAAAATAGGTATATTCTATTTCCATGTTTTACTCCCTTGTTTGATTAAATATAACATAAATCAAGCGAATAACAAGCACCTAATTACTATAATAACTCAAGTATTTTTTTTATTTTTTCTTTTGCTTGATCTTTATTATCTGAATCTATTGGTTCCGGGAAAAAATCTTGCGGATTTACTCTTAAGGCATCAGCTATTTTAATTAATGTAAGGACTGATGGTTGTTTCTTCCCCTTTTCTAGATTTGCAATAAAACTTTGTGATAAGTTTGAACGCAAAGACAATTCCATTTGAGATACGCCATTTTTAACTCGAATCGTTTTTATATTATCTATAACATATTGAAGTTGTTCTTTAATATCCATTAAGTAAAAATAATGCTCTATGGATATTGACACAATGTTCTAACGTATATATAATATATACTATAGAAATATTTTACATTTCTGTAAATTTATTTCTATCAAATATTATGGAGGACGAAAAGGATGAAAAAAGGAATATTAGTTTTTATTTCATTGATGATGGTGACAGGAAGCGTATTCGCGGAATCAAAATTCAGTTTAAGCGCGGGAGTTGGCGGTCTTTTTAGCGCAGGCACAGTTCAAACAATTACTTTTGGAAACGATGAGTATAGCGGAGGCTTTGTTAGCGGCGGCGGCTATGCGTTTTTTGATGCAACTTATGTTGAAGCGTCACTGGGCGTATCTACTGGAAGTATTGTATTGAGAGATGTTGATGGGGAAATATCTAAAACAAATCTAAATATTGGAGTTATTGGTAAATATCCATTTAGACTAACAGAGAAGTTTCACCTATTTCCCATGTTGGGTATTAATTATTCACTGGCTTTGTCTGTAAGTGATGCTGGCGATCCTGGAGATTTTAGTGAATTATGGTTTCAATTAGGAGCTGGGATCGATTTCTTTTTTACTAATAATATTTTCATTCGATTTTCACCATTGCTTGGTTTTAGGTTGCCAACAAAGCATGAATCTGATTTAGTGAATGCAGGAGGAAGCGCAGATGGAATACCATTTGGCTTTACCGCAAGGCTTGCTGTCGGATATCGATTTTAATTAACATTCCCATAAACAGCAGCCCGCTGTGCTTTCTTCTGTCCTTGCCGCTTTTTGGCTTCCAGGCGCTTTTCTTTGGCTGCCTTGCTCGGCTTTGTTGGTTTGCGTTTTTTGGGGAGGCGGGCTGCGGCGGCGATTAGCGACTCGAGACGGAAATATGCTCTTTCCAGATTTATACGCTGGGAACGCTCTTCGTCCGATGTTATGACGATCTCGTTCTCTGCTGTGATTCGATTCGCAAGGAGCGTTTTTACCCGCTCCAGTTCTGTTTCTGATAAACCGCCTATTTCACTAAGGCGCAATCTTAAAGTAACCTTAGTATTTACTTTGTTGACGTTTTGCCCGCCCGGACCGCCTGAGCGGGAAAAGGCGGCCACGGCGCAGAGGCGGATAGATTGGCGAAGGAGGTTAGGATTCATAAATAATCTCCAGTGAGAATATTCTTTTATGATAATTTATTTTCATCTATATATCCGTCACTCTTATTTTAATATTTATTTCTTTTGAACCNTCATTACAGAGCTTTTGTAGTTCCNTAATACTGTTTATAGTTTCACCTTTCTGCGTGACACTCAGCATAATATATACTATAATATTGTAATCAGAAAAGGAGCTTCCATGAAAAGATTTCCAATTACACTCGCCAAATTAGAAAAATGCGATAAATCGTCATGGGCGAAGAACCGCAAGGCTCTCATGGAGTTCCATATAAACAGTAATGTCAGGAAAGAGTATGAGTTAAAAGACAGTCTTTTCTCACTTACAGGAAATGTAGTCCTTGCCGATCTTAAACAGTGCCGTGATCTTGCCAATAAATTCAATAAAAAACAGGATCCGGCTCATCCTGAGCGTTATATAAAAGCCGGTCATTTGTATGCAATGGGTTTAATAGACGAAATCCTCCATTATGTCGTTTCGATTTATCGTGAGGAAGTTCAGGGTGATGTTTTTGAGACCGCTCTCGACAGGCTCGATTCCAATCTTGGCGAGAAGCAGACAGGCGGTCTTTTGAAAGGTTTTAACACTCAGTTTCCGCCTCGTCCTGTGTATAAAAATGAAAAATCGATAGATCAGTATTTAAAGAGCAAGGAAGACTATGGTCCTTCGGGACGCGAGGAAAGCTGCCGCGCTCTCTCCATCGAAGAGACCATGCTCCTTTCGATTGCCAATCTTAATCCGGCGTTTAAGCCTTTCAAGTTTATGTTTGATGACGCTGTTCTTGCGAAAACAACTGTCTATCCTGACGCAATCGAAGAATTAAAAGCGCACTTAAAAGACCTGCCTCCCTTTGGCCCTGACGGAATGAATCTTTGGGATTTCCTTCGATCGCCTGCTCTTGCCTGTCCTGATTCACTTCTTGGACAGCTTGAGTATATGCGAAAACATTGGGGGCTCCTCATTTCTAGATTCATGGCGCGTCTTCTTATGAGCCTTGATGTAATGAGCGAAGAGGACAAACCAATTTTCTATGGCCCGGGGCCGAGCGAAGTTTTAACATTCGCTGGTCTTGATGAATATGAGCGTTTCAGTCCCGATCAGGATTGGATGCCAAAAACAGTATTGCTGGCGAAAAGCACATTGGTTTGGCTTTTTCAGATGTCGCAAAAATACGGCAGGGAAATCACACGGCTGGATCAAGTTCCCGATGAAGAGCTCGACGAGATTGCGCGCAGGGGTTTTACGGGGCTGTGGTTAATCGGCGTGTGGGAAAGAAGCCAGGCAAGCAAGACTATTAAACAATGGACTGGTAATCCAGAGGCAGCCGCTTCCGCTTACAGTTTGCATGATTATGATATCGCGGGAGAGCTTGGCGGCTGGGGTTCGCTTTGCAATTTACGTGAACGCTGCATGCACCGCGGGATTCGTCTGGGTTCTGACATGGTTCCCAATCATACAGGCATCGACAGTAAATGGATTATCGAACACCCGGACAGATTTTTACAGCTTCCTTATCCGCCGTTCCCGACATATAACTACAATTGCGGTAATCTTTCCGGCAGGGGTGATATCACAGTTCAAATCGAAGAGCATTATTTCTCACGAAGCGATGCAGCTGTCGTTTTTAAGAGAATGGATAACCGTACAGGCGAGACCCGTTACATTTATCACGGAAATGACGGCACTTCAATGCCGTGGAACGACACCGCTCAAATTGACTTTTTGAATCCGGAAGCTCGTGAGGCTGTTATTCGCACAATTATCGGCGTATGCCAGCAGTTTTCGATTGTCCGCTTTGACGCTGCAATGACGCTTGCGAAACGTCACATCCAGCGCCTTTGGTTTCCGGCTCCGGGTTCAGGCGGAGCGATTGCGAGCCGCGCTGAACATTCAATTACAACAGAAGAATTTAACCGCCGCATTCCAAATGAATTCTGGCGTGAAGTTGTTGACCGATGCGCAACAGAAGCGCCCAACACATTGCTTCTTGCGGAAGCGTTCTGGATGATGGAAGGTTACTTTGTCCGAACTCTTGGTATGCATCGTGTTTACAATTCGGCGTTTATGAATATGCTTAAAAATGAAGAAAACCAAAAGTACAGAGCGACAATTAAAAATACCCTGGAATTTGATCCCGAAATCTTAAAACGATTTGTAAACTTTATGAATAACCCCGATGAAGAAACGGCGGTTGCTCAGTTTGGCAAGGGTGATAAATATTTCGGCATTTGTACATTGCTCGTAACAATGCCCGGCTTGCCGATGTTCGGTCACGGGCAAATCGAAGGTTTTGAAGAAAAATACGGCATGGAATACCGCCGTTCCTACAAAGACGAAACTCCGGACGGCTATCTTGTAGGCCGTCATGAACATGAAGTTTTCCCGCTTATGAAACGGCGCGCTCTTTTTTCCGGCAGCGAGCAGTTCAGGCTTTATGATCTTTACTGTGACGGCGGCTCTGTAAACGAAAATGTTTTCGCTTATTCAAACAGAGCGTGGATAAACGGCAGCGAAGAAAAAGCGTTAATTTTTTATAACAACTCTTACTACGAAACATCGGGCTGGATAAAAGCAAGTGATCCTGCCATACCATGCGAAGGCGGCACAAGAAGAGACAGCCTAAGCGAAGCTCTCGCAATTCACGGCGACAGCCGTTATTTTACTCTGTTACGCGAACAAAAATCAAACTTGTGGTTCATCCGATCTTCAAGGGCAATCAGCGATAACGGTTTCTTTGTCGGACTTAAAGGTTACGAAACTCAAGTGTATCTTGATCTTTACGAAGTTGAAGACGACGCGAAAGGACGCTGGGCGAGACTGCACAACGACTTAAAAGGCGGCGGTGTGCCATGTCCGTATGCCGCAGTTAAAGATATTTTCCTTGGTGATTTGTATTATCGTTTTACAGAGCTTATAAAAGAAGATTTTGTAGTTAATTTTAAAGATTCTGTTAACAAAAAATCTTTTATTGATTCATTCAAAGAGCCTGTTGGAGCGTTTGTTAAAACAGCTGTTCATTTTATTTCAGGCGGCGGCGGTTCGTGGGACCCCTGGACTGTTTCACAAACGTTGATTAAGACCGGCGCAAAAGGCGAAACGGTTAAGTTTACCGCAAATAATGCAGACGCAATATGGAAAGAGTTCGAAGGATATATTTTAAGACTTAAAGAAATTATGGAAGCTCTTAAAAAATCAAAATCACCGCTTCTTGGACGCATTACAAAGTGTATAGCGGACAGACAGATGCTTCATGCTGTTGCGATAAGTTACGGCGTTGTTTCTCTTCTGCGTTCGATAATCGGCAAAGAAGCGACAGGGCCTCACGCGGCGAACCTTGCTTTTGATCACTGGGATCTGGGACGCAAACTGCGGCAGACTTATATACGCTTTGGAGCTTCTGATGCAGAGGCATGGCGCATAACAGACCTTGTAAAAGCGGTTTTAAGCCGCACAAACGTAGAACACGACTGGGATACTTCCGCCAAAAAAGGAGAGAAATTTTCTCCGGCGGAATTTGCGGCTCTTATCATCGAAGAAAATTATCTTGATGAAGATTTCCGCCGCATATTGGGAATCAACTTCTTTAATGACGTGCCGTGGTTTAACAAGGAAGGTTTTGAAGACGCCTTGTTCTATTCATCGCTTTTCTTCATGATGGACGGTTCAATTCCGCTTGCGGTTGAGGAGCGGATTGAACGTATCGCGGCGATTTATGATGTGCTTACAAAGGCGGAAGCAAAAGCGGAATACCGCCTTGATAATTTAATTGATATTTTAACAGCCAAACCTTCAAAGGGAAAAAGCAAAGTATCCGCGCCGGGCGGCAAGGAAGCGGCAAAAAAAGATGCGGCTGTAAAAAAAGCGCCTGCCGTTAAAAAGCAAGCGGAAAAACCTGCGGCTAAAGAAAAACCGAAAGCCAGCGCTGAAAAAGCCGACAGCAAAGTTAAAGCGGCTCCAAAAGTAAAAACTCAAGCGAAAGCGGCGCCGGTAAAAAAAGAACCTGCAAAAAAAGCGGCGCCAAAAGCGAAACCGAAAGCAACGGCGGCGAAAAAACCGGCTGCGCCAAAAGCAAAAACTGCCGCGGTTAAGAAGACAGAAACAAAAAAAGCTGTTAAAAAAACCGAAACAAAGGCTAAGCCGACGGCTAAGCCAGCGGCTAAGACACCAGCAAAAAAGAAAACAAAATAATTATAATCAAGAAAAGCTGTTCTAAAGTTTAAATTTTGGAACAGCCATTCTTGAAAATTGGGAGATTATAAATGACTCGCAAAAATAAAATATTAAATAAATTTATTTTAATTGCTTTTTATCTTGTTCTTGCGTCTGCGTTTTTATCCTGTTCAAATTCGGCGTTAACCCAAAGAGTGTATCTTGAATTAAATTTTGATGATTCAAGAATTAATAATCGCTTTGCAATAAAAAACCAGCCGCTTGAAATTTTTACTGTGATAGAAAAAGCTGCCAATGATGATAGAGTAATAGGTATTATATTAAATATTGCCAATATTTCTGCTGAAAGAGATCATTTATGGGAATTAAGAACGGCGCTTGAGCGTTTTAAGTCCGGCGGTAAAAAAATTGTTGCGTATATTGGTTACGCTGATATGGATATATATCTTTTGGCTTCTGTAGCGGACAGAATCGTAATGCATGAACTTGGCGGTTTAAGCATTACAGGCTATTCCCTGGGCAGAGGCTTTATGAAAAATACTTTTGAAAAACTTGGGATAGGCGTTAACGAGCTTAGATATTTTGAATATAAAACCGCCGCGGAATCTTTTTCCAGGGATTCGTTTTCCGCCGCTGATCGAAGACAGTTAAATGAGTATTTAGATGATGTTTTTAATTTAAGCCGCAGCACATTGATGCAGGCAAGAAACTGGACAGAGCAGGAATTTAATAACATCATAAATAATGAATTTTTGTATTCTGCAAAAGCGGCGGAAGAAAAAGGACTTGTTGATTATGTCGGCGGCTTTAAAGAAGTAGAACTGGCGATTTATAAACTTGAAGAAACTAACGATAATGTTTTCGCTTTGTACGGCAGGCAGGAAACTAGTTTAACAGCCTCTTCATTGACGTATACGCCGCCAAGAACGCAGGGAGGATCGCCAATAATCGCTATTGTGTACGCAGACGGGCAGACAGATATGACAAGAGGCATGGATGCCGTAAGAATATCAAGAACAATACGAAGTCTTGCAAATAACAGTCAAATAAAAGCGATTGTGTTAAGGGTTAATTCGCCGGGAGGATCCGCCGAAGCCGCTGATTATGTTAATGAAGCGGTACGTTATGCGAAAATATATAAACCTGTTGTGGTGAGCATGGGAAGCACAGCCGCAAGCGGCGGATATTGGGTATCGATGAGCGCAAATCATATAGTGGCGAATCCTTTTACGATTACAGGTTCCATAGGCGTAATCGGCACATGGTTTTATGATAACGGATTAAATTCAAAAGTTGGAGTAAATATAGAAACAATAAAAAGGGGCGCTCATTCTGATTTGAATACCGGTTTTATTGTTCCTTACCGCAACTTGACGCCTCTGGAAGAAGAAAGATATAAAAATTATATAACAGATCTTTATAATATTTTTACAGAAAAAGTTTTATCATCACGTTACACGAAAGATATCGATATAAACAGAGCGGCTCAGGGCAGAATATTTTCCGGTATTCGCGCGCTGGAAGAAAATCTGGTTGATAGTATAGGCGGGCTTACAGAAGCGATTCAAATTGCCCGTGAACTTGCGGACATTCCAGACGAGCAGAATGTGCAGTACAGAAAATTTCCGGAGCTTAAATTTTTTGAAAAACTTTTGGAAAGCATGAATACATCAAAATCAGTTTTTTTCGGTATTGATATAAACCCTTTGTTTAATTCCGATCTTAAATATAGACTTGAAACAAACGGACAGGTTATGCCGATTTTGCCGCTGGATTTTATGATAAATTAAATTGTTAAGACAAGCGTAAGTTAAACGTCACCAAGCTGTGAAAGCGGTATTGGTTTTGGGTTGTCGTTTTGACCTTCGGCTTTCGCGAGTTCTTCGAGAAGCTCTTTTCCCCGCCTTGAGAGTTTTTCAGGGATTTGCACCATCAATTTGATGTAGAGGTTGCCATTTTGACCTCCCGAGGGGACGCCTTCGTCACGAATGCGAAGAAGTTTTCCATTTTGAGTTCCTGAAGGGACTTTTACTTTTATGGTTTTATTATCCAAAGTTGTTACGTGAATATCACTGCCCAAAGCCGCCTGGCTTATTGAAACAGGAACAGCGCAGTAAAGGTCGTAGCCCTGGCGCTCAAAATATTCATGCGGCTTTACTCTTATAAATACATATAAATCGCCGGGAGGTCCGCCGTTCGGTCCTGCGTCTCCCTGCCTGGGAATAATTACGCGCTTGCCGTTTTCCACGCCAGCCGGAATCGTTACCATGATTTTTTGACGCGCTTTTCTTGTTCCTGTTCCAGCGCAGTCGCCGCATGGCTTTTCTACAATCGATCCTTCGCCGTGGCATTGATGGCAGGTTGTGGCTACAGAGAAAAATCCCTGGCTGTGGCGTACTTGCCCGGAGCCCCTGCAAACAGGACAGGTTTTTTTTCCTGAGCCGTCAGCCGTTCCCGCTCCCTTACAAGTTTTGCATGACTCGTTATGTGAATATTGTATCTCGACTTTTGTGCCGTAAACAGCGTCCTTAAAGGGGATTTCGATGTCGTAGCGAAGGTTTGCTCCCTGCCTTACGCCGCCGCTGCCTCTTCTAAAGCCGCCGCCGCCGCCGAAAAAGTTTTCGAAAATGCTGCTGAATCCGCCTTCGCCAAAGATATCTTCAAAACCACGGAAATTACTCCAGTCGTGGTTTTGTCCCATACCTTCAACTCCGGCGAAACCAAATTGATCATAAGCGGCTTTCTTTTGTTCGTCCGCGAGAACCTCATAAGCCTCGGTAGCTTCCTTGAACTTTTCCTCGGCTTGTTTGTCGCCGGGATTTTTATCAGGGTGATATTGAATGGCGAGTTTTCGATAAGCTTTTTTTATCTCATCTTTGGAGGCATTTTTTTGTACACCAAGAACTTCGTAGTAATCCCGCTTATTCGCCATTGTTTACTTCTTATCGTCGTCTACAACTTCGTAGTCTGCGTCTTCTGCGCCTTTGGTATTATCGCCGCCCTGATTTGCGCCGCCGCCCATGTTGGGATTAAACCCTCCCATGTTTGTGGGATCAAATCCGCTCATGTCAGGACCGCCGCCAGGCTGCTGCCCGGATGCCGCTTGTTGTTTATAAAGCTCCTCTGCGATTTTGTATGATACTTGTTTTAGGGCTTCGGTCTTTTCCTTGATTGTTGGAATGTCGCCGCCTTCGAGAGCTTTTCTTAATTCCGCGATGGCTTCTTCGCACTTTGATTTATCCTCGCCGCTTACTTTATCGCCGAGGTCTTTAATATTTTTTTCTGTGCCGTAAATCATCGAGTCGGCTTCGTTTCGGGCTTCGGCTTTATCACGCTCTTTTTTATCTTCTTCCGCGTGAAGTTCCGCTTCCTTTACCATGCGATCAATATCGTTGTCACTTAGACCGCTTGAGCTTTCGATGCGGATTTTTTGCTCCTTGCCTGTGCCGAGGTCTTTTGCGCTTACGTGTACAATGCCGTTTGCGTCAATATCGAANGTTACTTCAACCTGCGGAACGCCGCGCGGNGCNGGAGGAATACCAACAAGGTCGAAGCGGCCAAGAGTTCTGTTTTGTACCGACATTTCACGCTCTCCCTGCAAGACATGAATCGAGACGGCTGTTTGCCCGTCTGCCGCTGTCGAGAAGATTTGGCTCTTGCGTGTTGGGATTGTTGTGTTGCGTGTAATGAGCTTTGTCATAACGCCGCCTAAAGTTTCGATGCCGAGTGAGAGGGGAGTTACGTCAAGGAGAAGGACGTCTTTTACATCGCCGCCCAAAATACCGCCCTGAATAGCGGCTCCAACCGCGACAGCTTCGTCCGGGTTGACGCCTTTGTTNGGNTCTTTTTTGAACAGGTCTTTTACAATCTGCTGAACAGCCGGNATTCTTGTTGAACCGCCGACAAGGATTACCTCATCAATTTGTTCGGCGGAAAGNCCTGCGTCAGAGAGCGCCTTTTTACAAGGTTCTTTGGAACGCTCAAGGAGGTCTTCTACCATCTGTTCGAATTTTGCCCNTGTAAGNGATTTTTGAAGATGCTTGGGTCCGCTCTGGTCGGCGGTGATAAACGGCAGATTGATTTCGCAAGTCTGCATGGAAGACAATTCAATTTTCGCTTTTTCCGCGGCTTCCCTAAGACGCTGGAGAGCCATTCGATCCTGACCTAAGTCGATGCCTGAGTCTTTTTTGAACTCGGCTATAAGCCATTCCATGATACGGCGGTCAAAGTCGTCGCCGCCGAGGTGGGTGTCGCCGTTTGTGGCTTTTACTTCAAATACACCGTCGCCAAGCTCAAGAATCGATACGTCAAAAGTGCCGCCGCCTAAATCGTAAACGGCGATTATCTTGTCTTTCTTTGAATCCTTGTTAAAGCCAAAAGCGAGTGATGCCGCAGTCGGCTCATTTATAATGCGCTTTACTTCAAGTCCCGCAATTTTTCCGGCGTCTTTTGTCGCCTGACGCTGGGCGTCATTAAAATATGCGGGAACTGTTATGACAGCTTCCGTCACAGGTTCGCCAAGATAGTCCTCGGCGGTTTTTTTCATTTTTTGAAGGACGAATGCCGAGATTTCCTGAGGCGAGTATTTTTTGCCTTCGATGTCAACGCGGACATCGTTACCCTGTTCTGAAATGTGGTATGGAACCAAAGTCATTTCGTTTGTTACTTCCGAATACTTGCGTCCCATAAAACGCTTAATCGAATACACGGTATTTTCCGGATTGGTGATCATCTGGTTTTTTGCCGGAGCGCCGACAATCCGTTCGCCTTTGCTTGTAAAGCCAACAATAGAAGGCGTTGTGCGTCCGCCCTCGGAACTCTGAATTACTATAGGTTCTCCGCCCTCAAGAACCGCCACGCATGAGTTGGTTGTTCCTAAATCGATACCAATTATTTTTCCCATTTTCTACTCCTCATTCATATTTATTTATTCCGGCATTAATACTTTTACTTTTGCCGCTCTTATCACTCTTTCTTTTAACATATATCCTTTTACCAGATCTTCCTGCACAGTGGCTTCTTTTACTTCGCNTGATTTTTCCATAAACAGCGCTTCGTGAATATTGGGGTCGAAAATCTCGCCTGCGGAGCTAAANCGTTTTAGACCCCACTTGGCTTCAAGCTGGCTTGCGAAGCGTTTTTCTATCATTTTGATNCCTTCAAGAAAGCTTGTGTGATCGGAGGCAGCTTCTCCCGCCTGGATTGCCCGCTCAAAATCNTCGATTATCGGGATGATGTCCAAAAGGAGNCTTTGATTTGCGTATTCAATGGAGCTTTGTTTTTCCTGATTCATCCGTTTGCGGAAGTTCTCGAACTCGGCTGCTTTTCGCAGGAATTGGTCCCGGGCTTCGGCAAGTTTTGCCTCAAGATCGGCGATTTTTTCTTCCGGTGTCGCCGGGGCGGCAGGCTCCGCCGAAGCGGTCTTTGCCTCGGGCTTTTCTTGCGTTGTTTCTGACGTGTTTTCATCAGCCTGGGCTTCTTCTGTTGACTCAGGCCGCTCAATTTGAGTTTCTTGTTCTGACATTACAGGTACCTAATAATCTCTTTGTCTTTTTTATCAGGGAAATTCCCTTCTTATATAAAAAATACAAAAAATCTGCGTTTGGGTCAAGGAAATTCAGCCGATTTTTGCGATTTTATTATTCTGTCTGTTATCAGTCTGGATATGAAATATCCTCCAAAAATGACAATAAACCTATCTACAAGATTGACAGGGAGCCTTGATAGTATATTTATTAATAATATGGGAAATTCCGGATGAATACCGGCTTTGTAAACATCCTCCGCGCTGATATGATCTTTTGAGTGCGGCAATACGGAAAAGAAAAAGTAATCGACCAGTCCGCCAAGAACGCTTATGGTTACAGCTGCCGCTATGTATAAAAGCATAAGGCGGGCAAGTATATTTATATTTTCGGCAAACAATCTGACATCATTTGAGCGTTTTAGTTCCAGTTTGCCTGAAGGTTTTAGCCGCCAGACAAGAAACACTTCCGCAATGCTGCATATTATAAAAGGCGAAGGTTCGGCTGTTCCAACAAAACCCAGTACCCATGTCAGGAAGGCGGTAACAAGCCCTGGAATTAGTCCAAACGAAAATGTAACAGCGGCAGTAAATATTGTATCGATAAATAANGGAATCTTTAATTCGAATACNGCAAAAAAACCTNTGAAGTAGTTTAGAAACGCGGCTATAACGCAGATCAAAGTTATTTTTAATAAATGTAAATTAANTTTTTGACGTATATCGTTCGTATTTAACATGAAAAAAGTCTATCATAAAAAATAATATCTGCATATAATAGTGGTATGGAANCAGGACATTATGCCGCGGGCGCGTATTTTACACTGATACTTGTGCTTGTCCTTGTTATCGCTCTTACATTTTTATTAATTTATTATCTTAGCAGAGAATTAAAACATTCACTGCGAAGAGAAAAAGAAGTTTCTTTTTATTCACACGCTGTTCTTCTTGCCCAGGAGGATGAAAGAGCAAGGCTTAGCAGAGAATTGCATGATACGATTGCGCAGGATTTGCGTTATCTGTCGCTTGAGATGAATAAAATCAGCAGGACGGAAAATTTTAGCGAGCGGGAAAAGTTATGCGAAGCCGCGGCTTCTTTTCAGTCTGATTTAATTAGAAAGGTGCGTGATATTTGCGATTATCTTGTACCGCCTGATTTTCGTTTTCAGGGACTTCCCGACGCTCTTCGCCGCCTTTGTCTGGACTTTGAAAAACGCACCGGGATCGATTGCCGAAATGATATAACAGACGATATAAAAACGGATTTTCTTGATGAAGAAAAACAGCTTCAGATTTTTAGAATTGTACAGGAAGCGCTGAACAATGTAGAAAAACACGCCAAAGCAGGCGTCGCGATTGTTATGTTAAGATGCGATCAAAACAGAAATATTTCTGTCGGTATTTCTGATGATGGAAAAGGATTTTTTCCGCCTGCGAAAAACGAATCGTATGCAGCCAGACAAAAAGGCGAGCATCTTGGGCTTAGAGGCATGAGAGAAAGAGCGATGCTTTTGGGCGGCAATCTGGAGATAAAGAGCGAACCCGGCGAAGGAACTCTTGTCCGTTTCCAGCTTTTGAATTTATCTTCGCCGCCCGGAAAAGAGGCGTAAAATGAATATTCTTTTAATTGATGATCATCCAATGGTAAACTCCGGGTTAGCTGCCATTCTGGAAGCGGAAGAACGTTTTAAGGTTACAGGACAGGTTAATACTCTTGATGAAGCAAAGAATTTTATAAAGGAAGCGGCTTTGTCCAAAAATATTTATCCATCGCTTATTATACTGGATATTACGTTAGGTGACGAAAACGGACTTGATTTTATTCCTTTTTTAAGAGATTTTTGCATAAATAATAAAATGCCTGTTCCTCCCGTTCTGGTTTGTTCGGTTTTGGAAGAACCTTTCCGAATCCAATCCGCTCTTAAAATGGGAGCTTTTGGGTATATATCAAAAACAAGCAGTAAAAATGAGTTACTGGAAGCTATAGACACAGTTCTTCGCGGAGAAAATTATCTTTCCGGCAAACATACCGAAAAACTAAAAAAATCTTTAGGGCTGTACGCCAAATTCACCGAAAGGGAATCAGAAATCTTTTCGATGATTAAAGAAAAAAAAACCAACAAACAAATTGCGGAAATGCTTGGTCTGAATTTTCGTACGGTAGAAAACCACGTAAGTAATATTTATTTTAAGACAGGCGCGGCCAATAAAGAAGAATTATTAAAATTATAAAGAAGAAGAGTTCTCGCCAAGGCGCGAAGATCGCAAAGGACGCAAAGTTGTTCTTCGTTATTTCTTTTAACCTATATTTTTCTTAGTTGTCCGGTATATCTTAGGTTTAAGGAAAAGAAAGCTGACAACAGCTTGGCGATCTTGGCATACTTAGCGTCTTGGCGAGAAATATTTCCTTTGTTATAATGAAATATGACTGAAGATGAAATAGGAAAAATAATTGTTGATTCGGCGGTAAATCTGCATATGGATCTTGGACCTGGATTACTGGAAAGCGTATATGAAGTAATCCTATGTAAATTATTAACGAAGAAAGGATTGTCTGTACAAAGACAGGTTTCTATNCCTATNAAATATAAAGAAGAGCATTTCGATGAAGGGTTTAGNGTTGATTTATTAGTAGATGGAAAGGTTATAATNGAATTAAAATCAATAGAAAAAATAAATGATGTTCATAAAAAACAATTACTNACTTACTTGAAAGTTACAAATATAAAACTTGGCTTTCTTCTAAATTTTGGAGCAGATTTAATGAAAAACGGAATAATTAGAATAGTGAATGGTCTTCCTGAATAAAAAATC
>JGI24695J34938_10000583_pt1 | contig 35239 bp, 32 predicted proteins | sample TergutCo191P3_FD_34938 | JGI IMG/M metagenome (IMG submission 34938)
CAGTAATTTCTTCTATTTGTTCTTTATCTGAAAGTTTTTTGATTTCCTGTAAATACTCAAGGATAAATTCCTTTATTATTTGGTTATATTGTACCACCGTAGTATTTTTGTCATAGTGAAAATCATTTATATCTACAATGTTACCCTCTTTATCAAAATGAATATCTTTAATATTGCCTTCTTCATCAAAATAAGTAGCATCATCTTTATTATGAAGCCCATCAACATCATCCAAGGAAAATTCGCATTCCGCTTCATATAGCTGAATATTGTTTGACAAATATTCAACAAATTTATCCTGATCCTCTGTTAGCAATCGCTCTAATTCATTTATAATCCGCAGCCTTTCAGCGGAAATATTTGCAAGCCGTCTATAAAATAGCAGCCTATCAAATATAACTTCGCTTTGAATTTCTTCAGGGGATTTATCTTTGGGAAACTCATTCCCTTTCCAATCAGAACCGTCAACTTTCATTTTTTCCCCTTTGCTATATCAATAATCGGTAATGCGTTCACAGCTTCCCGCTTCATTTTATCGGTCGCGTTCGCGTATACCTGTGTCGTTTTTAAATTCGTATGTCCCAACAGTTTTGAAAGCGTGTAAATCTCCGTACCAGATTCAAGCGATAAAACAGCGAAGGTGTGCCGTGCAGTATGCCAACCGATCTGTTTTTCTATACCTGTTTTTTTTGCCCAGTCTTTCAAGTATTGATTCGTGTTTGTTTTGGATTTTGTCAGCCCCGGAAATATAAGGGCTTTGTGGTTATGTAGTGCGTTGTCGTTTATAATTTTCCATGCTGTTTCATGTAATGGAATAAAGACTTTACGCTCGGTTTTTTCCTGCTTCTTGGCTATCTGTAAAGGTTCGCGGTTAATATCTCCCCATTGCAAGGATTTAATATCCGATATTCGCAGTCCTGTAAAACAGCCGAATAAAAAAGCGCGTTTAACCTCTGCGCCTAAAATCCCGCCTAAATCTGTCTTGGCTAATTTTTTTATCTCGTTTAATTCAAGATAGATTTTATCGGATTCAGGTACTTTGATTGTTTTAACGCCGATTGCAGGATTGCGGGGAATAAGCCTGTCCCTTGCTGCTTTTTTCAGGGCTTGTCTTACAACTCCCTCATAATGGCTTGCTGTGCTTTTCGATAATTCGGTATCGCGTAATAAAAAGTCTTGAAATTCCTCAAGCCATTTTTCCGTTATGTTTGCAAGCGCAATATTTCCCCGATTGTTTGTGTTAATAAATTTCAAGGCTTTGGCTATGGTGCTGCCTTTACCCCTGTTCATGGTTTCGATATATTCAGCTAACGTCTGCTTTCCGCTAATGGGATCAATCAATCCCCATTCGCCGCTTGTTATCTGCGCTTCTCTCTTGCTTCGACATACTTCAGCAAGGCGCATTACTTCTTTGGCTTGCTGTTTGTCATTCGGTACGGTAAGCCCCAGAGATTCCCATCGGCGCTGTCCGTTCGCGTAAACATCGAGGTAAATTTTGCTTTTGTTAATCCGTATCTTAACGCCCATTAATTACACCGTTTAGCAATTTTTGAAAGCCTACATATAACCTACATAGTGCCTACAGAAAATTGTAAAACATAATGAAGCATTACACAAGATAGTGAAATAGAAAAACCGCTAAGTCTATATCCTGTAAAGAATTATGAAACATTGTGAAACAAGATGAAACATAAAAAACATGGAATTTTCTATTAGCAAGGACAGGACTCGAACCTGCGACCTCCGGGTTATGAGCCCGACGAGCTGCCAACTGCTCTACCTTGCGTCGTATACCAAGAACTTACATATTCTTTATGATTTTGTCAAGGGGAACAGGGAACATGAGATTAATATGTCAATCATAGACGAATAAAAAATTATTCCTTATAATCCTGATGAGGAGCGAGTCCAAATATGCCAGCGGGTGTCTTTTCAATCCTGCCTGATAATTTTTTTTCGCCATTGGCAAATCCATAAAAAAAACGATTTCACGGTCAACCGTGAAGTTGCAGGTCGTTTTCTCAGGAAACTGGTAGGCGCAGGCTGGCTGGGTGAAGAAACGCTTGCGGATTTTACACGAATCATCAATATAACAGCGTGGGGTAAACCATTTTTTGAAGCGCTTGTCCTCATAGAGGAAGGTTTAAAGACAGAATACGAAAGCCATGTTGTTAATGTTTATTCATCACTCTGCGGAGAGACCGTAAAAGAAAACGGGCACTTTATGGTACTAAAGGCGAGAGAAGAGGCACGAGCTTTAATCGATTCGCTTAAGGTTCTGTCTCAAAGTATCAAGGGTTACTATGATAAACTAAACGAACAGGCAATCCGCGCGGAAGCGGCTTCGGTGTTACACGAACATTACAACCTCTATGCCGTCGATGTTCTTGACCACGCCTACAAGCGTTTAATGTTCAATTTGTCTCTCCTTCTTCACTTGCATTGTACCGTCACCGCGAAGAAAGCGGCTTTGTAAATCCGCAGAACAAAGCGGACACAGAAGCGCTTGACGGCATCGAAACAGAATTTATGGAACGCATGAAGAAACGGCTTTCCATAAAAAAAATCGGCGCATGGCTGGATGAGCAGGGCGGAACAAAACGCATTCTTTTCCCTAGTGAAATCATCAAAGGTGAAAACTCATATATTCGTTTCGCTTATTCGCTTTTATACGAAGATTCAAGAAATGATTTTACTTACCTAATAGAAGAAACTGAAGAAGAACAAACAAACGCATCAGGTTACATTGTTCCTGACATACGGCTAAGGAGAAAAGATGAACCGTGATCTTGATGCGTTAAACAAAATTCAGAATTTATCCTCTGATGAATTTGAACGTTTTAAATCTGCCGTAAAGATACTCACTTCAAAAACATATATTATCCGGGGCATAGAAAAAAAACGCGAATTGTATAACTTTACAATTAGGAACATCGCACTTCTTGACGCGTGGTTTTTATGCATGGACGCGTCTCTTTCACGGGATGAAAGCCTTAGCGTAATAGCGTTTCGAGGGTCTGGAAACAACCGCGTCTTTTTCTCACGCGAAGAAATCTGCGCTGTTCTTGTTCTCCGCCTGATATACGAAGATAAAAAACTTGAAGTAACGCTTACAACTTTTACGGTCATTACAATCACGGATTTTCAGCAGAAATACAATTCTGTCACAGGCGATGAAATCAGAAAAATCGCGCTAATTAATACGCTGCGACGTCTTTCATCCTGTATATTAATTTCTATTGAAAGCCAGGATTATTCCGATCCTGAAGGATTAATAAAATTCTATCCGAGTATTCCTTTAAGCCTTGATCGCAGCGCGCATGATGAAGCAGTTTCACTGTTGGCTGAAAGTGATAAAACAGAAGACCAAAACGAAGATACCGCGTCATGATCACTTTGGAGCGGGCAAGGCTTATAAACTGGCATAACTTTCTTGATAATGTGATAGAAATCGGCAACCGGTGTCTGCTCGCGGGCGATAACGGCTCGAGCAAATCCACAATTATTGATGCCATTCAGTATGTCATGGCAGCTAACCTCAGAATGGCTAAATTTAATTCCGCCGCCGAAGAGCGCAAAAGCGGAAGCCGCGACCTGATGGGTTATGTGCGCCGCAAACTCGGCGCAGAGATGACAGAGTACCGCCGTGAAAATACAATCTCTCATGTCATGTTACAATGGACCCAGACCGGCAGTGAAAATTTCATTTGCGGCGTATGTATTGAAGCATACAGTGATAACAGATATATGGAACATTTTTGGATTGGCGGCACGGACAATATCCGTGAAACTTCGGAACTTCCCGAGTACCGTGAAAAAATAGCGAAAGCGTATCAGGACACGGAAAAAGAATTTAAAGAACATTTCATTTCACATCTTAACGAACACATTGAAGAAGCGAGACAGAGTTTTGATGAAATCAGCGAAATCCTAAGAACATTGCATTTTGGGCGGGATCAATACAGATTCCATCTTGAAGAACTTAACGAACGCAAGGACCAGATTGAAGTTATACGCAATGCGGCGAAAATTCCTTTCACTGACAGCGGCATGTACAATGACAGTTTTTTTTCGCAAATTGAAGATCCCGCTGAAAAAGAGGCTGCGAAGAATTTATTTGATCGAATCCTGAACGCGCCGCATGATTATGAAGAACTGCGGAACATTTGCGATTACAGAACATATTTTCATTATGACATCATAATCACAGAAACAGATCATCATGATGACAAGGGCTTACCGGTTAAATTAATACTGTCGCGCGTATTAAAAGAAAAATCCGGAGGTGAATCGCAGACATCGTACTATGTCGCGATAACCGCAAGCTTCTACCGTTTTTACAAGAACCGTCCGGATAACACGGTGCGTCTTGTAATATTCGACGAAGCTTTTAACCGCATGGATGATGAACGAATAGGCAAAATACTTTTATTCTACAATAACTTAAATTTGCAGATAATAATTTCCGTACCGCCAGAAAAAATCGAAGCTATCGCTCCTTTCATGGACAGAATAAATATTGTAAGCCGTTCAGGAGGAGCCGTAAAGGTACACGATTGTCACATAGACACCATAAACTCAGGCGATCCAGACCTTAACATGGAAATATAATGTCAGTCTGGGAAAAGAAAATTCTTGATGCCTTTATCGATCATTATTTTACATCTGATTTCGTTCAGCAAATCAATCAAGAAGAAATTGGAATATTTATCCATTCATTTCAATCCACGTGAAATAGGGTTGGGAATGGATCAGCAAAAAATGAAAGAGTTAATGAAGTTTTTAGAATACGCTCATAATAATGAAGAGATTGAAAAAATAACTACACGCGCACTGTCAATTCTACTTTACAATGATTCAAAATCAGCAAAAAAACAAAAGCAATTCCTGAGTTAGACGATCTTATAAAGCGCATTGAGCAGGAGATTATTGATTACAGATAACCTGTGAAATTATTATCCTTTCTTTATTAATATATCGCAAGGTTCTATCTTGTACGGGCAATCTATAGAGACAATTTGTTCAGGGATGCTTACAGTATCGCCGTCAAATGAAAATATTTTTCCATTGCTGCCGGAAGGAGATAAAATTTCAATTTCATCTCCTTTAGAAATTTTATTTTTAATCCTAATTTTATTATCTTCCATTACAACAGCGGCAATTTGATAATTTAAAATGACGGACGATGACTTTTCAAATTCTTTAATTTTATCATTAAAAGTAAAACCTGTTGTAAACGGGCGGTGAGGCAGTTTTTCCAATTCATCCATGTAATTAAATTCTTCTCCATTCATTACGCGTCTGTATGCGTTTACAGCGCCACCGACATAAAATTCATTTTTCATCCGGCCTTCTATTTTAAAACTTGCAACTCCGGCTTCTGCCAGTTCATACAATTTATTAATCAAACATAGATCACGGCTGTTCATTATATATGTGCCATTATCATCTTCCTCGACAGGAAAAAATTCTCCCGGCCGCTTCTCCTCCTGCAATGCGTATTTATAGCGGCAAGAATGCGCACAATCGCCGCGGTTTGCGTCCCTTCCTGTCATATATTTTGACAATAAACAACGCCCCGAATATGACATACACATCGCGCCGTGAACAAAAACTTCTATGTCCGCTTTTCCTGAAAGAACACTGCAAATCTCGCTTATGTCTTTAACAGGCAACTCACGCGCCAGAATAATCCGCTTTGCACCTAACGCAACATACTGCATCGCGGCATGAGAATTGCAAACATTAGCCTGGGTAGAAATATGAACATCCAAATTTGTCAGCGTCCTGAATATTCCCAACACTCCAAGATCCGATATAATAACGGCGTCGATACCAGTTTTTTCCAAAAACAAAGCGTATTTTTCTATTTCACGAATATCAGCGTTTTTAGCGAAAATATTTATAGTAACATATAATTTTTTACCAAGCGAATGAGTATATTCGACAGCTTCAATTATTTCTTCATCAGAAAAATTACCGCATTTCGCCCGCAGCCCGTATTCCTTCCCGCCCAAGTAGATCGCATCCGCCCCAAAATAAAACGCGGTTTTTAAACAGGAAAAATTTCCTGCGGGAGCAAGTAATTCGATGGTGTTTCCAAATTTATTTTTCAAGGTGAGGTTATTGTAGCAGAGATAGAGAAGTATTTCGATACTCTTTTGAAAAGACTGGTATGCAGGTTAACTAATTGTTATAATTCTTTTAGTATTTCCATCATCGCTTTTCTGTTTTTGTAATGAACTCTGAATTCTCCAACCAGTTCCGAAACAGCCTTTTTGCCTCCTTTTACTCCGGACATTTTCTTTAATAATGAAAGAATATACTCATAATGCGTCCTGCCTGTATTTTTTTCGGCATAGGAAGTTAATGATATTTTAAATAATTCAAGAGTTTTAGCAGGATAATCAGATGCGAAAAATTTATAATATCTTTTAAGATTATTTGTTGAAAGATATTTTTCAACATAATTTATAAGACGTTCTGTTTCATTTTCCACTGCAAGCAGATCCGCGGCAGAATTAACAAAATATTTTTTATTATTATAATTCAGGAAAAGTTTTTCTTTTTCTTCAATCCATTCCCGGGGAGTAAAAGCTGTTTTATAAACCTGATAATAATTTTCTATAAAAAAATCTTTTATAAACATGTATGATAATTTTTTAATTACAGGAATGTCACTCTCTTTTTGGGGCTATTTCCAGGAGTAATCCATTCCATGTTTCATCAAAATATTTTTTTTCACTTCCCTTTCTGTTATTTAAAAAATCATTAATAAGTTTTTTTGCAATACCAAAATTCTGTTTTTCAATCTTTTTTTTCACGACTTTCAGGCGGAATGATTCTATCTGTATATTTTCCCTGATTAATGACCATGCCTTGCTTTTTTGATCAATACGTCTGAAAAAATTAATTTTCCGCCGTAGAATGGTTTCCGCTTCATCAGAACTTTTATCCTTTATGCCGGCAAGCAGTTTGTCCTGCAAAGCAATGTAAGCATCAGGATCAACTGTAACCGCAAGAGTTTCAAGCAGCCTGTTAAATTCATGATAAAAATCGGTCCCGGCATATTTTTTCTTTTTCATTTCCGATATACAATAATTAAAAAGTTCTTTTTTATTAAAATACTCTATCGCGTCAATAATTATATCAAAAAAAACAGATTGATATTCAAGTGAATAAATCAAGACGGAGTTTTTCCCAATGTTATATAACCACTGTGAGTACTCTTCAATACAGGCTTTACATATTAATAGCGCTTCATTATATTGTTTTTTCCTGATATACTCTTTTGCTTTATCATACCATTGATCCAAAACATCAATATCCATACATTCATCAATATAGCAATCATCATCATAATCAGGAACTGAAGCCAGGGATTTCTGAATGATCTTTGAATAAATATTGCCTATGTTATTTCTGGTATTAGCTGAAAATTCAAGAAAAACAGCATTATAGAAATCTATATTATATTTTGTCTGGGTGATAATAAACTCACGAAGTCTTTCAACAGAAATATTTCCGATAAAATCTTCAATCCGCAACTCGCTTCCTTTTTTTGATTTTTTACATTCAGATAATTTTTGAGCGATAGCGTTCTCAATCATGGAAATATGTTTACAGGGTGAATAATCACTGGGACAGGTACAGGAAAATCTCTTTGTCTTTTTTCCGTCAGTTGTTATTTTAATGGTGTAAACGCCATAATTCCCCTGATATTTTGCTTTCCATTCAAATTCTGAAGTTTGCTTTAAATCTAATATTTCTGTACCGTACATGGATTAAGTTTATTGTGTAAATTGAGTAATTGTCTACATCAATAACTAAGAAACAGAATTTTACGGTAAATACCAAATTGTAAAAGATTTTTATCCGCTGCCATACCAAACGCATAGCCTTCTTTCGTTTCTGGGAAATCAAACACGACAGCGCATAAATGTTTTTATAGTTTTCAGAGTGTTCCAAGAACTGCTGAAAAACTATGTCGTCTCATTCAGTTGAATTTTCCCGTCAAGCGCTTCATCCCATGCTGTCCCTAATATTCACTTCCATGACTAATATTTTCAATTCATCACTGTCCGATGTGTTATAAAGCGAATGAATACCGAATGGTTTGTTTAAAAGGACATCGCCTTTTTTAACAGGCGATTTCATCCCGTCAAGTTCAGTAACGCCGCTGCCTTCAAGTATGATATACAATTCCTGATTATTTCCGTGCGTATGCGATCCAATGGATGTGCCGGGAGGCAGGACAGTGTAATGAACAAAATTCAAAGGTTCGGCCAATTCGCTGTCAAAGATATTAACGATTTTTATTTTACCTTTTCCGTCATGGCAGATTTCTTCAACTGGTTGTATATCAAGAAAATTTTTAATCGACATAAATTACCTTTCCCTTTTCAAACGAATTTACCGCGGCCTGCGCGATACTTTGCGTTTTAATATTATCTGATATATGAGTCTGCGGCAGTGTTCCGCGCAGAATATATGCGGTAAATTCATCAAGAATTACGTTAAACGATGTGTTTTTATCTTCCGGCAGGGTGATTTGCTCTGTTTGTCCGCCAGTATCAAAATAAAGACTATCATTTTGATAACGCAAAATTCCGTTAACTCCGGTAAAAGTCCAATTGGCATACCAGTCTGTTTCGTTTGAATGCGCGTCAAGGCGGCCATTATAAAGAACTTTTATATCATTTTCCATTGTAATGCACATAACAGCGTTGGAGAAGCCTTTGTACCAGCTTTCCGCAGGAGTATAAAAATCGGTATATATGTTTTTAAATTCACATCCTGTAAAATACCTCAGCATGTCAAGGTGATGAATGCCTACATCCAGTAAAATAGGATTTAACATTTCCTTATGATAATTTTCCATAAAATGACGGCGGTTAAAATCAATTTTTATACTGGTAAGATTCCCAGGTTTATTCTGCGATAAAATTTCTTTTATGGTGCGACATCGTGATGAGTAACGGTAATTTTCCGCAATCATTAATTTTTGTCCGGCATTTGCGCGGGAAACAATATGAAGCACATCGTCCCAATTTACCGCAATTGGTTTCTCGCTTAAAACAGAAATGCCTCGGTCAAAAGCTAAATCATTAATTATCCTGTGCGCATCGGGAGGAGCCGCGTTCAGAACAAAGTCCGGTTTAAGCTCATCCATTGCAGAGGCGGCATCGGTGAAAAATTTGCAGTTTCCTTTATCCTGAATTTTATCCCATGTTTTTTCATTTTTATCAGATGCGCCTGCGAGAACAATATCAGTCCTGCGGGACAACTCTCTGTACCAGAGCACACCCCATTCGCCAAGACCTGTCAATAAAGCGCGCATAAGACCAAAAAAATCTATTTAATTTACCCTGGGGAAAACAATACCGTGACCGTGGCTGTCATCCCATTCCGCGGGCAGATATAACGAGTTATTTTCAATCCTTCCGTTTTCAATGCTGCCGTTAACATAAAATCTAATTAATGTGCGGCTTCCATCGGCTGTTTTGGTATATGTCCCGCTTTTTTGTGTGTTATGCGAAATATTGGCTGTAAACTTTCCGTCAGCGAACAATTGCACTGTCTGTCCTCCATAGCTGTATATTTCAGAGTCACCGGAATTTTTAACAGGAGTAGCAGAGTAAATGCCAAGCGCGATAATCAGCGCGGCAATCAGGACACAGATTAAGGCTAAAATAATTTTTTTCTTTTTTGCTTTTCTGATGGTATTTTCTTTTTTTATGATTTTAATTTTTTTCCTGATAACGCTTCTTGACATTACATCCCTCACACATCCAGATTACTCACCAACAGCGCATTCTCCTCAATGAATTCGCGGCGCGGCTGAACAACCTCTCCCATTAATGTGGTAAAAATGCGTTCAGCTTCGACAGTGTCATCAAGGTGCACCTGAATAATATTGCGCTTTCCCGGGTCCATTGTTGTGTCGCATAACTGATCGGGGTTCATTTCACCTAACCCTTTGTAGCGCTGTACGGAAACTTTTTCAGCTTCTTTTCCGGACTCGCTTAAGATACGGTCCTTTTCAGCGTCATCGTAAGCGTAAAAGAACTTTTTATCGTAACTGACCCTGTAAAGAGGCGGCATGGCAAGATATACATGCCCCTGCTCAATAAGCGGTGTCATATAACGGTAAAAGAATGTAAGGAGTAATGTGCGTATGTGCGAACCGTCTACATCAGCGTCTGCCATAATGATGATTTTATGATAACGAATTTTTGAGACATCAAAATCGTTGCCGCAGCCGGCTCCTATGCTAGCAATGATGGGCTGTAATTTTTCATTGGTAATTACTTTTTCAATTCTTTGCTTTTCAACATTGAGCATTTTACCCCACAGGGGAAGAATCGCCTGATACCGGCGATCGCGGCCTCCTTTTGCCGAGCCTCCCGCGGAATCGCCTTCTACAATGAATAATTCGCATTTAGAAGCATCTTTTTCCGAACAATCGGCAAGTTTACCGGGTAAACCGGCGGAGTCCATCGCGTTCTTTCGGCGGGTTGCGTCTCTTGCCTGACGCGCCGCAATACGCGCCTTCGCGGCCAATACTGACTTTTCCAGAATATTATTGATTACATCCGGGTGTTTATCAAAATACAGTTCAAGCTGCTCACTGACAAAGGATTCTACAATTCCCTTAACATCGGAGTTACCTAATTTACCTTTGGTTTGACCTTCAAACTGGGGATTTGGAACTTTTACAGATAAAACGGCTGTCAATCCTTCGCGAACATCATCTCCGGAAAGGCTTTCATCAAGTTTTTTGGCCTGTTTTGATTTTTTAAGAAAATCATTCAAAGTACGGGTAAGCGCGGATTTAAAACCAACAAGATGTGTACCGCCTTCGCGCGTGTTAATATCGTTAACAAACGAGAACATAATCTCATTAAAGCCGTCATTGTATTGAATGGCGCATTCAATTTCTATGCTGCCGTCAGCGCCGTCTTCCCGCGCGCCTTCAATATAAACAGGTTCCTTATATAATACGGTTTTATTTTCATTCAGATACTCAACAAAACTCTTAACGCCGCCTTCAAACATAAAATCATGAACTTTGGGCGTAGAGAGCCGTTCATCGCGGATAGTGATTTTCAGACCTTTATTAAGGAATGCAAGTTCCCGAAGGCGGTTGGAAAGAGCGTCAAAATTATGGGTAGTCGTTTCAAAGACTGTAGAATCTGCTTTCCAGCGGATTACAGTGCCAACCCTGTCAGGAGTACAGATATAGGGCAAATTGGAGGCAGGAATTTCCTTTGCCGGACTTTCGGGAATACCTGTTTTATAACGCTGAGTATGGATTTTACCGTTAAGATGCACAAAGGCTTCGCACCATTCAGAAAGAGCGTTTACAACGGAAACACCAACTCCGTGCAATCCTCCTGATACCTTGTACGATTTTTTATCAAATTTTCCGCCGGCATGCAGTTTTGTCATTACAAGTTCCAGAGCGCTAACATGCTCTGTAGGATGAATATCCACAGGGATACCGCGGCCGTTATCTTCAACACGGACAACATCATTCCCTTCCAAAACCACCAGGATTTTTGTACAGAAGCCCTGCATAGCTTCATCAACAGAGTTATCAACAACCTCAAAAACCAGATGATGAAGGCCGTCAATGCCCGTAGTTCCTATATACATACCTGGACGCTTTCGGACAGCTTCCAGGCCTTTTAATACAGTAATATTTTGTGCTGAGTAATTATTATCCGCGCTCATTCATTCATTATACAAATTTAATGAGACAGGGTAAAGGTAATGACTTTTTTTAATATAAAGCCGTCAAATTCCTATTGACAAAAAGGCAGGGTTACATAGTATAATCAATATTCAATTACTATTTAAGATTTACAGATAAATAATAATAAGTGTAGAACCTGTGGATAAATTTTAATAAAAATAGGTAAAACATTTTTATAAGTATTAATGTATAAGAACATCCATTAATTATTTATGGAATTAAAGCTAATTCCTTACCAGGTAAGGAGTTAGCTTTAATTTTACTGTTCGGATAATGAGGGATACATATAAAAATAATTATATTTTGGGTTGAAATTTATAACTAATTACATTATCCTTGTGGATAATATGTTGATAATATAAAAAGGGTTTTTAGATGGTTGATTTGGATTCTGAGGGTATCTGGAAAGAAACCCTTAACCAAATGCGGAATTCTTTGGGAGAGGAAGAGTTCAGCGGCTGGTTCTCTGATTTGGTATATTTACGATCAAATAATGATAATATAATTATTGGGATTCCTTCAACTTTTCACCGGGATAAGGTAAAGACAAATTACCAAAAAATTATAAATTCTACATTCAATGAGCTGTCCGGAAAAAAAATAACCGTACAATTTGAAGTAACCGGAGAAAAACAAAAAAAGAGCGCTGTATCAAAAACAGTACAGTCAGAAACAACGCCAAAAAATGATGAAATAGACAAGGAAATTTCAAAAGAAAACACAAAACAAAAAAATAAAGGAAAACATCCGCAGATGAGGGATGATTACATATTTGACAGATATGTAATCATCGAAAACAACAGTTTTGCGGCAAATGCGGCCATTGCAATAAGCAAAAATCCCGGAAAAGCCTATAATCCATTTTTGATATACGGCGGAGTTGGTTTGGGTAAAACCCATCTTATGCAGGCAATTGGCAATTACATTCATGACAATTCTGACAATAAAGTAATATATATAACATCGGAAAATTTCTTAAATGAGTATGTTCAGGCAATTCAGGATGTAAAAACAAAAATTTTCAAAAACAAATTCCGCAGCACAGATGTTCTTTTAATTGACGATATTCAATTTTTTCAGGACAAAGACAGAATCCAGGAAGAGTTATTTCATACTTTTAATCAACTGTTGGATGCAAAGAAACAGCTTGTTTTTACCTGCGACCGGCCGGTATCGGAATTAAAGAAATTTTCAGAACGTCTGCGCTCCCGTTTTGAACTTTGCTTAAAAGTAGACCTTCAGCCTCCCCGTTATGAAGAAAGATGCGCAATTTTAAGATCCGTATCCCAGGCGCGCGGCGTAACCATTCTTGACGAAATAATAGACTTAATCTGCAAGAATGTATCATCCAATGTAAGAGACCTTATATCTTCCTTAAATACCCTGATAGCTTACACAGAGCTTATGAAAGAGCCAATAACCATAGAAATTGCCCAACAGCGCCTGAAAAACACATTCAATGGTCCAATACAGGCAAATCTATCAATGGATAATATAATCAGGGTAGTAGCGGATTACTTCGCTCTTACTCCGAATGACCTAAAAGGCAAAAAAAGAACTGGAAAAATAGTTTATCCGCGCCAAATAGCAATGTATATAGGCCGGGAAATGACCGATTTTTCAACAACAGAGATTGGAAATGAATTTGGAGGGCGTGATCATACGACAGTTATGCACTCAATTAATAAAGTGAAGGCAAATCTTATTATAGACCCTGCTTTAGAATCAACAATTGAAAGCTTGAAACGTTCCATCAAAGAATTCAGTGCAAAATACTGAAAAACATGTTAAAATAATGTGTAAAAGAGAAGGCTTGTTTAAACTGTGGAAAAAATTGCATAATTATCCATAGTTTGTGAAAACTGTAAGTGTATTACATATATAGAATTAAGTGAGTTTTGCACATTTAATTCTGCTTATTAATACTATTATTAAATATATATATAAATTAAATTTAATAGGGGAGAGAAAAAATGATATTTACATGCAGCAAAGAGGTTCTTCTTAAAGAAATTTCCATAGCTCAGGAAATTATAGCCTCAAAAAACGCAATCTCTATTTTATCAAATGTTTACCTTGAAACAGGCAAAAATAGTTTGTCTATAAAAGCTACAGACAGAAATGTATATTTTCAGACAGAAGTTCCTGTAAATGTAGTTGAAAGCGGATCAACGACTGTTTACGGTGATAAATTTTTAGGGATATTAAGTTCTTTTCCTTATGATGAATTTGAATTTTCCCAGAAAGAAAATACTGCGGTTATAAAACCAACTTCCCTAAAAAAACCTGAATATAAACTTAAAATAATTACTTCAGATAAATATCCGGAATTTCCGGTTTCTTCATCTTCATTTTTTGAAATGCCAATTAAAGAATTCAGGGAAATGATACAGCAGAGCGTATTTGCCGTTTCTGATGATGAAACGCGTTATTATATGAATGGCGTTTTTCTGGAAAAAATAGAAGATAAAATAATGATGGTAGCTACAGATGGCAGGCGTTTGGCTTATATCAGTAAAACTGCGGGAAGCAATATTGAAGACTTTACCGGTATTATAATTCCTCCTAAAATTTTAAACACTATATTTAAAAGATCAGGTGATGAAGGGCTGGTAAGTATTTCTGTAAGCGATAAATCAATATATATAAATTTTGCATCATATAAATTTTCTTCCGTATTGATTGAAGGTAATTTTCCAAATTATAAAAAGGTAATACCTGAAAATCAGGATTTTTTCCTTACTGTAAAAAGGGATGAAATGTTAAACGCACTGCGCCGTGTTTCTCTTATGGTTGAAAAAAAATCACACAGAATTTATCTGGGAGTATCAACAGGTAAAATGGCTGTTTATTCCGAAGAAAGCGAAATGGGAACAGTGGAAGATGAAATTCCATGCCAGTATGAAGGTGAAGAAACTACAATAGCTCTTAATTACCGTTACATGGAAGAACCTTTTAAAATTATGACAGATGACGAAATAAAGATAAGATTCAGCAGCGCCATAAAAGCAATAACAATTGAACCTGTGCCGGAAAAGGATTTTTTCCATATTGTTATGCCTATGCAATCATGATTTATTATTATAATAATTATTTATAAATTTAATAATGTTAATTTCTTTTCTTAGGACAGCTTCTTTTCGTAATATTGATGATAAAGAAACAGAAACAGGATATAAAGATGTTTTCCTGGTAGGGGAAAACGGTCAGGGAAAAACAAATTTTCTGGAAGCTCTTTATTTTTGTGCGTACGCTTCATCATTCCGTACAGCCCGTGACACTGAAATTGCACGTAACGGGGAAAAGGAATTTTCAGCAGAGGTTAAAATAAAAAATTCATTAAATGACAGTATTCTTATTAAATATGAAAAAGGTAAAAAAAATATTTTTATTAACGGTAAAAAAGCAGAAGACAGGAAGGAACTTCTTTCCATAGCTCCCACAATTGTTTTTTGCCATGAAGATATGGAATTTATAAACGGCAGCCCGGAAAGAAGACGCTGGTTTTTTGATCAAACTTTAAGCCTTTATGACCCTGTTTACCTTGAAGATTTAAGGCGTTACAGGCATGTATTAAAAACAAGGAATACGGTATTAAAGGATTATTGCAATAATAATTTATCAGGAAATGTACATCAAATATTGGACGCCCTGGATCCGCAGTACGAAGTGTACGGGCAAAAATTAATGGAAAAAAGGGAAAAATCCGTAAAACAGTTTTCTGATATTTTTTGCTCTCTTTATGAAGAAGTATCAGGCATTACAGGAATTACAGTTCAATACAATCAGTCCTGGAAGAAAGGGAAAGACATAAATTCTATATTGAAAGATAAAAGAGCATCTGATATGGAATGCGGAATTTCACTTTCAGGTCCTCACCGTGACCGTTATATATTTGCACATAACGATGCGGATTTTACAGTAAAAGCATCTACAGGGCAAAAAAGACTGCTTGCTTTGCTGTTACGCGCCGCACAGTCCCGCAGTTTTTCACAGATGACCGGTTTAAATCCCATACTTCTCCTTGACGATGTACTATTGGAAATGGACGGCGAAAAACGCAGGAAATTCCTTTCAGTTATGCCTCTCTACGATCAGGCGTTTTATACATTCCTTCCGGACGAGCCATTTCAGCGTTATCAAAAAAAAGATACTCTTGTTTATAATGTAAAGGGAGGAAAATTTTTAAAATGAAAACAGCTGGAGATATTCTTTCGGCTCTTTTTGATGAGCGTTTTATGCAAAAAGCTAAAGGATACTCAAAACTTTTTGATTCATGGAAGGATATAACCGAAAAAAACGGAATTGCGTCAGCTGCAGGCCATTCCAGAATTAGGGAACTGGACAGGGGCATTTTGCTGGTTGAAACAGATCATCCCGGATGGAAACAGATTTTGCAGACTAAACAATCAAAAATTTTAAATGATTTTCGAATACGTTTCCCGGAACTTGATATATCAGGCATCTCTCTCATACTTGGAAAAGTACCGATGGAAGAAAATGAAAGTATTCCAACAGAAGAAGAACCCCATCTTCTTCATAATACCGCCCTGAAAGATAAGACAAATCAGGCAATTGCCGCGGAAATTACAACAGGAAAAGAATCATATAATAAAAATGATCAACATGTAGAACGCGGATATGATGCGATCAAAGATAAAGAATTAAGGGATAAATTAATTAAAATAGGACAAAGCATTGAAGAAGAAGAAAAAAAATGATACATTATTATTATGGAAAATGTTATTATCAGAAAGGCTGTGTTATCTGACATTCCCCATTTTTTTGAAATATGTCTGAAGACAGGAGACTCAGGCAGGGATGCATCAGAAATATATTTTGATCCGTATCTGCTTGGATATTATTATGCATCTCCTTATCTTTTATTTCCGGACGGTGTATGTTTTGTGGCTGAGTATGAATATTGTCCGCAAGGTTACATTATAGCCGCTCCGGATACGCTGGCTTTTAATAAATGGATGGAAGAAGAATGGCTTCCCCCATTAAGAAGACGTTATCCTCTGCCTTTTCCTCCTGAAAAAATCCGTTCAGAAAAAGAGAAAAAACTTATTGAGACATTGCATATAAACCTGTGTACATCCGATACAGATGTCAGGCTAACAAATTACCCGGCCCATCTTCACATTGATCTGCTCCCCTGTCTTCAGGGAAAAGGAATGGGAAGTAAATTAATGAATACGCTCTTTGTTGAGTTAAAAAAACGGGGAATACCTGGTATTCATCTTGGAGTAGGTTCATCAAATACTGACGCGATAGAATTTTATAAAAAGCTGGGTTTTTCGGTTTTACAAGAGCAAACCTGGGGTTTCACGATGGGTTATAAATTATAAAAGAAGAGTCTTATCTGTCCTGACAAAAATCATTAAAAAATGGTACACTGGGCTATTAAATAAAAATAATTAGTTAAGGACATAAAGTGGCAAATACTGATACAATCGGTGAATTATCTCAAAAGGAGCCTTTGGGCAGAGTAATTCCCATAGCTATAGAAGATGAAGTAAAAACAGATTATCTCAATTACGCAATGTCTGTTATTGTGAGCCGGGCATTGCCGGATGTGCGTGACGGACTTAAACCTGTACACAGGCGGCTGCTTTACTCAATGGATGAGCTTGGGCTTCGTCCCACAGCGGCGACTAAAAAATGCGCCCGTATTGTCGGCGATACCATGGGTAAATATCACCCGCACGGTGATATGTCGCTTTATGACGCCCTTGTACGCATGGCTCAGGATTTTTCTCTTCGATACCCTGTGATACACAAACAGGGAAATTTTGGCAATATTGACGGCGACGGTCCCGCGGCCATGCGTTACACTGAAGCGAAACTGTCTAAAATCGGCGATGAAATGCTTTCGGATCTCCACAAGGAGACAGTGGATTTTATTCCTAATTTTGATGAATCTGAAGTTGAACCATCGATTTTACCTTCTGCAATTCCCAATCTCCTGATAAACGGCTCAAGCGGAATTGCTGTAGGCATGGCGACAAATATGGCGCCTCACAACATCGGTGAAATCTGCAGCGCAGTCTGCGCTTTAATCGATAATCCTGATGCCACAAACGATGACCTGATGCGTTTTGTACAGGGCCCAGACTTCCCCACAGGCGGAGTCATTTTTGGAAGGCGCGGCATTAAAGATGCATACAGAACGGGCAGGGGCAAACTCCTTGTCCGCGGGAAATTCAATATTGAAACAACCAAGCAGGGAAAAGAAAAAATTATCTTTACTGAAATTCCCTATAGCGTAAATAAAGCGCCGCTGCTGGAAAAAATCGGCCAGTTGATGCGTGATAAAGTAATAGACGGTATTGTAAACGCGAATGATGAATCCGATCGCGAAGAAAATATCCGCATAGTTATTGAACTGAAAAAAGGCGCGATTGTTAAGGTTGTTTTAAATCAGCTTTTTCAGAATACGCAGCTTCAAACATCATTCAGCATTATCAATCTTGCGCTTGTCGGCGGTAAACCGCAATGCCTCACATTAAAGGAACTTGTTCACTACTTTGTTGAACACCGCGTCGAAGTGGTAACCCGCCGTACCCGCTACGATTTGCGCAAGGCGGAAGATCGCGCTCATATTCTTGAAGGGCTTTTAATCGCGCTTGCGAATATTGACGAGGTTATCGCTGTAATTAAGGCAAGCCGGGATATTGCGACCGCGCGGCTTAAATTACAGGAACGTTTCCTGCTCTCAGAAACCCAATCAGAAGCAATTGTCGATATGCGCCTGGGCCGCCTTACAAGCCTTGAGGTTGAAAAACTTGAACAGGAGTTAACCGAATTAAAATCACGCATCGCATATTTTAAATCACTATTGGCGGATGAGAAGAAACTGCGCGGTGTAATAAAGGATGAGACGCGTGAAATCGCCGAAAAATTCGGCGACAAGAGGCGTACGGAAATTGTTGCCGGCGAAGTGGAGAATATTAATATCGAGGACCTTATTAAAAAAGAAGAGATGATGATCCTCATTTCTAATCTTGGTTATGTAAAACGCGTCCCGGTTTCAGCGTACAGGAATCAGGGCCGCGGAGGAAAAGGCATGCAGAGCGCGAAACTCGCAGAAGATGATTTTGTCGATCAGATTTTTGTCGCTTCTACGCATGAGTATATAATGTTCATAACAAGCGCGGGCAAGGCGTACTGGATGAAAGTTCACGAGTTGCCGGAAGGCAGCCGTACAAGCAAAGGATCGCACATAAAGAGCCTGCTCACTGTTACACCTAACGAAGACATCTCTGCGATTGTGTCGCTTAAAGACTTCAGCGACAGCGAGTATCTTTTCATGGGAACCGCCCGCGCAGTTGTAAAAAAAGTAAAAACAAGCGAGTTCGCGAATGCAAAAACGAGGGGTATTGTCGCTATAAATCTTGATGAAGGCGATAAACTGGTAAGCGCCCTTTTAACGAAAGGCAGCGACGAGGTGTTGCTTATATCGCGCAGAGGACAGGCGTTACGCACACATGAAGATAATATCCGGGCAATGGGACGCTCTTCGCGCGGAATTGCCGGGATGAAGCTGTCAAAAAGTGATGAACTGGCAGGTATGCTGCGTGTTGATACCGGAGCGACGGCTGAAAGCGAAGAAAAACAACCGCTTGTGTCCATACCGGCCGAAAAAATTGAAAAAATGCTCATTATTACAGAATACGGTTACGGAAAGCGCGTAGATTTTAGCGAGTTTTCTTCGCACGGGAGAGGCACCGGAGGTCAGAAAATATACACTGTAACGGAAAAAACAGGCGATATTGTCGGCTGCGTCAACGTGCTTGATAATGAAGATATAATGTGTATAACAAGCCAGGGCAAATCGCTCAAACTGAAGGTAAAAGAGATACGTGTAATGGGACGCTCCGCTCAGGGTGTGCGCCTGCTAAGTATTGACAAGCCTGATTTTGTTACAGGGCTGGATCGGATTGTAAAAGAAGAAGAGGCCGCTATTGCGGATAATGCTGTGGCCGGGAATGAAACACAGGATGATCTTCCCTTTCGGGATGACAGTGAATCCGGAACCGCGGAAATGGAGGAATAATTTATGAGAGCGGTATATTTTTTATTTGCGTTAACTACATTGATGATTGGCTGTAAAAGCTCCGCAATCTCCCCGGTAAGCGCAGACAGCGTCCAGGAAACATCAACAAATGTGCGCGCTGATGATGCCGCAGTCACAAATAATGAAATTTCTGATGATTCCGCCGGCGTATTTTCAAATATTACTGGAAAAGAATGGAAACTGATCGATATTCATTTTATTAACAATAATATTAATTTTGATCGCGATACGCTGACAAAGGAAGGAATAGGAGACATTTTTACATTGAATTTTGACGCGGGCATGGTCAGCGGAAAAGGAGAGCCAAACCGGTATTCAGCGCCATATTCACTGGGCGACAGGCAAGCCATCAGTATTATGCCGATGAGATCAACATTGATGGCGTCTATCTTTCCAAATGAAAAACTGAATGAGTATGATTTTTTTATGCTACTAAATAATGTTTATGAATGGAGATTGACAGATAAAAAACTGGAGCTTTTCTCAAAAGACGCGGACGGCAGTAATGTGCGCCTTGCCTGGACAGCTTCAGACTAAGGAAAAAAAACATCCCTTGAAAATTTAAGTCAAACACAGAATTTCCGGTGTTTTCGCCAGACGCTAATTGTTTTTTTACTTCCGTTTTTTTTCTGTCTTTACCGGTTTCATTGTTAGGATATCGATTAATTTATCCAGCCGGAAACCTGACTTTTCGCCTGCGTTGAGCAGCACATCATAAATTTCCGCGATTCGGCAAATTCTTTCATCTATTGGCACGTTTACAATACTGTCGCTTTCTGCAATGAAGAAAAGAGACGTGTAGAGAAGCGCATCATCGAAACATTCCTTGTTAAACCATGCAATATCATCAAAAATATTAATTCCTAAAATGCGTCTGAAATCTTCGTTTAGATAATTCTCTTCAATAATACGAGATGCAAATTCGGCGGCGTCTCCTTTCCATTTATAGTTATTTTGGCAAGAGAGGTTCAGTACAACACGGGCTATGTCCGTTATGCGTGAGGCTTCCTGTTCGTTGGCGCCAAAGCTGCAAAAAATTTCTTTTAATTTGCGGCCAAAGTCCCAATGATCAAACGCAAGATTAACCGCGTGGCGTCCGTCCGCTTCCTTGCCGATAATCGGGCGAAGAAGGGAAAGCAAACCGAAACCAAGCGATGCCGCGTAATATAAACGCTTCTTTGTAATATCATGTGTAATACATTTTTTGAAGCTTGATTTATCGTTATCTATTAATGTTTCATTTGATTTCTTCAATCTGCGAACAAGCGTTTCAAATTCATCGCAAATAATTTCATTGTTTACTTTTGTAAATTTTTTACTGGTTTTTTCCTTGTCTGTTTTATATGAAACAGGCGTCCATGCATCATAAGCACCGTCCGCGCCAGTGATAAAACGTGAAGCTGTTTCAATAAAAGTCTCGGCAGGTTTTTTTAAATAATTTGTGAAGCAATTAACATCTTCAAAGTCCAGCAGTTTATCGATTATTTCCGGTCTAAAAAATTCCGTAAACCTGTAATAAAGTTCGCCAAGGAAAATATTTTTTATTTCTACCAAAGGATCGCAAACGCCTCTGCCTCCAAGCTCATGATTCAATCTTGCCCATCGTCCTTTTTCGTTATCCTCAATTTCATAAATGTCCAGGAAAACCTGAGTCTCGTAACCTTTAAGGCCGACAAAAAATCCGTTTTCACAAATTGCCTTGGAAGAACGGATATACCATAAACCGGATTTTTGTTCACGTAATAATGTAAAGAAGCGATCATCTCCGTGGATAGCGAGAGCTTCGCTCAGACTGTCTCTTCGTGAACTGCCGTCCTGCTGAGGGATGGCTGGATCGCTCATTTTTATCCAGCCTGATGTTTCATAATAGGAGTTATTATAAAAAATCATTGCTCTTTCATCGCGGCCATTAATGAATATCCGGTTGGAATACGCGAACACATTTTCGTTTACAGAGTCATTGCAATACAAATCAAAAATTCTGAACATAACGCTTCCGGAAAAAAGCGCGCGCCTTTTCATCAGCGGGAAGATTTCACGTTCATGGCGATCAACAAGATAACCGTCAGGAAATTCATTGTGGTATGAACGCCGGTACTCCATTCCGTATTTTTCTTCATAACCTTCAATTTGACCATGACCGAACATGGGAAGACCGGGCATAGTTACCAGTAATGTGCAAATGCCGAAATATTTATCGCCTTTACCAAATTGCGCGACTGCGGTATCCTCATCAGGATTATTCATAAAGTTGACAAAGCGTTTTAAAATTTCCGGGTCAAACTCCATAGTGTTTTTTATGGTTGCGCGGTACTTTGAATTTTCCTCATTCTTCAGCATGTTCATAAAAGCGGAGTTATAAACGCGGTGCATTCCAAGGGTGCGGACAAAGTATCCTTCCATCATCCAGAAAGCTTCCGCCAGTAGAAGGGTGTTTGGCGCTTCTACCGCGCAGCGATCTACCACTTCACGCCAGAATTCATTTGGAATGCGCTGGTTAAATTCTTCGGTAGAAATTGCATGTTCCGCGCGGCTTGCGATTGCGCCGCCGCTTCCCGGCGCTGGATACCAAAGACGCTGTATATGCCGTTTTGCCAATGTCATTGCGGCGTCAAAACGTACAATCGAGAATTGCTGACATACTCCGATAATTGTGCGGATGACAGCTTCACGCGCTTCAGGATTCAGAAAGTCAATCTGCGCGGTATCATTCCATGGCATTGATGTTCCGTCATTGCCATGATATATATAACGCGCTTCGCCTGAACGATTGTCTGTTCTCTTAAACACGACAGCCGCATCGCTTCGGGAAAAATAATGATCTTCAATCTGAACAGTTATGTCATTGCGGCCTGATAAATTATCGCAACTGTAATTATAAGTAGGGAATGGAGGATACGGAAGCTGTAAAAAGCGTTCAGGATGCTCGGTTATCCAGCGGCTGTCGATGCCTGTATGATTGGGAACCATATCAGAACCAAGCCGGATTCCTCTGCGCATACAACGTTCTCTCAGATTGGTTAACGCGCCCCATCCGCCAAGTTCATCCGCAATATCGTAATCATGTAAACTGTAAGCCGAAGCCGCAGCTTCGGGATTACCTGTCCATTGTTTTATTGTTTTACTTGCCTGGCTTCGTTCCCAAACTCCAATCAGCCAAAGCCCGGTGAAACCACGCCTGGCCAGTTCATTTAATTCTTCATCCGGAATTTGATCAAGCCGGGTTATTTCTCTTTTATATTTCTGTGAAAGCTGATAAAGCCAGACAAGAGTGCTTTTGGCCATTAATACTGTTCTGGGCATCCAATCCTGATCAGGACTGAATCGCTCATATTCATCAAGACCAGCGAATGACATTACTTCACTGGGGCCGGGCCCGAAGAAAACAGGCTTGCTTTCTTCCTTGATAATATCCAGCCCCATGAGCAGCCGCGACATAAATTTTGAAATGATAAGCCCCCAGTTTTTTCGCATATATTCAAGTTGAGCGAGAAGTGAATCCGGGTGAGCCAAGGCAGGCGCGCGCAGAAAGTCCCAAAGATTCATGCCATCAGGACCAAAGGCTGGCATTTCTTTTAAATGAGTTTTTAATTCTTCAATAGCTTCCGGATAGACAGTGTAATTGGTCAAATCTCTGTCATCAAATAAAAATTTAAATTGTTTGAATGCGGGGTTTAAATTTGCCAGCGAAAGAAGCATTGTTTCTTCGATAGAGAGAGCGCGGCAGCTTTCGCCTTCTTCAGTTTTATTCAGGTATTCATCTATTGTTTCTTTTCCCTTGTACACGGAACGGGGAGGGAACTGCCCGGAAAAAGCGGATAGAAGATCGCTTGTTTTTTCTTTGCCAAGATTACTTTGGAGCCTGTTCAACGCCGTTTCAAAAACATCACCCTGAACCTGCCGCCGGTAAAGCGCAACAACATAGTGGAGAATTTCATCGATTAGTCCCATTGCGTAAAGTTCACCGGCTTTTAAAAAACGCTGAGGTTGAGCCGGATCCTGCTTAGAATTGAATCTCGCGGTAAGCTCCCGTGTTTGTTTTACATCAGCAAGGAATACATTTCCTGTCAGGGAAAAAAGACTGTCATTCAGGTTAAATTCTTTTCGGACATTACGGTCAATATGAAATTCCATCCGGATATTCCGATTTCTTACCCATTCTACTGTTTCCGGAGAAAGATACTTTTCCAGATATTTAAGTTGCAGTCTTATTTTTTCCATGGCAGGATACTCCTGTAAATGCAATATTGTTTCAAGTATACTATAAAAATTGATTAATTGACAGAAGTTATGTTATATTAGTGTCATATTTATGAATATCAATATTCTGCGACAATCCATCTTCGTTTTTGCAGAAGCTGCGTTTTCCCGTTCAGGCGGACCAGGCGGGCAAAATGTGAATAAAGTAAATACAAAAGTAACATTAAGGATTCGCCTGAATGATTTAACCGGTCTTTCCGAACCAGAATTGGAGCGTGTAAAAATACTTCTGGCGAATCGTATTTCAAATGATGGTGAAATTATAATCACTTCTGACGAAGAACGTTCTCAAAGAATTAATCTGGAAAGAGCATATTACAGGATGGAAACTTTAATCGCCGCCGCTGCGAGACTTCCTAAACATCGCAGACCTGTAAAGCCAGGTAAAGCCGCAAAAGAAAAACGGTTACAGGCAAAGAAGCGGCAAGCGCAGAAAAAAGCAGAGAGGAAAAATTGTTTCACGTGAAACAATTGAGGTTGTTCCAAAATTAGCCGAGCTTTGGAACAACCTTATTAATCAAACTTTATTCCATGGTAAACAGTAAACTTGATAATAATAAAAAATTGTATTATAATTAATTCTACAAGGAGAAGCCGTCATGGATGAAAAATTAGATTTTACCATAGAGGAACTTGGTAAGAGATCTGTTCAAACGCCGATTAAATTATCAAATGAACGCGGGGATAAAATTCCCAATTATGTTACCGATGATCATTTTATTCGTCTTTCTACCGCTGTCTCACCAGGACAGCAACAGCCGCTTAAAAAAACTGATATGTTGGAGTGCGCAGGGCCAAGGGAGTTGATATATTTTACTCCAGCGCATGTGCATGCGGGTATTGTAAGCTGCGGCGGTTTATGCCCTGGAATTAATGATGTAATCAGGGCAATAGTGCGATGCCTGTGGTATCGTTATGGAGTCAGAAGAATTTCCGGTATTCGTTACGGTTATCTGGGTTTTTTACCTGAATATCAATATGATGTAATACGGCTTGATCCGTCAACAGTTGATGATATACACAAAACAGGCGGTACTTTTTTAGGAAGCGCCAGAGGCGGAGGCAGAGAGGTTAGCCAGATTGTTGATACAATGGAAAGGCTAAATCTTAATATGCTATTTACCATCGGCGGAGACGGCACACAGCGCGGCACCATGGAAATTGCAGATGAAATTATTCAAAGAAAACTTAAAATTTCCATGATAGGGATTCCTAAAACAGTTGATAATGATTTTGCTTTATTGGACCGTTCTTTTGGTTTTAATACAGCTGTATCCAAAGCGGTAGAGGTAGTTACCGCGGCTCATATGGAAGCGACATCGGCGTATAACGGTGTCGGGCTTGTTAAGGTAATGGGCAGGGAATCGGGCTTTATCGCGGCGCATACCGCGCTTGCAAGCCATGAGGTAAATTTTGTATTAATTCCCGAAGTGCCATTCAATCTGGAAGGTTACAATGGCTTTTTACATCATCTGGAAGAACGGCTTAGAAAACGCCACCATTCAGTAATTGTTGTTGCAGAAGGAGCGATGCAGGATCAGATACTAAAAGAGAAAAAGACAGACGCGGGCGGTAATATAAAAATGGCAGATGTCGGAACTTATATTCGCAGCAGAATTATAAAACACTTTGAAGACAGGGATATGGAAATAACCTTGAAGTATATCGATCCAAGTTACGCGATACGTTCCGCTGTGGCAGATCCCGATGATTCTGTTTACTGTGAACGTTTGGGAAACGCAGCTGTTCACGCGGCAATGGCGGGAAAAACCAAATTGATTATCGGACTTGTGAACAATGAGTTTGTGCATTTACCCATCCAGTCAGTAATAAAATACCGCAACAAGGTTAACCCTGAAAGCAGTATGTGGCGCGATACATTGGACGCAACTCAACAGCCGCCTCTTATGGTTAACAGATTCAACGGATAGGCTTTATCATCTGATTTAAAGTTCGAATATTGCGTAAAGAAACAACGCGGCAGCCTGTGAAACATTCAGGCTGTCAATGTTGCCTGTTCCGGGGATACGCAGTATGTTTGAGCATTGAGATTTTACATTTTGAGGCAGGCCTGTCTCTTCATTACCAAGAACAAGGGCAATACCAGGGCGGTCTTTATTTTTCTTTTTATATTCTTTCATAATTATTTTTAAATCGCTAATTCTGCTTCTTGCCCTTGTGTCTGTTCCTATTGTTAATATTTTATTTGACGCTTCCTTTAAAAACGCGGCTGTATTTGTAATCTTCCGTATTGTTAAATGTTCCATGGCGCCTTCCGCTACACGGTAGGCGCTGGTCGTCAGGCGTAAATCGTTTTCAAATGATGAGTCTTTTTCATTTAAAACAATGTATTTTACATCAAAAAAAGCCGCCGCTCTTGCGATTGCCCCCAGGTTATGATCATTACCGACAGAATGAAGAACAATTCCGGTCTTTTTTTCGCCCGCCCATAAATCAAGGTCTTCAATATTAAGAGGTTCTATTACAGGCTCTTCAATCATTGCGACCACTCCCTGATGATGAACGCTTTTGCAGATACGTTCCAGTTCATCATCTTCGCAGATTTTATAGGGATGTTTTCGTTCCGCAAGCTGTCTGCATATACCGCTAAAATACTCCAGTCTGTCCTCGCGTAAAAAGAGACGGTTGATTGTTTGCGGATGATGCTCGCCGACAGCAAATACCGCGTTTATTCCGCAGACCGCAAGCTCATCTGTTAATTTATTGCGCATACCAATATTTGTAGTATACAATATACATTATGCAAAATACAGTAGAAACCAATCAGGTGAATCCGATGTATGAAACCCGTCCGCGTAATGCTGGTATTCTTTTTCACATAACATCATTACCCGGCCCGTACGGAATTGGCGATATTGGAAGCGCTTCCCGGTTTTTTGCGGATTTTCTGGCTTACGCTGGCGTCAGCCTTTGGCAGATACTTCCTCTGGGGCCGACAGGTTACGGTAACTCTCCATACGCGGCGAGATCATCGTTTGCGGGGAATGAGCTTCTTATTTCGCCTGATCTGCTGGCAGCGGACGGTCTTCTCTCCGAAACGGAATTGGCAGGATTGAGGGACACGATGTCGGGAATGAACAGAATTGATTACGGTATTGTAGGAACGCAGAAACTTCAGTTAATAAAAAAAGCCGCCCGCCGTTTAGCTGAGCGGTTTTCAAAAACTGGAATCTCCGCCAGCAAAAGAACTTCACCCGAAATGGGTAGTTCTGACTTTAGTTCTTTTTGCAAGAGAGAAGCTGACTGGCTGGAAGATTACGCAGTTTTTCAGGTTATGTGTGAAAGTTACAATGATGCCCGCTGGCATACAGTATGGGACAAGTCTATCGCAAAACGTGATAAAGAAGCATTAAGTAAAATCAGAGCGAAAAAAGCGGATGAGATTCTTGACTGGAAAATTCTTCAGTATATTTTTGAGTGTCAGTGGCAGGAATTAAAGTCTTATGTTAATAAAAAGGGAATACGCATAATCGGTGATTTGCCAATCTTCGCCGCTCCGGACAGCGCCGATGCATGGAACCGCCTTGATCTTTTTAAAACCGATATATCAGGAAATTATATTTCTGTCTCCGGCGTACCACCTGATTATTTCAGTTCAACCGGTCAGCTTTGGGGTAATCCTGTTTATAACTGGAAAAAAAATAAAGCAGAAGGTTACGCATGGTGGACAAACAGGATTAAACGTCTGCTTTCCCAGGTGGATTTGTTCCGCATCGATCACTTCCGGGGCTTTGATGAATATTGGGCGGTTCCGGCAACTGATAAAACAGCGGAACACGGAACATGGGAAAAGGGGCCCGGAGCGGATTTATTTATCGCATTGGAGAAAAAGCTTGGAAAATTGCCTGTTCTCGCGGAAGACCTGGGATTTTTAACAGAGAGTGTAAAAAAACTGCGTGACGATTTAGGATTTCCCGGAATGAAGGTTTGCCAGTTTGGTTTTGAAAATATAAAGGACGGTATTTTTGACGCCCGCCACCTTTTCCTTCCCCACAATTACAGTTATTCCTGGGCAGCCTATACCGGCACGCATGACAATGATACTGCGGCCGCCTGGTACAGCAGTCTTAAAGAAGATGATAAACCCATGATTGCGTCTTATTTCAATTGCGCCGAAGATGCATCTCCTGCCGATGTCGCCTGGGCAATGATACGTTCTGTCGTATCTTCCCATGCTCAATATGCGATTATTCCGATGCAGGATCTATTGGGTCTTGGCGCTGAAGCGAGGATAAACACGCCGTCAACCTGCAACAGCGAGAACTGGTCATGGCGTCTAACGGAAATTCCCGGCGCGGATATTGCCCGGCGTTTTTCTGAATTATTAACGCTTTACAGCAGACGTTAGTTGAAATTCATGCATGCGTTTCTATTCCCAGTCTCCGCTCCAGACAGGTATGTTATTGTTATAGGTCAATGACAGATTATCATTCTCTTCGGCATTGTCTTCCATGCGTTTAACGATTGTGTCTCTTGCGGATTCAGAGTAGACAGAAGCGTACACCGCATGACCCAGATTGCTCTGGAATGTGTTAGTCGCAATATCTTTTACCGCGTTGCTGTTTCTGTTGTTGTTGTCGCCGTAAATAATGCCTCCGGTTTTTATGAATACGCCGTAATAAAATACAAACACGCCGCCGCCTGAGCTGCCTGCGGTGTTAGCTGAAATTTCTCCTCCGCTCATGGTAAATGTTCCGTTACTGACGCCTACTCCGCCGCCCGAATAAAGTGCGATATTGCCGGAAATTATACCGCCCGATTTATTAAATTTTCCGTCCGATGCCACATATACGCCGCCGCCGTAATTGCTGGCGTTGTTACCGGAAATTATGCCGCCTGTTTTATTGAATGTACCGTTAGACGAAACATATACGCCGCCGCCGTAAATGGCGGTATTGCCGGATATTAATCCGCCGTTCATGGTAAAGGTTCTTCCGTACCCGACATATACGCCGCTGCCGTTAAGAGCGGTATTTCCTGAAATGGTTCCGCCGTTCATGGTAAAAGCGCCGTTCATAAAATGTACGCCGCCGCCGTAAGTAGCCGTATTACCCATTATTCTGGCACCGTTATTAATTATTAAATTTCCGCCAGAAATTATTATCAGAGATTCGGAATTATCATCTCTGCCTGTAATTGTAAGGTTATTGTCCAGTATTAACGTTACGCCTGAACCAATACTAAACATTGAACCGTTTATAGTCAGACCGACTATGCGCCTGTCAGTATCGCCCTTAAGCGTTATGCTTACTTTTTTGCTCCCATAATACAGGAAATGCGGAGCTATGTTTTCATTTGCAAACACTTCAAAAACGTATATTCCGCCGTCTTGCGCGTTTGATTCCAGCCACTTTAATCTTTCGGTAAGGGTTACTCCGTTATAAATTACTTCAGGTTCGGGTTCTTCAACTATTTCCGGGATTAATGCCACAGGTTCTGGCTCCGGTTCGGGCTCTTCAACAATTATTACTTCAGGTTCAGGCGGAAGCGGCGGCAAGTCCCAGGGGTTATCGTCCATGTTGAATAATATCCGGTTTACCATGTACAGAAGCGTATCTCCCGTTACATCCATTCCAGGAGCGGCTCTGCCGTAAATAATGTCATTTTGAAGCATTTCCCTGTATGCATAGTGCGGTGTTTTAAAAAGAGTATACATTGGGCCGCCACTTATATCGAAGGCCTGCATTAACAAGAATGAAACATCACGTAAATTTATTTTATCTGAAGCTCTTGCGTTTCTTGACAGCCATTGATTATCAACAGCAAAACGGAATGCCTGATTATAATTGTAATCATCATAATTACCGCTGTCATTTGCGGCTATTAACACAAACCAGGCAGCCTGTTCGTTTGTGACTGCTTCTGTCTGTAAAATTTTTTCGATTACATCGGCAGTCTGCGCGTTAATAAAAGATAATACTGTAAACATGAGGAAAATTATGAAAATACCGCGTTTATTCATGTATTATAATTCCATAAGAGTAAAAAAAAACATTCTTTTATAAATTATTATGCATTTATTCTATTTGTCAATGTTATGCGCAGTCTTTTTCCCAATGCTTTTTTAAAAATTTCCAATACTGCTTCGGTTCCCTTTCCGCCAGGAAAAAGTTCCAGCTCGCTGACATCAAGATTAAACGGACGCCTTGCAACATGCTCAGGATAATGCGCGTCCGATGATGTAATTAAAGGATAATTACGCGTGTCCAGCCAGTCATCTCTGTTGGAAGAGGGAATGCGCACGCATTCAAGAGCCGCCCATGGACCGTCTACCACTACGCCAAGCTGACTGGTCATGGAAAAAGCGGGACGGTCTACATGAGCCGGGATTACGATGCCGTTATATTCTGCCACCTTTTTACCTATATGATCAATGGAAAGATCGAGCGGATTAACAAGGTAATACTCAACCTCGCCTAGTATATTATCGTCTTCATCTACATAAACTTGATCGCCTGTTTTATCCGGATTATTGAGGAAAGGGGTCAGCATTGAATATGTGTAATCGCTGAAAGCCATACTCGCTTCCAGACTGGTAAAAAGGCATAGAACATGAATCTCTTCGCTGGTAGTGGCTTCCATCCCGAAGATTGGGATTATTCCGTATTGATGGCTAAGTTTCGCGAAGGCCGGGCAGTTCAGGCTTGAATTGTGATCGGTGAGCGCCATTACCTTCAGTCCCTTGGCGGCTCCCAGTTCCAGTAAAACCCGCGGCGAAAGTTCAAGAGAGCCGCAGGGAGAGAGGCAGGAGTGATTATGCAAATCCGCCAGCATATTTACCCTACTTTAACATTTCCCATAATTTGCCTGATACGGTAAACTGATTTTCTTTTGTGCGAATTATGGCTATGCCTTCATCTCTTGCGGCTTCCAGTATATCATCAGTTAGAGGACGCGAGTTGCAGATAATGATGACGGAGATGTTCACAAGTGCCGCTACAGCGATCGTGTTTTTATGAGCCTGAATAGTAATAAGAGCGCCGCCGTCTTTAGCGTGAGCGATAACATCTGAAAGAAGATCTGATGTATAAGCGCCTGATAATTCAGCATCTTCAAATTGATCCTGACATATTTCCGCATTCAGGGCGGCGGTTACTTCCGATATTTTCATGAGATCCCTTTTTATGTTTCATCTTTTGATGAGTTGACATATACTACAGCGCGGACTGTAGTACCCTTTCCGACTGTGGAATTTATTGTAAATTCATCCGAAACCCGTTTTGTATTGGCAAGACCCATTCCTGCGCCAAAACCAAGGGATCGGACATATTCATTCGCTGTTGAGTAACCTTCTTTAAGCGCCTGACTTACATCTTCAATGCCGGGCCCGTTATCAGAAGCAGTAATTATCACTTTGTCGGGCATGATCGAACATTGCATAACGCCGCCGTTGGAATGTACAACCTGATTAATCTCCAGTTCATAACATGCGATTGATATGCGCCGGATCAATTTAGAATCAAAATTGCGCAGCTTAAGAGCTTTTTTTATTTCTGTTGACGCCCTTCCTGCCAGTTCCATGTTATAATGCTCTACGGAAAATTCCATCTCCGAATATAATGAATGAGCGCTTGTGTCATTTTTTTTATGAAGTTTTTCCAGTTTGAGCACTTCACGGTTCATTTCAATTAATAAATTTCTTATCACATCGGTAGATGTAAGAATACCGACAAGCTCATTACTTTTATTCAGCACCGGAAAGCGTCCGAATCTGTATTTGTTAAAATATGAAATGGCGAAGGAAAGCGGCATATCATCCTGTAAGTGGATAATATTCTTGGTCATTTTATCTTCCACCGGAGCGTCAATATAACCTTTATCAAGAGCGTTTATAATGTCTTCTGTAGAAACCATGCCTACCAATTTTCGGTCTTCCACGATGGGAATGCCCGCTATTCTGTTTTCCCGCAATAGTGCCTGAACATGCCTCATTGTCATTTTTTTGTCTCCGGTAAGAACAGCCGTGTACATAACATCTTTTACTTTAAGCTGATGAATAAGCTCCAGTACTACCGCCGGAGAGTCTACAGTACTAATTGGAATATCTTCATTAACAGTTTCTGTTTTTGTTTCGCTCAATTTACTTCCCTTCCTGGACTGGATTTTTATTAAAATCAGTTATTACATTTTAGCACAGGAAAACCTGAAAATCAACATACCATGTATTAGTTAACGGAGCATATTCATTTCTACATTGGCGGCTGACAGTAAATCGGAAATATTCTCACTGCCGAATTTTTCAGCGGATAAAAGGACAAGTTTGCCGCAAGTCATTGCGTCATCAAGAGCATTGTGGGCATTGTAGATAATGCCAAAATTATTCGCCAGTGATGTAAGAGAATGGGATTTTAATTTTGGAAAAGATTTACGCGAAAGGCGGCAGGTGCAAAAATACGGCAGCGCCGGGATTGCCAGTTCATACCAGTCAAGAACAGCTTCAAGCACGCCCATGTCAAAAGGCGCATTATGTGCAGCTAACGGAAGATTTTCGATAAAAGGTAAAATAGCGCAGTCCCATATTTCTTCAAATAACGGAGCGTTTTTTACATCATCTACCGTAAGTCCGTGAATCTCGGTAAAATCCGGGCGTATGTAAAGTACAGGCGGCCGGATCAGCGAATAATATGTGTCAACCGCTTTCCCGTCCAGAAACTTTACCAATCCCACAGAACATGCGCTTTCCCTTGAGTATTTTGCTGTTTCAAAATCTATGGTAACAAAATCCATGTTATATATACATTACTACATTTATGGAGATTATTCATCCGGAGGATATTTGGCCTGGAATGAGAGATATTGTATAAAATGAGGACACAACTCTGGTAATGCTTAAAATCCCGCTATTGCAGTGCTTAAATTCATTTGTTAAACTGGAAATATGGGAGCTATTTGCGTCTTCGTTAACCAAAAGGGCGGCGTTGGAAAAACCACGTCGGCGATCAATATGGGCGCTTTTTTGGCAGAAGCCGGAAAAAATGTGCTTTTGGTTGATTTTGACGCTCAGGGTAATCTGACAAGCGGTATCGGGATTAAACAGCCCAGACCGGGAATATACGAGCTTCTTTCCGGCGCGACTACGGCTGAACAGGCAACAAGAAAGACCGCTGTTACAAATCTTGATGTTATACCCGCCAGTATTGATCTTTCCGGCGCGGCGGTTGAGTTAATCGATCAGAAAGAACGGAATTACTTTTTAAAAAAAGCACTTGCTCCTGTTAGGGACATTTATGACTATATCATGATTGACTGCCCTCCCAGTCTCGGACAACTGACAATGAACGGGCTTGCGGCAGCAGATTGGGTGTTAATCCCCATGCAGTGTGAGTACTTCGCCATGGAAGGACTTAAACAGCTTTTGCATACCACAAAACTTATACAAAAAGGCTTGAATCCTTCGCTTGGCGTTGGCGGTATTTTTTTTACAATGTATGATCCAAGAACAAGGCTGGCGCATGATGTAATAAAACATGTCAGCGCTGTTTACAAGGATACAGTCTTTAATACTATCATTCCGCGGAATATACGTCTTTCGGAAGCGCCCTCCTATGGAATGCCGATTTCTCTTTACGATCGGCAATGTCCCGGCGCAAAGGCGTATTACGCTCTTGCTCAGGAACTGCTTCAACGCGGGATGACATCCATACCGGTAACACAGGAGGAATAAATGGCGCGTAAAATTGGTCTTGGAAAAGGGCTAGACGCTCTGCTTGAAAACAATGACGATGATCAGCTTACTCCCGTTCAGAACGAAGTTCCGGCTGCTCCTGTAAAAAAGAAAACAAACACGGCGACTTATAATGAGATACCGGTATCATCATTCTCACAGCCGGCATCGCAGCAAGCAACGGTTCAACTGCATGTAGAAAAACTGGTGGCCAATCCTGGTCAGCCACGTAAAAATTTCAATGAAACAGAATTAAATGAATTGGCAGAATCAATAAAAACATACGGCATTATCCAGCCAATTATCGCCGCGAACGCTGGAGACGGCACATATATAATAATTGCCGGGGAGCGCAGAACACGCGCCGCAAGGCTGGCAGGATTAAGAAGCGTCCCTGTAATTATCCGTGAATATACCGATCAAAAGCGTCTGGAAATTTCATTGATAGAAAATATTCAGCGCGCCGATTTAAACCCGATAGAAGAAGCTGCCGCTTACAAGAATCTTATGGATTATTCAAATATTTCCCAGGATGAGCTTGCTGCCCGTATGGGGAAAAACCGATCAACTGTCGCCAATGCGCTGCGGCTTCTCAGGCTGCCTGTAGAAATTCAAAAAAGCATTGAAGAAGGCAAAGTCAGTTCAGGACACGCAAGGGCGCTGCTCTCTGTTACTAATTCAAAGGCGAGAGATAAACTCTATAATGATATTTTAAAAGGAGATATTTCTGTTAGAGCCGCAGAAAAACGCGCCGCATTGATTAATACCGAAAAAACAGATGATAAAGATAAAACAGCTACAAATATTAAAAAGTGCCCGCCTGAAGTTGAAGCAATGGCTGAAAAGTTTATTGGCAAATTGGGAACCAAGGTTGTTATTGATGGGGACCTTAACAAAGGGAAAATACACATAGATTATTATTCAATGGAAGATTTGGATAGATTGTACGAAATTTTAGGGAATTAGGAATAAATAAAAACCGGCAGTAAAACAGCCGGTTTTTTTATAGATAGAGTTTGTCTTTAGTTTATAACCAGAACCGCACGCCTAAATTTATTGGAACTTCCCAAAAAAAACCAATGCCATTATCAAATAAAACGCCAACTTGCGGCGCTGTTTGTAAATTAACCTCAAAAAGTCTGACCGGGTACCAGCTTAAACCGATAGGAATTCGACCGGAAAAAGCGAACAGCATAGGATCTTCATTATCTTTCGGGAACCACAGATGCGCGCCAAAACCAGCGCCGAAGTACCAATGCAGATTAATTCTCGCAATTAACGGGACATCAAATATGTAAAAATCACCTGACATTCCCCACCCGGTATGCTTTTCAGAAAACTCCGAATTTATCGCCCAGAAAATCGGTATTCCCGCAAACTTAAATGTTAAAGCCGCTCCGGGTATTAAAGCCGCCCCATCATTGAACTTGTCCTGCGCGAAACTGCCGCTGGCTTG
>JGI24695J34938_10000584_pt1 | contig 35238 bp, 28 predicted proteins | sample TergutCo191P3_FD_34938 | JGI IMG/M metagenome (IMG submission 34938)
TCGCCCACCTTGTTTAGAAACGACTGCAACCGCCATGTTTCGCAAATTACCAAAACGGTAGTGTCGAGCACAAATTCCCCGTGGCTCTCCTCCTTTAAAGTTGGCGAGGTGCACCAAATTGCCATCAGCCACGGCGAGGGCAAGTTCGTGGTAAGTGATGAAATTGCAAAGCAACTTTTTGAAAACCATCAAGTAGCATTCCAATATTGTGATTTTGAGGGCGAACCAAGCATGGATCCGAAGCACAACCCCAACGGCTCTTGTTTCGCCATTGAGGGTATTATTTCCCCTTGCGGGAAAATCCTCGGCAAAATGGGACACAGCGAACGAAAAGGCGAAAATTTGTACAAAAACATTTATGGCAACAAAACGCAGGACATTTTTCTGAATGCGGTGAGCTACCTAAATTTGCAGAAGGCAGAAAGCAGAAAACAGAAAGAATAAAAAGGAGAAAGAATTACACCTATCCACCTTTACACCTATCCACTTAATAAACAATTTAGTGAAACTAACATCTCCCAACTTCCCCGAAATCATTTCAGAACCTTCTGTAATCACCGTTGGTTCGTTTGATGGGGTGCATTTGGGGCATCAGGCGTTGTTACGGCAAGTGAGTGAGTTTGCACTGCAGCATCAATATCAAAGTGTGATTATTACTTTTAACCCGCATCCGCAGGAGGTGCTGCAAGCTAAAGCTGACTTTTTCTTAATCAACACTTTTGAACAAAAAATTACCCTTTTTGAACAATTTGGAATTGATACGGTTTTTGTGATTCCTTTCACCACAGCGCTTGCACAAACCACCGCTTGTGATTTTTTTGAGCAGCATATTTTCTCAAAGATCAATGTAAAGGCTGTGTTTGTGGGTCCTAACCACCATTTTGGCAAACAAAGGGAGGGCGATGCGCAAACCTTAAGCCGGCTTTGCGAAGCAAGAGGCATTGAACTCGTTATGACACAAGAATTTGAAATGAACCAATCTAAAGTTCGTTCCACGCTAATTCGAAACTATTTGAAACAAAAGGATTTTGAGCGTGCGGAAAAATTGATGGGGCATGACCTTTATGTGAGGGAAAAAATATTGAGTTAAAAAATATCGCTCAACAAAAAATCTGAAATGTAAAAATGTTGGATTAAGGTTTGTCAAGGAGTAATGGAGCAGCATTTACAATAAAATCCCCATTTCTTCGTATTCTATATTTGCTATACATAAAACTTTCGTCTTTGAACATAAAATCAACACTTTTCATACTGTTTTTTGTTTTTGCCGTTTCACTTTTATTTGCGCAAAACACCACCGTGCAGGGCGTGATTCGCGATGCGCAAAATAAACCGGTTGAAAGTGTTATGGTGCAGTCTCCACAAACCGATTTCACAGCAATTTCTTTAGAAGATGGTAAATATCAAATCGTTGTGCCTGCCAATAAAGAAGTGCAGCTTCATTTTAGACACCTTGCGTATCATGACACGATCATTACGGTGAAAGGGGCGCCCAACGAACGTTTGAGTTTGGATATAACTCTGATTGCCACCGACTCGCAACTGCCAACTATCAGTGTTTCCACTACACATCAGGATGGATACACACGCGTGGATCCGAGGTTAACTTTTACAATGCCCTCGCCCACCGGCGGCGCAGAGGGGCTTATTAAGATGCTGCCCGGAGTTTCATCCGTAAATGAATTAAGCTCGCAATATAATGTGCGCGGAGGTAATTATGATGAGAATCTGATATTTGTTAACGACATCGCCATTTATCGCCCGTTTTTGGTGCGCAACGGCAATCAAGAGGGATTAAGTTTTGTGAATCTGGACCTTACACAAAACGTGAAGTTCTCTGCCGGCGGCTTTCCGGCGCAGTATGGAGATAAAATGTCCTCTGCATTGGATGTGGAATATAAAAAACCTAAACAACTTGGCGGTTCGTTCATGATCGGCTTTCTGGGTACTTCCGCCCATATTGAAGGCAATGTGCGCAACAAGGAAAAAACCCGAGATGTTTTTACGTATTTACTCGGCGTGAGATATAAAACCAACGCCTATCTCCTTAAATCAATGGACACTAAAGGAGATTATAAACCCAATTTTTTTGACACACAAATGCTGCTGGGCTGGAATATTTCCGATAAATTTGAGATAGAATTGTTGGGAAACTTCTCCGTTAACAAATATATCTTTATACCTTCAAATCGCCTTACACGCTCAGGTGGAATAAATCCCAAACAACTTTCTGTTGCTTTTGATGGTCAAGAAATAGATAAATATGAAAATTATTTGGGCGGATTAACTTTTACTTTCCGCCCTAATGTATTGAACCGATTGAGGTTAATTCTATCTTCCTATTATGCTAAAGAAAGTGAAACGTTTGATATTCAAAGTCAATACAAACTTAGTGATATTGAATTGGATTTTGGTAAAGATGCAGAAGACCGGATAAATGAAGTTTCTGTACTTGCAACGGGAACTCATATTGATCATGCCAGAAACCATATTAAGTTTTTGGTTTCGGCAGCCGATCTTCGCGGAGACCACCAACTGCATAAACGAAACAGCTTTTCGTGGAGTGTTAAGGTGCAAAACGAACAGATTAACGACAAGTTAAATCAATGGCATTTAGATGATTCCGCTGGATATACGTTGCCTCACATTCCGGTTACCCCCAGCGACTCTATTGGGGTTCCGTCTGAAGACCCCTCACGTCCTTTGGAATTGGGGAAATTTAATTATTTCAACACTGCCAATTCGTTAAATACAATTCGGGTAACAGCCTTTGTACAGGATAATTGGAAAATTGACGGCGATATTAACCCGCGATTTACACTCAATGCCGGTATAAGGTTTCATTATTGGTCTTATAATAACGAATTTAATGTGGCGCCGCGCGTGTCGTTGCTTTACAAGCCGCGCTGGAAAAAAGACTGGTCGTTTTGGCTTAAAACCGGTGTTTATCATCAAACACCCTTTTACAGAGAGTTTAGAGACAGGACGGGCAACTTGAATCCCAACATTAAATCTCAATTCTCTTATCAGGTAATCTTGGCAAGTGACTATAATTTTAAAATGTGGAACCGACCATTCAAACTTTCAATGGAGGCGTATTATAAATATTTAGACCATTTAATTTCGTACTATATAGATAATATTCAGATTGTTTACAGCGGACTAAATGATGCCAAAGGGTTTGCTACAGGAATAGATGCACGATTGAGTGGCGAATTGATTGAAGGTTTGGAATCGTGGTTGGCGGTTTCAATTATGGGTACTATGGACAAATATAAAGAGCCTTATATTAATAATCAGGGAGAATTGGAAACACCTACCTACAAGAGACGCCCAACAGATCAGCGTTTTGCATTTAACCTTTTCTTTCAAGATCATATTCCGGGAGTTCGTCAGTTGCGGGTCAGCTTAAATTTTGTCTATTCTACCGGACTGCCTTACTGGAATCCCGATTGGGTGCGTACCAAGAAAAATACAAATCCCATGCACAATTATTTCCGCGTGGACATAGGATTTTCATATATTTTCTTTGAACAAAGTAGAGACAGGTTTAAAAACAAAAGCAAATTTGCGCGTGCCATTAAAAATGCAGGTGTTTATTTTGAAGTGTTTAATTTATTGGGCACCGATAACGTATCTTCTTATATGTGGATTAAAGATGTGCAAAATCAGTATTGGGCTGTTCCAAACTTTTTAACGCCCCGATTGATCAATTTGAAGTTTGCTATTGAGTTTTAATATTAATAACACTCTGTATGTAAGCGTTTGCTTAAATCCAGATCCGAGAGAAGAAGTTCGTCTTTGGGCAGAATCCTGTAGAACGTATAAGTTAAAATGTATCGAAAGAGTCGATTTGAGGAATATGGTAAAAAAAGTGGTAAAACAATAAGAAATCTCACAAAACTTAAAGAGGCTGTATTAAAAGGAAAATAGCCTCTTTTTTTTTTAAATGCTGCCGCCCTGAACAAAACCCAATAAAAAACCTAAAAAAATATATTTTCGCCGCCATTTTTTATGAAATATAATTCACTTAATATATCTTACATTATGAGTAAAAATCTAATCATTGTCGAGTCTCCCGCCAAAGCAAAAACCATTCAAAAGTTTATCGGCAAAGAATATGAGGTCATCTCAAGTAAGGGACATGTGCGCGATCTTCCTGAAAAAGATTTGGGAATCAGCGTACAAAAAGATTTTGAACCTCACTATGAAATTATGCCGGATAAAAAGAAGCTAATTGCCGACATAAAAAAGATGGCATTAGAAGCCGATGAGGTGTTGTTAGCTACCGATGATGACCGCGAGGGAGAAGCTATTTCGTGGCATCTGTTAGAAGCTGCCAAAATTCCGATAGAAAAAACAAAACGTATTGTATTTCATGAAATTACAAAACAAGCTATTGAACATGCGCTTACAAATCCGCGCCATTTAGACATTGACTTGGTGAATGCTCAACAAGCCCGCAGAATATTAGACCGTTTGGTAGGCTTTGAACTCTCTCCCGTGCTGTGGCGCAAGGTGAAACCGCAACTTTCTGCCGGTCGCGTGCAATCGGTTGCGGTAAAATTGATTGTGGAACGGGAGCGGGATATCAATCAGTTTCTATCCACTTCAAACTTTAAGGTAGTAGGGCTTTTTCAATCGGAGCAAAACAAAAAAAATGAATTAACAGCAGAGTTAAATAAAAGATTTGACGCCAAAGAGGACGCGCAATCGTTTTTAAATGATTGTAAAAGCGCCCGTTTCTCCGTCTCTTCTGTAGAAAAAAGTCCCGGAAAAAAGTCTCCGGCGCCTCCTTTTACAACTTCTACTTTACAACAGGAAGCTGCAAGAAAGTTGGGGTTTTCGGTTACAAAAACCATGGTGATTGCACAACAGCTATACGAAGCGGGGTTTATTACCTACATGCGTACCGACTCGGTGAATCTTTCCAATTTGGCTTTAGCCTCTACAAAGCAGGAAATAGAAAAACTGTACGGCGCCAAATATTCTAAAACACGTAAATATGTTACTAAAACACGCGGAGCGCAGGAAGCCCACGAAGCTATTCGTCCTACAGACTTTGAAAACCAAACTATTCCCGGCGACACGTTCGCCAAACGTTTATACGAATTGATTTGGAAACGCACCATCGCCTCCCAAATGAGCGATGCCATTACAGAAAAAACCATCATCAATATCCCTGTTTCAAATCGGGAAGAAAAATTTGTAGCTACTGGTGAAGTTATTCTTTTTCAAGGATTTCTAAAAGTATATTTTGAATCGAATGATGATGAACAAGATGAAACATTGGGCGTAATCTCTCCCGTTGTTCAAGGTGAGTCTTTAAACGCCTTAGAAATTAAAGCTACTCAAAAATATGCACAACCTCCGATACGCTTTAACGAAGCCGGCTTAGTGAAAAAATTGGAAGAATTGGGAATTGGTCGCCCTTCTACTTACGCTCCCACGATCTCTGTCATCCAAAAAAGAGAGTATGTGGTAAAAGAAAACAGACCGGGAAAAGAACGCCAAATCATTCAATTGTTATTAATAAATAATGAAATTACGGAATCTATTTCCAAAGAAAAATATGGCGCTGAAAAAGATAAACTGTTTCCTACCGATATTGGAATTGTGGTGAATGAATATCTGCAAAATAATTTTGAAACCATTATGGACTACAGTTTTACGGCTGAAGTGGAAAAAGAATTTGATGATATTGCTGATGGCGCTATTACATGGCAAAAAATGATACATCATTTTTATGAAGGATTCCATGACTCTATTCAACGAGCAATTTCACATTCTCAAAAAGCAAGTGGGGAACGTATTTTAGGACAAGATGGAGCAGGCAAGAATGTGTATGCCAAATTAGGTAAATATGGACCAATGATTCAAATTGGTGAAAATTACGAAGATAGCAAAGCAATATATGCACGTATCAAGAAAACACAATCAATAGAATCTATTACCTTAGAAGAAGCATTAGACCTTTTTAAACTTCCTAAAGCATTAGGTAGTTACAACGATTTGAATGTAATAGTGGGCATGGGGCGTTTTGGCGCTTACATTAAGTATGGAGAAGAATATGTTACTATTCCAAAAGAACTTGATCCTTTGGAAGTTGATCTTGAAACGGCGCAAAAGCTCATTGAAGAAAAAATAAAACTGAACGAAGCCCGTGCACCCCGCCTGTTAGGGCAACATGAGGGAAACGACCTGTTTGTTGTAGTTGGGAAATATGGTCCTTACATTAAATACAATAATCAAAATATTACTTTGGAAAAAGGCTCAAATGCTGCCACTTTGACATTAGAGGAAGCTGTGCAACAACTTACGAATGGAAGTACCAAAAATATTATACTTGTTTTTTCTGAAGATGATAAGGTTAAGGTAATGAATGGAAGATACGGCGCCTACATTACTAATGGAACAGATAATTTCAGAATTCCTAAAGGAGTCATGGCTGAACACCTCACCTTTCAGGAAGTAACACAAATCATGGCTCAAACAACCCCCACAGCAAAAAAACGTTTTACAAGAAAAAAATAAAATGGATCTCCTCCCTTTTTTTAAACCTGTTGATGTTAATCTATATTTGTCTGCAAAAGAGAATATTAATCCTCACTTAGTGGTAAGCCACGTCTGGTTCTCTTCCCAAGATAATGAGCCCGACCTGTCGAACATAGATATTGCCATTCTGGGGGTTCCAGAAGCAAGGTATTCTACCCATAATGAAGACGCTAATTCTGCTCCTGACGAGATTAGAAAAGAGTTTTACAAATTATTCTATTGGAAAAACGATGTTTCTATTTTAGATTTGGGTAACTTAATTCTTGGTAAAACGGTGGAAGACACCTACGCCGTGCTTTCTGATATTGTGGCTTATCTTATTGAAAACAAAACAGTACCTGTAATTTTGGGAGGCAGTAACGATTTGGCTTTTGCCAATTATCAGGCATATACTAAATTGGAAAAAATAGTCAACATCGTTTCTGTGGATTCGAGGTTTGACTTGGGGAATGAGAAAGACCCCATTTCGGCGAATGGCTATTTGAACAAAATAGTGCTGCAGCAACCCAACTATTTGCTCAACTATTCCAATATTGGGTATCAAACCTATTTGAATAGCAAGGAAGATCTTGAATTGATGAACCAACTCTATTTTGAAACCTATCGTGTGGGCATTCTACGAAAAGATATGGAAGAGATTGAACCCATCGTTCGCAATGCGGAGATGATGGCTTTAGATATTTCTGCAGTGCGCCAAAGCGATGCCCCCGGAAATACAAATGCATCCGTGAACGGATTCTATGGTGAGGAAATTTGCCACATCGCTTCGTTTGCTGGATTAAGCGACAAACTATCCTCCTTCGGAATTTATGAATATAACCCATTATTAGATTATAATACTCAAACTTCACAACTCATTTCGCAAGTTCTTTGGTATTTTATAGAAGGTTTTACTTATCGGCAAAATGATATTTTGTTTAAAGATCAGGAACAATATTTAAAACATGTGGTGCCTGTAACCAATGCTTTGAATGAACTGATTTTTTATCAAAGTAAAAAAACCGGAAGATGGTGGATTGAAGTTCCCTTCTTTCATGTTAAATCTCAACAGGATAAAAAGTATTTCTTACCTTGTTCTCCAAACGATTTTGATACAGCCTGCAAAGATACCGTACCCGAAAGATGGTGGAGAACTTATCATAAGCTCAACAGATGATTCATACAAACATAACATCAAAAAAATAAAAGCCATTAATTATGAAGAAAGCCCTTATTTTATTATGTATTCTGAGTATTACTTCCTTTGGTTTTGCACAAAAAAAGAAAAACAAAGCGAAAGAAGTAACACCAATCAGTCAATCCGATTTACCGGTAACCAGCTCTGAAGCTATTGAACCACTTTCTGCTGCCGATCATCCGGATGAGCTACAAACGCCCAAATGGAAAGATTTTTGGAAGTTCTCAGGCACCGTAGGGTTAAAAGTTTCTCAAACTCAATTATTCAATTGGGCTGCCGGAGGAAATAGCAATTTTGCAGGCATTGCCTACGCTAATTTAACGTTAAACTATAAGAAAAATAAAATTGCCTGGGATTCTAATCTTGATACCGATTTTGGAGTAATCTATTCCTCTGATTTTATGAGTTATCCATGGAGAAAAGCTAACGACAAGATTAACTTTGCTACCACTTTCGGATATGAAGTCAGTTCAACTCCAAATAGCATGTGGTTTGTAGCGGCGAAAGGTACCTTTAAATCCCAATATACGCGTGGCTACAATTATCCGGAAGATGGTTCCAGAGTAAAAATCTCCGATTGCCTTTCTCCTTCCTATACAGAACTTTCTCTGGGGGTGAATTGGAAATGGAAACAGTTATTTTCGTTATACTATTCTCCTCTTGCAGGTTTAATTACAAGTTGCACCGATTCTCTTCTGCGCCCCGCTTTTGGCGTGCCGGTAGATAAAACAGTTTCTGCCTCATTAGGTATGACTTTCCGCGCCGGCGTTATGTACGATGGTGTGAAAAATCTGAAAATATTATCAACCTTACAACTTTATACGCCCTATACTGACAAGGATCAAAAATTCGGCAACTTCAATGTTGACTGGGACGTGATTGTTACCTATCAGTTCTTAAAAGTGTTAAACGTTTCAATCACTACCAATTTACGGTATTATCATAAGGTTTTATTTGATGAACCAGGAAAACCAAAGCGTCGTGTGCAATTTCAGGAAATTTTCGGACTGGGCGTAGCCTATAGCTTTTAGCCTTCCTTATCAACTTACTAAGGTTTTGCTGTCCCGGACACCCATCGAATATAAGTTTGTTTTCTAGCCCCGTAAATAAGAATCTTAACGGTTATAAGATTATTGTTCTCGTTTATTTTTTGGTAAATTTCAGTATTAGAATTATTACATGACAATTTTTTAATAAGTTCAAAATTTAATTGACGAAGCAATTCTTTTAAATTATTTGTAATTACATTGGATGAGAGATCATTTATGGGTTTCTCGTATCCTAACACTTTCATGGATTGAACCCCTTCCGGTTCATAATACCTGCTTACATCATGAGGCAAGCAACGATAATCCGAAGCCTCTGCTCTTCCATGATAAATATACGTGAAGCCATCTTTTTCAGAATAATGTTTAAAAAATTCTTCTAAAGATGAAAATTGAGCCAATGTTACTTGTGATAAAAAGCAACAAAAAAGAGATAGTAAAATGAATTTTTTCATAACGTTTTTTTTTGGTTAATAATTTATTATGTTGTTTATGTTATTTTCTATATCATTTAGTTCATTTTCAATTTGATTCATTTCATGCAATTGGGCTAAAGCCATTTTTTCTATGCGAGCTTCTTCTTCAAAAACTTTGTTAATATATTCCATCGCCATTGTTTCGTCATTATAGCGAATGCCATTGATAATGACATAAGCAGAATAATCATGTTTGTTATAATGATGAAAAAAAAGGCTGAAGGCAATAGCTAAACAGGCAGCTATTCCAGTAACCACATAGATCCATGTAACAGATTTCTTTTTGTTGCACATTGTTTTGTTTAAACTCTTAATAGCATCGGGCGCAAGTGCATCTCTTTCTTCCGAGAATGTTTTGAATATCAAAGAACTGTAAAGGTCATCCGGAAGGGTTTCATCACACAATAAACTATTTTTAAGAAAAACTTCTTCTGCTAAAGAGGCTTCTCCCTTATAGTATTTGTCTATTAAATGGTTAATGTTTGTATTCATATTCTTGTATTATATTCATTTACATTTTTGCCAAGCGTTCTCTAATTTTTTGTCTTGCCCGCGAAAGATTAACCGTTACAGCATTTTCGGTAGAGGAGGTAATGTAGGCAATCTCTTTTATTTCAAAACCCTCCACATCTCTTAGTCTGACAATAGTTCTTTGCAGTTCAGGAAGTTGATTTATTATTTCCTTAATGATTTTAATCATATCTTTTTGTTCGATTTCTATAAAGAGATTGGCGCCGATGATGTCCCATTCTTCAGGAATGACATCTATTTTTTTTTTCTTGCGTAGTTTATCCAAACAGAGATTTCGTAGTGCTTTGAGTGCGAATGCATTCATGTTTTCAACTCCATGCAGGGTTTCTCGCTTTTCCCATAGTATTAGGAAAAGATCTTGTATGCTGTCTTTTGCCAGTTCATCATCCAACAAGATAGAGTTTGCCATACGATATAGTGGGTTCGCAAGAGCAAGAATTTTGGTAGAAAAAGTAGATGAGTCCATGAGCATAATCTATAGACGTAAAAAAGAAGAAAATCTTACATTCTCTGTGTAATTTTTTTCGGATTTACACAAAAAATTCTCCAGAACGAACCACGTGACAAAGAAAACGCAAATGCATAATTTATTTAATTTAATATCTCAAACTTTCTAAAAGTGTCGAAATCAGAAGATTTGAATAACAATTTGCTGTAAGAAGAAGAAACGCATTAGATAAAAGCCAACCACCACAGCCAATGAAAATAGTTTTGGATATTAACATTTTTGTTGCATCTTTTTTTGGGGTGGTAATCCACTCAAAATATTAAACTAATTATTGATGGGAAAGATCTGTTGTTTACCTGTAAGGAAATTCTTCAAGAAACGGCAACGGTCAGAGATAAATATTTGGAAACCACGTCCATAACAAGGGGTTTGGCGCAATGTCGGTATAACCTCGTGTCGTTAGTTATTGGGTACTTTTACGCTGTTATTTCGATATCTCTCAACGACCATGCTCATGTGAAGAGTGTGTTGGAAACCTTCACTTCAGCAATATAAAGAAAATTAGAAGCTATTCCGGACAATAGATACGAAAATATAGTGTAAAATTGAACGTTAGAGATAAAAAATTATAAGTTGCGCCCGACACAAATTAGGGAGATTAAAATGACAAAGTGGCTTAAAATAACGATGTGGATTCTAATTTCAACAGTCGGAATAGGTGTTCTCGGTTTTGGCGGATGTGTAGGTTGCGTTAAATTTATCGGAAATAGTAATAGTTGTGAATGGTTTAATATTGATAATATTGAACTTCGTGCCCATATTGATATACCGGCAATAGAGGTGGAAAGTTGTTCTTGTATATTGGATAAAGAAGATGATTCGAAAACTAACTATTTCAAAATTCATACAGATGCAGTTGATATGGATAGATATTTAGAAAAAAACTCTTTTATATCTGTTAATGAGGCTGATTTGGATTTATCTGTTTTTAGAAAACTTTCAAAAACTCCTGAAATCACGCCTGAAAATGTTGAGGAATATTACTATAATTCAGGTAATAATACAGGGAAAGGGAAACGAACTCATTGGTTAGCAATAGTTGATAAGAAGAATGGCGACCTTTGGGTTTATTTGAAATATAAAGAATTATAAACCAATAGTATAGTAAAGAAGGACTGATAGCAACTTATCCGAAAAACAAGTTAATAACACTTAAATCCAACACCCACTTTAAAAACATGGCTCTGTCTTTTTTGGTGTGCATCTAAATAACCTAAAAAAGAATAACTTGCATCAACAGTAAAGCGCCATAGATCAAACCCTAAGCCTGCTTGCAAACCTAATTGATAATTATTCCTGTCTATGCTACTATCTTTCAGTCTAACATTAAATTCTGGACCTGCAAAAAATCGTACTTTAAATACCTTTAAATCAATAACTTTTATTCCAAATAAGATAGGTATATCAATATGGTGTGCTTTAAATTTTACAGTGGTTGTATTGAATTCATCTTGGTAAATTTCCTTATTCCTAATATGATAATTAATTTCAGGTTGAATATAAAAACGTGTTGGTGAAATTCTAAAAAACAAACCAAAATCGGTACCCGGTAAAAATTTGTTCGGAAAAGAAGAAATTTCATTTTTTGCAATATTTACTGAAATTTTTGGACCAAAAGTAAATATTTCTTTTTTTAAACTGCAATTTGAAGAATTATCACTTTGTGCATGTCCATTACATAAAGAAATAATAAAAATAATTGCCACAAAAAAAATGTGTTTGACGTTTACATTTGTATGCATATTGATTGATTTAAATGGTTATTTTTTATGCAGTCTTGCAACTTTTTATTCCATAACTGCAATAAAACGTTATTTTTGCCTAAAAATTGAATTTTTCTATAAAAATGTTACAAAAACTCTTTTCCATTGCTTATTTGCCTCCCATTGATTATCTGTTTGAAATGAAAAATGCAGAATATATATTGATTGAAGCGCATGAAAATTATCAAAAACAAACCTATAGAAATAGAGCCACTATTTTAACCGGTAACGGGCTGTATGATTTAATCATTCCAGTGATCAGAAATTCTGTTAAACAAATAAAAGATATACAAATAGATAACAGCAGCAATTGGCAACGTCATCATTGGAAAACCATTGAATCGGCATACAATCATAGTCCCTATTTTTTGTTTTATAGAGATTTTTTTGAACCTTTTTTTCTAAAAAAATCTATTTTTTTATTCGACTATAATTTAGAGTTGCTGCATTTGTTAAGAAACTTGTTTTCAATAAAAAACCCTATTTCTCTGTCACATACTTTCGATCCTCAATATCAAAATATAGAAGATTATCGGGAATTTTTTCTGCCAAAAAATCGAACTTTTCGGCAAAAGAAGATACAATATCAACAAGTTTTTGCTGATCGTTTTGATTTTGCTGAAAATCTTGCCTCTATAGACTATTTATTTACAAAAGGGAGAGATTTATGACATATAAATACAAAAAAATGCAAATACCCCTTGACAAACGCCTTTTCAAAGTGTATATTTGCGCCCTCAAAAAGTAACTTCATGAAACTATCACAATTCAAATATTTTTTGCCGCAAGAATTAATTGCGCTACACCCTTTAGCAGAAAGGGATATGTCTCGTTTAATGGTACTTAACCGCAAAACGCGCACGATTGAACATCGTACTTTTAAAGATATTTTAGAATATTTTGGAGAAGGAGACGTGTTTGTTGTGAACAACACGCGCGTATTTCCTGCGCTACTTTTCGGCGAAAAAGAGAAAACCGGAGCCCAAATTCGCGTGTTTTTACTCAGAGAATTAGAAGCTGAAAGCCGTTTGTGGGACGTTTTAGTTGATCCAGCCCGAAAAATCAGAATCGGAAATAAACTCTATTTTGGCGAAGACAGCAGCTTGGTGGCTGAAGTAATTGACAATACTACTTCACGTGGGCGTACCTTGCGTTTTTTGTTTGAGGGCACTTACCAAGAGTTTCGTGCCAAACTGAAAGAATTGGGAAATACCCCGCTTCCGGAAGATATTCTGCGCTTTAGAGACATTGTCCCCGAAGACGAAGAAAATTATCAAACCTTGTTCGCTACTAAGGAAGGTGCGGTTGCCGTTCCCACATCCGGTTTGCACTTTAGTCGGGAATTGATTAAACGTTGCGAATTGCATGGCATTGATATTGTTCCTATTACACTGCATTCCGGTTTAGGAAACTTCCGCGAAATTGATGTGGAAGACCTCACCAAACATAAATCTGACTCCGAACAAATGATGATTCCAGAAGATTCTGCAGAAAAAATTAACGCTGCAAAAGACAGGGAAAACAAAGTATGCGTTGTAGGTACAACTACTGTAAAAGCATTAGAATCATCTATTTATCCCACAGGAAAAATTAAATCTTACGATGGCTGGACCAGTAAGTTTATCTTTCCCCCCCATCGCTTCCTTTCCGCAAATGCTATGATTACCAACTTCCACCCCTCAGAAAGCCCAATGCTCATGATTGTGGCTGCTTTCGGCGGCTATGAATTTGTTATGAAAGCTTATAAAGAAGCAATTGCTGAAAAATATCGTTTCTTGACCTACGGCGATGCTATGTTGATTATTTGATCACTTGATACTTAAAATATGTCACATTCTCAGCCAATTGCAATTTCAGGAGTGTGTTATTTTGCCTCCGATTTTCATTTTGGCGCCCCTAATGCTGAAGCAAGTGCAAAACGTGAAATTGCCGTTGTTCGTTGGTTAGATCATATCAAAAAAGATGCGAATCATCTGTTTCTTTTAGGGGATATTTTTGATTTCTGGTTCGAATATTCCGGAAAACCTCCTGCTTTTTATACGTTTTTCTTAAATAAAATAGCAGAATTAAGAAAAAATGGTATAGAAGTCTATTTTTTTACAGGAAATCATGATATGTGGGTAAAAAACTATTTAAAGGAACAGTTAGGTGTGCATATTTTCAAAAAAAAACAGGAATTTTTGATTAATAACAAAAAATTTCTGTTAGGGCACGGCGATGGATTAGGAAAAGGAGAATGGGGCTATAAGTGCTTAAAAAGTTTCTTAAATTGTAAAATAAATATTTGGCTTTTCGGACTCATTCCTCCAAAAACAGGATTTGCCTTAGCCTACTTTTTTTCAAGAAAAAGCAGAGCCATGACGCCCGAATATAAAGAGCAATTTTTGGGAAACGATAAAGAATTGTTAGTACAATACTGTTACCAATATAATATTGCAAACCACGATATTGATTATTTTATTTTTGGACATAGACATTTACCTTTAGAAATTCCCGTTATCAAAGCTGTCTATTACAATACAGGTGATTGGCTAAATTTCAATAGCTACATTCGCTACGATAAAACTCCTATTTTGTGCACTTTTGTTCAGTAGTTTTTATACAATAAACTCTTTTGCGCTTGTAGTGCCTGACCGATCTCCTTACGGTTTCTTTCAGAAATCATAATGTGTTGGTTGTCAATACACACGGTGGTGTTTGTAAATGAAGTAACATACCCTGCGTTAATGACAATATTTCTTCTAATTCGAAAGAAAAGGTTTGAAGGTAAAATACCCAGCAACTCACGCAATGTCATGCGACAAATCAGTTCTTCTCCATTCCTCAATCGTAAAACAATATTATGCCCAAATGCTGTAAAATAAATAATATCTGTGAGTTGAATTGTTTTATTATCTATTTTCTTAGGAAACGTTTGAATTTCATTTTTTGACAATTGATTTACTCTTTTTAATACCTTACGTTCTTCATAAACTGCTTCAAAACGAGTTATTATTTTTGGTAAATAGTAAAAAAATTGTGCTTTATTGGAAAAAAACACCAAATTTTTATCATAGTATTGATGTGCTTCAAGGCTGTATTTTTCTTGATATGCGGTTAAAATGACTACAAAAATACTTTTGGGAAGTGCTTCTATAAGTTGAAAACCGTTCATTTCCGGCATTTCAATATCCAAAAAAATTAAGTCTACATCATTTTCTTGTAGAAAAAGAAGCGCTGTTTCAGGATTAAAAAATGCAGCAACATACTCATAATTAGTATAGTTTTTTACATGATGTTTAATCAATAAATGTGATGGATATTCATCATCAATGCTAATATATTTAAATTTCTCCATTTTGTTACAAAATTTGTGCAAAAATACATTTTTTTTTCTTCTTTTGCGCCACAAAAAAATTATTTAAAATGAAAATAGATAAAAAAAGAATTTATTTCCATAAAGGAAATTTCTTGCTCTTCAAAATTTTTCTTTGGGTATGCACATGTTTGTTATTTGTAAGTTTCTCCATATTAATACCCACAATATTAAGTAATCTAATAGAAGAATTTTTCGTTTTTTTTATTTTGATGTTGACAGTAAATATTCATACTTCTTACTTACATAAAGTCGTTTCAAAAAAAAGTATCTTCCTTTATATTACTTTGTTAACAGGCTCAATAATAATTTGCGTTTTATTTGAAATGCTTTTGTTTTCTAAAAGCATTGAAGAAGTCTATGCCTTTATGGATAGGAAGCTATCTTGTTTTATTATTGGCAGTTATATTACAATAAGAGATTTTGCACTTTTTGTTTTTTTCTTCTGGGTAGAACATTTTAACAAATTAATTCACTTATCTCGCGAAAAAGAAAAAATTCATAAGGAAGAAATGGAATTGTTAATTGAAAAACACGAATTTGAAAAAAAGTTTTCAAGAAAAAAGTTGTTGCCACATTATTTCTTTAATATTTTAGAACATATGAATATCGAATCTTTAGCCACTAAAAAAAACACTGAGCTAATGGATAAAGTTAAATTTGTTTTATATTATTTTTTAGTAGATGCAGAAAAAGAAAAAATTGAGTTGGATAAAGAACTTGCTTTTTATAAATATTATATTGAATTAGAAAAAGTTAGATATATGAAAGATATTTCAGTAAAATTCAATGTTTTTGGAGTTCCTGAAAATTTTACTATAATTCCTTTATTGTTTGAACCTTTGATTGGTAATGCTATGAAATATACCAATCATGATGGAACTGGATGGGTAGATATTACGGTTGATGCTTTACATTTTCCATTGTTAAAATTCTATTGTAAAAATAATTATTCCCGATGCATTTCTAAAATTATTTCATCAGAAAATGGGCTAAAAATATTTGAACAACGTTTGGATCTTTGCTACAAAAAGAAACATACTCTAACTATAAAACAAGAAGATAACATATTTGAAGCTCTGTTGTCTATAGAAGTAGTTTAATTTATTTTTTTTACTATATTTCTTTTATTTGCGCGTTTGGGACATATTTATGCCATTGTTGCTCTTATTATGATTTATATATCCATTTAATCATAATTTTGCCAACATGTTTAATTAAAATATATTTAATATGAAAAAACTTAAATTTTCTTTTTTTTTGTGTGTATTTGCTCTGATTGCTATTTCTTGCAATAAAAGCGAAGAATCTTCATCTTCTGATTCAAATTCGAATACAGAAATCAGTATTTCTAAACAAAATGAAGCCACTTGGATTCCAAGTGGTGAAAATTCTAAAAAGTGGTGGCTTATATTAAAATTTTGCGTAGGGCATACCTCAGAACAATGTGGTGGTAGATGTCTTAAATTTTTTGGAGAAAATTATCACGCTGATTGTAGAGGACTTGGAAATGTATGCAATCTCACTTCATGTGTTGAAGTGGCTGAAGACTTCACTTTAGATGAAGTCGTGCTCATTCTTAAAGATTTGGATTTATTTGGAAGTTTTGAAATATTTCCGTTTCCTGACAGATCTTTGATGATTACAAATCCTCAAAACAACACTGAGCTATGGCTAAATATACCAGAACAGGTATTATATAAAGATAGTACTTTGCAGGTAGTTTTTCAAAATGTTTGGTTTTCTGAAGAACCTGAGTTAGAAAACGAGTAGTTCATTTCAATGATTTTTCATTTAGGGGAGGTCTATTTTGCAAAAGAATAGACCTCTTTTGTTTTGTGTTTGAAAAATTGATGTTTCTTTGCAGCAAATTTCATCTAATGGCTATTTTACGTTTAACCCGCGTTTTCCGGTTTGACATGGCGCATGTATTACGCAATTACCCGGGAAAGTGCAAAAATATTCACGGGCATACTTACCAGTTGGAAGTAACGGTTAAAGGGATTCCCTGCAACGAAGAAACCTCACCCAAAAAAGGAATGCTCATAGATTTTAGTGATTTTAAAAATCTAATTGAAGTAGAAATTATTTCGGTTTGGGATCATGCCCTAATGATTCATCAGGATTCTGATCCGGAATTGTTAATGGCTCTCAAGAATAATTACGAGAAAATTATCACAACTCCTTTTCAGCCCACTACAGAAAATATGGTTTGTGAGTTGGCTGCTGTCATCAAAAAGATATTGCCTTCCGACTTGCAACTGTTTTCTTTGAGATTGTATGAAACTGAAAAATCGTTTGCCGAATGGTACGCTTCGGAAAATCCTGAATAAATAAATTCCTTAATATCTTTTTATGATTCTCTTTTTTGCTGAAACAAAAATTCAATTCTCTTCAAAACGTCCCATTAAAAGTTGGTTGGTTAAAATAGCCCAACAGGAAAACAGGAAAATTGGAGATGTAAATATTGTTTTTTACAACGATGAACACCTCTTAGAATTGAACAAACAATACCTGAATCACGATACATTGACCGATATTATTACATTTGATTATTCGGAAAAAAACATTTTGCATGGGGATATTTGCATTTCTATTGAGCGTGTAAATGAAAATGCCCTACAGTATCATTGTGCTTTTGAAGAGGAATTGCGGAGGGTGATGGCTCACGGCATTTTGCATCTTTGCGGGTACAAGGATAAAAAAGAGGATGAAAAACAGGTGATGAAACAAAAAGAGGATGAGGCTTTGGCTTTGTTTCAAACTCTCTTTAATGATTAGAAAAACAAACTATTACAAAAATGTTTCACGAGGAACAATGAAAAACAAATACGATATTATAGTGGTAGGGGCGGGTCACGCCGGTTGCGAAGCAGCAGTGGCTGCCGCAAAATTAGGTTCACAGGTATTACTGATTAATCTTAATCTTTCTTTAGTTGCACAGATGTCGTGCAACCCTGCGATGGGTGGTATTGCCAAAGGACAAATTGTACGGGAAATAGATGCTTTGGGCGGCATGTCCGGAATTGTTACAGACTATACTATGGTGCAATTTAGGATGCTTAACCGGTCGAAAGGACCTGCTATGTGGAGCCCCCGAGCACAAAGCGACAAGTATGCCTTTTCAATGTTTTGGAAAAAGATATTGGAAAATCAACTCAATTTAGAGCTGCGACAGGATTGTGTGGTGGATGTGATTGTTGAAAATAATCGAATCATAGGTGTGAAAACGTTACAAGGAAGTAGCATTTTGGGTAAAAAAATCATCCTTACCAATGGAACATTTTTAAATGGGAAAATTCATATCGGAGAAATATCGTTCTCCGGAGGAAGAATGGGAGAGCCTAACTCGCCTTTTTTATCAGAAAAATTGCGTGATTTGGGTGCGCAAGTGAAGCAACTGAAAACCGGAACACCTGTGCGATTAGACGGTCGTACCATAAATTTTACTGTAATGGAAGAACAGAAAGGAGATGAAATTCCTGCCAAATTTTCCTTTACCGAAACTCCAAAACTACAACAGCAACTAAGCTGTTTTATCGTTTATACCAACCAACAAGTTCATGACATATTAAGAACAGGCTTTGAAAAATCACCCATGTTTCAAGGGCGAATTAAAGGAGTTGGTCCGCGCTACTGCCCCTCCATAGAAGATAAAATTAATCGTTTTTCCGACAGGGAAAGACACCAACTTTTTTTAGAACCGGAAGGCAGAAACACTAATGAATATTACTTAAACGGATTCTCCTCATCACTGCCCGAAGAAGTGCAAGCCGAAGCGTTAAAGTATATTCCCGGGTTAGAAAATGCCCATATATTAAAACCAGGGTACGCCATTGAATACGATTATTTTGATCCGTTGGATCTTCATTCTTCATTAGAATCTAAAACCATTGCCAATCTCTATATTGCCGGACAACTGAACGGTACTACCGGATACGAAGAAGCCGCCTGTCAAGGATTGATAGCCGGAATTAATGCACATAGAGCCATTAATGAACAAGACCCTCTTATCTTGTCTCGATCCGAAGCCTATATCGGGGTGCTTATTGATGATCTTACCACCAAGGGCGTGCAAGATCCTTACAGGATGTTTACCTCACGCGCAGAGTACCGAATTTTATTACGTCAAGATAACGCTGATATTCGTCTGTCGCCCATTGGCCATCAAACAGGGTTGATTGACGATGCTCAAATGAAAGAATTGGAGAAAAAATATCAAAGGCAACAAGATTTGGAAGCGTTTTTAACCAAAGAAAATATCAAACCCGATGAGGTTAATCCTTACTTGGAAACTATCGAATCGGCGTCTTTAACACAACCTGTAAAAATTGCCCAGCTTTTACTTCGACCACAAGTTACTTTTAATAACATTTTAGAAACAGCACCAGCCGTTGAAAAAGAGATTGCACGTCTTGACATGAAGGAGGAGGAAATAGAAAATGTAGAGATTGCCATTAAGTACGGTCCCTACATTGTGAAAGAAAAAGAGCTGGCAGATCGAATGTCGAAAATTGATAATGTGAAAATCCCGCCTTCTCTTGATTATAATTCTTTTGTTTCGCTCTCACTGGAAGCACGAGAAAAGCTCTCGAAAATAAAACCACAGAATTTGGGACAGGCTTCGAGAATTAGTGGAGTGAATCCGGCGGATATTGCTATTTTGTTGATGCACCTTAAGGGGTGAAAGGGGAAAATCGTTGTTTTTTTGTTATTGTTTTGAATTTCAGTGTGTTAAAAATATTGAATTAAAACGCGGGAAAAAAATTTTTAATGATGTAGTTCCAAAACAGGGAAAAGGGGCTTAAACGGGCTAATTTTGCGTTTTGAATTTTAATTCATACAAAAGAAAAGAGATTTTAATAATATGGGGTCGTTTATCAATAAAAGTAAAGTTGTTTAGTATATATCGGAAAGTTTTATTATTTTTGCGAAAGTTTAGTTTATAAACAAAATAATTAGAAAAAATGAATAATCTTATTGTACGTCATAAATACTTAGAAGCTATTAAACCTTATATCGGACAACAAATTATTAAGATTTTAATTGGGCAACGTCGGGTTGGCAAAAGCTATATTCTTTTACAAACAATAGAAGAAATAAAAAAAAGAGACACTACAGCAAATATTCTGTATATAAATAAAGAAGATTTGTATTTCGATAAAATCAAAACGGCAAATGATTTGTATGAATACGTGCAAGAACATACAAATTCTAAAGTAAAAAACTACATTTTTATTGATGAAATACAGGAAATTATAGAATTTGAAAAAGCACTCAGAAGTCTGTTACTCAATTCTATTTACGATTTGTATTGCACAGGTAGTAATGCTCATATTCTTTCGGGAGAATTGGCAACTTTTTTGAGTGGCAGATTTATTGAGATTCCTGTTTATAGTTTGTCGTACAGGGAATTTTGTGAATTTCAAAACTTGGAAGAGAGCAACGAAACTTTACAAAAATATCTTAAATACGGCGGACTTCCCTATTTAAAACACTTGGCATTGGAAGATGAAATTGTTTTCAATTATTTAAAAGGAGTTTATAATACAATTATTTACAGAGATCTAATTCAACGTTACGATATTCGTAATAGTGCTTTTTTGGAAAATCTTGTGTGTTTTTTAGCAGATAATACAGGACAGCTTTTTTCGGCAAAGAAAATCAGCGATTACCTCAAGTCTCAGCAAATCAATATCCATGTTTCGCAAATTATCAGTTACCTGAATTATCTTTCAAACACGTTTTTAATTCAAAAAATAAAACGAACAGAGATTGCAGGAAAGAAAATTTTTGAAATTGGTGAAAAATATTACTTTCAGGACTTAGGGTTGCGGCATACTATAAGGGGTTACAAACCCAATGACATTGCTAAAATTCTTGAAAATGTGGTATTAGAACATTTACTATATTGTGGATATGACGTTAAAGTTGGGCAAATCAATAATTTAGAAATAGATTTTGTATGTGAGCGGGGTGGTGAGAAACTCTATGTGCAAGTGGCGTACCTTTTACAAGATGTGAAAACTATGGATCGTGAATTTTGTAATTTGCTAAAAATTAAAGATAATTACCCTAAAATTGTAATTTCAATGGACGAAATTGCAGGCAATACTTACGAAGGTATTAAGCATTTACACATCCGAAAATTTTTAACAGAATGGAAATGAAAAAGTTGATATATACCTATATGCAATTTAAAGGGTTTCGATGTGGTTTATCAATTATACTACTGCTCATTATATCTTGTTCTATACAGAAATATGATAAAAATCCGGAATTTTCCCACGTAGAGTTTATCACTGAAACCAAAAAAATGCCGTTTCAAAATAATGATGATTATTATCAATTTCGAAAACAAACTTTTAGGGTAGATAGTATATATTATTTATCTATTTGGGATTTAAGAAACAATAACCTTACTATCTTCAATATTGATAACTTTGAAATAGTAGTTAATAATAATTTTACCGGATTGGTGAGCGCCAGTGAAATACATCATTTTGATACCATTTTTCTGCTCTACAGAGATGGACGAGTTGTACAAACCGACACATCTTTTCATATTTATAAAGAATGGCAATTAGAACCTGCCTCTGAAAAATATCACATTGGAGAACCTTTATATATTGCTAATAATCATGTTTATGCAGGTTATTATCCGAATCATCCTTTAGTAACCAAAGAACGTTTAACAGACTATTTTTCAAAACCCACCATTATTGAAGCGTCGCTTGATAATCCTAATATTATTTTGAATTATTATGGTAAATTCCCTGAGGTGTATTTAAAACATAATTATGATGTAACTCCTTGTAGAATAGCCATTATAGATAATGATGTTATCACTTCATTTAAGGAAACTGACAATATTTATATGAATAATAAGTTTGTAGCATCTATTCGTTCAAATTATTTTACAAAAAATATAGAGCAGGATATTACAAAAATATATGACGAAGAATACAAGAAAAAAAGGGCTACCGAAAACTGTAAGTACGGCTCTGTTTTATATAATCATTACACGGGGCATTACTATAGAATGTTCCATTTTGCCACAAAATATTACAATAAAGATGGTACTGTAAATTCGTCAATGGATGCAAAAAAATCTATCATTGTAACTGACAAAGATTTTAATGTTTTAAAAGAAGTTATTCTTCCTCCTGAATATTTTATATACGATTCCTACATTACTCACAAAGGTTTAATGATTAAAAGAGAAAATAATAATGACAAAGAGAATATTTATTTTGATTTTTTTAGTTTGTAGTTTTTTGGTTTTTTGTACTTGTCAAGTCCATGAAAACAAGCACAGAACAAAAGTGTTTGGCGGTTACCTGCAACAAATATTTCAGCAAAGTTTACCAAAAGAGTAAAATCATTATTTCCGCACTACACTTTTTATTTCCCCAGAAAGGAGTTTTGTTGTAATAATTTCCCCCTCCTTAACCTCGTCGGCGTGGCAGATCGCTTTCCCGTTTTTTAAAGTAATGCTGTAACCGCGCTTGAGGATATTTTCAGGGTGCAACAGTTCGATTTTCGTTTGCGATTGTTGCAGTGTGTTTTGTTGTTTTAACAAAAATTGAGAAACTGCGTTGTGTAAGCGTTGGGTTAAAAACTGAATCTCCTTTTCTTTTTGGCGGTTGTAGTTTCCAATAATCATCATTAACTGTTGGTGAATTTTGGAAAAATAAAAATCCTTTTGCTGTAGCAATGCCGTTATCTGCTTCACCCATTTGTCTTTACATTCATCTACTTGGAGAGAAAAGTTATGAAACTGCTGAATGAGAAAGTAGGCAACCTCCGTTGGGGTAATTTTATTGGCAAATGCCACCATGTCGGTTACGGTTTCGTTGGTAGAGTGTCCAATGCCTGTAATTACCGGCAGGGGGAAGGTTGCCACAGCGGCGGCGAGCCCATAGTCATCGTAACAACTCATACCTACATCGCCGCCGCCGCCGCGCACAATAACCACACAGTCAAACTCTTGCTGTCGCTTAGAAATCTCTGCCAATTGGTGCGGCATTGAAACCAACGCCTTGTCCCCTTGCAAAATGGAAGGGAACAGCGTGCACTGAAATTTGTAGTTCCAACTGTTTTGCTGCAAGGTAATCATAAAATCGCTGTAACCTTTGCTGGTTTCTACCGAAATAATTGCAATTTTTTTGGGAACTAATGGTAATTTTTTTTGCTTGTTCAGCAAGAATATTTGCTCTTTTTTCAGTTTTTCTATCACTTCGCGTTTGTTGCGCGCCATTTCACCCAACGTGTAAATAGGTTCAATATCTTGAATATGAAGACCTAATCCGTGTTGGGCGCTAAATTCAACAGTTGCCAAACACAAAATGGTAATGTCCTCTTTCAGAGGCTCTCCCGTAATGGTAACAAAACGTTCATTGATGCTGCGAAACTGGGTTGACCAAATGACACCGCGCAACTGCGCCTTAATTTTACCGTTTTCTTTTTCCACCAACTCCGGGTAGCAATGCCCGGAGTGAGGATAATAGTTGAGTTTTAGTATCTCTGCCTTAATATAATAAGCGCGGTTATAATTTTTTGCCACCACATTTTCCAAACTTTTCGTTATTTCGGAAAGGGCGTAAACAGGGCGCTCTTGAAAGGTTTCGCGTTGTGCCAATGGTTAATCGTTTACCAAATTCATTTCATCTATGAGATGTTTTGCACCGCCAAATTTTTCAACGATAAACAAAATATAACGAACATCTAAATTGATACATCTTTGTAAATCAGGCTCGAAGAAAATATCACCACTCATGGCTTCCCAGTTTCCATCGAAAGCGCAGCCAATTAATTGTCCTTTGCCATTGATGACGGGAGAACCGGAATTTCCGCCTGTTATATCATTATTAGTTAAAAAGTTAACACGAATTTGTCCATCTTCTGCATAACGTCCATAATCTTTAGTTTGATGCAATGTTTTCAATTTTTCAGGAACAATAAACTCGTAGCTATTGGGATCTTCCTTAGCCAAAGCGCCTTCAAGGGTGGTATAATGTTTGGCATACAAACCATCTTTTATTGGGTAGCCGCCCACTTTTCCGTAGGTGAAACGAATTTGGCTGTTGGCATTGGGTGCATATAATTTATTCGGATTCATTTCTAATAATCCTCTTACAAACAATCGATTAGATTTAGCAAGTTTTTCAACTTGGGCAGTTAAGGGTTCTCTTGTTTGTTGATAAAAATCATAAAACATATTATACCACTTGTATGCCATATCGTTATCCAACATTTTGGTGGTTGGATTTTGCAAGAACTTTTCTATGGATGTTTGATTGGCAAAGATGGTTTTCGCAAATAGATTTTCTGTTAGTTTACTGAAATCATTTTTAGATTTTTTAACAGCCTCGTTAAATGCCTGAGGGCGCTGTTCGGCGGTGGTTTCACGATAAAACAACTTGAATAATTTGGCTGTGGTTGCTTTATCTACATTAAGATTATAGTTTTTGAAAAAACTCTCTAATCTTGATTTTAAATTCGTTATGCGTGTTTCTAACTGTTTCTGTTCTGCATCTGTAATGGTTTTATCTTCCTGTTTTTTCAATAAATCGTAAATAAAACTGCAAGATCCTGCCAATGCGAAAATTTCAGGTCCTGAAAAAACAGCTTGGCTATATAAGTTGTTGAATTTCTCAAGTTTAGAAATCTCTGCATAAGCGCTTGCCATGTCGGAAAGGGTATTAAAGTACTCTTTTTTATTGTTTTGTTTTACCCATGTTTGAAAATCATTTTCAATTTTTTGCTTTTTGTCAAACACATTATTGTTTTTAAGTTGCTGTGTTTGACCAATATAATATTTCCAATAATTAGAAATTCCTGCATATTTTGATGCGTATTGTAAATTGATCACCGGGTCTGCTCTTCTGAAAGTGGTCCATGATTTAAGTTTAGTATCTCTCACTTTCACAATGGTTGGGTTTTTTTCTTCTATTGCCATTTTCACTCCATAAGAAGGTAAGAATCTGTCTGTTGAGCCCGGAAATCCAATAATCATGGAAAAATCACCTTCTTTAACGCCTGCGGTAGAAACAGGGAAATACCACTTGGGAGTCAAGGGAATATTTGTTTCGGAATAAGCTGCGGGGTTGCCTTCTGCATCAGTATAAACGCGGAAAATGGAGAAGTCGGCTGTGTGTCGGGGCCACGTCCAGTTGTCGGTATCTCCGCCAAATTTGCCCATACTTTCCGGTGGAACGCCCACCAAGCGTACATCGCGATATACTTGATAGATAAACATATAGTACGCATTTCCATTAAACATATTAGCAATGCGCACGCTATATTTGCTGTTTTCGCTATATTGATTTTCCAAGTTGCGGCTGCGTTTGCTGATGCTGTCTCTGCGCTCCTGCTCCGTCATTTCATCATTCAATTGCGCCAAAATGATAGAGGAAACATCCTCCATACGAATAAAAAAGGTTACGTTTAGTCCTGTGCAAGGCAATTCATCGGCAAGGTTTTTTGCCCAAAAGCCGTTGGCAAGAATGTTGTTTTCGGGTGTTGAAAGGGCTTGCACCGCGCCGTATCCGCAGTGGTGATTAGTGAGCAACAAGCCTTTGGTGGAAATTATTTCGCCGGTGCATCCGCCGCCGAAACTCACCACAGCGTCTTTCATAGAGGCGTTGTTGATATTGTAAATATCTTCAACCGTGAGGGTTAAACCCATTTCTTGCATTTTTGCATAATTTTTATCCAACAGTGATAATAACCACATGCCCTCGTCGGCTTTTGCGATCAAAACTGATAAAATGAGGAGGAAAGAGAAGGTCAATTTTTTCATAATTAATGTATTAAATTTGATTAAACGTTTTGAGGCGCAAAAATATTAAAAATTGCAGGCAAAAAAAAACGGCTGCCTTTTGAGCAGCCGTTACAAAATAACATAATTGTTATCTGGTTTGTTGTTCAATAATCAATTTACGAACCATTACGGCATCGTTTGATGTAACATAAACGAAATAAACGCCCGGATGTAAGTCAGGAAGATTAATCTTAATATCTTCATTGGCAACATTGATTTGTTGTTCAAGAACCATTGAACCGGTAAGATTAACAATAGATACCCTTGCATTACCTTCAACTTCTTCAAAACTCAAAGTAATATTATTTGTTGCAGGGTTCGGGAATACTCTAAGATTTGCAATCCGTGCGCTTGAGAACGGGCTCGGCTTAGTTGTTCCTTCAACAATAATAGTCATTGTATTTGTTGCCAGAATTTCAGTTTGATAGCCAGGTGTATAGAAATTATAACCTCCTATTGTTTTAGAATTACAAGTAGTAGCTACCGGCGTTCCATAGAAACATCCACCCGCAGATGTACGGTGTGTTACTAAATCATATTTAATAGTATAAGTACCCGGTTCTAAGAAGCCCGACAGTACAACCCGTATTTCTTTTTCATCAAAGAAAGTTAATTTAAAGAAATCGTAATAAGCGCCATAATAGTACCAGCCGCTAGTGGTAGTTCTATAGGGGAAATAAGATTCTTCTGAAATGTTTGAATAGTTAATTTCGGATTGTGCACCACAGTCCATAGGTGTATAGAAACGCATATAGCCGGCAGTACCCCCTGTTAAGTATTGCGTGATTGGAGCTGCTGGAGATATTGTTACACCATTCGTATTGGTAAAAGAATAAGAATAATGAACGGATAGATTTACATTTTCTCCCGAATTACAAAAATCATCTACTTTGAAATAGTGTGTTATGGGTTCTCCTAAGTATATGAGTTTGTCACCAGGTCCGCCGCCGCCCATATTATTATCTAAAGGATCATGGTTAGCTGCATTTTGGGGATTTTCATACACATATAATACCGGTATTTTTGTGTAGTTAATAATTTCTGATGGGTCAGATTCAAATGTACAAAGCTCAATGGTGGCAGTAGCCACAAAATAGAGATAGTTAATACCGCTGAATGCACAGGTAGAACTATTTGCTAAAGTGTAAGGATGTGGGTAAGTGCCTGAAGTTGTGACAGTAAATTCTATAGAATCTATGATGGCTGCATCCTGAATATCATAAACATATCCATAAACATAAATTTTAACAAAGGCTGTTTTACCTGATTCCAAATCAATATTAAACTCAATTGATACTTGATTATCATTGCAATCTTTTACAGCAATTACTTCAAGTTCTACATAAGTATAATAATCTATTCTAAACGAATCTTTTGTTTTACAGCCATTGGCATCTGTTACGGTTACAAAATAGGTACCAGTATCCAGATTAGATATGGTAGCTGTTGTTTCGCTGTTGCACCATCTGTAGGTGTAGGGGGGTACTCCTCCGTCAGGAATAACAGTGATAGAGCCTTCCCCTTCAGCACATATTTGTGATGTTCCTGTGAAGGTAAGAGCAAGTGTATCAGGTTGGGTTACCACAAACTCTGCTACTGCTTCACACAGGTTAGCATCAGTTATCGTTACAGAATAGGTACCAATACCAAGACCTGATATGGTGGCAGTAATAGCGCCCGTATTCCATTCATAGTCATAAGGAGCAGTACCTCCGGTGGCAGAAGCTGTTAATGTGGCTGATTCATCTCCAAAACATTGAATAGTATCTATTAAAGCAATGCTTGCCTCTAATGTATCAGGTTGTGTAATGATATAGGTTGCAACTGCTTCACACATGTTAGCATCGGTTATCGTTACAGAATAGGTACCAATACCAAGACCCGATATGATGGCAGTATTAGCGCCCGTATTCCATTCATAGTCATAAGGAGCAGTACCTCCGGTGGCATAAGCTTCCAGTTCTCCTGTGAGATCACCATAACATTTAATAGTATCTCTTAAATCAATAAAGGCTATTAATGTATCGGGTTGGGTTACGATATAGGTTGCAGTAGCTATACACAAGTTAGCATCGGTTACCGTTACAAAATAGGTGCCGGTATCAAGATTGGATATAGTGGCTGTTGTAGCGCCAGTACTCCATAGGTAAGTATATGGGGTTGTACCTCCTGTGGCAGAAACTGTTAGCTCTCCTGTTTCATCACCAAAACATTTTATGGTATTGTCTAAAGCAATACTTGCCTCTAATGTATCGGGTTGGGTTATGATATAGATTTCAGTAGCTATACAAGAGTTAGCATCGGTTACCGCTACAAAATAGGTGCCGGTATCAAGATTGGATATAGTGGCTGTTGTAGCGCCAGTATTCCATAAATAGGTATATGGAGTTGTACCTCCAATGGCAGAAACTTCCAGTGTTCCCGATTTATCGCCATGACATTTAATAGTATCTATTAAAGCAATGCTTGCCGTTAATGTATCAGGTTGTGTAATAATATAGGTTGCAACAGCAACAGGACATAGATTAGCGTCGGTTATTTCTACAGAATATGTTCCTGTATCAAGACCGGAAATATAGTCTGTTATATCGCCTGTATTCCACAAATAGGTATATGGGGCAGTGCCTCCTGTAGCATAAGCTAATAAAGAAGCTGATTTAGCGCTAAAACACCTAATGGTATCTATCAAATCAATAAAGGCTATTAATGTATCCGGCTGCTCGGTGATGGTTATTAGGGCAGTAGCCTCACATCCATTATCATCTACAATGAGAAACTCATACGGTCCTCCTACAGGTAAATCATAAGTGTCAAAAAATTCTACGCCTTCATAGAAATAGGTAAACGGAGCTGCACCACCTGTTATTTCAAAACTTATAGTTGCATTACCACCATAACATAGAATTGAATCACCTTGTGCAATATAGGCTTCTGCTGTAAAGTCAATATCAACACTGTCAATGGTAATTAATTGTGAATGTACACAACCAAATTCATCTTCAGCTATTACTAAATACTCACCTGCTACCAAGTTAGTTATAGTAGTTCCGGTAACCGGATTGTTCATATCTTCCAAATAATAAGTATAAGTATTGGGAGATAAAGTGATAGAACCCGTAATAACTACATTATCACAATAATAAGCAGAGTCTGTTTCGTAGGTAAAATCTGGAAGCGGTAATAAAGTTATGGTGATTGCTTCTTGTACTCGGCAACCATATTCATTAGTTACAATAACTTGATATTGAGGATTGTGCGTAATAAAACGGTCTAAAGGAGATGTGGTAAGATGGACGGTATAGGTTTCTTCATTACTTGAAAATACAACAGTGCTGTAACATAAATCACAACTATTGGCAACCGAACTCCATTGGTAAGTATAAGTACCTGCTACATCTGTTTCTGCTGTTAATTCAAATGTGAGATCGCCTGTGTTACATAATGAATCGTTGTCTGTAACTATGGTTACGGAAAAGAGTGCGGGGGGAGGATTGAAGAATATTTGGATCAATCTTGCATTTTCGCAAGCATCCGTAACTTCTACGAAATAATCTAATGGTGTTCCGATAAATGGTATAATACTGCCATCTTCCAATATATCAATTGGACTACCATTATCATAACTTGAGAGAATAGCTGTAATATCTGTAAAAGCGGTGCAATTATCGTAAAGTTCTAATGAATCTTTCAAACTTGCTATTGTTCCGTCAGGAATTATGGTAGAACAATCATCACCATAAACGGTTTGAATGGTATAAGCAGTTGTACGTGCACTACGCGGAGCATCCACATCTAAAACATTTATTGTTTGATTCTTTTCAACAATGTTTCCGCAATAGGTTTCAAGCGTCCATGTACGGTCAATGGTATAAATAACTTTATTATCACAATTAACAGAGGTTGTGTCATCTTCATAAGTGATGGTAACCATTGATACCGCATAATTACACTCAATATCAATATCATAAGGTTCTCCTGTAATGCTCGGATCAATATCATACAAACATTGGAACATATTGTTATCAGATCCGTCTTCAGAATTGATAGTAATATCTTCTATTTCAAAAGATGCTGTTCCATCTTCCACAGAAATAGTAGCTTCAGCTGTTGCTGTACATCCGCTAAATAAATCGGTTACAGTAACGCTAATGATTTGAGTTTCATCACAATCGCCTAACATTTCTATGCAACCCAAATTATCGGTGCTTGAAAGAACATTAGAAGACCATTGGTAGTCATAGTTTCCGTAGCCGTTGCGTACTCGTACTTCATGACAAAATTCAAAGGGGGTTGCGCTTGGACATACAGTAGCATCGTTCATTCTGGCACGTACCTGACGATCAACTCTAACCACGTATGGTGTAGCTGCGCCTTCGCAGCCGTCAACGCTAGCAGTAACATACAAAGTATAAGTCAAATTGGGTAAAAAACATGGGATAGTGAATGTTTTTCCTGTATGAATTTTAAAGTTAAGATTTTGACCAATATACCAGTTGAAAACAAAAGTATCGTCTTCGTAAGGAGCAGAAGCAGTAAGGGTTGCCCAACCGGGTCCACAAAGGTGTACACTGTCTTTAATTGGTGCTGGAGGTACCGGTTGCCAAACTACAGTTAAAGAAACTAAGGTATCTAAATATTCTATTCCACATTCTGACAAATATTGATTATCAAAAATAGCATAGCTTAAAGTTGTCATTTCGGGGTCTTCCGGAATTACAGGATAAGGATCAGGAGGATAAACCATTACGGGGACTCCATCAAGTTCTATTTCAAAAGGACTTCCAGCTCCGCAAATTTTAACAGTATCTGAAACTGTTTCATAGTCTTGTTCTTCTAACCAGAAATTACCAAAAACTTTTCCAGCAGTGGCGCCATGTCCACCCATGTAATTCTGTTGCTGATTACCTTCATACCATTCTACGAAATCCACTCCGCCAATGCGTTCTCTGAGTTTAAATTGCGCTTTTACTTCATCTGTCGTATATCTAATAATTTTTATACGAAGTAAATTATTATTACAAGCCCATTCCAAAAAGTCGGCATAAATATAATTATACCAACGGTTTTGAACGTTGTAAGGGTTAAAATATCCGTACAGTGCGCCATATTGTGAGGCATCAATTTGTCCGGGGAAGTCAGTTACCACAGCACGTTTCACATTGTTAATCGTAGTGTAAGGCGGTGTAATTTTCGATTCAAGTCCCATTCCGGTTAACAGGGGACCGCTTCCTTGAAAATTAGTAGGGTGAATAAGAGGCAACCACCATTCTAATTCTACATTCATGTAATTTCTCATGTTTGCAGGAGTTGCATCTAAAGGTTTATCGAATGGTAAACCGTTTACCAAAAACTCCCAATCAATAGAAAGTTTTGTTTTTGGATTGCCGGAACAATTGATAAAGCGGAAATAATAGTATTCCGCTTTAGCGTAGTTATCATCTGCTGTTCCGTAGGTACCATCCTGTCCGGGTACGATTGGGTTCAAATTATACTTTGAAAGCTGCCAATCATTCAAGCCTTCAGAGATGATGACTTGAGCAGGGTCAATTTGTTCAAGCCAAAAGCAACAACCGTCAGGTACGTTGCCCGGCTTTTGCGCGTTCGCCGTATTTGTAAACACAGCAAACAGCATACAAAGAAAACTGATAAATAAAAATTTTTTCATAAGTTAATTAATTTGGTTAATATTATTTGTGGTTTTTTATTAATGTCCATTAAAATTTATAGTATTGAAAGCCTTATAATTGGAATTTTTTGTAGAAAATAGCTTGAAAATTCCGAGAACTTTCGCCATTTTATTGTTGTAATATTTTCAAGTTGTTTACATTTATTCATTTTTTTGGTGGCTTTTTTTTAGATATTTGTTTTATTATTAAACTTTTACAATAATTGTTTCAAACAACATCCATCTTCACACTTCCCATCACAATGTTTCTCCTAATAGGGGCGATAAAAATATATTTTTTTCATTATAACTATATATATTATATTATTTTTGGCGTTTTTATCCAAAATTAGTATTAATAAGATTTCTATTTCATCTTTTATACAACATTTTTGAAGTGTATATTTTTTTTAATATAAATGAAAAAAAAACCACAACGCAATATATGCATTAAGAGAGGATTTTTGGTTCAAATCAAGATACCAAAATAGCAAAAATCAAAAAATTGATTTATTTAAAAAAAAGAAACTGTTTTAAAAATTGTTTAAAACAACGATAATGAAATGCCTACTGACATCGGGTTTACGGCAGGTCCTTTACCTTCATTAAACAGACGATTTACCTGATAGGAATAATAGAAAGCAACAAATTTCCAACCGCAACGCATGTAAACATCAAAGTTAACTTTTTGGCGGTTATTAGTGAGAAAATATTTGTAGTTTTCTTGTGTCTTGTTCTCTTCAATATCTTTACCTTTATAACGTTGTGAAATTTCCGACACCAACCCGAGGCGTATGCCCACCGTAAATTTAAAACCGCTTTTATGCCGGTATCTGAACTCTAACGGAATATTACAATTAATGTAGGTCATCCTGTTTAATTTCATACTGTCTTTATTGGAAATAATTTCGGGAAGTACGTAATACTTTGAAAGATCTGTGTTGTTATCGTATTTCAGATGTGCATTTGAAAACTGAGTGTGGTAGGTGCAGCCTATTCCTAAACCAAAAGAAGTAGCAGCTTTTTTACGCGTTTTAAAATCCCATAAAACCGCTACATTAAAACCCGGATTAAATTTTGGAGTAACATTCGTGGGTAGATGTAACCAAAACGAATGAAAAACATCAACAACCAATCTGTCTCTAAAGATCTCAACCTCACCTTTTTTTATTTTGGCATGAATGTCTGAGAGTTTATTTTGTTGTTCTTGTGAAAAAGTTAATAAAACAGAAACACAAAAGATACAAAGTAGGATTATTTTTGAAAATTTCATTCTTAAAAAATTAGTTGGCAAATAAACACAAACTTTTACAACAATATTGTGGAGAAATAAAAATTAATAGAAAAATTTAATATTTTTTGGTTTATATCATAAATTAGTTTATTTTCGCAGCCAATTTATTATTAATTAAAAAAGAAAAAAATGGACACAAAAATTAATCACGAAGAGAGTCTGGCGCTCATCAATGAGATGATTCATCAGGCGCGAAACAATTTTCAAAAAGAAAGAACTCATCCCATCATGCTTTTTTGGGGGTACTTAGTAACTTGTATTGCACTTGCCAATTCTGTACTCTTGCATATTTTGAGTAACCCACATTATTCCTATTGGGTTTGGTTGGTTACGATTCCAGGGATGCTTGTATCGTACTTTATTAGGAAAAAAGTTAATCGAAAAGAATTGGTAAAAACACATATTGACAACATAGGCAATATGTTATGGAGGGGATACCTCATTGGCATTTATGTATTTTTGGTTGCTATTTACATTTTGGCATTCCGAATGAATAGTTTTAGTGTAATGCTTATAATTAACCCCGTCATTTTAAGTATTATTGGAATTTGTGAATTTGTTTCTGCCAGAATTTACCGCTACAAACCCTGGTATTGGGTAGCTGTAATTTTTTGGTTGAGCGCTCTCATTTGTGCTTTTTTGAATGTGGATTTACAATTTATTGTTTTAGCAATATGTATGTTATTTGGTTTTGTTATTCCGGGGCATCTACTAAATTATCAAGCAAAGAAAAGCCATGTTTAAAGAACTTGACCCAATATTACATTCACAATTACGGCTGGCGATAATCTCCATACTTATAAGTGTGGAAGAGGCTGATTTTGTTTTTCTTAAAGAACAAACGGGAGCCACCTCAGGAAATTTGAGTGTACAAATTGAAAAGCTAAGCGAAGCCGAATATATTACAATCAATAAAACGTTCAGAGGCAAAATGCCCCGCACAATTTGCAGCATCACGCAAAAAGGAGTGGCGGCTTTTGATGCCTATGTGAAAGTATTACAAGAATATATCAATCCGCAAAATTAACGCAGAATAAAGTTAAATTTCGTCATTTTTTATATGTAATAGATTATAGAATCCAGCGTTAAACACGTATAATTATTAACTAAAACAGAGAAAATATTATGGCAAAAATTAATGTAACTGGTACAGAAATAACAGTACTTCAAATTGAAAACGCTGATTATATTTCTCTTACTGACATGGCACACAGTCAGATGGAGGAACATATCATCATCAAATGGCTCAGTCTCAAAAACACCATTGAGTATATCGGTGAATGGGAAGCACTTTTTAACCCAGATTTTAATTATACCGAATTCGGTACAATTAAAAATTCAGCAGGAAGCAACAATTTTGTTCTTTCTGTAAAACAGTGGATTGAAAAAACAAGTGCAATTGGAATTACCGCAAAAGCAGGACGATATGGTGGAACTTATGCTCATAAGGATATTGCTTTTCATTTTGGTATATGGATAAGTCCTCGGTTTCAATTATTGTTGATTAAAGAATTTCAACGCCTCAAAGAAGAAGAACAAAAAGCATTGGGTTGGTCTGCTAAACGGGAATTGACAAAAATCAACTATCACATTCACACATCTGCAATTAGTCGCAATCTGATACCCAAACAGTTAACAAAAGAACAAATCAATTTTATTTACGCCTGTGAAGCTGATGTTTTGAACGTTGCACTATTCGGTCTGACAGCAAAAGAATGGCGCGAAAATAATCTCGACTGCAAGGGAAATATTCGTGATTATGCTACCATTAATGAACTGATTTGTCTCTCTAATATGGAAAACCTAAACGCTGTTTTTATCAATGAAGGTCTTCCTCAAAGAGAAAGATTGGTAAAGTTAAATCAAATAGCAATTCAGCAGATGAGTGTTTTGATGAACATTGATGGTAGGAAAATGCTAAAAGAATAAAGGAGAAGAGGTGTGTATATAGTCGCTCCTTACGATCACTGTAATATATTTTAAATCAATAAAATAAATTAAAAAAGTGTAGTATTTTTCGACCAAAAAGTGTATCTTTGCGGC
>JGI24695J34938_10000595_pt1 | contig 34813 bp, 31 predicted proteins | sample TergutCo191P3_FD_34938 | JGI IMG/M metagenome (IMG submission 34938)
CTTCAAAATCGCCGTTAAGCAGAAGAGGAAGATTAAGATCGTAATCCGGCACAGGAGCCGTTAAAAGACCTCGGTTATCCTGCCAGACAAGCTCTCCTACCCATGTAAGGTTTGAAGGTTTTGTTCCGTCTTTTTTATTAATCATATAACCGCGGCCGTTTTCACCTTCTACAAGCGGCAGCGCGTTGTCGTCCCACGCCCAGTAAATGCGCCCGATATTATTGGGGATTGCCGAGTTAAACATGCTCCTTGAGGAATTATGCGTACCGATACCGTTTCGAATCGCGCCGTACTCGCCTACAATAACTGCAAGCCCCAGATTTTTCGCGTCGCGGAAATAATTGTCAAAGCGGTTTTTGCCGTCAGCCCACGCGTCATAAACGTGCAATGAATATAATAGATTAGTATATTTTTTGTTAAGTTCCGGTCCAATTCTAATACACGCGCTGTCGTAGGAATTAATTCCGCTTATGTATCCGTTCGCCTGCCCCCACGAATGATCGTCAAGAACGATAATATTCGGCGCTCCTTCGTTTCTGATCGCTTTAATCACTTCCTCATGAACATACAGCCAATTATCGGCGGAATCTTTGGAGCCGTCAGCGCCCGGCTCGTTCATTATATTAAACCAAACATATTGATTGTTTTTAAAACGTTTTGCTTTATCAGTCCACCACGCGATTAAATCTTTTAACGGGCGGATAATGTCTCCCTGAGGAGTTATATATCCGCCGTTGTCGTCTAACGGCGGATAAATTCCCGTGTAATCGTGCAGTTCCAGAATTACAACAATGCCTCTTCCTGTGAACGCTTTAATAAGCGCGTCAAGGTCTTTGTTGTAACCCGCAGCCCACGAATCCCATTTTGTCGCTGCGCATAATCTGACAGTGTTAAATTTCCAAACATCAACAATTAAATTTACATCCTGAAGAGTATCTCTTGGAAAACACCATCCGGGTCCGTTAACATTAATGCCTTTAATTAAGAATTCATTTCCGTCAGCTCCGATAATTTTTGTTCCTTCGATTTTAAACACCGCAGCCCCTGTATCAACATTTTTATTCTCAGACGAAGCGCAGGAAGTAAAAACAAGCAGCACAGAAATAAAAACAGAAAAAAAATATTTATTTATCATCTCTCCCCCTACTCCCTACTCTCTACTCCCCACTCCCAATTCCCTACTCCCCACTCCTACATCAAGCCCACCACATCTCTCCGGGTTTTTCTTGAATGATTACCTGCTGCAAAAACGAAACAGCTTTTTCCAAACCTTCACTTACGCTCATTAAACTGTCTTCGTGTTCTATGCTGATTGAGCGATCGTAACCCGCGGCTGCGAGAGCGGAAATAATTTCTTTCCATTCATTGTAATCGTGGCCGTAACCGACAGTGCGGAAGACCCAGCTTCTTTCCAGTACATTGCTGTAGTGGCTTGTGTCAAGAACTCCGTTAACCGAAATATTCGCCGTGTCAAGTTTTGTATCTTTCGCGTGAAAGTGATAAACAGCGCCTTTTAACGCTTTGACAGCTTCGCTCGGTCTGATCTGCTGCCAAAAAAGATGGCTTGGATCAAGGTTCGCGCCGATCGAATCCCCTACGGCTTTTCTTAATTTTAATAATGTATAAGGATTGTAAACGCAGAAACCGGGGTGCATTTCGAACGCTATTCGCGTAACGCCGTAATTCGCAGCTTCTTTCGCAGCGGACTGCCAGTAAGGAATAAGCACTTCGTTCCATTGATAGTCAAGTATATGCTTAAAATCATCGGGCCATGAGCATGTAACCCAGTTTGAGTATTTCGCGCCCGGCTGATCCCCGGGGCAGCCTGAAAAAGTCACGACAGTATCGACGCCGAGTTTTTCAGCGGCTCTGCAAGTGCTGATAAAATCGTTATGCGCTTTTTGCGCGATTTCTTTCTGCGGATGAACATGATTCGCGTGAGTGCTTAACGCGCTGATTTCCAGGTTGTATTTTTTTAATAATTCCTTAAAAGCGGCAGGCGCGCCTGAATCGGCGAGAAATTCCGCCGGGTTCAAATGCGAAGTTCCGGGAAAACCTCCGGCTCCGATTTCCACTGTCTGCACTTTTAACGATGACAGATAACGGAAAGCTTCTTCGACAGGTCTTTGCCATAATAATGTCGTCATTACACCTAACTTCATGGATTATCACCCCTCTAACTTATTGATATAGTCGATATCATTCTTAACGCTGACCATCGAAGATACCGCAAACGCCTCCTGCTCTAAAATAAAATGCTCCACTCCAAGCGCTTTAGCTTTGATAATTACATCCCTGTAATCTATTATACCCTGATCCAAATCAACACAATTTTTATCTTTATCGATTTGTTTTACATGAACAAGCTTTAATCTGCTCTTGTGTTTTTCCATATAGCTGTAAATATCCGCGCCCGCGAAATGAGCCCAAAAAAGATCGAGTTCCATTATAGCTTCGGAAGGAAGAGCTTCAAAAAGAGAATCCAATAAATATTCGCCGCAAAGTGCAGCGGAGCTCCCCGCGCAGCATTTTTCAAACTCATGAGCATGATTGTGATACGCGAACTTTAAACCCGCGTCAGTGATTTTTTTGACAACAGGCGTAAGGGTTTTTGCGAGTTCCAGAGTGTCATCTTTAGTTTTAATTTTTGAATTGGGGCAGACAAGATATTCGGTGCCTAAAACTTTATGATACGCGATTTCTTCGTCAAGGCCTCCCGTTAAGCGATCAAGACCGATGTGCGCTCCAATAGGAGTAAGTTTGTTAGCTGTCAATACATCTTTCATTTCCTGAGCGGACAAACCGCCGTATCCGGCGAATTCGATTCCGGAGTAACCCATTTCGGCTAACTTTTTTAAAGTACCGGCGAAATCATTGGCTGTAACATCGCGCACCGACCACAACTGTACGGCGAAATTTTCGAGTAACTTCATTTTTATCTCCTTAATTAAAAATCAATCTGTTTGCCGGCTTTGGCGGAATTATAAATGCCTTCCAGTATTTGAGTAACAACCATTGCCTGTTCCGGTTTTACGCGAAGATCCTTGCCGTATAAAATCGCGTCGTACCAGTTTCTGCATTCGATATCTTTCGGTTCTACCCTTGTGCCTTCGTAGAACTGCACGCCGCCTACTTCGAGATCCGGTTTTGTAACAGTAAGTTTGCCGAGATCGGCGGAATTGATTCGCAATCCGTCTTTCATATCGGCGCCGCCTTTTGTTCCGCATAACGTACACATGCCTTCGCCGCCGTCAAGAGTGTTAAGCGCCCAGCTTGCTTCAAGAACAATTGTCGCGCCGTTTTCCATCGTTATAAATCCAAAAGCGGAATCTTCGACTGTAAATTCTTTCGGATCCCATGGTCCCCAAATATTTCCGCTGTCGGGATTATCATTTAATTTTTTATAAACATTTCCGACTACTGATTTAGGTTTATAGTTATCCATCATCCATAAAGTCATATCAAGCGCGTGAGTTCCGATATCGATAAGAGGTCCGCCGCCCTGTTCTTTTTCTTTAAGGAAAACGCCCCATGTCGGAACGCCCCTTCGCCTGATCGCGTGAGCTTTCGCGTAATAAATATCGCCTAAATCGCCGCGTTCGCAGATTTTTTTAAGATGAAGGGGAGCGGGCATGCACCGGTATTGATAACCGATTGTTAAAAGCTTGCCTGCTTTCTTCGCCGCGTCAGTCATTTTTTTGGCTTCTTCGTAACTTGTCGCCATCGGTTTTTCACACATTACATGTTTGCCCGCTTCCAGCGCAGCGACAGTAATCGGCGCATGGGAACGGTTGGGAGTGCCGACATGAATAACATCCAGAGAGCCGTCTTTTAAAAGCTCCTTATAATCGGTATATGTTTTGGCTCCTGACACACCGAATCTTTTACACAGTAATTCGGCTCTTTCCGGCAAAATATCGCAAAAAGCGGTAACTTCCGCTTCCTGAATTCTTGCAATAGACGGTAGATGTTTCTGCTCTGCTATTCCGCCGCAGCCAATAATGCCTACTTTGAGTTTTTTTCCCATAGTGGTACTCCCTTTTATATAAATGTGAGTAATTATAACACAGGGTTATTTAAAACTCAAGGAAACGTAATTTATTTTCTGCCGACAGCAATCAGCTTAAGAGCATGCTGATTGTATTCGCTTTCGTCCCAATCGCCGTAGATTTCTATATTATTAAAACCAGCTTCGATTAAAGCGTCTCTCAGTTCCGAAGCGGAATACAGGCGCTGAACAAAAAATTTTTCGGTTATCTCAGAGTCTTTGATAAAGATCCATCTGTTTTTTAATAATGTCCATGAATCAAGAGGTTCGTATTCCGTAAGCATGAAGCCGCCCGCTTTTTCGAACCATTCGGCTTCGACAAAATCGCGGACAGCAATTTCTTTGCCGAGCGTTTCGATAATAAAAGTGCCGCCTTTTTTTAAAGATTGATAAGCGTTACGCAAAACTTTTAAATCGTCTTCTTTTTCTTTAAAATATCCGAAAGAAATATATAAATTAACAACCGCGTCAAAATATTCGCGGCGGACAAATTCTCTTGCGTCTGAATGTATGTAATCAATTTTTAAATCTTCGTATGCGGCGTCATCTTTTGCCGTCTTTAAAAAACTTTCCGTTATGTCTACGCCTGTTACGTCATAACCGACGCGGGCAAGCTCCGCGCTCATCCTGCCGAGCCCGCAGCAAAGATCAAGAACCTTCGGAGCGCTGTCCAAAGGTTCGTGCCATGTATCACTTGATGTTTCGCCGTATAAATTGAACCGGCAAAGCCGCGTAACCGCGTCGGCTACCGCCGGAACTTCCGCCCAATGAGCGTCATCGAACATAATGGGAGCAAAGCGCTCCCAGAATTCGATATCTTCGAACCAAGTTTTCACGCAACAAAGGTTTCAGTCATTGGGTTAAGATAACCGGTCTGAACGCAAATATTGAATAAATGCCTTGTAATGGTCTCTTCGGTCGTTTTGACATTTCCGTTGTAATTGCGCGTAAAACGAACAAGATACTCATTGTCAAGTTCTTTCAGAATATCAATATATTCCGTTCTTCCCTGCATGCTTTTGATACTATAACGTTTCATACTATAAATGTCGGAAAATTTTCTGCCGCGCTTGAGAATTTTCTATTTTCTTTTTATACTTAAAAAATGAAAATCCGGCTTAAAATGTTTCTTGTAATTCTTCCTTTAATTATAGTTCCGCTTGCTCTCGCGCAAATCTCGTCATATTTTCACGCGGTAAACGGCGTTACGCGCCTTGCCCGCCAGCTTTTGGGTTTTAAACTCGGCGAGCTTGAAAAATTCGCGGACAGCCAGTGGTCGCTTCTTGTCGAGAACAATTACGCGTCAAACCCCGAAATGATCCGGGCGGCGAAAAACGCGGCGGAACAATTCGCGCGCAGTATTTTATTGAGCGATACAGAAATTATTTTCGCGCTCGATAAAAATTTAGAAACCGCGATGACAACATCAAATCTTGTAATTTTATCCGAAGAAACCGCCGCGCTTTTAAAAATTATTACGGAAGAAGCAGGCGGACTTCAAAGCGCGGATATCGGCGGCGAAAAAAGAATTTTTCAGGTCTTTTATTTTACTCCTTTCGAATGGCATATTTTTATCAGCGAAAAAGAAGATGTTTTTTATAAAGACGCCAAGATTATTACAATGCAGACTATCATCGCGCTGTGCGCCGCATTAACAGCCGCTGTTCTTCTTTTAATATTGATAACAAGCCGTTTAACAAACCCGATGAGAAAAATTGTCTCGGCGATGGAAAAAATAATCGACTCGGGCGATTTATCTTCAAAGGTTGATGTTGAATATAATGACGAAACGGGAATTCTTGCGCAGGTGTTTAACAAAATGACGGGAGAACTTGACAGCGCGTATTCGCAGATAAAACGTTATGCGTTTAACGCAGTTCTCGCCGGAAAAAAAGAAGAACGCATCCGTCAGATTTTTCAAAAGTACGTTCCTAATGACGTAATCGAACGATTTTTCGCTTCGCCTGAAAAAATGCTTACAGGCGACAACCGCAAACTTTCAATTTTATTTTCGGACATTCGCTCCTTTACGACAATTTCAGAAGGAATGGCTCCTAACGATTTAGTCAGCTCTCTTAACCGCTATTTTTCGGGTCAGGTTGAGATCATTTACACAAGAAAAGGAATTGTAGACAAATACATCGGCGACGCGATAATGGCGTTTTGGGGAGCCCCGGAAAAACACGAAGATGACGCGCTGCAATCGGCGCTTTCAGGGCTCGAAATGATCGAAGCTGTAAAAAAATTCAACGAGAACCAAAAAAAGTTAGGCAAGTGCGAATTCCAAATCGGCATTGGTCTAAACTACGGAGAAGTGACAGTAGGCAACATCGGAAGCGAACGCAAAATGGATTACACAGTTATCGGAGACGCGGTAAATCTCGCGTCGCGCATGGAAGGACTGACCAAAACATACCACAGCGAAATTTTAATATCGGAAAGCCTCTTTGAAGAGCTGCGCAGAGTTTCACCTGACAGCGGTTTAAGCTACAGGCTCCTTGACACAGTCGCGGTAAAGGGAAAAACAAAGGGCGTAAGAATTTTCACAATAAAAAAATCACTTTCGGAGACCGAACAAAAAGGCTGGCAGACCCATAATCAGGGAATGAAACTTTATTACAGCCGTTCCTTCCAGGAAGCCGCGCAAAAATTCAAAGAAGCTCTTGCATTACTGCCCGGCGACTTCAACGCAGAAAATCTTTACAAAAGATGCATGGACTACGCATCTAATCCTCCCCCCGACGGTTGGAACGGCGTCGAAGTAATGAAAACAAAGTAAAAAGAAAGAAAGAAGAATTTACCACTAACCACACGAACACCACGAACCCGTACTTCGTTGTCTTTATCTTATTCTCAAGAAATCTTGAATTTATCTCTGAGTTTTCTTAGGTTTAAGAAAAGATATCGGACAAAAGGTTCGTGTTGGTTAGTGTGGTTAGTGGTAAAAATTTTTCTTCTTTGTTCGTAGTAAAAATTCTTCTTCTTTGTTCGTGGTAAAATTCTTAAAAAATTATTCCGATAATAACGCTCTGATTGCTGTAAGCTGATTATTAAGGTCTGTTATGCGCTGTTCCAAAGACGCGTTAGAATTTCTAAGATTTGTAATTTGAGATGTAAGAGTATCATTATCGGTTTGCAGGGTTGTAATAGTTCTGTCTCTGTCTGTTACCCTTTGTTCGAGTGTCGTGTTTGCGGTTCGAAGAGAAGAAATTGTTTGATCCTGATTTACAGAACCTGTGCTGTATGAATCTATGGTTCTTTGCATTTCGTTGATTATGCCCTGAAGCGCGGTGTTTCTTTCCTGCAGATCATTTAATTCGATGTTATTTGAATCGCCGTTATTTAAATCGTTTTGATTCGGTATGTTAAATTGCATTTGATTTCCCGCGGCTGCAAGGCTCCCCGATAAAAGAGCGTTAATTGCGGCGAGCCTGTCTCTTTCTGTCGTCAGGCGTTCAAGTTCTCTTGCGGCAGTATCAAGTTCCGCCGATGATTTGTGCGAAGCGGCGGCGAATTCTCTGGTTCTTTCGTCTAACTGCGTTCGAAGACGCGCTTCCCTCGAACGCGAACTTTCCAGTATCTCGGAGCGTTCTTCCAGTAATTTTATAAGTTCCCTGCGGAATGTGTTCTGCGATTCAATAAGAATTTCCTGAGCGGCGCGCTGTTCCTGCGTTAAATCCTGATTGTTCGAATACAGTCCTAAAAGTTCGTTATCCACTTCCGATAAACGCGAAGTTATCTCGGCAATTTCGATTTCTTTTCTTTCGATTTTTTCCGCGGTGTCTCTGCGGATTTCATCGATTAACGCTCTTTCCGTTACATTGTAAACGGCGATTCCCGACCTTGCTTTTTCGTCTTCCAGTCCGTTAAACGAAACCAGCAGAAAAGCTCCCGCGGCAAGAATAATTACCGCGGCGATATTTACAGCTAACGGAAACACCGCGCCTTTTTTTCCGGCGGCAATTCCCTGCGCCGGATTATTCCGCGTAAGCTGCTGTTTGTTTTTCTCCGCAATCCCGTTAATCTGCGTAAGTATTTCTTTTTGTTCTTCTATCGATATTCCCGAAGATTGATCTAAAATTATTTCATTTAAATTATTCATTGTTTTACTTCTGTTTTTACTGCTTCCTTGTTTGATAATCTGATGCCGCCGGCTTTCAAGCCGCGTACATTGTAATCCTGCGCCTTAAAATTTTCAGTTAATACTTTTAATCTAGGCTTGGGTTTGTAATGAACTGTAAATGCAAATTTGGAACGTGTTTCTATATGGAGAACTTCGGCGCCGTCAGGAACCAAAAAGTAATCCTTGCCGATTATCCAGCCTTCGATTACGCAGCGTTTAATACACGGATAACCTGTATCTTTTTCTTTGTAAATAATCGTAAAAATTGTTTTGGCTAGTTCGTCTTTGTCCGCGGCGCCTATCCACCAAGCGTCAGCGCCGACGAAAGATTTTTCGCTTAAATCCGTTACCGTGTACATTCCGTTTCTGCGGATCGCGAGAATTCTGTCAAAAGGCGACACTTCGGCGATTTTCGCGCCAGAAACATTTGTGCCAAGGTAGCCGGATTTGCTGTCGTATTTTAAATCAACATCGCGCTTTACCACTTCTTTGGCGATTACCTTGTCAAACGCGCCTACGACGGTTTTGCGCTCTCCGCGGCCGATTTCTTCGTTGGCTTTAATTTTCACGATAATGCCTTTTAAATAAGAAATCGAATAAGCCGTGATTTTTTTTAAATGTCCTTCGATTTCTTTAATGCGGGCGTTGATCTGTTCCATTTCGTCGCGGGCTTTATTTATGTCGTATAACGATATTCTGCGGATCGGTATGCGCAGCAGATGATCGACATCATCCTCGGTGATTTTCCTAGGTCCTACTTCTTTCAAGAAAGGTTTAAAGCCGTCAATAACGGCATCCTGAACGCCTTTTGCGGTTTTCATTTTTTCGATAGCTTTATAAATCCGCTCTTCTATAAAAATTCTTTCCAGCGTGCGCAGATGCAGTTTATCAAGCAGTTCTTTTTTTTCTAGTTCAAGTTCTTTTGTAAGAATTTTTACAAGCTGCTTCGCGTGATATTTTATTATTTCGTTAGCAGTCATCACGGTGGGAAGGCCGTTTTTAATGACAAGAAGATTAACCGATATTGACTGCTCGCATTCTGTGAACGCGAAAAGAGCGTCAACTGTTTCCTGAGCGTAAACGCCGCGTGCGAGTTTAATTTCGATCTCAACTTTATCGGTGGTAAAATCATTAATGCCTAAAATTTTAATTCTGCCGTTCCGCGCGGCGGCGTCAATGCTGTTCATTACGCTTTCTGTCGTTGAGCCGAAGGGAAGCTCTTTAATAATGATGCTTTTAGGATCGGAAGTGTCAAGTTTTGCGCGCACAAGAACCTTGCCGTTGCCGCCTTCGTAGCCGGAAACATCAACATAACCGCCTGTCGGAAAATCAGGGTACAGATCGAATTTTTTTCCGTTAAGGCAGTCAATTTCGGCTTCGAGAACTTCAATTGCGTTATGCGGAAGAATCTTTGTCGACATGCCTACGGCGATTCCTTCGACTCCCATTACAAGCACGACAGGAATTTTCGCGGGAAAGAGTACAGGTTCTCTGTTGCGTCCGTCATATGAATCAGTCCATGTTGTCAGCTTTGGATTGTAAAAAATATCTTTTGCGAGGGGCGTTATGCGGCATTCGATATAACGCGGAGCCGACGCGTCATCGCCCGTGTAAAGGTTACCGAAGTTTCCCTGTCTGTCGATAAAAAGTTCTTTGTTGGCGATATTGATCAGCGCGGGATTAATCGACGCTTCTCCGTGCGGATGATACTTCATGCACTGCCCGGAAACATTGGCTACCTTATGAAACTTCCCGTCGTCCATTTCGAATAAAGTGTGAAGTATGCGCCGCTGAACCGGTTTAAGCCCGTCTTCGAGATCGGGAATTGCGCGGTCTTTTATGACATAAGAAGCATATTCAAGAAAATTACGATCGAAAAGATTCTTTATGTAAGCCATTTTTTTATTTTATACCAGCGAAAAATTAAATACAAGGCAAGAAGGAGAGCGTATATTTATCGCTGTCCGGTTTTTTTGGAAATAAACCCGAACTTATAACCTAAGCCGATTTGAATCATGTAGCGGTGATATTCAAGCTGAGTCGCTGCGGCGGAGCCTAGAGATGAAGGAAAATAATCCATTGTGAATCTGGGATCGATAGTGATAAAACCGGGACCCGCTTTTACGCCGAGCTGAATTCCGGCGAACCATGAAAACGGGCATGGTTCCGTGATATTCATTAACGAAAAGTTATACGAAACCCCGCCGTAAATTTGGAGCAGCAAATAATCAGCCGGTTTAATTACAAATTTTAAAGCCAAAGGAATTTCCATTATTAAATCGCGGTATTCCTCGTTGGTTTCCGCCGAAATTAAAATCCAATCCTGAGTGAACTGCAGTCCCGCGCTGATAGACATCCAATTTAAAAAATGAACTTCGGCTTCAACGCCGCCTGCGACATTCAGCCAGTAAACAGATTCATTTTTATTTTCGTAAATACGCGGCGCCCACATTACGCTTGCTCCGAGAAAAATCCATCTGTTATGAGCGGGATCGCCGAGATCGATATCGGGAATCCCCGAGAGCATATTGTAGACAATAACGGCAATCATGCCGTCAATTGTATCGTCGATATCGGTATAAATTATATACTGCCCGCCGACGATTTCATCGGTTTTGCTTTTAATTAATTCAAGGTAAAAAATAAATTCCGATACTTCGTTTGTGTCTGACCATGTTTCCCTGGGATGCAGAGGACAGGCAATAAAAGGATCGTGAAGACAGGCGAAAGGTTCGATTCTGCCCTGAAGCGTATAATCGCTGCTTAATTTTAATCTGACAATCGAATGAAACTGGGTAACAACTTCGTACGAAAGCTGTTTGTAAAAATAAGTTTTTTCGTCAAAGCTGCCGATCCCTGTAATCGGCGGAACATAGATTCTGGTTTCGCGGGAATCCTGCGAATAAATAAAATTAAACGGTAAAAATAAAAGAAATAAAAACAAAAAATTTTTCACAAAATCAATCCAGCCATTTTATACCGGTAAAATCACTGCCGTCACCGGGATCGGAAAAAACACCCTGCACTTCGATTGAATACTCGTCGGTTTTATCCAGATAAGTTCCTTTTACTTTATATCTTCCCGGAACTGTAAAAGAAAAGAAAGAATCCACAACTTCCGAAATTTCAACGCCGATGAGACCCGGCGTTGAAAAAATTTCGATTACTAAATCAGTATTGGAAGAATCAATTTTTTGAAGAGGACCGTTATTTGCAATATAAACAATAAAGTCGGTATCCCGGTTAAATGTATTGTCAAACACGGAATCCAATGAATAAAGCTGGCGGTTTGGTTTTAATAATATAAAATCGTTAGCATAACCGTTACCGTTACCGCCGCCGTTAAAACCTCCGACAGGCTGATGGCAGCCTGAACAAGCAAATATTGCGAGAAAAATTAACACAAATTTTCTTAACAGCTTGTTCATACTGACCGCGCTCTGCCTGCGAATATTTTCGAAATTATCTGTAACCGATAGTTAATGCGTTTAAAGGCGACATTGCCGCGGTAATCAGCATACAGCTGCCGATACTGTTGGGAGTACCGTCATCAAGATTAACAGTATTAATTCCCGGTCTGACAAACCATATTTTTGGAAGAACAGGAGTAGCCGCGGAGCTTGCGGCAGCTGTGATTGCAACAACCGGAACGCTGAAATAGAAGGAAGTTAATCCTTCAGCGCCGGCAGGAACAGTAATATCGACAGGAATAGCCGCAGGTATCGGATCTCCATACACCACAGCCGCGCCGATACTTCCTGTAACAAGCGCTGGTTTCCATGTATTAAAGGTAATTTCCTGTCCGTTAGGCAGCAAATACAATGGTTCGGTTAATTGAAAACCATCCGTAAATCCGCCCGGATCAGCTGCGGTGTTATCATAAGCAATTACACCCGGAAGCATTTGTGTGATTGGAAAATTAGTTGATGATGATCCCAGCGTATATGCCGCAGTTAATGAAACATCCGATGTCGGAACTGAAGTAGTAAGCGAGAAACCTGTAACTGTACGTGTTGTATCGCCGATAGTGTATGTGCTTGCGGCAATTCCGGCACCTGCAAAACTTGGCGTAGCTAAAACAGTATTGCCTGTAAATGCCGATAGACCGAATGTTACGCTTCTAGTGGTTGGCAGAACATTCGCGTTAACTGTTGTTACATCAGCGCCGTCTATAGCGACAATTTTACCTACAGCAAGAAGGGCAAGATCGTCGCCGACTTTTCTGCCAACAAATAAAACCGCTTCACCGACAGTGGCGGAAAGCGTCGCTCCGCCGGTTACTCCGTAATTAACACCGGCACCGGCCGCTCCGCGGGGAACTCCGGAAATACTCATAGCTTTGCCTTTTTCCCATGACGCTCTTGCTATTGTTGTATTATCCCTGAAAACAACTTCTAGAAAATTATATCCTTCCTGCGCTATCGGTCTTGAAAGAGCGCGGGAATTATCATTGTCATTTCCGCCGCCATCAAGTCTGATAGTTACGTAATTTCCATCGGTGGAATATTGAACAGACGGGGTATTATCATCCAATATGCCTGAGCCAGATTCACAAGTGATTAAAGACAGCGCAAGCAGCGCTGCCAGTCCGGCTAAAATGAGCTTCTTCATGTTTCTCTCCATTTTTTTCGTTTTGATTTGAAGGGTGTCCAGACCCCTTGCCTTTCTGCACAGACAGCCAGACAAGCAGCTTAAGACATCAGACTTTTGAGCCCCTCCCGCTCCGAAGTGATTTGTCAAAAACAGTTCTTATAAATAACTAATATAAATTTTATTCATTTTGCAATAATAGTCAATAAATTATCGTGGAAAATCGCTAAAATTACATAAAAATTAATCATAAATAAGGTAGAAACCGTGCGTTAACGCATTAAATTTTATGAGACACTTTTAATTCGTGTTTGTTAGCACAATATGTAGTTAATTATCTTCTTATGTATATTAATTGCAATTTACGAAAAATAGGCTTATATTTATAATAATGAGGAAATTGGCTGAAAAAATTGCCGTATTCGCTGGTTTTACCGCCGCTATTCTGGTTTTCAGCGCTTGTATGGAACCGCCAAATCTGAGCAAATTTTTTGATGACGAAAAAGTTACCGAAAAAATCGAAAGAGACAGAGTTACCCTAATCGATAAAACCGGTGAAAGTTTAAGAAGAGGCAATAAAACAATTTCGGGGCTCAATCCCAACAGATATTACGTTGTTTTAGTGGAAGCGGAAGAAAGTGACACCGAAGCCATACCGGAAGAATTAGGTACTTTTTATGTGGGAAAAGACGGCAGGTTAAAAAACAAGCTGATCGATATGGACAGAGCGCAGTCTTCAATGATTGTCAACCTGAATAATCAATACATATACACAGTATGGGTATCAAAGCCGCTTACAGGTTCATTAAAAAGATACGATATATCGAATCTGTCGGCGCTCGATAATACGCCTCCCCCTGCGCCGGTTTCTCATACAGCAAATAATAACGGCGCGGTAACTGTTCCTTCTCCTGCGGATCAAAATTTTATTGATGTCGGTTCTTTGATTACAGCGGATATCAATTATACGATTTTAAGAGTTCCTGTTTCCGACGAAGATGGATTCAAAAACACTTCCCTTTTACTGCAGCATCCTTCGAATACCGGCAGATTTATTCAGCTGTCAAGAGCTTATACGATAACGGATTATGTTTTAATCGGATACAATGACGATGACGAACCTGACCTTAGATTATTAAGAGTTACTCTTCAGGGTGAGTTAAAAGAAGACGGCTTAACATTCGATGTCGAGTACAATCTTCCGGGACTTAATCTGCCTGTGGTAACCGCTTCCGCACTTTCGCATAACCAAGGCAGCGGCTCCATAACGTTTACTGTTACCAATGCGTCTGACTTTCATACTCCTTTCAGATGGTCGGTTGACGGCAAAGAAGACACATCACAGACATCCGGAACATATACAATGACATTTAACGATATAAATATGGATTACAAGATTGAGGGGGTTTACAGAATTACGGTTATAGCTCAGCATAAAAATGATAACGCATGGTACTCAGCAACCGTAGAAATAACTGTCAGCCGCTAGAGAATAAATAGAATGAAGATATGCGCAAGGAGGAGATTATGAAGACAAGAAAAAGCGGTTTTTACGCCGCCGGCATTTTTGCCGCACTCACGGCTGTATTGTTTATCACAGCAATACTGGTAACAAGTTGTTTAGAACCGCTGCCTCAAATTGAATTCGGCAAAATACCGGAAGAATTTGCGGACTATCAGCCCGCTCCGGGTAAGGGATTCGTTGTATTGAGTGTTAGGGATCTTAAAGGAAGGCTGATAAATACCGACGTAGAAGACGCAAGCGATTTTGTAAGTTATGAGTTGATTGTCTATACCGACAGTGATACAACATCCGGCGCCGGTATTTACGATGAAGGAGACGATGCTCAATTTATTAATACGGAATTTCCTTCAGGCACCTGGCCCATGGAAATTACAAATCTTAATTTCCCGCTTGAGCTTCCCGCAGGAGAATATTTCTTTAAACTGCTCGCGTATCAATACGATGATACAATAGTTGCCGCAACAGGCGTATCAGCTTTAATTGACGTAGAAGTAGATAAAGGAAATGCCGTACCGGTTACGCTCACAGCGGTAGGAACATCAGGCACCGGAGACGGAAAATTTATTTATACTTTTAACTTAGGCGCCATTACCACAGCCAGCTTAAGCATAACTTCGTTAACAGGCGGAAGCGGCAGCGCGGGACCGATTAATTTAGCAGCCAATAACTCCGGAGACGTAATACTTCCGGCGGATTTTTATCGTATTATTGTTTCAATGTCGCAGTCAAATCATATGAACGCGTTTTATTCGGATGTTTTATATATTTACGAAGGAATGTCTTCTACCGCAAACATTACATTACCGGCGCTTAAAAATATTGTTTATAATCTTGCCTTTCACTTCGGCGACGGAAGAGCGCCTGATCCTGTAACTTCTGTAACTGCAACGCACGGTACTTTATTTGGCGACACAACGACAACCGGAACTTTTTTATTCGCTAATCCGACATACGCAGCTCCAACACATAATCCTCCGAATTTAGAAAGTTTGAATTTCGTTGCATGGTATGAAAGCCAGCAAGATGCTACAGACGGTACAAATCCAATCGATGCTGCATATGTATTCATTAAAAATAATCTTGCACTTTATGCAGGATGGACTGCAGGAACAGTATTTAATTTTTCTCCTTCATACGCGCCTGATTCCGCAAACGCGCCTGATGTTAACGCTAGCAGCAGCAGTGTTGTTCAAATTCAAGGAAACAGCAATATTGTATTTACAGCGGATAATACTTTATCGGAATACGACACTTTTTCATGGATAACACAGCATGATAATACAATTACAGAAAATACTAATGTATTTACTCTTGCAATTGATAATACACCAACCGGCGTACAATACAAACATGAAGGAACTTTCTGGGTAGATTGTACAGCACGCCATATTGCTACCGGGCTTTTTGTTACAACGAGAACAACAATTACAGTAACCATAGCGCCGTAACACGAGTAAAGCTGTAACATAAGTAAAATAAAAAACAACAGCCGCCGAAAGGCGGCTGTTGTTTTGCGGCAAAAATCATTAATTTAAATTTGACAGATAGCAAAAAAAGTAGTATTTTGGTAGTATGATTACCAAGACAAAAAAATCAATTACCATCTCAAATTCAATACTGGAAGATTTGGCTTTAATAAATAAAAATATGAATATTTCTCAATTTATAGAGAAAGCTCTTATATATTATGTTAATGAATTAAAGAAACAAGAACGCGGACAGCGCGATATAAAAATAATAAATGCAAATAAAAAACGTTTTAAAAAGGAAGCCGAAGAAAATTTGAGATTTCAGGATATTTTATGAAACGCGGAGAGTTATATCTGGTATCATTAGGATCAAAAACAGATAAAAAAAAGCAAAGGGTTTATGTTATTATATCAAGACAGGAACTTATCGACAGCGTATATTCAACGCTGATATGCGCTCCTGTTTATACGAATTATGAAGGGTTAAGCACACAAGTTCCCGTAGGAATTAAAGAAGGATTGAAACATCCAAGCGCTATACGATGCGATGAATTAATCAGTGTTTTAAAAACACGGTTAACCGGTTATATAGGTATTCTATCGGAAGATAAATTATTAGAAATGGGACAGGCTCTTTCTATCGCTGTCGGAATAAGCTGATACAATATTATTTGTAACTATCAACCAATAAAAATATTTGATATGATATAACCATATTATTAGATCAGGAGTTTATATGAATATAATCAAAAGACTATCTTCAAGGAATCTTTTTATTTTTAATTTGGTATTAATCGGCGCCATTTTCGGTTTTTCTTTGGCTTTTTTATCGTTTTCCTGCTCTACACCGAAGACGCTGACGCAGGCTCAGGCGCAGGAAAGTCAGGTTGTAATCCCCGAAAACGCGCTTGCTGTAGCTGAAAGTCTTCAGACTGTTTTCCGCTCGGTTTCGGAAAAAATGCTGCCTTCGGTTATCGAGCTAAAAACCGTTTCTGTAAGAAGACAGCAGGCTCCCAATTTTAACGGAATACCCTGGGAATTTTTCTTCGGACCGCGCGATCGCGGGCAGGACGGACGTGAGAGGGAATATCGATCTCAGGGGCTTGGCTCGGGGATTATTGTACGTTATAAAAACGGTGTTTATTATGCGCTGACAAACTGCCATGTTATAGAAGACGCTACAGAGATTACTGTAGCTACAAAAAACGGCAAGGAATATACGGCGGAGCTTGTAGGCAAAGACGAACGAAAAGACCTTGCGCTTGTTTCCTTTAAAACAAACGATCAGCATCCTCTTGCTGTTCTCGGCGATTCCGATACTGTCGCGGTCGGCGACTGGGCGATAGCGATCGGCAATCCGTTAGGTGAACAATTTTCTTTTTCTGTAACGATGGGAATTGTAAGCGCTGTCGGCAGAACAGGCGGACCGGGCGGCAACATAAATGATTTTATTCAGACAGACGCTCCGATTAATCAGGGTAATTCGGGAGGTCCTCTTGTAAATATCAGGGGAGAAGTAATCGGAATTAATACATGGATTGCGAGTAATTTATCGGGCGGCGGAAATGTCGGTCTTGGTTTTGCGATTCCAATAAATAATGTTAAAAGATCGATAGATGAATTTATCGAGACCGGAACCACAAGTTACGGCTGGCTCGGCGTTTCGCTTATCGAACCGAACAGGGAAACAATCACGGGACTCGGTCTTGAAAACAGAAGAGGCGCGCTTGCCGTTCAGGTGTTCCTCGGTTCTCCCGCGGACAAGGGCGGAATTAAAGCCGGCGATTTTATAACGCAGGTTAACGGCAGAGACGCAAGGGGAGTTCAGCAGCTTCAGATGCTTGTCGGCGATTTAAAACCCGGCGATAACGCGACATTCACAGTCATCAGAGACAGGCAATCGATGGATATCCGGGTTCGCATCGAAGAGCGCACAGATCAGGTTGCTTCGGATAACAGAAAATTGTGGCCGGGTGTTACTGTCGTTCCGCTGAACGATCAGATAAGGCAGTCTCTTGATCTTGACAGAAACGCAAGAGGTCTTTTCGTACTGCAGGTTGTTTCTGGAAGCCCCGCGGATATTATCGGTTTGCGTCAGGGTGACAGAGTAATTTCGGTTAACGGACAAACAGTCGGCGATATTGCGGCTTTTTACAGAACGTTACGCGAAAGAACCAATGAAGAATTATGGTTTGGCATCCTCCGCGCCGACTCAACAATCGAGTCATTAAGGTTTAAGAGGTAATAAGAATTATAGATCGATTCTCAGCTTGGGGCGCTTGGTGCGGTTTTGATCGTAGTTAAAAATATTTATGTTAAAGCGCCTTTCCGCTTCCAGGGTAGAGGGAGGTCCGTGGCCGGGAAGCACTATGTAATCGCCGGGAAGAGAAAGCAGACGGCTGCGGAGCCTGTTCATCTGCGTTGCGGCTCCGTATGCGCTGGCTGTGCTGCCGACAAGACCTGCTGTTAAAACATCGCCTGTAAAAAGCAGATTATCAATTTTATAAACAACAGAGTCGGATGAATGTCCCGGTATCGAAATAACTTCGATTGTAAAACCGCCGATCGCAAGCCTTCCTCCGTCTTTAACCATAATTGTTTTGTGCTCCATTATACTTTGGTTAACGGCGATTACTTCGGCATTATAAATGCGCTTTAATGTGCGAAGTCCGTGCACGTGGCTTTTATGCTCGTGAGTTATAAGAACCGCTTTTATTTCAAAATTATTATTTTCGATAATATCAAGCATCGGTCTTTCCATGCTGCCCGGATCGACAATGATTGCGCTGTCCTGTTGATTTTTGTTCGGGTTTTCCATTCCAAGAATGTAACAATTGCTGAAGCCGTAAGAACAATACTGAAAAAAAAGCTTCATTGCTCTTCCGCCTCAAAAAGCGCTTCGGCGGTGTTGGATGCTTTAAAATAAATGCCGCCCTGTTTTACGCCGCCGTAATGAACTCTCTTTAAATTACAATTAACAAAAGATGTTTTAATTAAATCACCGCCGATAAACCTGCTGTTGTACAAATTAGAATTGTTAAACGAAATTTCATTCATGCTGGTGCCTTCAAAATTAACATGAACAATTTCCGAATCGGAAAAATCACAGGTTCTGAATCCCGCTCCCGCGAAAGAAATAAACTGAAGATCGGAATTGGTAAAATCGCAGTTAAAAAATTCGGAAAAATCAAAAAAACTCATTCTTATTTTAGCGCAGGAAAATTTACAATTAAAAAAAAACGCTTCTTTAAAATTACAGCCGTAAAAATGATGGTTAGAAAAATCGGTGTTTTCAAATCTCATGCCGGAAACTGTAAAATTTTTTATCGTCATATTATTTTTAAAATAATCACAGATACGAATGTATTCCTGCTCCGGATTTGCCTGATGTGTGAAGCACAAATTATATCCTGTAATCGACGGTCTTCCGCATCCTGCGGCGCACGGATTAATCGTAAACATTAATTTATTCTAACATATTTTCCGCTTTACAACCAGCCTTGCGGCGGTTAAAATAAAGGCATGTGCTGGTATTGCGGGTCTCCTGTTACAGACCGGACAATCGGGCGTTCTCTTCGGTGTCAGGACTGCGGAAAAGATCTTCGCTCCTGTAAAAACTGCCGCTTTTTTCTTCCCTGCACGCGAGGCGACTGCCGAGAGTCAAATGCCGAGATGCAGCCGGATAAAGAGAGAGCGAATTTCTGCGACTGGTTTTCGCTGGATGAAAAATTCCGCAGCAGAACAGCCGGTCAGACTAACGACAAGGAAAAGGCTGATGCTTCAAGAAAAGCATTTGATAATTTATTCAATTAAAATAAATTTTTTTAGTTTACAAAATGAAAAATAAACCAATTTTATTTATTGATTCAGGCATAGGCGGGCTTCTTTATTGCAGGGAGTTTTTAAAAAATAATCCCAAGGAAGAAGTCTGCTATCTTGCCGACAACGAAAATTTTCCGTACGGAACCAAGACAAAAGATGAGTTATGCGAAATTTTAGTTTCGTTAATAGGAAGAACGGCAGCGCAAATCGATCCTAAAATTGTAGTATTAGCCTGCAATACCGCGGCAATTTCCGCGCTGGAAACCCTGCGCGTATCATTTCCGAACATTCCTTTTGTCGGAACGGTTCCTGCGATAAAACCGGCGGCAGCCGCGTCAAAAAATAAAAAAATCGGCATTCTTGGAACCGCGCGGACTATCGAAGATCCTTATAATCAGAAACTTGCAGGCGAAAGCGGAAATCAATGCGAAATAACCGCCGTCGCTGCTCCCGATCTTGTAAATTTTGTCGAGGAACGTTACGAAAAATCAAATGATGAAGAAAAAACGCTGATAGTAAAAAAATACATCGGCATCTTCCGCGCACAAGGAGCTGATACTCTTGTTCTTGGATGCACTCATTTTTTATATCTTCTTGATATTTTTCACCGCGAAGCTTCCGCAGACATTAAAGTTTTTGATTCTTTAGACGGAATAAAAAAACGCGTCGAGTTCCTTTTAGACGAAAATTCCGGCGCGCTGAGATCTGAAAATTCATCGGATCCCGTTCACCGCCTTTTACTTACCGGAAAAATACCGGAAGATTCTTTATGGTATATCCATGCGAAAAAATTAAACTTTAAGTTAATCCAAATATGAAAAACTCAAAAAACCAAGACGCGGATTTAAACAAAAACGTAAACAGAGGGCTCGTTATCAGCAGTTCGCGCAATATCATGACAGTTCGCGTGAACACCGAAGAAGGATTCGAAGAGCTTGAATGCAGAATAAAAGGAAAAGTTTTAAAAGACCAGATCGAAGTTTATAACCCTACCGCTCCCGGAGACATGGTAATCGTTGAACGCCAAAAAAATTCCGACAGCGCGCAGGCGGCACAGCGCGCAATGATTCTTTCCGTTGAGCCGAGAAAAAATTTATTCAGCAGATTTAACCAGAAAGGAGAAGCAAGCCAGCTGTTAGCTGCAAATATAGATATTGTTCTTTGCGTATGCACTCCCGCTTCTCCGCCTTTCAGGCCGCGTTTTATCGACAGGGTTCTTTTACAGGCTGATATTGCCGGAATCGGCGCTTACGTTATATGCAATAAAATCGATATTGAATATAACGATATTGACATTGATGAACGCCTTGAAGAATATGTCCGCACCGGTTACAGGCTTTTAAATGTTTCCGCAAAAACAGGCGAAGGCATAGAAGAGCTTCGCGGAATTATTTCCGGAAAAACAAGCGTGATGACAGGTCAGTCAGGAGTCGGAAAGTCAAGCATTATAAACGCGCTGCAGCCGGGATTAGATTTAAAAGAAGGACGGATGAACGAAAAGTATGACAGGGGAAATCACACAACAACAATGTCTGTAATGTTTGAACTAACGAACCTTTCTAATCCGGCAAGAATAATCGATACTCCGGGAGTGCGGCGTTTTATCCCTGACGGAATTAAATCCGGCGATGTCATAAATTATATGCGCGAATTTTCTCCGCTTGCCGGTAAATGCAGCTTTGGGCTGTCGTGTTCGCACAGAACAGAACGCGGCTGCAAGATAATGGAAGCAGTTCACGCGGGTGTAATTCACGAAGACCGCTACGAAAGTTTCCTTCGCATAATTGATGATCTTAAGGATAAGGAAAATGACGAATACTAAAAAAATTAATACAGATAAAAAAACACTGTCAGAAAAAACTCAAGTTTTGCTTGAATATCCGCAAATCATGGAAAAAGCCGCGTCGCACTCGGTAAGCGAGGAAGCAGCCGCCATCATAAAAAATTCTCAGCCCGCGTATGACGATTCTTCGGAAATTACAAAAAAAATTGTAATTGCAATTCATTCGATAATAAAATCGCGTAACGATGAACCTCGTTCATGGCTGCCGTCGGTTGGTTTTCTAATTCCAAAAATCGAGACAGAAGGCACAATTTTAGATTTGGATGAAGCGTTCGCTGTAGGGCTTTTTATCGAACGCGGCGAGGAACTGCGTAAATGGATACTAAAAGGAGAAATAAATTTTAAGGATCAATTTTTTGATTCATTATCAAACAATAATTTTCCGGAATGCGGCGCGGTAGCTTCGGAAATTTTTAAAATCATCGACAAGGAAGGCAATATACGCGACCTTCCTGCGTTACGTGCAATTAAAAAACGCATAATCTCGCTGGAAAAAGATTTAAAAGGCGCGGTTTCGCGTTATACAGCAGATGATGATTACAAGCGGATGCTTCAGTCCGCGGTTCCTTCGCAGAGAGACGGCAGGACTGTGCTTGCCGTAAAAGTGAATTTCCGCGGAAGAATTCCCGGAATTGTGCATGAAGTTTCTTCCAGCGGACAAACAATTTTTATTGAACCGCTTGACGCTGTAGAAAAAAATAATGATCTTCTCCTTGAAAAACGAAACCTTGACGCGGAAATTCATAAAATACTCCGCGAATTAACGGAAAATATTTCGATTCATTCCGATGAAATAAAAAAATTCCACGCGATAATAATCGAGCTTGAGTGTTACAGAGCCAAAGCGAAATATTCGCTTGCGGTAAAAGGAAATTTTACAAGTTTGCCTGCAAACGAAAATTCAGCAAACTCAATTTTCGCACAAAGTCTTTTATTAAAACAAGCGCGTCATCCGATGTTAAAAAACGCGGTTCCCATTAATATAGAAATGAATAACACTACCCGCGCTCTAATTATTACAGGTCCCAATACCGGCGGAAAAACTGTCGCGCTTAAAACATTGGGTCTTCTTTCGATGATGAATCAGAGCGCGCTTGCTCTTCCGCTTGACGAAGGAAGCATTCTTCCGCTCTTTGACGGAATTTACGCTGACATCGGCGACGAGCAGTCGATTGATCAATCGCTTTCGACATTTTCGGCTCACATCACAAATATTTCGGCGATCACTTCGGCGGCAAGCGAAAAGTCTCTTGTTCTTCTTGACGAACTCGGCTCCGGAACCGATCCGCAGGAAGGCGGCGCAATCGCGATGGCTGTTTTGGATTTTTTAATCGAAAAAAAATCGCGGATGATTGTTACGACACATCACGGAATTTTAAAACATTACGGGTTTACAAGGAAAGGCGTCGAAAACGCGTCCGTCGAATTTGACACGCAAACATTGTCGCCGACTTACAAAATAATTAACGGTCTTCCCGGAGAAAGCAAAGCGATCGATATAGCCGCCGCAAACGGTCTTGACAGCGAAATTGTAGCAACAGCGAGAAATTATATCGATGACGAAAAATCCGATGTCAGCGAAATGATCAAAGGTCTTGAAGAAAAGCAGCGCGAACTTGCAGGGCTCGAGAAAAAAAGCGTTATCGAACAAAATAAATTAAAAGAAGATAAAAGAAGAACCGATTTAAAGGAACTTCAGCTTCGTCAAAAAGAAGCAGAATTAAAACGCGAATCTGTCGGCTCTCTGAATAATTTTTTAAAAGAAAGCAGAAAAACGCTGGAAAATCTTGTACGCGAGCTTAAAGAAGGCGAAGTAAACCGGGAACAAACATTAAAAGTAAAAGAATTTTTAAATGAATTAGCACGTAACGCCGAATCGGAAAGTGAATCTCTGGCAATGGAAGAACGTTCTATCCGCGAAGAAATACACAAACAGGAAAAAAAGACAGAATCAACTTCTGATGAAACTTCTTCTTTTGCTCCGGGTATGGAAGTATTCGCGGGTAAATCAAAACAACGCGGCAAAATTATCCGCGCCGACAAAAAAAGTTCCGGCAAAAATATTATTGATCCTTCGTGGCTTGTAGAAATCGGCTCTCTCAAAATAAGTTTTCCGGAAAGCGAATTAATTTTAGCGGCGGCGTTAAACCAAACTCAATCCGTAAAAAAACAAAATTCTTTTACATCATGGGCTGCCGAAGTAGACATGTCGTCAGCTAACGCCGCCTACGAACTTCGCATACGGGGAATGAGATACGAAGAAGCGATGGAACTTGTCCGCCGCCAAATCGAAGCCGCGATATTATCGGGATTAAAACATTTTGCCGTAATTCACGGAAAAGGACACGGCATATTAAGAAAAGGCGTTCATGACATCCTGCAGGCGCATCCTGCTGTAGCGGAATTTTATTTTTCAAGACCCGAAATCGGCGGCTACGGCAGAACAGAAGTAGTTTTAAAGTAACTATTCAATGACAAGGGGTTCGTCTGAGTCTCTGAAATCCGGTATAGCGTAAACAATGGAACCTGACTGGCGAACGCATAGTTCGGCGATGCCTTTGTTGACTAACGCATCAAGACCGATTTTAGCTTCTTCGATTGGAATATTTGCAGATAACGCAAGTTCGCTTGCTGTAAGAATTCCTTTATTTGTTTTTGCGAGTTTTAATATAACGCGCTCTACGCTTTCTTTTTCTTTTACAACACGGGTTTCGCCGTCACTGACACTGCGCCATGACTGCCCGGAGTTGAATGATTTCCGCCTTTCGATATTTCGTAAAATTGATTCATCAAAAATCGCTTTTCTGATATTCGCTTCTTTTACCTGTGACGGAATTGTAAATAGATCATAAAATGATCCGAAAGAAGCCAGTCCTCCCGTTAACAGCCACAATAACCCGGTAGCGTGTTTTCCAAGATAGTGCCGGTGCAATCCAAGAACTCCAAAACCGGAAAGAAAAAATAAAAGATACGCGATAAAGGAACTGTACATGATTTTAGATTACAATGGAAATGTATAAGCGTCAATACTCGTCATTTATCGTATGGTTCGCCTACAGCTCTTGGCGCGTAATCTTTTCCGCTGAAAATTACAAGAGTTAAAATTGTTATCAGATACGGAAGAATATTAAATACTTCCGAAGGCAGAAAATCGAGGCTTCGGATATTAAAAACATTCACGGCAAAACTTGACGACAGTCCGAAAAGAAAACTCGCGCCGAGTACGCCCAGCGGAAGCCACCGCCCGAAAGAAACAGCGGCAAGAGCGATAAAACCTTTTCCGTTAATTGTGTTTACAGTAAATTGAATATCCTGAGTAAGAACGATGCAGGCTCCCGCAAGCCCGGCGAGAAGTCCAGAAATAATTATCGCGATATAACGTATTCTAATTACATTGGCGCCCGATGCCGCCAAAGCCTGCGGATTTTCTCCAGCCGCGCGGAGGCGAAGACCTTCGGGACGCTTGTACAAAATAAACCATGTTACAGCAAGAAGAAAAAGCGCGATCCAGATTGTAGGATAAATTCCGAAAAATCCCGACTGCATTCCCATTCTGTAATTCATGCTTCTGTCCATTCTGAAAACAAGCTGGCAGATAAAAATCGTCAATCCGTTGGAAAGCAGATTTATTCCGGTGCCGGAAATTATCTGATCCGCTTTTAAAGTTACGGAAGCAAACGCGTGAATCAGCGAAAAAATTCCTCCCGCAAGCGACGCGCAGAAAAGCGCAAGCGGAATTGAAAAACCTATTTTAGTTTCGAGTAACACATGCATTATCGCGGCGGTCATGGCTCCTATCGACATTAATCCTTCTAAAGCGATGTTAACAACCCCCGCGCGTTCGCAGATCATTCCTCCGATCGAAGCGATCAGAATGGGAGCGACTATCATCAATGTTGAGGGAATCATTCCCGTAATAAATGATAATTGTTCCATTAGATGTTATCTCCGGCGCTGTCCTCTCCCTGACGCGTTTTTTGCTTCTTCCGCCACTCTGCGAACATTATAATGCCGGGACGCAGTGATATAAAAACAACTACAAGCCCCATGATTATCGATGTTATCTCTCGGGGAATTTGGCGCGACTGCATTAAAGGCTGCGCGGATTTTAACATTCCGAATAAAAGCCCGATAACGGAAATTCCGATCGCCGTGCAGCTTCCGCCTAAGGCGACAGCAATTCCGTCAAAGCCGTAATTTTCGAACGATGTTAAAACGCGGCCGTAAGTAAAAGAGCCCAATGAAACAACGGCGCCTGCGAGCCCGGCGAACGCTCCCGATATTGCCATCGCGATAGTTATATTTGTTTTAACGCAGATACCCGCGTAGAGAGCCGCGTCTTTGCTTAGACCCGCAGCCCGAAGAGAAAATCCGAATGATGTTTTTTCCATTATAAGCCAGTAAATTAAAATCGCCGCAATCGTAAACCATATTCCGTCGTTTAATCTTGAATTGTTTGTTAAAGAAACAAGCGCTGGATTTGACAATGTAACGGATAAATCGGCGGTTCTGTAAGTAGTGCTTCCGGGAATTCTAAGCGTTATAAGGCGATGAACAAAAAGCGCGATATAGTTCATCATGATTGTAGTTACAACTTCCGAAACTTTATAACGCGCCTTAAAAAATCCCGCAGCGGCGCCCCAGACAGCTCCCGCTGAAATGGCGCATAACACAGCGAGAATAAGATGAAAAAAAGATACGGCCGGCGAAGACTTAACAAAAGAGACCGCAATTAACTGCGCGGCTGTTAATCCCGCGATGTACTGCCCTTCCGCGCCGATGTTGAATAATCCTGTGCGCGCGGAAAATCCCATGCTCATTCCGCAGAGAATAAGCGGCATGGAAACAACGAGCCATTCCGCCACATACCGAACATTCCACGAGCCGCGCCGCGAATCAAATCCGCTTACAACCTGCAGGATCGCTTCATACATACCGGAAGGATCTCTTCCGATTATAATCAATAAAACAGTAGCGACAAGGAAACCGAGGAAAACTACAACAGCCGATACAACAGCGTTCGAATCGGTAAAAATTTCGAGTAACTTATTTTCGATCTTTTTTATGTTAGTCGTCAATCGCTCTTAAATTTTGAGGAAAGCCCGGCAATCTCATCGCGTCAGCAAGCGTAGCCGCTACTGTTATCTGACCTGATGATATTTGTCCTTTGATAACCTCAAGTTTATCTACAATATCTTTGCTTAAAGCGGGATTAGCCGCCGAATAGCCGACGCCGTCAACTTTTAAATCGAAGGTAATAACCCTGGGGCTGAAAGTATTATTTCTGACCGCGTTTAACGCGTAAATTACGCTGTTTTCCACCCGCTTAAGCATCGATGTAAGTACAGCAGATTCGGTATCGTTATAAAGCCCTTCATCAAATTGATCTGAATCAACTCCGATAGCCCAAACATTTCTTCCCGCCGAGCGGTATTCTTTTGCCTGCGCGATTGTACCGTTGCCGCTTCCGCCAGCTGCTGAATAAATCGCGTACACGCCTGAATCGTACCAATTCTTCGCTTGAGTTTTTGCGAGAGCCGGCTCGCCCCAGCTATTTACATAATAGTCAACAATCTGCGCGTCGGGAAGAACCGAAAGAATTCCCTGCACATAACCGACTTCGAATTTTGTGATAACCGCGCCCGCTACTCCGCCGATAAAACCAAACCGCGGATTGGCGATTCCGTCTTCGACAGCTTTCAGAGCCGCCGCGACTCCGACTAAATATGAACCCTCATGCTCGGCATAAACCGCCTGCATTACATTCGGCGCGCCAAGCCAGTCAACATCAACTATTAAATATTTCTGATTAAGATTATCCGAAGCGACAGTATCGAGAGCTCCGTCCCATGTAAAACCCGTCGTAATAATTAAATCGTAGCCTTCATCGGTCGCCTGTCTTAAATTGGGGATATACATATCCTGAGTCTGAGCTGTTACCCAATCATAGGCGCGGCCTCTTTGTTTCGGGTTTTCCCATGTATCGCCGTAAAATTCTAGAATACCTCTCCATGCGGCTGCATTAAAAGATTTATCATCAACGCCGGTCGCGTCGGTAAGCAGACGGACAGTGATACCCATACTGTTACCCTGATCGACATTTCTTCTCTGACAGGAAATCGAGATTACCGAAATCAGAACCAAACAAACACAAAGAAGCTTTTTCATTTTTTCCTCCGAAATAAATACTGGGCACACACGGATTCGAACCATGGACATCTTGCGTGTAAAACAAGCGCTCTAACCAGCTGAGCTATGCGCCCAATTTTTCATTAATACTATATAAATAAATAAAAAGTGTCAATCAGCCGCAAAAATCCTATTGACTATTTTAATAATTTTTGCAAGTATGAATTTTACAAGCGGCTGTCGTATAACGGCTATTACCCCAGCCTTCCAAGCTGGAGACGTGGGTTCGACTCCCATCAGCCGCTTAATTTTTTATTTGTATAAAAAATTAGGCGTCTGCTTTCAGTCAGCCGCTAAAACGTCTACTATTGGTCAACCCCTGAAATATGAACCATTGGAAAGTTAAAACACCGCGAAAAGATTTAAGTTTCGAGATCGCATTTACAAAGGCTCACAAGGAAGCTGTGCGGCGGTTTACTCATCCTGCGCAGATCGAGCTTGCCTGCTTAAAAGCTCAATACTGCAAAAACGAGCAAAATCCTTCCATACTTATGCCGATTCAGGATGAAGATATTATCGCCGGGCGAGTTCAGTTCGGCATTGTCGGTTACGGTATGCAGGGACTGACAGGCGGACTTGGATATTATATTAACGAAAGAGGCGTTACTTGGCCGCTCGAAACTCAGGTGTGCAATTTGAAATACCGCGAAGATTTAAACGATCTTCTTATATATTGGAAATCACGAAACACAAATCATATCATTATGAAAAATACTCCGAAGGAAATAAGCGATATTCTTCCGTCAGATCGATATGATACTGATTCGCTTGCCGCTTTTCCGATTGTCCGCATGGCAGGCGCTTTTTTGGATTTTGATAAACTTGTCAGAATCGGAATCCCCGGTTTGGAAGCGGAAATAAATGATGAGTTAAACCGCTGCGAAAAAATCGGCAACGATTATGTTTTTTACGAATGCGTTCTCGGAGCCCTTGATGTCCTAAAAAATATATGCAGATTTTATTTTAAAGAAGCTCTGGAAAAATCCTTGCAGGCTGATAACGAAGAGCGCAGACTGGACATGACAAACCTCGCTTCTGCGCTCGAGAATATTACCGAAAAAGCGCCCTCTTCTCTTTTGGAAGCAGCGCAGTTAATCTGGCTTTACGGACTTATGTGTCCTGTGATTGAATTCGGGCGTATGGATATTTATCTTGGTGATTTATATGTTAACGATATCGATAAAAAAATTATAACAGAGGCGCAGGCTTTAAAAATAGTAAAGAGTCTTTTCAGGCTGATAGACGCGCTTGACTGCGACACAGACGGTAGAGTTATTGTCGGCGGTTACGGAAGAAGAAATCCCGAAAACGCTGATCGTTTTTGCCTTCTTGCCTGCGAAGCGTCAAGAACATTTAAAGAAATACTGCCGCAGTTTACGCTCAGGTTTAACCGCGATACTCCGAAAGATGTTTGGAACGCCGCGATGCAGAGTATCGGCGAAGGACGTACTTTCCCTTTACTTTATAATGACGATATTTTAGTGCCGGATGTCATGAAAGCGTTCGATGTCGAAAGAACGTTAGCTGAAACTTACATGCCTCTCGGCTGCGGCGAATTTGTTTTTGATCATTACAGTTTCGGCACTCCTAACGGAGCGATAAACACTTTAAAAATTCTCGAAATCGCCGTAAACGGAGGCTTTGATCCTGTCAGCGCTTCTTATGTTTCCATAAAAACTAAAACGCTAGCCGAATGCGGAAGTTATGATGATTTTTTATCGGTATATAAACAGCATTTATTATATTTTATCGAAGCGCAGGCAAAATACGAAAAATATATTTATGACGCTGTAGGTAAACATCACACATTTTTAATGGTGACTCTTTTATATGACGGCTGCCTTTCCAAAGGAAAAGGAATTTTTGACGGAGGCTGTCAGTACCTCGGCGGCACTGTAGAGCTTTACGGAAATGTCAACTGCGCGAACTCTCTTGCCGCTGTAAAAAAACTTGTATTCGAAGAAAGCCAAATATCCGGAAAAGATATGATTAGCGCGTTAAACAATAATTTCTTAAATTATGAACGCGAAAGAAAAATGATGCTGGATTCTCCGAAGTTCGGCAATGATATAAATTATGTTGATGAAATTCTTTTTGATATTCATAATTACATTTGTTTATCGATTAAAGAACAGGCGAAAAACGTGGGTCTTGACAGTTATCTTGCTGTAAACATCAATAACTCTATGAACACATTGCTGGGAAGATGGGTTGGTGCGACTCCTGACGGACGAAAAGCCGGAATGCCGATGGCCAATGCGAACAATCCGTCATCGGGGAGCGACAAGAACGGCGTTCTTGCGATGTTTAATTCGCTGTTAAAAATTCCGCATAACAACCACGCAGGCATGGTGCAGAATATGCGCTTTACCCGCGATACATGGACAAGCCAAAAAGCGCAGAAACTTGTTAAAGATTATTTTGACTGCGGCGGCGCGCAGGCGATGATCAGCGTTGTAGGAAAAGACGATCTTTTTAACGCGATTAAAAATCCCGATGATTACAAAGACTTAATTATCCGCATCGGAGGTTTAAGCGCGCGTTTTGTTAATCTAAGCAAAGATGTGCAGATGGAAATTTATGACAGGACAACCTACTGATAAAAACGCTGCAATTTTTGATATTCAGTCATTTACTGTTCATGACGGTCCCGGAATAAGGACGACAATATTTTTTAAAGGATGCCCTTTAAATTGTTTATGGTGCCATAATCCCGAATCAAAAAATAAAAACAGCCAAATTATGTTTTATAAAAATTTATGTACAGCCTGCATGTTATGCGTTAATGCATGCGGCAGCGGAGCGCAGATTATTTCTTCTGACGGAACACATAACATGCTGCGCGAAAACTGCAAATGCTGCGGCAGCTGCCTTAAAGTTTGCTGTTATGACGCGCTAAAATTATGCAGAAAAACATACACAGTGCATGAACTGTACGAAAAAATTCAAAGTGACATTCGTTTTATTAAAGAAAACGGCGGCATAACTTTTTCCGGCGGAGAGCCTTTAACGCAGGCGGATTTTATAAAAGATTTTTGCGGTTTAATTCCGGGCATCCACACAGCATTGGAAACATCAGGTTACGCGAATAAAGAACAATTAGAAAAAATTATTGATTGCATCGATTTATTTTTGTTTGACATAAAAATTATTAACAATGCCGAACATAAAAAATATTGCAAGGTTGACAACGAATTAATTTTATCCAATCTTGAATATCTTTACGGCAAAGAAAAAGAAATAATAATCCGACTTCCTATAATCCCCGGAATCAATGACACTTCTCTGCACTTTGACGCAGTTTCTGAACTGTTAAAAAAGTACCCGAAAATAAAAAAAGCGGAAATTATGCCTTACAATAATTACGGTATCGCAAAAATGGAAGCGTTAAGCATAGAAATCCCGAAAGAACTGCCGCGCGTAAATCCAAAAAAGGAAACTGTAAACAAATGGCTGGATGAATTAAAAAAGCGCGGCTGCGGTAATGTAATTATCTCTGAATAATTATTTTGTTTTTTTATCTGTATTCATAACAAAAGCTAGAATTTTCGCGGTCGCTTCCCAGCACCATGACGGAATTAAATCGCCGGGTTTCGCGCTTGTGTTCAAAAGAGCCGCAAGAGCCGGATCTTCCACAACAACAACGCCTGATTCTTTTGCGATTTCGACAATTCTCTCCGCTTCTCTTCCTCTCCCCGAAGCCAGCAGCACAGGAGCGGTATCACCCGGCGAATAGCCGACAGCGGAAGCGATTTTTCTTTTTTTCACATTACACCGCCTCGTCAATTTCAGCTAACGGTTCCATTCCGCCTTCAAGCGGAAAATCGTCATTATTATTTTTTATGTTAATTTTATCAGCAGGAATATTAAAACATTCAGATAATTCTTTCTTCATTTTTTCCTGCAGTTTTGTATTTTTTTTATTTAATTCCTCCCAAACAAAAACATTTAATTTAACAATTCTATCACAAGCCGCTTCTATAACAAACAAAAATTTCTTTCCATCTGTTGCAGCGTCATCATCGGTTATTACAACATCAAGCGCCATGAGAATAGAGTGATTCTCTTTATCATCCAATAAAATTCTCATCGAGACAAAAATATTTTTGTCATCATTAGAAAAATCAAAAGGAAGTACAATCCACCTCTGGTTATTTTTTCCCGGCAGCTTGTTAAGAATTTCTAAAAGCGGATTTTCATTTTCAAGGGCAAGTTTTTTAAGACCTTCTGCGTTGACAGAGTTTATTATTAAAAGTTTTTTATCTGATTTATCATTTTTTTCTTTATCATGTTTTTTACGCTCTTCGTCATGCCGCCGCGAATCGGGATCAACAGCTTCGGCATATGAATCAAGTCCTTTTTGATTAAGCTCAACTCCCTTGCTTTCGGCGGCTGCGGCGCATAGCGATAAAGCTTCGCGTGTTTTTGCTGTATTTAAATGTTTTGCCGCGTTTAAAACAGCGGACTGCTCCGCGGGAGCGGATAAATTACCTGCGGTGTTTCCCGCGTTAGCTGACAAATGAGCGTTAGGCGAAGGAAGATTAGGCGAAAGAGCATGACGGCGGATATCAGCTAACAATGAAGGTTTTAACGGCAGCGAAAAAAAACGCGCGAACGAAATAATGGAAGAAGTAAGTTTATCAGCGGGAATTCCGGCTGCAGCGGCAAGAGAAAGCGCAGCTCTTGGAGCAGTTACAGCACCGGCAGGTTTTGAAATGTTTACCGCAGACTGAGCTTTTGCATTTTTAGCGCTATGATCAATTTTCTGCGAAATATTCTGCTGATTTATTCCGTTAATCATAAATTATATGTTATATTTGTTTTTATAATTTTCCAATAATTTATTATATTTTTTATCTTCAAATTTTAACAATAATAAAGATAATCCGATAGAGAGAAAAAAGAAAATCGTAAAAAACACTATAAAAGAAAGCCATGCAAAAATGTTATCTGCCGGAATCCATTTAAATAAAATTGAAAAAACCGAAGCGATAATTAAAGTTGAAAGAAAAAACAATAAATATCTCCGTACAAGCGAAATTTTCGTTAAAATATATTCAGAAAATAAAAATTTGATAATAAAAGCGATAATCAAGGAAAACACAGCTGCCTGAAAAATTACCGGGAAAGATAATCCTGCGTCAAATGAATCAAGAATGGCGGTATGTTTTTTTGCTTCAGGATAAAAAACAGGAAGAATTTTTCCGACCAGAGAAAAACTTATTATCATCAGCGAAAAGACTGTAGAAAATTCTTTTAAAATAGAAGAAATTAAATTTACTTTTTTTCGTTCGTTATCCATGATATGCCTCCAATTTTTCTTTAACCGCTCCGGAATATTGCCGCGAGACCGCGATTTTAATATCATTATTCATTGTAAGAAGCAGCTTTTGTTCCAAATCCGATTTAAGCGAACGTAAATGCCTGATGTTAAAAAGACAATTTTTACTCGCCCGTAAAAAATCCAGTTTAGTAAGTTTTTCTTCAAGTTCGATCAGCTTGTAAGAACTCTCATATACTTCCGCCGCAGTATACAAGAAGGTATGTTTGTCGATACTTTCGATATATATAATCTGCGTAATATCGATAAAATGCTGCTGCCCGTTTTTATGACAGGGAAGTTTCATATCAAGAATACGAAAAGCCGAAATCAATTTTTCGATATAATCGTTCATGCAATTACAATTGATTATAATTTCGGTTTCGTCATAACGTTCATGAGTATTGATGGTAAGCTTCATATCATTATTATAAAAGATAAATGACAATTATTAAATAATGGGAACCTCTAAAAACCGGTTGTTTTTTTCGGTTCCTAGCAGTTTCTCGCCTTTCAAGCTGCGAAACATACATTTTTAAGCAGTTCATTTTTAAAAACTGGAGTTTTTAGAAATGCTCTAATGTAAAACATGAATTACAGAAATTCGCATCCATGTTACGGTTTTTAAGGCCTAAGCTGCATTGTTATTGAAGGAATTAATCATTAATATTTCAGATAATAAAGGAACGTATATGATCAGTATGAACAAAATTGTTAAATCTTTTGGAACGCAGACCGTATTATCGGATGTCAGCTTTGAGGTGAACGAGCGGGAAATTTTCGGTCTTCTTGGTCCTTCCGGCGCGGGAAAAACAACGATAATAAATATTTTGACCAATCAGCTGCTCCCGGACAGCGGCAGCAATTTTATCGGCGTTACCTCTGAAAAAACAGGATTGATGCTTGATGAAGACGGATTGTACTCAAGGCTCAACTGCCTTGACAATCTTTATGTCTTTGCGGATATTTACGGAATTCCGCACAGCAAATCCAATAGAGCGCTGGAAAATGTCGGCTTGGGAAGTTACACAAAAAAAACTGTCAGCCATCTTTCGAAAGGTATGCGTCAGCGTTTGGCGTTAGCAAGAGCGATATTGCATGAACCGAAAATTTTATTTCTTGATGAGCCGACAAGCGGACTTGATCCTGCTACGGCGCAGGGTATTCACAAATTGATATTAAACCTTCGCGATGCAGGTTCTACAATTTTTTTAACAACACATAATATGGATGAGGCTGTAAAGTTATGCGATCGCGTTGTGCTTCTGCATAAAGGAAAAATAGTCGAACAAGGTTCTCCCTCGGAAATTTGCGAGCGGCATAATTCTTTTAAAACCGTGCCGGATTTAGAATCGGTATTTATTAAAATGACAGGAGCGAGTCTGATATGAGAAGCATTAAAGCGATTTTTATTAAACAAGCAAAAGATATGTTAAAAAACTTTTCCGTATTAACAATGTTTATAGTATTTCCGCTGGTAGCGTTTGTAATGACAGCTCTGACATCGGGAAGACTTGAAGGCGTGCCGGACAGCATGTTTACTACCCAGATGGCGTCGATTTTTATCGGCATGTCTTTAATAATGTCATCCGCCGGAATTATCGCGGAAGATCGCGAAAATAAATCTTTGCGATTTCTTGTTATCGCCGGCGTTAAACCGCATTCTTATCTTCTTGGTATCGGCGGAGTTGTATTAATAGCAAGTTTTATCACATCTATAGCGTTTGGTTTTATAGGGCGTTTTAATAAAAATGAATTTATGTCATTTATGTTAATTATGATGTCGGGATCGGCTGCTTCCATACTGCTTGGCGCGACTGTGGGAATATTTTCAAAGAACCAGCAGGCAGCGGCGGGTTTGAGTATGCCTCTTGCGATGGTATT